>Ga0268360_1000272_pt1 | contig 103421 bp, 90 predicted proteins | sample BioMet11_FD_192465 | JGI IMG/M metagenome (GOLD analysis project Ga0268360, IMG submission 192465) | Sewage microbial communities from Oakland, California, United States - Biofuel 11 (Illumina Assembly) | ecosystem: Engineered > Wastewater > Sewage > Unclassified | place: USA: California... | reverse complement strand
CCGTCGGACGCCGCCAGCCGGACCACGATGTCACGCAGCACCAGGCCGGTGTCGGCGTTTTCCAGGCGGCTGCCGTCCAGGCGCAGGGAGCCGGTCAGGGCCGGGGCGGCCAGGGTCCCGGCCAGGGTCAGGTCGGCCTGCACCCGACCGACCAGCCGGGTATTGACCTGGGCCAGCGGACCGGCCAGGTCGGCCAGATCGCCATCCCCGGTCAACCGACCGGAGACGGTTCCCGCCGGCGGCAGGTCGAAGGCCCAGGGGACAAGGGACAAATGGGCCGGCAGTTCGGCCTGGGCCGTGATGAGCGCCTTTTTGCCTGTTCCGGCCAGGGAGGTCGTCAGGGCCAGCCGGCCGTCCGCCAAGGCGGCTGTGGCGCGTACCGTCATGGGCGGCAGGGATTGTCCGCCCTCCACGATGAGTTTGATCCCGTCCAGCTGCACGCCGACGTCCAGCCGGGGACGGGCCGGCGTGCCGGACAGGTGGGCCGTGGCGCCGGCCGTCCCCTGAAAGCCGGTATGGCCGCCGACCAGGGCAAGCAGGGGAAGGGGAAATTGCGTCAACGCGGCCGTGGCTGCGACTTTCGAGGGAGAGAGGCTTCCCGAGGCGGTCAGCCGGGCCTTGTCCAGCGACAACGTCAGGGGCGCCAACCGGAAGGCGCCGGCATCCATGGTCAGGCTGGCCGGACTGGCCAGGGCGAAGGGCCGTTTGGCCAGGCTGCCGGACAAGGTCCCAATGGTCAGGGTGCGCCGCTGACCAGAAGCGGTCAGCCGTGTCTTGACGGTGAGGCGCCAAGGCTGGCCGCTGGCGAGCGAGCCGTGGGCGCTGGCCGTCGTTTTCAGGCTGCGTCCGTCTCCGGCGGCCGACAGGGTGAGGCTGGCCGCGTCGAGACCGCCGACGGTCAATCCCTTGGCCGTCAGGTCGGCCTTGCCGCGCGGCAGGTCGAACAGGTGGTCCAAGCGGGCCGCAAGCGTCAGTTCCCGGATGGTCAGCCCGGCCATGGACAGGTTGCCGGCCGTCACAGCGGCGGTCAGTCGCTGATCGGTTCGGCTTGGGCTTTCCGCCGTGGCCGTGATCTTGAGCGTTCCGCCCAGGGGCAGGCCCAGAAAACGGCCGAGTCCGGCCAAGTTGGCGGATGCCCCGGCGAGATTGCCGGCAAAGGTCTCGTGCCCCAGGTCCAGGGCCAGGCTGCCGTGGAGTTGGGTTTCCGGGGCGCTTAACCGCAGGTCGGACAGGCGTAGCGTCTCGCCGGCCAGGGCGAAGCCGCATTCCAGTCCGGCCGTTTCCCGGTCGCGGCCGGCGGCGAGGCGCAGGCGGCCGACGGTTTGGCCTCCCTGCGGCTTGGCCGTGGCCGTCAGATCGAGCGTGTCCAGGCGAACCGAGGCGGCAGTCAGATTGCGGATGCGACCGTTGACGGCCATATCCAGGGCCTGGGTCGTGCCGGACAGCGTGGCGTCCAGCGTGGCCGTTCCGGCCAGCCTGGTCCCGGCGGTTTCCCCGAGGGGGGCCAGATCGTCGCTCGTTGCCGTGATTTTGGCCGCCAGTCGGCCGCCGGCCGCGGCGTAGGTACCTTCCGCCGCCAGCCGGACATCCGTCCGTTCGGCCGGGCCATGCTCGGCGGTCAGACGACCGGCCAGATCGCCGGCCGGCGTCCGGCTTCCCGAAAAATGCATCCTGCCGTCGGGGCCGGACAGAACCCCTTCCTTGAGGACCAAGCCGCCCGTTGCCGTGACGCTGCCGGTCAGTCGGAGTCGCAGATCGCGGCCGAGCAGGGTCGTTCCGTCCGGGCCGGTGAGCCCCGTGACGTTCCCCTCGGCCGTGATGGCGGCGCCGGGAAAGAGGCCGTCCAGGTCGCCGGGCAATACGGCCGTGGCGGACCAACGGGCGGTCTCCGCGCCGACGGTTCCGGCGCGGAGCTGTTGGGCGGTGACGGCAAGTTGGCATGTCGGGCGGGCCAGCCGGCCCGACGCCGTGACCACGGCATCGATGTCGCCGGCGAGATTCGGATCGAGCTTTTCGGCCGCCGGCACGTGCACATGCGCCCGGGCGGTCAGCGTATCCTTTTCCGGATCGAGGGCGGCCGTGGCATCAAGGCTGCCGACCGCTGCCTGGAGGGTGGCCCGGTCCAGAATGAAAGCGCCGGAGGTCAGGCCGGTGCGGCCGGCCAGGTGCACCTGGCAGTGCTCGCCGAGCAGCCGGGCGGCGTCTTCGGGCAGCATCCCGGCCGGAGGCGAGACCGCACCGCTTACGCTCCAGGAGGCCATGGCCGCGGCATGGAGGGGGACGGCCAATCCGAGTTTCGTCTCCACGAACGTTTGTCCGCCCAGGCTTGCCGTGAGGCTTCCCTGCCAGGCGTCGAGGGAGCCGTCGCCTGTCAGGCGCACGTCCAGGGCTCCGGCGGACGGACCGGCCAGGGCGGTCGCCAGCAACCCTCCGGGGCTGTCGGTCAGCTGGCTTTTGATCGCCAGGCGCCAAGCCGCGTAATGGAGAGAGCCGGCCACCGTCAGATGGAGCGGTGGGCCGTTCAGGCGGGTGGCCGTGAGATGGACGGCCAAGGCACCTTGGCCGGATTCCGCCAGCCGGCCGGCCACGCGGATGGCCGCGTCCTGTCCGGCCAGCGCGGCATCCAGCAGCAGACGGTTGACGGCCAGGGTATTGACCACCATGGGCGGCAGGCTGGGTATGTGGGGCGGCCATGCCATCGGGGGCTGGGGAGTGGGCTCGGGCGGTCGGTTCGGTGCCCGACGGATACGGACGATGTCGGCGGTGAGGGCCTGGATGTGCACCCGCCCCCGCAGAAGCGCCAGCGGTGACCAGGCCAGATGGAGATCCTTGACGGCCAGCCAGACGCCTGTGTTGTCGGCCATGGCCAATCGGCCGATGGTGAAGTCCGTGGGCAGGCTTCCGCCAAGCGCTTCGATGCGCACCTGCATGCCGGTGGCGGTGGAGGCCAGACGGCTTGCCAGCAGGGCGACGGCTTCCCGGCCGGGCGGCGTCTGCACGCCCAGCCAGAGGAGAATGGCCAACGCCGGCAGCCCCCCCGCCAGCCATGGCAGGATGCGGCGGACCCGTTGCCACCGGCGCCGGCCGGCCGTCGGGGACGGATCAGAAGGATTGGCCGATGCTACAGTAGAATTGGGCAATGTCGTCGATGTCCTTTCGTCTGGTCAGCGGCGTGGCCACGTCCAGGCGCACGGGGCCGATGGGGGTGTAGATGCGCAGTCCCAGGCCGGCGGCCAGCAGGATGGGCTGGTCATAGGGCGGCAACGATTTGGCGAAGGCCGAACCGCCGTCGAGGAAGGGGACGATGCCGATAAGCTCCGTCAGCCGCAGCCGCAGTTCGGCGGAGAAGGTCGCCATGGACCCGCCGCCCAGGGGCTTGTTGCCGCGCAAGGGGCCCACGGTCTGATAGGGATAGCCGCGGATGGACCCGGCGCCGCCGGCATAGAAGCGCAGGTCCGGGGAAATGTCGCTGCTCTCCGCCCCTATGTTGGCGCCGACCGTTCCCCGTAGGGCCAGGACAAGCCCCGGCTTGTCGGCCAGTTTGAGATAGGTGGCCAGGGTGCCTTCGGGCCGAAGGAAGTTGGGGCTTCCCCGAAGCGTTCCCCAGTAGGGGGCAAAGGACAGGCTGGCCAGGAAGCCCTTTTGGGGATCGAGCAGGTCGTTTCGGGTGTCCAGGGTCGCCTCGATCGGAACGTAGGCGAAGCCGTAGCGGGTGTCGTCCTCCCACGGGCGGGATTTGTCCTTGTCGATGTGGGAAGCCCGATAGCCCAGGCCGGCCGCCGCGGAAAAGGCGTCGGTGAATTTGTGGCGGATGGAGACCGTGCCCGTGGCGCTTTTCCCGGTGTAGGCCTTCTTGTCCTCGTCGGCGATCCGGCCGTGGGCGCGAAAGAGATCCTTCGGCGTAATGCAGTCCGGTTTTTCGAAGGTGACGGTGCCGACCCGAGACACCCCGGAGACGCTGGCGGAAAGGCCGAGCTTTTCTCCGCCGCCGAAAAGATTGCGGTGCTCCCAGGAGAGGTTGGCGCCGGGGCCTTCGTCGGTCTTGTAATCGAGGCCGCCCTTGATGGTGCGGTGTTTGCGTTCGGTGACCGTCACCACCACCGGCACCTGCCCGTCCGGTTGCACGGCGGCGTCCGGTTGCATCTGGATTGCGGCAAAGAGATTGAGGGCCGAGAGGTCCTTGCGATAGCGCTCCAGCACGGCGGCGTCATAGGGTTCCCCCGGCCGCCAGGGCGCCAGGCCGGCCAGGTAGGAGGCCTTGACCGTGGAGAGGCCCCGGAAGGTTACCGGTCCGAACGCGGCTTGGGGACCGAGGTCCACGGTCCAGACCACCGCGACCTGTTTGTCGGCGAAATTGGCCGTGACGTGCCGATCCTTGACCTTGGCGTACGGATGGCCGTGATGGCGCGGAAAGGCTTCGAGTGTGGCCTCGGCGTCCACGATGGCCTTGGCGGAAAAGGGACTGGGCAGGGTGAGTCCCAGGGCGGCGGCGTCCGGAACGGCCGGCCCTGTGGCCGGTCGGCCGTTCGGCGACAGCAGCCGCAGGCTGGTCAGCATGAACTGAGGGCCGGGATCGATCCGGTAGGTCAGCACCGCCGGCGAGGTCGCGTCGTCCAGGGAGATGGCGATCGTGGCGGCGAAGCGGCCCTTGGAGGCGAAGACCTTTTTGAAGGCTTCCTTGTCCGCGTTGGCCCGGCGCAACAGCAGCAGGACGGAATCCGGCGGTGTCTCATGAAGCGATTCGGCCGAGGATACGGCTTTCAGGAGCGCCAACGTTTCGGCCTCCACGGTGCCGTCATAGCGGACCACATAGGGGATGCCCGACGGGGCGCCGCGGCTTTTGGTCCGTCCCGAGCCCAGGACGCAGCCGGCGGTCAGACAGACCAGGGCCAGGCAGAGGGGACGAAAAAAAACGTTGGGAATGCGCGTCATGCCGTCGCCGTCGGTAGAGGCCGAGAAAGAAAGGACGATATCACGATACGACGCTTACCACGTGCGCCGACCTCCCAGCAACAGGAGGATGCGACAATGGCACCTTGACCCATACGGAATCCGTGCCATATTATCTGATCCCGTATTTCGTGTGAACCCACGGTAAAGGTTGGTATATTTTGGACGTAGCAAAACGTATCCTGGCTATTGACGATGAACGCATCAATCTCCGGGTGATCGGCGGGTTGTTGCGGAATCTCGGCTATGAGCCTGTGTTGGCCGAATCCTGGGCCGAGGCGCGTCCTCTGCTCGATACCAGCATTGACTTGGTGCTGCTCGACGTGATGATGCCGGAACTGGACGGCTTTACCGTGGCCCGGCAGATTCGGGAAATACCGGACGTCTCGGATGTCCCCATCATCATGGTCACCGCCCTGACCGGCAAGCAGGACCGGTTGCGGGCCGTGGAGGCCGGGGCCAACGACTTCATTTCCAAACCCATCGACCTTACCGAACTGCGGGTGCGCATGGGTTCCTTGCTCAAGATGAAGGAATCCCAGGATGAGGTGAAGCGCTACCAGGCCGAACTCGAAGAGATGGTAGCCGTGCGGACCAGCGCCTTGCGCATGGCTCTGGAGAACGTCAAGGAATCCCAGCGCGTCATTTTGTCGGCCCATCTGGAGACCATCCACCGTCTGGCCGCCGCCGCCGAATTCAAGGACGAGGAGACCGCCGACCACATTCAGCGCATGAGCCGCTATTGCGCGCTGTTGGCCAAACGTTTGGCTCTTCCCGACGCCGAGGTGGACTTGGTGCTGCAAGCCAGCCCCATGCACGATATCGGCAAGATAGGTATCCCGGACAGCATCCTGCTCAAGCCCGGCAAGCTCACCGCCGACGAATGGGCGGTGATGAAGAAACATACGATCTATGGCGCGCGCATTTTGGGAGATTCCAACTTCGAGCTGCTCCGGGTGGGCGAGACGATAGCCCTGTCCCATCACGAACGCTGGGACGGCACGGGATATCCGAACGGGCTGGCGGGAGAGGAGATTCCCCTGTTCGGTCGCGTCTGCGCCGTGGCCGATGTGTTCGACGCCCTGACCAGCCGTCGTCCCTACAAGGAGCCCTTCTCCAACGAGACCTCCCTGGAAATTATGCGGGCCGGCCGAGGCACCCATTTCGATCCGAAAATTCTTGATATATTCCTTAATGATTTTGGAATGTTCGAAGACATTCAAAAGGATTTCGTCCTCTAACGCCGGGAGCGGTCATCCCTTGCAGTCATGACGGAGAACGCCTGTCCTGCCGTGCTCATCGTGGACGATGTGCCGGCCAATATTCGGATTCTGGCCGATATTCTGCGTGACGGCCATGACATCCATGTGGCCACCAGCGGCGGCGTGGTCCAGGAGATGGCGACGCGTCTGTTGCCGGATATCATCCTGCTCGACGTCGTCATGCCGGACATGGACGGCTATGCCGTGTGCCGCCGGCTGAAGGCGGCTCCCGAGACCCGGGATATTCCGGTTATTTTCGTTACCGCCTGCCATGCGCCCGAGGATGAGGCCTTCGGTCTCTCGCTCGGCGCCGTGGACTACATCGTCAAGCCGGCCAGTCCGGCCGTGGTCCGGGCTCGGGTGAAAAACCATCTGGAACTCCGGGCGGCCAGGCTGGAATTGGCCCGGCAGAACGAAGCTCTCAAGGAGGCGGCCCAGTTGCGCGAGGATGTGGAGCACATCATGCGCCACGACCTCAAGGCGCCGCTCACCGGCATCATCGGCCTGCCGCGCCTGCTTCTCGACGAGGGGGGCCTCGATGCATCCCAGCAGAAGCTCTTGAGTCTGGTGGAGGAGAGCGGGCTCAAGATGCTTTCCATGATCAACCGCTCCCTGGATCTGTTCAAGATGGAGCGGGGCACCTACGTGTTTTCGCCGGAACCCGTGGAGCTGCTGGGCCTGTTGCGCCGGCTGTTCGCGGAGCTGGCCACCATCGCCGATCCCCGCGGCGTTTCCTTCGACATGACCGTGGAGGGGAAAGCGCCGGAGAACGATGCCCGGATGGACGTCTCCGGCGAACGGCTGTTGCTGCACACCATGTTCGCCAACTGCCTGGTCAACGCCGTGGAGGCATCGCCGAAAGGCGGGCAGGTGCGGTTGGACCTGTGCGGCGCCGATCCCGTCGTCATCCGCATTCACAACCAGGGGGCGGTTCCCTTGGCCATTCGCGACCGGTTTTTCCAGAAATTCGTCACTGCGGGCAAGGTCGGCGGTACGGGCCTGGGCACCTATTCGGCCAAGCTCATTGCCGACGTGCACGGCGGTTCCATCACCATGGAGACGTCCGAAGAGGCGGGGACCACCGTAGGCATCGCCCTGCCGCAAAAAGCCCCGGCACGGACGGCCTCTTCGCCGAAAATCGCCTAAGCGCCGCCGTTGGTCCTGCCATCGCGCCCTGCCGGAAAGGAGCCGCTCACGCCAGCCGCCATTTTGCATGTCGATCTTTCGCGGAAAACGACCGAACGGCGGCCGTTGCCGGAGGCCGTCCGTGATCTGGAGCTGGGCGGACGCGGCTTGGCCGGGGCCGAGCGGGACCCGTATGCCGCGTTACCGTTCGACGATCCCGAAGCGCCGGTAGGAATTTTCCCCGGCCGGTTGGCCGGCCTGGACCTGCCCGGTACGGGCGGGGTGACGGCCGCCTGGATTTCGCCCCTGACCGGAACGGTGGCCGATGCCGGCTTCGGCGGGGGCTTGGGGGCGGCTCTGGCGCGGGCCGGCCTGGCCGGCGTGGTGCTTCGCGGACGGGCCGAGAGTCCATGCGGCCTGCGCGTGGACGACGGCCGGGACACGCTGGTGGAGGCCGCGGATCTGGCCGGCCTCGCCACCGATGCCCTGGCGGACCGTCTGGCGCCGGCGGAGGGTTCGCTCGTCATCGGCCCGGCCGGGCTGGCCGGTTCGCCCTTGGCCGGAGCGGTGGCGGACCGCCTGTACGGCGGCGGCCGGGGCGGTCTTGGCTTGGCCCTGGCCGTGAAAAATTGTCTGTTTGTGACGGCCACCGGCCATGGCACCGTGCCGGTCGTCGACGTCGAAGCCCTATCCCTGGCTCGCGAGGCCCTGTTGCGCCTGATCGGCGCTTCACCAGCTCTGGGTCCCTTCGGCCTGGGGCGCTACGGTTCCGCCGCCCTGGTCGATCTGACCCATGGCCGGCGGATGATGCCGACCGACAATTTTCGGGCGACGTTTTTCCCGGCGGCCGCGGCGGTCAATGCGCCGCATCTGGAGCGGCAGTGCGCCAGCCGGGCGGTAGCGGGCTGTCCCGGCTGTCCGGTAGGCTGCCATCGGCGGACGGCGGACGGTGCGCCGTTTCCGGAGGGCGACGCCCTGTCCCACTGGACGGCCTTGCTCGGCCTGGCCGACGGCACGTTCGCTGTTGCGGTCAATGCCCTGTGTTTGCGCCTGGGGCTTGATCCGGTCTCGGCGGCGGCCACTGTGGCCTGCCACGCCGAGGTGACCGGGCGGTCGCTGGCGCCGGCCGAGGCCTTGACGCTCGTGGCCGATACGGGAGCCATGCGGGGGCTCGGCCGCGAGTTGGGCTGCGGGGCGGCGACCTATGCCCTCCGGGCGGGTCGGCCGGAGGCGGCCATGTGCGTCAAGCATCTGGAACTGCCGGCCTTTGATCCGCGCGGCGCCTACGGGCTGGCCTTGGCCTATGCCGTGGCCACGGGCGGCCCCGATGCCTGGCGGGCTGGCTGCCTGGGCCATGAATTGCTGCGCAAGCCGGTGGCGACGGATCGTTTCACTTTCGAGGGCAAGGCCCGGGCGGTGTTTGGCGGCGAAAACACCATGGCCGCCCTGGCCAGTCTCGGCGTGTGCCCCTGGCTGGCCTTGGCCACCGGCTTGGAAGAGTGGGGGCAGGCCCTGGCCGCCGTCACCGGCCACGGCGTGACGGCCGGGGAGCTTGCCCGGCTCGGCGAACGGGTCGTCTACCGGGAACGGCTGCAAAACGCCCGTCGGGGATTGACGGCGGCCGCCGATGATTTGCCCATCCGTTTCTTCACGGAATCCGGCAGCAGCGGCGAGGGGATCGCCGTGCCGCCGTTGTCGCGTTCGGATTTCCTGATCGCCCGGGAACGGTATTATCGTCTGCGGGGCGTGACGGCGGAGGGGTTGCCCCGGTCGGAGAAGGCCGCGGACCTGGATCTGTCATGGACGCACTGACGCGCCGTTTCGCCGATCGGCTGGCCCGGGCCGGCCTGTGCCGTCCGGGCGCGGCCCTGGTCGCCGGCTGGGATGACACGATCGTCTTTTCCCGGCCCGATCCGCTTCAGCCGGTTCTGGCCGAGGTCATGGAACGGTTGGGCGTCGGGAGCCTCATGCTGGTGCCGCCGGCCGAGCCCTACGCCGCCCTCTTGGCGTGGCTGGCCGCCCGGGAGGCTCCGGCCATCCGACCCCGGGATTGCGAGACCCGCACGTTTTTCCATGACATCCCGGTGGTGCCTCGGCCGGAAGCCGGGCTCATGGTCGCCGCCCTGGCGCGTCGCAAGGGGGCCTATGTGCCCGGGTACGGTATCCTGGCTCACGGGGCGCTCTCGCCGGAGCAGGCCTTCGTCACCGTGTCCTCGGTGGCCTTTGCCGCATTCGTGAAGTTTTTTTCCGATGCCCTGCAACACCGGCGCGACGGGACGGCTACGGCGGCGGAGCGGGAGGTACTGCGCCGGGTGGTGGCCGGGCTGCCGCCGGCGCCGCCTGCAATGTCGCCGTCCCTGGCTGCGGGGCCGTTCGCCTCGCGGGAGACGGTGTTCTCCGCCATGGCCGAAGCCGGCCGGGCCACGGAGGCACTCGGGTTGGTCGATTCCGTCTTTGGTAATATTTCCTATAATCTCGATGGGGTGCTGGCCATCAGTCAGACCGGGGCCGCCCTGGATGCCCTGGAAGGCGCTATCGATTGCTGCCCGCTCGACGGATCGTCCTGCGCCGGACTCACCGCGTCCAGCGAATTGGCCGCCCATGCCGCCCTGGCCCGGCTCGACGGTCGTCCGGCCATTTTGCACGGCCATCCCCGGTTCGCAGTCATTCTGTCCATGGATTGCGACGCGACGGATTGCCCCGAACGCGGGGCCTGCCACGTCCGCTGCCCGCGCGCCCGCTTTCTGGGGGATACGCCCATCGTTCCGGGCGAGGTGGGGGCCGGCCCCCACGGCCTGGTGCACACCATGCCACCAGCCCTGGTCGGCCGGGCCGGGGTGATCGTCCTCGGGCACGGCGTCTTTACGGCCGGCCGGCGGGATTTTACCGAGGCCCTGACCGCCCTGTGCGCCATCGAGCGCCAGGCGCGGGAACGTTGCCTGGGCGCCCTGGCGCCGCTTCTCAGTACGTCTTGAAGAGCCAGGCGTAGACTACGTAAATCCAACCCAGGATGCCGTGGATGATGGCCCAGAAGATGGATTTGTTGAGGGTAAAGGATATGGCCATGGCCAACGCCGAGCCGAAGCCCACGCCGTATTTGACGATGGTCTGCCGTGTGTAGACTTCCATACTGTCCTCCTTGGAAATTGCCCGCACCCTGCCATGAACTGCACGCGGAAGCACGCCTTTTTCACTCGTTGCCAAAGATTTGACTTTTGTCGCGCCGCCGCGCAATCTGCCGCAATGCGTGCCCGGTCGCCTCGTCGGCGGTTCTTGCGAAACCTCTCTTTTTCCACGCCAGGGCGCGCGGTTCTCGCCGGCTTCCTGTCCGCGTGCCTGCTGTTTCCCGTCGCCGCGGTCGGCGCCGAGAATGCCGACCGGGCACTGCATGTGCTGAACCGGCTGACCTATGGTCCGGCTCCGGGAGAGCTGGCCCGGGTGGAGGCCATGGGGACGCAGGCCTTCATTGCCGAACAGCTCGAACCGGAGCGCATCGAGGAACCGGCGGTGTTGGCCGAGCAGTTGGCCGGGCTGCCGACCGAGTCCATGAATACCGTCCAGCTGTTCCGCGAGTTCGGTCCCTCCGCCGAGTCCGGGACGCAGACCGACCCCGAGGCCATGCGCCGCGTCTTCGACCGGGCCGGCGCCGCCGCCTTGGAAGCGGCGCGGGCCCGCCTGTGTCGGGCTATTCTTTCCAAACGGCAGCTCTACGAACTCATGGTCGCCTTCTGGTGCGAGCATTTCAATTTGGGAAACAAAAGGGGACTGGCCCACCTGTGGGCCGGTTCGTTCGAGCGGGAGGCCATTCGGCCGCACGCCATGGGCCGCTTCCTCGATCTGCTGGCGGCGACGGCCATGCATCCGGCCATGCTGATTGCCCGGGACAACTGGAAGAACGTGGTGCGTCGCGACGGCTCCGGGCCTCCCCGGCCCCAGATCGACCCGACCTACGCCGCGATTGTGATCGGACATCAGACCTTGGGGCCGCACGGCCCGCAAAAAACCGAGGACGTAAAGGCCCTGGCCCGCATTTTTACGGGATGGCGGGTCGGCGCGGCCAGGGACGGCTCGGGTTCGGGCGGGTTCGCTTTCGATCCGGAACTCCACGACCCCACGGACAAGGTGTTTTTGGGAAAGACCATCAAGGGCTCGGGGGTGGCCGAAGGCGTGGCCGCCTTGCGGATTTTGGCCGGCCATCCGGCCACGGCGACCGCCATCAGCCGCAAGCTTATCCAGTATTTTCTCTGCGACGATCCGCCGGCCGCCCTGGTGGCCCGGTTGGCCAAGACCTTTGCCGCGACGGACGGGAACATCCGCGACGTCTTGCGCACGCTTTTCTCCAGTCCCGAGTTTTTCAGCGCCGCCTACATGGGCAACCGCTTCAAGAGCCCCTTGCGGCAGGCGGTTTCGGCCGTGCGGGCCGTCGGCGCTCTGCCTGTCGATACGGCCGCCCTGGCCGGCGCCCTGGTCGGCCTGGGACAGCCGCTGTATGCGGCAGGGGGGCCGGAAGGCTACACCACGGTGAGTTCCGCCTGGATCAAGCCCGCGGGCGTGGCCTGGCGGATCGCTTTCGCCGGCGATGTGGCTTCGAGGCGGCTGCCGGTCATCCCGCGCGGAACGCCGGGCCTTGGCGTGCCGGCCCTGATCAAGACCCTGGGGCCGGGACTTTCCGCCGCGACCCGTGCGGCGGCGGCCAAAGCCCAAGGCGAACACGGCGTGGCAGTACTGTTGGCCTCGCCGGATTTCATGCGGTATTAACGGTCCCGCAGACGGCGGGCGATGTGACGGAAGATCGGGGGTGCCGTGCGACGACGTGACGTCTTGCAGTTGCTCGCTGCCATGGGAGCCTTGGGCCTGTGCGCGCCCGGGGAGCTGTGGGCGCGGAAACGGTCCAAATCCGCGGCCGGCAGCCATGCCCGGAAAAGCGAACCCAAACGGACGGCGCCTCCCCATGGGCGGCCGGGCAAGCAGCTTGTCGTCCTGTTGCTGCAGGGCGGCCCCGACGGCCTCTCCCTGGTCGCGCCGACGGCCGACCCGCTGTATCCCTATCTGCGGCCGACGACGGCCCTTACGGCCAAGGAGGCGGGACTCGACATGGGGAGCGGCTTTCTCCTGCATCCGGCCCTGGCGCCGCTTTTCCCGCTGTGGAAGTCCAAGCGTCTGGCGGTGATTCCGGCCTGCGGTCTGCCCGGGGCGCCGACCACCCACGCCGGGGCCCTGGCCGGCTTTGCCGCCGGCACCGTGCGTCCCGGTCGTTCGACCGGTACGGGCTGGCTCGGACGGTTGTCGCTGGCCCTGGGCGGCAGTTCGGCCCAGATGGTGGTGGGCAGCCTGTCGCCGGCGTTTGCGGGCGCGCCGCATTATAAATTGATCGCTCCCGGCCGGGGGCATCACCTGCCGCCGCTTGTCGATGCAAATGCCGGTCTTTTTTCGGCTGAGGAGCATCTGTTCGGCAAACGCGATCCCCTGGATAAGGCCTTCGTCGTTGGGCAGCGCTCGCGGGAGCAAGCCTTGCGCGCCTATCTGGCCGAGGCCAGGCAGGCGGCGAGCGGTGCGGTTGCCGCCCCGGCCTTTGCCGACTTCGGGGAGCGATTCGGCCGAGAATTGGCCGGCCGACGGGATGCCGCTTTGGCTTTTACGGCCGTGGGCGGCTTCGACACCCATGTCGGCCAGGGCGCGGCCACGGGCTATTTGGCCGATCGGTTGCGCGAGACGGCCAAGGGCATGGTCGGCGTGACGTCCGGACTCGGCCGGACCCTGGAGAACACGGTGGTGGTGGCCCTGGGGGAATTCGGCCGCCGGGCCAGGGAAAACGCCTTTGGCGGTACGGATAACGGCCAGGGCGGCGTCATGCTGGTGTGGGGCGGCCCGGTGGCCGGTGGTCGGCTCCTCGGCCACTGGCCGGGGCTGGCCGAACATCGTCTGGCCGACGGCCGGGATGTCGCCGTGACCACGGACTGGCGGCAGGTGGTGGCGGAAATCGCCGTCCGGCATCTCGGGCTGCCGGAAAAGCGCCTGGATGTCATTTTCCCGGGTTTTACCCCGTCTTCGCCGCTCGGCGTCCTTGCCTAATCCGTGCGAATGCTTGGCGCGGCGCGTTGCGACGTGTTGCGCCGTCGCGAAGGGTGCTTATTGTGTAAGCACTCGCCGGTATCGGCGTCGGCGTTCTTCGCTGACATTCGGGGCGTGATCCACCTGCCGTTCGTCGGCTCTTGGGTGGACTTCATCCGGTTTTTTCCGTAGAGCGAGGCCACAGAAACGCGCCGGGGGCGCGACAAAACGAGGCTGCCATGCTGCGCATTGAGGATCTCCATGTCACCGTCGGCGAGCGCGAGGTGCTTTCGGGCATCAATCTTCATATCGCCGATAATGAAACATTCATTCTGTTTGGCCCCAATGGCTCCGGGAAGACGACCCTGCTCATGACCCTAATGGGTTTCGGCAATTACACCATCACCAAGGGGCGGATTCTTTTTCGCGGTCGGGATATTACGCACGCTCCGGTCTATGAGCGGGCCCGGTTGGGGCTTGGCATGTCCTTCCAGCGTCCGCCCACCATCCATGGCCTGACCACCCGTCAGCTCGTCGGCTTGTGCGACCGGGACGGGATGGTGGACGTGGATGCCCTGGCGCGTTCGGTCAACATGGACCATTTCCTCGAACGCGACGTCAACGCCGGTTTTTCCGGGGGCGAGATCAAGCGTTCCGAACTGCTGCAGCTCATGGCCCAGAAGCCGTACATGCTGCTGTTCGACGAGCCCGAGTCGGGTGTGGACCTGGAAAACATGAAGCTCATCGGCACGACCGTGCGCGGGCTGTTGACCGGCGGCATCTACCCCAAGCCGGATGCCAGCATGAAGGAACAGCGGGTAAAAAAGCGTCCCGTTTCGGGGCTCATCATCACCCACACCGGCTATATTCTGGAATACCTGAACGCCGACCGGGGGCAGGTGCTCTACGACGGGCACCTGTGCTGCGAGGCCAATCCCCGCGACATCCTGGATCACATCGGCAAGTATGGATACCAGGAATGCGTGCGCTGCCTGCAATAGCGAAAGGATGTTTCCCATGGACAAGATTGATTTGGGGGCCTTCCGTTTCAACGGCTCCGTGTTAGGCGAAATACCGGATTTGCGGCAGCTCGACCCGGCGGACCGGGCCGATATGCTGATGGCCGGCGTGGACGTGGAGGAGCGCGAGCGCTCCGGCACCTATCTGCAGGTGGATCACGGCGAGGTGCATTGCGAGAGCCATCAACCGGGGTTGGAACTGCTCGACATCAAGCAGGCCCTGGCCAAGTACGACGGCTTGCCCGGACATTTTTGGACCCAGGTGGACCGGGACAAGGACGAATTCACCCGAGCGGCGGCCGAAAATCTGCACGGCGGCTACTTCGTCAAGGTGGCCAAGGGCGCCAAGATCACCGAGCCCGTCCAGTCCTGCCTGTTCCTCAAGGGCGACATGATCGGCCAAAACGTTCACAACGTCGTCATCGTCGAGGATGACGCCGAGGTGCACCTCATTACCGGCTGCTCGGTCTCCCATGCGTCCAAGGGCGCGGCGCATCTCGGTATCTCCGAGTTTTTCGTAGGCAAGAACGCCAAGCTGACCTTCACTATGGTCCACAACTGGGCCGATTCCACGGTGGTGCGGCCGCGTACCGCCGGCGTGGTCGATGCGGGCGGCGCTTTCCTGAACAACTATGTCCTGCTGAAGCCCGTCAAGGACCTGCAATCCTATCCGGCCATCCGCTTAAACGGGCAGGGGGCCGTGGCCCGCTTCAATTCCGTGATCGTGGCGCCCAAGGGCTCCTACGTGGACAGCGGCAGCCGCATCGAACTGAATGCCCCCGATACCCGGGGTGAAATCATCGCCCGCACCATCGCTTCGGGCGGCACCATCGTGAATCGGGGCTTTATCGGCGGCAACGCCGCGCCGGCCAAGGGGCATCTGGAGTGCAAGGGCCTCATTCTCGGCGGCGGTATCATCCATGCCGTGCCGGAACTCCTGGGCACCGTCGACGGCGTGGAGCTCTCCCACGAGGCGGCCGTGGGCAAGATCGCCCAAGAGGAAATCGAATACCTCATGGCGCGCGGCCTGGATGCATCCGAAGCCACGTCCACCATCGTGCGCGGATTCCTCAACGTGGACATCATGGGCCTGCCCAAGGAACTCAAGGACGTCATCGACGCCATCATCGCCGAGAGCGAAAAGGAAATGTTCTAGAAGAGGGCCTCCGGCGGATCCTTCCCGACCAGGGCGCTGCCCTGGACCCGCTGGGGGGAATCATTCCCCCCAGACCTCCTGTCCTGGCAAACCCTTCGCGGGCGTTGGGGCTTCAAGCGTCTTCGCTTGCAGCCCCAACGCCCGCGCATTGAGGGGTCCGGGGGCATCATGCCCCCGGCCGCCGGAGGCATTCTTTCTCTTGCTCTTCTCCCAGCTCCTGACGTATAGCGACACCCGGTCGGCAGTTCACCCAGGCGTCGCCGCCCCGTGAGGGGAGCTAAACCTGCCAGCCTTCATTTCATTCCACCGACACCATCCCCGTGCCGCGTCGGAAGCCGGCGACCACCGATACTTCCCTTCCGGAAAAGGCGCGTACGCGAGGATAGGTCATGTCCAGAACCGTCTTGCCGTTTGCCGTGGCGGATATCACCGCTCTGGCCAAGTCGTTGCGCGGGCAGCTTGCCCAGTATGTCGAAGCTCCAGGGCATTTGGCCCTGCTCAATATGCTGGCCCGCTCGGCCGGCTATCGGAATTTTCAACATTTTCGGGCGGCCACGATCCCGGCTGCCGTCATGCCGGCGCCTCCTGCCCCGGTGGCCGCCATCGATGAACGGACGTTGGCGAAATGGGCCCGCTATTTTGACGAGGCGGGCCGGCTTATTCGCTGGCCGTCCAAGTACAGTCATCAGCTGCCCTGTTTGTGGGCCTTGTGGGCTGCCTTGCCGGCCCGGCAGGTCTTCGACGAGTACGGCATTACCGCCTGGTTGGCCGAGCGCAACCTCTTTGGCGATCCGACGCTGTTGCGCCGGGAACTCTGCGATCAGGGGTTGGTCGTACGCACTCGGGACGGTCGCGCGTATCGGCGGGTGGAACGCCAGCCGTCGCCCGAAGGGCTGGCGTTGATCCAGCGTCTGGGGCGCACCGGGAATGTCGGGAAAGGGCGGGAGGCTACGGATGCGCCGGCGGCGCGTCCGGGTCGCGGGTGAGATCCATCCCCGGAAAGGCGAACAGCACCGGCGTGCAGGTCCCTTTTCGGATAAGCCGCATCCGGCCGGGCAACACCCGGCCCGGCCGGATGCCGTATCGTTTCACGAAGCGCGGTCCCGGCGCCTGGCCGCTAACGAGGGTCAGATGCCAGACCTTGGCCGGCTCGTAGAGCGGTTCGGACACAAGCGGCGTGTTCGGCCGGAACGTGAAGGTCACGTCCAGCCGGTTGCCGGTCTCTTGGGGCGTGACGGCGACGATGGTGGCTTGGCCCGCAATATCGTCGTAGCGGCACGGTCCGCCGACCAGCTGCCCCGCCAGGGCCGTTCCCGTCAGCACCCGCATACCAAGCAGTCCGAGTGCGGCCCAGATTTCCCACCAACGTGTCTTCATAGGCGTTTTCGCTCCAGGGGCCGAGGCCGCTGGAGCTTCCCTCGTTTCTTCTACTTGGCCAGAAGCCGCAGGTACAGATCGCCGTGCAAGGGGCCGATACGCCGGCCCATGCCCTTGAGGCGCAACGGGCGGCCCACCACGAAATCCGGCGGTAGGGTGATTTCCACCATGGTCGGTTTGACGTTGCCGAGGCCATGGCGCACGCCGACGCGGATACGGGTTCCGGGGAAAAGGCTCGACGCCGGCAGATGCACCGTCTGTTCGTCGTTGAGTTGTTTTCGAAAGTATTCCTTGAGGGATTCCCAGAATCCTTTGGAAATATCCAATGTGAGCGCTTTGCTGCCCCAATGGACGGAGACCTTTCGCGGTCCCTTGGCCTTGATCGGTCCGGTGGAGGATCGTTTGACCTGCTGATAGATGTCCTTGAAGACCTGCCGGGCGAACGGGTCCTGGAGAATGTCCTGGAGGACTTCCTCCCGGCGGAAGTAGAAACCGGCGTTGGCGTTTTGCCGGGAGGCCTGGGTGTAGGCCGCCCGACGCTGGCGTTCCCGGTGGGCTTGCCCCGGTTTGGTCCCGGCCGTGGTGCCGGTCCGCTGGTCCGCGGGGCGTTCCGGCTCCGGCGACGCCTTGGTCGTCCGGTCGCCGCGGTCGGCCAGATAATGGCGCAGCAGCAGGTAGGCTTCGTTGATGCGTTGGAATTTGCGTTTGGAGCCGGGATCATCGGGATGCAGGTCGGGATGCAGGGAAAAGGCCAGCCGGCGGTAGGCGGACTTGACCTCTTCGATGCCGTCGGCTCCGGAGACGCCCAGGAGCTGTCGCGCCTCGTCAAGCCGCATCGAGGTTTGACCGCCCATGGTCCCTTCCTGTCATGTGCGCCGGCTGCCAACCGAGCAGCGCCCGCGGCACGTCGTCTCCGGTGCGTATGAGGCCCTGACTGGTAAGAACGGCCATACCCTGGCGGACGAATGTCCCGTGCGCGATGGTGGAATTGATGCCCGGACAGCCTTGCCGGGCCATGGCGAAGCTTGTCGGATCCAGGAGATTGGCCCGAAAAAATGGCCAGGCCTGGCAAACGTCGGGGCGGGCTTCGTAGACGCCGCAGCCGTCCGTGTAGAAAATGCAAAAGCCATTGCGGGAACTTTGCACGCGGGGCATGTCGCCGCCGTCTTCGGTGTAGCGCGAAAGCAATGTCCGTCGGTCCAGGTCCAGATGGCGGCACAGCCGTTCGACATCGCGGCCGGCGAGGACGATACCGCCTTTTCCCTGGCAGCACTGGCCGCAACGGCGGCAGGTGAAGACATTGGCTGGGGGCATGAGCAACTTTTATCCTTAAAGGCTGCGGTATTCAACCACGATGCGACGTTCCGCGCCTACGATCACGCCGCGTTCGACCAAAATGCGCCATGGCGTACCGGACCGGGGACCGCAGGCCGTCCATAAGTGCCACTCGAGTGCGGCGGTGCGCCCGTCCCACGGCCTGACGCCGAAGGGCCGCCTGCGGCGATGGTTCCCGTTTGTCGGGAAAAAGGATACATCATCCCGTCATGCCTACCGTCGCTCGTGATCGTTTACGTGTGGCCGATGCCCGCACCCTGTGGGAGGAGGCCGATGTCTTTACGTTGGGAGCCCGGGCCCATGCCGCCCGGCTGGCCCGTCATCCCGAACCGATCGTCACCTACATTGTCGACCGCAATATCAACTACACCAATATTTGCGCCTGCGGCTGCCGCTTCTGCGCTTTTTTTCGGCCGCCGGGTCACGCCGAGGGCTATGTCCTTTCCCGGGACGATCTGGCGGCCAAGGTGGCGGAGACCGAGGCCCTGGGCGGCTACCAGATTTTGCTCCAGGGCGGCATGAACCCGGATTTGCGGCTCGATTTTTATACCGGCATGCTGGCCTTTTTGCGGCAACGCTTCCCGGGCGTGGCGGTGCATGGCTTTTCGCCGCCGGAGATCGTCTTTCTGGCCGAGCACGAAGGCCTGGGCGTGGGCGAGGTTTTGGCGGCGCTCAAGGAGGCCGGACTGGCCTCGCTGCCGGGCGGCGGCGCCGAGATCCTCTCCGACACGATTCGAAGCACCGTCTCGCCGCACAAATGTTCGGCCGACGCCTGGATAGGCGTTATGGCCGAGGCCCATCGCCTGGGCTTGCGCACGACCGCCACTATGGTCATCGGCCTGGGCGAAACCATCGACCATCGCCTGGAGCATCTTTCCCGCATCCGCGAGTTGCAGGACGCCACCGGCGGATTTACGGCCTTTATCCCCTGGACGTTTCAGCCCAGCCATACCGCCTTGCCCCAGCCCGAGGCCTCTTCCGTCGAATACCTGCGATTTTTGGCCTTGTCCCGGCTTTTTTTGGACAATGTGCCGAACATTCAGGCCTCCTGGGTGACCCAGGGGCCACGGGTGGGCCAGTTGGCCCTGTTTTGGGGGGCAAACGACTTTGGCTCCACGATGATCGAGGAAAATGTGGTGGCGGCCGCCGGCGTGCATTTCCGGCTGCCCGAGGAGGCGCTGGCGCGGTTGATTCGCCAGGCCGGCTTTACGCCGGTACGGCGCAATATGGACTATTCCCGCCGCGATGCCTGAGCCCGGCGGCCAAGGCCGGAACTGACGGCCACGCCGGCCAAGGCCATGCCGCCGCCTGTCCACTGGAGGGTGGTGAGATTTTCGTCCAGGAAGACCCGGGAGAGCAGGCAGGCCACCAGCGGGATCAGGTTGATGAAAACCGCTGCCTTGGCCGCTGGCGCCCGGCTGACCCCGAAATTATAGAGCCCGTAGGCCACGAAGGTGACGCCGAATCCGAGAAAGACCACGGCCAGGGCCGGACCGGGCAGGATGGTGGTGGGCAGCGGACTGAAAAAGAGCGCCGGCAGGAAAAAGAGGGTGCCGGTGAAGCTTTGGACGGCCGTGAGATAGAGCGGACGATGCCGCCCGGCCAGCCGCTTGACCGTGATGATGTAGCCCGTGGTGCAGCACATGGCCAGAAATTCCAAAAAGTTCCCGAAGAGGGGGTGCGGTGCTCCCTCGGAGGCTTGGCCGGTCAGGCTCATGAGAACGACGCCGACCATGGCCAGGCTGAGGCCGGCAGTGGTGCGGCGTTCCAGCTGTTCCTTGAGGAAGACGGCGGCGGCGATGGCCGTCAATACCGGCAGGGTGGACGAGACCATGGCGGCCTGGGATGCCTGGGTCAGGGTGAGGGCCCAGGCCTCGAACACGAAATAGGCGCAGGGTTCGCAAAACGCCAGGAAGAGCAGCGCCGGCCAGTCCCCCCGGGCTTCGCGGAAGCCGCCCAGGCGGCGCCAGAGCAGGGCGAAGACCAGCGAGGCCAGGGCCATGCGGCCGAAGACCACCACCAGCGGGGAAAAGCCCCGCATGGCGATTTTCATGGCGATAAACGAGCCGCCCCACAGCAGGGTGGCCCCCAGTAGGGCGAAAAACGCCGGCCAGGAAAGCCGGTTGTTGGGCATTGTCGCAGTGCTCCCGTATCCGGTCATCCCGGGAGAGCGCCTATCGCCGCCCGGAGGGTCGCTATACCTCCTTCGGCAGGCAATGCAAAGCGGCGGCGGGTATTGAAATGTTGCCTCCCATCGTCCCGAAGCTTCTTTCCGGCGGCGGAGGCTTTTCGTTGCGCATCAACATGGAGTGGAGGCATCATGTTTACTGCCCTGGAACGTTTGCCCGAGACGGAAATGACCGCCCGGCAAGAGACCTGCCGGCGCTTGCTGGCCGAAATTGCCCCTGAGGCCGGGGGGCTGCTCGTTTTTTCCCGTCTGGCCATCTATTACCTGACCGGCACCTGGGCCAACGGCGTCTTCTGGTTGCCGGCCGCCGGCCAGCCGGTCCTTCTGTGTCGCAAGGGCCGGGAGCGGGCCCTGTTGGAGTCCCCCATGGCCTCGATCCTGGCGTTTCGATCCTACCGGGACCTGCCGGGGCTGTGCGCCGATGCCGGCTCGCCGCTTTCGCCGGTGGTGGCGGCCGAACAGTCGGGATTGTCCTGGAATCTGGCCGTCATGTTGACCAGCCGGCTGGCGGACGTGCGTTTCGTCCCCGGTGATGCCGTCCTCACCCGGGCCCAAGCCGTCAAATCCGCATGGGAGCTGGCCAAGATTCGTTTGTGTGGCGCCCGGCACGCCATCGGCCTTCGGGAGACGATCCCGGCCCGTATCCGCCCGGGTATGACCGAACAGGAGATCAGCCATCAGTGCTGGAGCGCGTTTTTCGAACTGGGGGACATGGGGCCGCTGCGCATGGGTAATCCCGGTGAGGAAATCTTTCTCGGCCACATCGCGGCCGGGGACTCGGGGAACTATCCGAGCGTGTTCAACGGGCCGGTCGGCTTGCGAGGCGAGCATCCGGCCCTGCCCTTTGGCGGCTATGCCGGAACGGTTTGGCAGGAGGGCCAGATCCTGACGCTGGACATCGGCTTCGCCCTGGAGGGCTACCAGACCGACAAGACCCAAGTGTACTTCGCCGGCCCGGCTGAGGCCATGCCTGAGGACGTGCGCCGGAGCCATGCGTTTTGCATCCGGGTGCAGCAGGTCGCGGCCGAGGCCTTGCGCCCCGGAACCCTGCCGAGCAAGCTGTACGCCGACGCCGTGGCCATGGCCGAAAAGGAGGGCTTTGCCGCCGGGTTCATGGGGCTTGGCGGGAACAAGGTGCATTTTCTCGGTCACGGCATCGGGCTGACCATCGACGGCTGGCCGGTGCTGGCCAAAGGCTTTGACGTGCCCCTGGAAGCGGGCATGACCCTGGCCCTGGAGCCCAAGATCGGCATTCCGGACGTGGGCATGGTCGGGGTCGAGAACACCTTCGAGGTGACGCCGGACGGCGGCGTGAGCCTGACCGGCGACGCCTTCGATATCCTCTGCGTGGAAGCATAGGGGAAAAGATGCCCCAGGCCAGGGCCTGGGGGGAATGCTGCCTTCCCGGCAGGCCTTGGGCAGCGCCCTGGACCTGCCGGGGCTTTTTTATCGTCGGGGCAGGACGACGGCTCGGACCGGCGAGGCCTCGGCCTCGGGGATGGCCAGGGGCAGGCACACGAGCGTGTAGCGGCCGGCCGGGACGGCGCCGAGAACGAGGCCCTCAAGAATGATGATGCCGGCTTCGAGCAGGATGTGATGCACGGGATAGGTCGGATCGTTGAGGGGCTCCACGCTACAGGCGTCGAGGCCGACCAGGCCCGCTCGGCGGCGGACGAGCGCTTCGGCCAGGTCGGGAGTAAGGGCGGCGAAGGTCTCGGGAAAGGCCGGACCGGCAAAGCGGTTGGCCGTGGAATTGTCGGTGCGAAAGAGGACCGCCTCGCCGGGAGCGAACGTCCGATCGTCCAGGAGTTCCGGCCCCAGGCGATCGGCCCGGCCGGCGTCGATGACCACGGCCGGCCGGACGAACGTTTCGACCGGATAGTCCCCGGCCCGCCGGCCGTTCGGGAGAAAGTGGGCCGGAAAATCGAGATGGGTGCCGCTGTGGGCGGAGAGCGAGAGCGCCGCCGCCTCGCAGTCGTCCGCGGCCCGGGTCAGGAACAGACGCCGGGAGAAGGCCGGATCGCCGGGCACGGGCGGGGTGGCCGGGGTCAAGGGCAGGGAAATGTCGATGACGGTTGCGGCTGGCTGCATGGCGGCACTCCCCATGTTGTCTTTTCGGGCCGCCGGCATGGCGGCCGGGCGAAAAAAAGCCCCCGCCGGGCGGGGGCTTTTAGTTCTGGGTACGAACGCTACTTTTGGGCCACGTGGCAGGCGTTGTTGGCGCAGGGCGATATGGGCAGCAGCTTTTGATTCTTGGCCTTGCGCGTCAGATTGGTTTTCATGTGGCAGCCCAGGCAGCTGTTGGGCGAATTCTTGTCGTGAAAAGCCCGGAAATAGGAGTTCGGTTCCTGGCGTTCGGTGAGGTTGTCATGGCAGCCCTCCGTCGCGCAGCCCTCGACCGGTCCCCGGCCGTCCCACATGTGGTGGCAGGTGACGCAGGCAATGCTGTTGTGGCGGCCATGGGAGAAGACGACTGGCGGAAGGCTGGTCTTGAGGACGCCGGCCGGCCGTTTGAATTTCAGTTCCAGGGGAATGCACAAGGTGGATTTGGCATCCACGATGGCGCTGAACGACGTCGTCCCTTCGGACCGGGCCCCTGTGGCCACGGCGAGCATGGACACCGAAACGACCAATGCGGAAAAGATGAGCTTGGAACGCATCCGACTCCCTCCTTGCACGCCGAAACACCCCATTGCTGGACGTTGCCCCCGTTCCGGACGGCAGCCGCTCGGCGACGCGCCTCGCCATCCGGGGAAAAAGCGTAGAATTCCAGTGCTGGTAAGTCAATAGCTTTTGCCTGAAAACGCGCCATCTGCCTAGGGTTCCAGGGGCTCGTCATCGGTTGATTCGGTGGCCTCCAGAGCGTCCATGAGTTCGAGGCTCAAGCGGATGAAATCCGAGGAGGTCAGGATACCGACCAGCTTGCCGCCTTCCACGACGGGCAGGCAGCCGTACTTTTGGGTGAGGAGCACTTCGGCGGCCTGGCGTAGCGGCAGATCGGGGGTGGCCATGGCCACGTCGGCCCGCATGACTTCGCGCAGGGGAATGCCGGAATAGATTTCTTCCTGGGTATCGTCGTCGATTTCGGCCAGCCGGGAGACCGAGGCGGCCAGCATGTCCCGGTGGGTGAGCAGGCCGACGAAGGCGCCGTTGGCGTCGATGATCGGCAGGTGCCGGATATGGGCGTCTTCCATGGCCTTCTTGGCGGCAAGCAGGCTGTCGCTATCGCGTAGGGAGATCAGATCTTCGGTCATGAGGTCGCGGGTGGTCAGCATGGGAGCCTCCTTTACTACACGCAAATTCGCATTGCCGCAGGGGCCATGTCAAGGCGGGGCGAGTTGACTTACGGCTTGAATTTTGGTTTCAAAACAAAGATCAAGCAAAAATACGGTCTGTCACGGAGGGCGTCCCGACGGCGGACAGGAACGGAGCTGGTTTGAAAATCGATTTCAGACGCAACCGGGAGCGCATGGTCAAGGAAATCGAGGCCCGGGGCGTGAGCGATCCCGCCGTGTTGCGGGTCATGCGCAAGATCCCGCGACACCTCTTCATGGATGAGGCGCTCATTCCGCAGGCCTATGGCGACCATGCCCTGCCCATCGGTCAGGGGCAGACCATTTCCCAGCCGTATATCGTGGCCTGGATGACCGAGCTGTTGCAGGTCGAACCGGGGATGCGGGTCTTGGAAATCGGCACGGGCTCGGGCTATCAGACGGCGGTCCTGGCCGCCCTGGGCGCGTACGTTTTTTCCGTGGAGCGGGTGAAGGAACTGGCCGCCCGGGCTCGGGCCCGGTTGGCCGCCATGCGTTTTTTGCGGGTGCGCATCAGGCTCGACGACGGCACCCTGGGCTGGCCCGACGAGGCCCCGTTTGACCGCATACTGGTCACTGCCGCCGGCCCGAAGATTCCGGAGCCGCTTTTGGGGCAGCTGGCCGATCCGGGCCGGATGGTGCTGCCCGTGGGCGCCTCCAGAAGCAACCAGTCCTTGGTCCTCATCCAAAAGGAAAACGGCCGGATCACCTCCCGGAACATGGGCGGCGTCACGTTCGTGGATCTGGTGGGCGCACACGGCTGGTAGCCGGGAGTCATGTCATGACGGAAACCGTCTCGCGGGAAGGCTGCGGCGGGATTGCTCGGGATGCCGGACGGGATTCGCGGATGCATTCCGCGCTGGCTCGCATCAAATACAAATTGGTGGTCATGAGCGGCAAGGGCGGCGTGGGCAAGAGTTCCGTGGCCGTCAATGTCGCCTGCGCCCTGGCGGACCGGGGCGCCCGGGTGGGACTGCTGGACGTCGATTTGCACAATCCGAGCGTGGCCGGGATGCTGGGCCTGACCGGAACCCTGGACACGGCGCCGGGCCGGTCCGTCACGCCGAACCGAGGTTGCGACGGTGTGCTGGTGGTGTCCATGCAGCCGCTGCTGGCCGATCCGGATCAGGCCGTGCTGTGGCGCGGCCCCATGAAGACCACTGCCATCCACCAGTTCATCGCCGACGTGGAGTGGGGCGACCTCGACTATTTGGTCATCGATTCGCCGCCCGGTACCGGGGATGAGCATTTGACGGTGCTGCACACCATCCCCGACGCCCTCTGCCTGCTGGTGACCACGCCTCAGGAGATTTCCCTGGCCGATGTGCGGCGGACCATCAATTTCCTGCAATACGCCAACGCCAATATCCTGGGCGTGGTGGAAAATATGAGCGGGCTGCTCTGTCCGTTTTGCGGTCGCGAGATCGCGCTCTTCAAGAAAGGCGGAGGGAAGGCCCTGGCCGACGACTACGCCCTGGATTTCCTGGGAGCGGTGCCTCTGGATCCGGCGGCGGTGGTGGCCGGCGACCTGGGCCGGCCGGTCGTCCGTCTGGAAGGCGAGAGTCCGGCCAAGCAGGCCTTCGGGGCCTTGGCCGAGGCCGTGGCCGCCGCCTGCCGGACGAGTCTGGAAGCGGTGGCGACCCTGCGCCTGTAGCCGAGGCGTACGGCGGCCTCCGGGAGAGGATGGTGCACGCGCCCTTTGACGCGGGACGGGGTTTGCTTTAAGTGGCTGGCAGCTCCCCATCGAACAAGGCAAGGTCCAAATCCGTATCATGTTGAATCTCGCCAACAACCTGACGCTCGCCCGCATTGCGGTGGTGCCCGTGGTGGTGGTCTTGCTCTGTTTCCCGGGACGGGGCACCTGCCTGGCCGCCATGCTGTTTTTTATTGCCGCCTCGCTGACCGATATCGTGGACGGTATCGTGGCCCGGCGTCGCAATCTGGTGACCACCCTGGGCAAATTTCTGGACCCGCTGGCCGACAAGCTCCTTATTGCCTCGATTTTGATTATGCTGACCGGCCTCGGTTGGGTGGAAGCCTGGATCGCCGTGGTCATCATCGGCCGGGAACTGGCCGTCACCGGACTGCGGGCCGTGGCCGCGGACATGGGCGTGGTCATCGCGGCGGACAAGTTCGGCAAGCTCAAGACCATCGTACAGATGGTGGCCCTGTGCCCCTTGGTCCTCCATTTCTCCTGGTTCGGCCTCGATCCCAATCCGCTGGGCAGCATCCTTTTGTATGTGGCCCTGGTTTTGACCCTTGTATCCGGTTGCAATTACTTTTATGGATTCGGTGAAAGGGTGATCTGGTCCCGCGGGCCGGCCGCCTCGGGGCGGTCCGCCGAAACCGGACCTGTTGCGAAAAGGACAGTATGAAAGCCAAGAACATTTCCAGACTGGTCAGACGCCGTATTCGGCCCGCCCGCCCGGGGCATGCCCGGAGCGGAGGCCGGCGCGGCGGTCGCTTGGATGAAAATTTGGCTGCCCGTATCGCCAATTGTTTGCACACCATTCTGGAATTGGAGCCGGATTTGGAGCAATTGCAGTTCGGCGATTATCTGCTGCGGGACTTCAATATCCTCAAGATGTTTTTGTCGCATGTCGAGGAGATAGAGGTTCAGGAGCAGGATGTCGCCCGAATTGAGGCGGCTACGGAAAATTTTCTCAAGGAACTTAAGGAACCGTTGGAGCAAAACGAAACCGGACTTTCCAAAAAATACGTCGTACAATAAATTATGATCTGGCGACGCTTCCTGCTTGCGGGCCTCATCCTCTTTAATATCTTTCTGCTCTATAATCTTATTTGGAGCGATAACGGTATTTTTGCCTATCTGGAACTGAAAAACCGGCAGGAGCAGTTTCAGCAGCGCCTTGATGCGATCAACGAAAAATCCCTCGACCTCAGTCAGGAAATTCGCTGGCTGAAGAGTGACCGTGCATTTACGGAAAAAATGGTCCGTTCGCAGATGAACTACCTGAAGGACAACGAAATCCTGTACCAGTTTCCCCCGGAGCGCAACGCGGAAAAGGACGGGGAAGGAAGTGGGGCCGATGGCAAGCAAAATTGAGTTGTATCAGGAGCTCCTCAATATCGAACCCAATTCCAAGGTCTTTTTCCCACTGGCCCGTCAACTTGCCGACCAGGGTCGGATGGATGAGGCCGTGGTTGTCCTGACCCGCGGCATCGGCCAGCATCCCGATTACCTGGAAGCCAAGTTTCTGTTGCTCGACATCCTGACCCGCCAGGGCCGGGATCGGGAGGCGCAGGCCGTTTTTGCCGAAGTGGGCGAGCTGCTCGCCCATTATCCCTCGATTTGGCTGCTCTGGTCCCGCACCGTTGCCGTCAAGGACCGCGATCCGTCCTTGGCCATGCTCTTTTTGGGCCGGTATTTCCAAAACACCTCGCTGACCTGGGCCGAAGTCATGGAACGCGGCCTCAACAGCCTGGGCCAATCCGAGGCGCCGGCCGCTTCGGATGCCGGGACGCGGACGACGTCGCCTGTATCCGCAGCGCGGGAGGCGACGACTCCTCCCTTGCGCGGCGCCAAGGAAGTCATGGAGCTTTCCGACCTTCTGGAAGCGCCCGAGAGCGCATCCGCTGCGGCCCGGACGGCCAAGCCCCGCGAGACGCCGGTGCGCACCAAGACCATGGCTTCGCTGTTGGCCAGTCAGGGCGACGTGGCCGGAGCGTTGGAAATTTATGACGATCTGATCAAATCGGCCGCACCGGGCCCCGAGCGCGATGCGCTTGTGGCCCTGGCCGCCGCGCTGGCGCCTGCCCAGGAGGGCGGCAAGGCCGTCGCCGCTTCCGACGGGACGTCCGCCCAGGCCGAAGCACCGTCCAAGGATGTGACCAAATGTTTGACCATCCTGGATGCCCTGGCCGGTCGGCTGGAAGCCCTGGCCGGGGATTGAGGCCTTTTTCTCGCCGGCAAATTCGAGCCGCTTGTCTCTACAATCAGGAAAATGAAGAGGTTAGCTCCTTGAAACGTACCATATGTGCGGCCCTGGTGGCCATTTTTTGCTGTGCGGTCCTGACTGGCTGCAGCACCATGAAAACGACGTGGCGCAGCACGCGCAAGCTCTATCGGCACTACGTCAATGTCGATCCCACCATCGATTTGTCGGCGGCGAGTGGGGCGGACAAGGGCGTACAGCAACTGGGCGCCTTGTTCATGCCGGTGGACGAACCGCTGATGAAGCTGACGCGCTTTTTGAGCTGCCAGGACACGCCGCCGGAAAACGATTGGGTCCAGCAGCAACTGTCTGCATTCCCCTGGTTGTCCGGCTTAGCGGTGTTGGACAACACCGGCGTGGTCAAGTTCCAGGTGCCGTCGACGTTTATGCACCCGTTGGATTTTGCGCCGCTGCTGGAGCTGGCCGATCGCTTTAAGGACCGGAAATTGGGGACCGTGGTCAAAACGGACGAGCTCGGCACGGTGGTCATGGTCGGCGCGCCGTATTTCGAGAACAACGAGTGGGTCGGTTTGATCGTGGCCTTTTTCGATCCTCGCAGCCTGCTGCGCTTTTCGCCCGATCCGAGCGCTTTGGTGGTGCTGTCGTCGGACGGGACGATCTGGCCGGGCGGTTCCGAGCAGGGTTCGGCCGCACTCACGGCGGTCAAATGGAACGATATCCTCAAGAGCAACGTCCAGGGCGAGATTACCGTGGGCGGGACCTCCTGGATTTGGGTCTCCCGCTATCTCGGCCAGTTGCATGTCGTGTATCTGACCAATGCCACGGCGGCCCGGGCCAAGAAGCCTGCGCCGGCCAAGGACGCCAAGCCGGCCAAGGACGCGCCGGCCGCTCCGGAACCGTCGGCGGCAGGGACCGCTCCGGCGTCCGGCGCCGCTCCGGCGGGATCGGACACTCCGGTTGCGCCATAGTGTGGCGTCTTCCGGGAAAGGCGCGTATGGACTTCCGTTAAGGCGACGCACCACGGCGCCCTGGCCGCCCGATCCCGTCCCGCGAAGGGGCGGCGGATGGCGAGGCGCTGCGATGCGGGCGTGAGCCAGGCCTTGCTCCCGCTATCTCTGACGAAGGGAAGGATTCCTCTATGCCGCAAATTACTGTGACCGAACATCTGCTTCTGCACCAGAAGGAGTCGCCCATGGCCTCGGGGCGGTTCACCCGCCTTCTCAACGAGCTCATTTTGGCGGCCAAGATCATTTCCCGTGAGGTCAACAAGGCCGGTTTGGTCGACGCCTTGGGCTTTACCGGCGAAATCAACGTCCAGGGCGAGCAGGTGCAAAAGCTCGACGAGTACGCCAACAAGGTGCTCATTCATCGGATGGAACGGGCCGGCGTCCTGTGCGCCATCGCCTCCGAGGAAAACGCCGATCTGATTCGTATCCCGGACCAGTTCCCCAAGGGCGACTATTTCCTCATTTTCGATCCCTTGGACGGGTCGTCCAATATCGACGCCAACGTCAACGTCGGCACCATTTTCTCCATCTATCGCAGCAAGGGGGAGTGCAACGCCGATGCCCTGAGCGATCTGCTCCAGCGGGGCAGTGAGCAGGTGGCCGCCGGGTATTTCTTGTACGGTCCCTCCACCATGATGGTCTATACGACGGGCCGGGGGGTGCATGGTTTTACCCTGGACCCCGGCGTCGGCGAATTCTTGCTCTCCCATCCGGATATCCGGATTCCGGAAACCGGCCGGGTGTATTCCGTCAATGAGGCCTATTGGACCTACTGGGACGAGCCGACGAAAGAGATCGTCAAGTACTTTAAGGGAGTGAACAACCAGCGCGGCAAGCCCTACACCGGGCGCTACGTGGGTTCCCTGGTGGCGGATTTCCATCGCAACCTGCTTTACGGGGGCATTTTCATGTATCCCGTGGACTGCCGCGATCCGAAAAAGCCTCGGGGCAAGCTGCGGCTGCTCTGCGAAGCCTCACCCCTGTCCTTTGTCTGCACCCAGGCTGGCGGCGCGGCCATCGACGGCGAACGGGACATCCTCGACATCGAGCCTGAGGAATTGCACCAGCGGGTGCCGCTTTTCATCGGCAGCAAAAACGACGTGGCCATGGTGGCGGAAATCTACCGTCGCGTCCGCCAGGAATGATCTGTCTCGGTATTGAAACCTCTTGCGACGAGACGGGGGTGGCCTTGTGCGCCGACGGTCGTCCGCTGCTCGAGCGGCTGGGTTCGCAGGCGGACCTGCACGCCCTGTTCGGCGGTGTGGTGCCGGAGCTGGCTTCCCGGGAGCACTTACGCCGGGCCGGGCCGCTTCTGACCTCGCTTTTCGCCGATGCGGGACTGACGCTCGCCGATGTGGACGCCGTGGCCGTAGCCCGCGGGCCGGGGCTTCTCGGCAGCCTGCTGGTCGGCCTGTCCCTGGCCAAGGGACTGTGCCTGGCCTCGGGCAAGCCACTCATCGGGGTGGATCATTTGCACGCCCATCTCATGGCCGCCACCATCGGCCGGGACGTTCCCTATCCGGCCCTGGGCCTGCTCGTCTCCGGCGGACATACCCAGATCATGCTCCTGCGTTCGCCCCTCGACGTGACGGTGCTCGGCCGCACCCTGGACGACGCCGCCGGCGAGGCCTTCGACAAGGCGGCCAAGTCGCTCAATCTCCCGTATCCGGGGGGCGTCTATATCGATGTCCTGGGGCGGGACGTCGCACCGGACCGGACGCTTTTCCCTCGGCCGTATCTCGACAATCAGAACCTGAATTTCAGCTTCAGCGGTCTCAAGACGGCCGTGGCCACGTTCGTGGCGGCCAGGCCGCATTTGAAGGCCGCCCATCTGCCCGCGCCCGGGGCGGCCATCGTGGCGGCCGATTGGCCGGAGGAGCTGCGGCTGGCCTGCGCGTCGCTCAATTGGGCCATCGCCGATACGCTCCGGGTGAAGCTGGAGCGGGCGCTGGAACACCTGCCCGAACGTCCGGTCGCCTTGATGTCCGCCGGCGGGGTGGCGGCCAATGCCCGCATTCGGGAGACCTTGGCCGAGGTGGCCGTCCGGCACGGACTGCCTCTCTTTTTGCCCGAACCGTCTCTGTGCGCCGACAACGCCACCATGATCGCGGTCACGGGCTGCCGGCTGGCCGAAGCCGGTTTTTTCCACGACCTGTCGTTGGATGCCATCCCGCGAGGGCGGAAGGTGCCCTGGGATTACCGCAGCGGGCCGCGTTCCGCAGCGCCCTCAGTTGACAGAAGGCCTGAAGCGCAATAGGTTTACACGATTGCGGATTACGTCCGGCAGAGGAATGAAATCGTTTTTCGCTGACGTACATAAAGCACAAAATCGGCCGCGCCACGGCGGCCGGCAATCTCCAAAAGGAGTGCACGCATGGCCATCCAGCTTTCCGATGCAAACTTCGAGGCCGAGGTCCTGCAAAGCGACCAGCCTGTTTTGGTGGATTTTTGGGCTCCCTGGTGCGGACCGTGTCGGGCCATGGGACCGGTCATTGACGAGTTGGCGGGCGAATACACCGGCCAGATCAAGGTGGCCAAGATGAACGTGGACGAGAATCCGGCCACTCCCGGTCGGTATGGCATTCGGGCCATCCCCACCCTGATCCTGTTCAAGGGCGGCGAAGTGATCGAACAGATCACCGGCGCCGTCTCCAAGAGCAGCATCAAGGAAATGCTTACCCAAAAGGCGCTGTAGTTCATGCGACACTATGACGCCGTCGTGATCGGAGGAGGCCCGGCCGGTATGACGGCCGCCTTGTATCTGGCCCGGTCGGAAGTGTCCGTGGCCATGGTGGAGAAGCTGTCGCCCGGCGGACAGATGCTGATGACGCATCTGATTGAGAATTATCCGGGCTTCCCCGAGGGCATTGAGGGCTGGAAACTGGCCGATGCGATGGCCGCCCATCTGGACCACTACGCGGTGGACCGGATCGGGGACGAGGTTTCCGCCCTGGAAAGCGTCGACGGCGTCCATCGGCTGACCATCGGCGAGGACGTCGTCGAGGCCAAGGCCGTGGTCTTGTGCTCCGGCGCCCGCTATAAACGGGTGGGCATCCCCGGTGAAAAGGAATTCCTCGGCCGCGGCGTCTCTTACTGCGCGTTGTGCGACGGCAACTTTTTCAAGGGGCAAACCGTGGCCGTCATCGGCGGCGGCAATTCCGCCCTGGAAGAATCGCTGTACCTGTCACGACTTGTCAAAAAGCTCTACCTAATCCATCGGCGTGACGCTTTTCGCGGGCAACAGTGTTACCTCGATCAGTGCGAGAGCGACCCTGTCATCGAGATTCTGCGGTCGTCGGTGGTGCGCGCCATTACGGGCGGGCAAGCCGGCGTCTCCGGGATCGAGGTGGAAAACGTCGCTACCGGCGGGGTGACCCACCTGGATGTGGACGGCGTGTTCGTTTTTGTCGGCTTCGAGCCCCAGGGCGCGTTTTATCCGGCTTCCCTGACGCGTGACGCCCAGGGATTCATCTGTACGGATCAGGACATGCGGACGAATATCGACGGCATCTTCGCCGCCGGGGACATTCGCTCCAAAAATTGCCGCCAGGTGGCCACGGCGGTGGGGGATGGCGCCGTCGCCGCCCAATCGGCGTACGCCTATTTGGCATCGCGGGTTTCATGACGGGAGGGACCGGCCGTGTCGGAACCTCCGCTCCGACAGGAGGAACGGGCACACTTTTTTCCGTTGTGCCTCCCTGGTCCATCTGGTAAGAGGACGCGCATCAAAACGCCGGGAGAGCGCTTCCCTTTGGAACCGTCGCTTTCCGTCGTATGACGCCCGGCCGTCGGTCGGGCTTTATCCAGGATTACCAACATGAATGTGCTGTTGCGCCGTTTCCTGCCGCTTTGCTGCCTGCTGCTGCTCCTGAGTGGCTGTGCCAACCTGATAGACTACTATTTTTTGCCGCCGCCTGAAGACACGGCCCAGGAACTCTATGAGGCCGGCCGCGAGGCGATGTCGCAAAAGCAGTATTACGATGCCATCGATTACTTCACCAAGTTGAAGGATCGGTATCCGTTTAGTCCTTATACGCCTATGGGCACCATCGCCTTGGGCGATGCCTACTTCCTGACCGAGGACTACGGGCTGGCTGCGGAAACCTACAAGGAATTCGAGTCCGTCCATCCGAGGAACAAAGAAATTCCCTATGTCCTCTATCAGATCGGCGTCTCCAACTTCAAGCGCTCCGAGTCCATCGACATGCCGCAGGGCAACCTGCAGGAGGCGCTCCAGTACTTTTATCTGCTGCATCAGACCTTCCCGGATACCGATTACGGCAAAGAGGCCGTGGAATACATTCGCCGTTGCCGCAAGCGCTTGGCCGAGCATGAGCTTTTCATAGCCGATTTCTATTGGCGAACCGATCAGTACGGGGCGGCTTGGAAACGCTATATGTATGTCGTTGAGAATTTTAAGGATCTCGAGGAGGTCCTGGAATACGCCAAGTTGCGCTCGCAAGTTTCCTATCTGGAATACCAGAAGACCGTGTCCGAAGAGGAACGGCGGAAGATTCAGGGCAGTTGGCGCAATTGGGCCAAACGCTGGCTCTAACCGAAACAGCGAGACGGGGCGGCTGACCGCCCCGTCTTTTTTTCCCTATGCCGAAAGAAAACACGAACACGGGCAGCAGCCGTCCCTGGCCGGAGGCCATGGAGCGCGGCCGGGTGGGCGATGCGGCGTTTGCCGCCGCCTATGCCCGGGTCGCCGATCGTGAGCGGGCCTGGATCAAGACCGGGGCGGCCGCGTTGTTCGCCGCCTGCGGTGGGCCGGCGCCGCGCGGCCGGCGGCAGGAAACCGTGTGCGGCCATGATTTGTGCCTGGCCTGGGATGAGCGTCCCGTGGACTTCGCCCTGGTGGTGTGCGGTCCGACCTTTGCCTCGCCGGCCCGGCTGGCCGGTGCAGTGATGCCCGCCCTGTGCGCCCGGGTGCCCGAGGTGGCGGCCGTCCGCGTAGGTGGGGCCTGGCCGAAGCCGCTGCTCACCACCTTGGAACTGTGCGGCGTGGAAGCGGTTTTTCGTCTCGGCGTCCGCGCCTTTGCCGGCCTGGGCTCGGCCCTGGCGGAGCGGGGGAGCGGGGTGGTCGTGTTGCTCGACGGCGTTGCCGCGCCTGCTTGGTCGGCTCCGGCCCCGGCGGTCGTTTCCGCCCGTACGTCCGGCCGACTTGGCGTTTTCCCCGGATCGGGCGCGGCGTTCGACTGGGACGCCTTGGCCTTTGCCCATCCTGACCGCACGATCTGCGTCCATGACGCGCCATGCCCCGAGGCTGCGCCGTTTCTGGCCGCTTCCGGAGGACTGGCCGCGGCGGCGGGCTTGGACTATGCTGCCATTTTTACGGGAGAGGACATGCTGGAGGCGGCCCTTGGCGTCGCACCGCTGGCCCTCGGTCCGGGGCGGGAGATGTTCTGGCTTTGGCCCGGGATCACGCCGGAGACGTTTCGCCGAAAGCGTCTTCGAGCTTCCGTCCTTCACGCCCCGGCGGTCTGGTAGGTCCCAGACCGGGGCCAACCGTCGCCACGGAGCAGACCGTTATGAGCGCCAGAAAGGGAAGCGGGAAAAATGCGTTGGCTCGTTTGCGCAATATTGGCATCATTGCCCATATCGACGCCGGCAAGACCACGCTGACCGAACGCATTCTGTACTATACGGGAAAGATCCATCGGATGGGCGAAGTGCACGACGGCACGGCCACCATGGATTTCATGCCCGAGGAGCAGGAGCGCGGCATTACCATCACGTCGGCCTGCACCACGTGCTCCTGGCGCGATCATCGCATCAATATCATCGATACCCCGGGCCACGTCGATTTTACCATCGAGGTGGAGCGTTCGCTTCGGGTGCTGGACGGCGCTGTGGGCGTCTTCTGCGCCGTGGCCGGGGTGGAGCCCCAGTCCGAGACGGTCTGGCGCCAATCCGTGGCCTACGGGGTCCCCAAGCTGGCCTGCGTCAACAAGCTCGACCGGCTGGGCGCGGATTTCGAGGGCGTGCTGACCGCCATGCGGGAAAAATTGGCCGCCAATCCGGTGGCCGTGACCATTCCCGTGGGCCAGGGCGCGGATTTTGCCGGCTTGATCGACCTGCTGGCTATGGAGCGGTTGGATTTCGATCAGGCCAGCCAGGGCGAGGTCGTCGAACGCCGTCCCCTCAGTCCGTCCGAGGCGGACATGGCCGCGCCGTGGCGGGAAAAATTGGTGGAAGCGGCCTGTGAGCACGACGAGGTGCTCATGGAGGCGTATCTTTCCGGGGAGCCCGCGGATCGGGACCGGTTGCTCGCCGGCCTGCGGGCCGCCACGCTGGCCCATGAGGTCGTGCCGGTCTATGCCGCTTCGGCGCTGAAAAATATCGGCGTCCAGCCGCTGCTCGACGGTGTGTTGGCGTTTTTGCCCTCTCCCCTGGATCGGGGCGCGGTCGCCGGCATCGATCCGGAGAGCAAGGAACCCAGGCACTTCGAGCCCGATCCGGCCGCGCCGCTGGCCGCCCTGGTTTTCAAGGTCAGCATGGAGACCGGCCGCCGTCAGGTCTTTGCCCGGGTCTATTCCGGCACGCTGGCAATCGGCGCGGATGTCTATAACGCCACCCGGCAGCAGGTGGAGCGGCCGGCTAGGTTGTTTACGCTCCACGCCAGCCATCGGGAGAAGATCGAATCCGCCGGCCCCGGTGAAATCGTGGCCGTGGCCGGGCTGCGTTTCGCGTCGACCGGGGACACGCTATGCCGCCGGGACAATCCCATTTTGCTCGAATCCATCGCCGGGTATAAACCCGTTATCAGCCTGGCCCTGGAGCCGCGCAACGCCGAGGAGTCCGATCGCCTCAAAGAGGTCCTCGACAAGCTTTTGCAGGAGGATCCCACCTTGTCCCTGGAGACGGATCCGGAGACGGATCAGCTGATCCTGTCGGGCATGGGGGAGCTGCATCTGGATGTGGTGCTGGAGCGGATCCGCCGGGAATTCGGCGTGTCGCCACGGGTGGGCAAGCCGCAGGTCGTCTATCAGGAAACGGTGACGGCCGAGGGCTCCGGCGACGGCGAATTCGATCGGGAACTGGGCGAGCGGGAACATTACGGCAAGGTGGCCGTGACGGTGTCGCCGCTTCCCCGGGCGACCGGCCTGGACGTCGGTTTCGCCATCGACAGCACGACCTGTGCGGCCGACTGGCGGCAGGCCATGGCCGAAGGCTTGGAGGACGGCCTGCAAAGTGGGCCCCTGAAGGGCTATCCGGTGCAGGACGTGCGGGTGCGGGTGACGGGACTTTTCCCCATGGAGGGCAAGACGACCACGGCCGTGGGGTGCCGCATGGCCGCCAGTCTGGCCCTGAAGGCCGCTTTGGCCAAGGCCCGGCCGGCCTTGCTCGAACCCATCATGGAGCTGGAGATCGGCGTGCCTGACGCCTTTGTGGGCGACGTGGTGGGGCTGCTCGGGTCCAAGGGCGCCAAGGTCGAAAACATGGTGGACCGGGGCGGGCACAAGACGATTACCGCCAAGGCCGCCTTGCGCCGGATGTTCGGCTTTTCGACGGAATTGCGTTCGGCTACCCAGGGGCGGGCCGGCCTGTCCATGCGGTTTAGCACCTTTGATCTGTTGGCCTGACCGGACGATTTCAGGCGGTCGGTGCGCCGGCCTGCTTCTTGCCGCTTCCGTTGGTTTGGCGCTATGGGAAGCGGAAAAGGACACTTACTGTGCTGTCGCGAGTCCAAATCGAGAAATACGCCGATGTGCTGCTGTGGGGACTGGCCACGTCGCGGGTGCGGCCCTATGCTCCCGGCGATGTGATCCTTGTGCAGTTCGAGCTGCCGGCCTTGCGGTTGGCCGAGGCCGTTTACGCCAAGCTTTTGGCCCGGGGCCTCAATCCCGTGCCGCGGCTGACCTTGACCACGCCTATGGAGACCGCCTTTTTCCGGCAGGCCGATGCGGCCCAGTTGATTTTCCAGGCCCCGGGCCAGGACGTGCTGCATGAGCATCTGCATGGCGCCATGCACGTGCTGGCCCCGGACAGTCTCACCCATTTGAGCGGCATCGACGCCAAGCGCATTGCCACGGCCGCCGTGGCCAGAAAGCCCCTGCGCGACATCCTGGTGCGCCGGGAGGAGGCCGGGGATTTCGGCTGGACGCTGTGCCTGTTCCCCACGGCCGAGCTGGCCAAACAGGCCGGCATGACCAGCCGGGAGTATGCCTCCCAGGTGGCCGACGCCTGCTTTTTGCGCGAGCCCGATCCGGTGTCCGTGTGGCGCAAACTGTACGATGAGGTCAACGCCATCCGGGCCTGGCTCAATGCCCTGCCGATCGTTTCCCTGCACATCGAATCCGCGCACGTGGACCTGCATGTGACCCCGGGCGCCAACCGTCGTTGGCTCGGCCTGTCCGGCCACAATATTCCGAGCTTCGAGATTTTTACCTCCCCGGACTGGCGCGGCACGCGCGGGCGGTATTTCGCCGATCAGCCGTCCTATCGCAGCGGCAATCGCATCCAGGGCGTGCGGCTGACCTTCGAGGACGGCCGGGTGACGGAGATTACGGCCGAGCAGGGCGAGGATTTCGCCCGCAAGCAACTGGCCATGGATGCGGGCGCTGCGCGCCTGGGCGAATTCTCCTTGACCGACCGGCGGTTCTCCCGGATTCGTCGGTTTATGGCCAACACCTTGTTTGATGAGAATTTTGGTGGGGAAAACGGCAATTGCCACGTGGCCGTGGGCAGTTCCTACTCCGATACCTATAACGGCGACCCGCGCGAGCTGTCCCCCGCCCGCAAGGACGAATTGGGTTTTAACGATTCCGCGCTCCACTGGGACCTGGTCAATACCGAACCCAAGCGCGTCCAGGCCCACTTGGCCGACGGTAGGGACATAACGCTCTACGATGACGGGCAGTTTGCGTATTGACGGCGGCTGTCTCTGGCCGTATCGCGGCTCGAGAGAATCGCCGGATGTTGCCGCTCCGGAAGTGGGGGGAGGACGAAAGATGACGCAGCGTTTCCTGGGGTGTGTGTCGCTGTCGGTTGTCATGCTGGTGGCGTTGGTCGCACAGGCGGGGGCCGGTTCCAAGGATGCCCCGAATATCCAGGGGTGGGAGCATGGAAGCGCCTATGACAAGCTCTACGACCCCAAGGAATCCGATTCCTTCAAGGGACGGGTGACCAAAATTTTGCATATAACGCCGTTGCCGGGTATGGCTCCCGGGATCGGCATCCAGGTCGAGGACAAGAAGGACAAGGGCTTGGAGACCGTGCACCTCGGCCCGGCGGATGCCGTGGACCTCGCGTCCATCGGTCTGAAGGTCGGGGACCAGGTCAAGGTCGTCGGGGCCTGGGTCGACATGGACGATCAGGATATCATGCTGGCCGTCAAGGTCAAAAAGGACGACGGCAGTCAGCTCAAGGTCCGTCGGAGCAAGGACGGGTTCCCGGTCTGGAGCATGACGCCGGAAGAGCAAACCAAGACCCTTTCGAATGATTAGTGTGTTTTTTCTCCATCTCGCACTTGCCCTCGGCGGGTGGAAATGGATAGAACTACAGAGGGACGCGTTTACCGCCTGCGCGGTCCACACCTCAAACGGGAGCTAGCCGCATGGAGGAAACCCTCAAGAAGCAGGACGCCGAACTGCTCCAACTCGTCACCTTCAGTATCGGCGAAGAAGAATTCGGTGTCGATATCTTAAGCGTGCAGGAAATCATCCGCATGATGGATATCACCAAGGTCCCACGCGCCCCGGATTTCGTCGAGGGCGTGATCAATCTGCGGGGCAAGGTCATTCCTATCATCGATTTGCGTAAGCGCTTTGGCCTGTCCACACGGGATCACGACAAGCACACCAGGATCATCGTCATTGAAATCAACAACATGATTGTGGGGTTTGTGGTCGATTCGGTCTCCGAGGTCCTTCGCATACCGGCCAGTACGGTGGAACCGCCACCACCGGTCGTGTCCGGCCTCGAATCCGAATACATCAGCGGCGTGGGCAAGCTCGAGGATCGGTTGCTTATCCTCCTCGATCTCAACAAGCTGCTGTCCGGCGAAGAACAAGACATGCTCGGTTCCTTCTGACGGTCTTCCTGAGGCGCGGCGCGACCGGCGCCGCGCTTCGGGGCCGGGGTCCCGTCGAGAGGACGGAAAGACGACCTGTTGCCGCTTTCGGGTGGGACAGGTGTTCTCTGTTTTCGGAGGGAACGCGGGGGACGCCGTGGTAGGCGTCCTCTCCCCGGCCACAAGTGCACGATTCTGGCCGGTCCGTACCGGGGCGTGTCACGCTGGCGCTGGGCGCTGGGAGTGGCGAGCCAATCCGGATTTCCCCCATGAGGCAAAGCCTTGTCCCGCACTTCTCCCCTTGCTGCACTCCTCGACAGCCCCGAGTCTATCAGTGTCTATAAAAGCGGTCCGGCCACGCTGGCCTTTTTGGCCGTCGAAGCGCTGGCCCGCGGTCAGTCCGCCGTGGTGGTGGCGCCGGGCATCAATGAACTGAACCGGATCGCCGCCCTGCTGGAACTGCTGACGCCGGCCGCGCCCAATTCGCTCTGGGGGGCCCCGTTCATGGCCCTGCCGTCCTATGGGCCAGGCAAGGCCAGCCACACCTTCTGGGCCAGGCGGTTGGCGTTCCTGGCCTTTGCGGCCATGGGCGTGCGGCCGCGCATCTTATTGGTCTCCGCCGACAACCTGCTGCCCAAGTGGCCGCCCCGGGCGGCCTTGGAAGGCAACGTCCTCAACGTGACCGTGGGCGAGGAACTGCCCCGGGACCTCATCGCCGAACAGGCCGTGCTCTGGGGCTACAAGCGGACCCCCATGGTGACGAATCCCGGGGAGTTCACGGCACGCGGCGATATCCTCGACATCTATCCTTCCGGTTACGACAGCCCGTTGCGCCTGGAATTCTTCGGCGACGTGGTGGAGGCGGCCCGGCGCTTCGATCCGGCCTCCCAGCGCTCGCTGGCCGAGCTGTCCGAGGTCACCATCCTGCCGGCGGCGCCGGCCGTCCTGTCGGAACAGTTCATGGCCGAGGCCAAGGCCATGTGGACGGCTATCGCCGGCACGGGCGAACTGCATCGGGGGGCCAAGCAGATCCTGGAGGAGACGCTTTTGGCCCGGGACGGCGCCATTTGGCCGGGCCTTTACTATGAACGGCCGGTGGAACTGTCGGACTGGTTCCCGGAAAACGCGGCCTGGATCGTGGCCGATCCCACCCGGGTGCGGGAACGCCTGGACGAGGTGGAATACGGTTGGCGGCAGTTTTTCGAGGCCGAGGCCAAGGAGCGCGGCTTCCCCTGGCCGACCGCCCGGGTGCTGTGGCCGGGGAACATGGCCCGCAAGGCCTTGGTGTCCGGGCGCCGCGTCCTGTTCGAGGACCTGGTCATGGGCCGGGGCCGGCATGGCCCGGACCTGCCGGAAAAAGCCATCGAGCGGTTTGGCGATCTGTTCTGGAAGCCCGGTTCCGACAAGCGTCCCTGGACCACGCTCACCGCTTCCCTGGCCGAATGGAGCCGCCAGCCCGGGCAAACTATCCTGTCCTTTCACGGCGAGCGTTCCCGGCGCAAATTCTTGCAGATGATCACCCCCGAGGGCTTGGCCATCCGCACCGACTACGCACCGGGCGTCGCCGGGGTGTTCGCCCTGGTTTCGCCGCTTCGCCACGGCATGGAGCTTGGTTGGCGCGAGACCCGCATCCTGGCCGAGGACGTCCTGCACCCGGAGGGGGGGCGGACCGAACGGGAGCGGGCCACCAAGGACTTCAAGGGGCTCACCAACTTCGACGATATCCGGCCGGGCGATCTGGTCGTGCACCGGGACTACGGTGTCTGTTCCTTTTCGGGGCTGGCCCGGATGACCGTGGACGCCGTGGGCGGGGACTATCTGCTGCTGGTCTTCGCGGACGAGGACAAACTCTATCTGCCGGCCGACCGGCTGGGCCTGCTCCAGCGCTACAAGGGCCCGGAGGGCATCGCACCGCCTCTCGACAGACTCGGCGGCACTCGCTGGAAGTCGGTGCGCGAGCGGGCGAAAAGGGCCATCGAGCGTATCGCCGCCGACCTGGTGGAGATGTACGCCTATCGCCAGGTGGCCAAGGGCTACGCCTACGGCCCCATCAACGAACTCTATTTGGAATTTGAGGCCACCTTCGGGTTCGAGGAGACGCCGGATCAGGAGCGGGCCATCGCGGAGGTGCTGGCCGACATGGAGCGTCCCGAGCCCATGGACCGGCTGGTCTGCGGCGATGTCGGTTTCGGCAAGACCGAAGTGGCCCTGCGGGCGGCCTTTCGGGCCGTGCTCGACGGCAAGCAGGTCGCCATGCTCTGTCCGACCACCGTCTTGGCCGAGCAACACTACCAGAATTTTTCGTCGCGGTTGGAAGGCTTTCCGGTACGGGTGGAAATGCTTTCGCGGTTCGTTTCGCCCAAACGGCGCAAGCTGGTGCTGGAGTCCGTTGCCCGGGGCGAGGTGGACATCCTGATCGGTACGCACCGCATCCTCTCGAAGGATGTGACCATCCCCAATCTCGGGTTGCTCATCCTGGACGAGGAGCAGCGCTTCGGCGTCAAGCACAAGGAACGCCTCAAGGCCTTCAAGAAGAATATCGACGCCTTGACGCTGACGGCCACGCCCATTCCGCGTACGCTGCAATTGTCGCTGTCCGGGGTGCGGGGCCTTTCGGTCATCGAGACGCCGCCGCCCGATCGCAAGGCCGTGGAGACGGCGCTGGTCGAGCGCGACCCGAACTTCTTGCGCGAGGTGCTGCGCCGGGAGTTGGAGCGTCAGGGACAGGTCTTTTGGGTGAGCAACCGGGTGCAGGGCCTGGAGGAGGTGACAGCCTTCGTCAAGACGCTGGCCCCCGGCGCCAAGGTCGGCATGGCCCACGGCCAGATGTCCGAGTCCGCCCTGGAGGAGGCCATGCGCGCCTTCTGGCACGGCGAGACCGACATCCTGGTATGCACGTCCATTATCGAGTCCGGCCTGGATTTCCCGCGCGCCAACACCCTGGTCGTGGACAACGCCCACATGTTCGGCCTGGGCCAGCTCTATCAGCTGCGCGGCCGGGTGGGGCGGTCGTCCCGCCAGGCTTATGCCTACTTCGTGGTGCCGAATCTGGAAAAGACGCCGGATCTGGCCCGCAAACGGCTGCGGGTCATCCTCGACATGGATTACCTGGGCGCGGGCTTCCAGGTGGCCATGGAGGATTTGCGCCTGCGCGGTGCGGGCAATATCCTGGGCGAGGCCCAATCCGGACACATCGCCCGCATTGGTCTGGATATGTTCTTGGAGATGCTGGCCGACGAGGTGCGCCGTCTCAAGGGCGAGCCGGTCCGGGAGCACATGGAGCCGGAGCTGGTGCTCGGCGTGGATGCCCGCATTCCCGAACGCTACGTGCCCGAGGCCTCCGACCGGCTGCGGCTGTACAAGGCCTTGTCCACGGCCCGCACCGAGGACGGCCTAGCCGAACGCATGGCCGAGATGCGCGACCGTTTCGGTCCGCCGCCTCCGGAAGTGGAGAATTTTCGGGCCGCCTTGGTCATCAAGCAGATTTTGGCCAGACTCGGGGCCAACAAGGCCGAAATCGCTCCCAACCGGCTGGTGGTTTCCTTCGAGGCCGAGGGCGCAGCGGTTTCGCCCGAGCGGTTGGTGGCCTTTGTGACCAACCATGGCGACGGCGTCCGCTTGCTGCCGCCTGGGCGGCTGGCGTTGCCCCTGGACCAGCAGGTGCCCTTGCCCCAGGCCATGGATGTCTGGGCGCGCGAATTGGCCGCCCTGGGCGAGGAGGAGAAGACCGGATGAAACGGGCGTTCGCCTGGATGGGCTGGGGGGCGGCCGTGTTGGCGCTCCTTGTCGGCTGCGGCCGTAACGCGAATGCGCCCGGCGTAGCCGCGACGGTCAATGGTGAGCCGCTCACCGTGGCCACCTTGGAGGCGCGTCACGATCTCGCCCGGCTCGGGCTGCCGGCGGTGGCCAATCCCGCCGTGGAACGCCTGCGTGCCGAATACGGTGCGATCCTGGCCGAGATGATCGTGGCCCGTTTGGCCGGCCAGGAATTGGCCCGTCGCGATTTGGCCGTGACCGACGCGGAACTGGCGGCGGCCGAGGCGACGGTCAGGGCCGATTACCCCGGGGACACCTTCGCCCATATGCTCCTGGAGGAGCATATCGACCTCCAGCGGTGGCGTGAGGCGCTTCGTGACCGGCTGACGGTGGAAAAGTTCGCCCAAAAGGTCCTGGGGCCGAATATCTGGGTCAACGTGTCCGAGGCCGCTGCCTACTACAAGAACCACATGGACGCGTTCACCACGCCGCCTCGGGTGGAACTTTTGCTTGTGCGCAGCGGCGAGGCCGGTCCGTTGCAGGCTGCCCTGGCCGCCTTTGCCGCTTCCGGGCAACGCCAGGACCTGACGCGAGCCACCGGCGTGACCGTCGAGGCGCTGACCGTGCCCGAGGCCAACATGCCGAAGACCTGGCAGGCGGCGCTTCGCGGGGTCAAACCCGGCGGGGCCTCGTCGATCCTGTCCGATGGCGGCGGCCGCATGGCCCTCGTCGTGCTGCAACGGCACGGGGAGACCGTGCTCGAACCGGCCAAGGCCTATGCCCAGGTCGAGGCGCTCCTTTCCGCCGAGAAACGGGAGCAGGCCTTTGAGGCCTGGTTGGCCAAGGCGTTGGCCAAGGCCACGATTCGGGTCAACACGGCCCTTCTGACCACGCACCAGGAAGACCGGCCCGCCGCGGAAGCGGCCGCGGAGTCGCCCTCGGCAGTGGCGACGGCTGCTAAGCCGGTCGCGGCAGGCGAAACCGTGCCTCGCCAGGAAGCGCAGGCCGTAGCCCAAACGGCCGAAACGCCGCCGGCGGCGCGGCCGGAAGACGCCTCCGGTCAGGCCGCGCCAAACGAAGCCGGGAAGCCTCCGGTCGCGCCGCTTGCCGCCGCGCCGGAGACCCAAGTCCCGACGGAGAAGGCCGAGGCGGCCGCGCCTGCGGCGGTTCCGGTGGCGACACCTGCCGCAGCCGACGCGCCAACCGGCGCGGAAGACCCGGCGGACAAGACGACTGACACCGCGTCACCGACGGCGGCCGCTCCGCCGCCGGCGGATGCCGCCAAAGCCGGACAGGAAGTGGAATTTGCCGCCGTCAAGGCGAGCTGGATACTCTATACGGCAGACGCACAGGCGCAGGAGCGGATGTATCTCAAGCCGGGCAAACCCTTTCGCGTGCCGTTTGCGAAACACCTGTCCGTCCGCCTCGGCAGTCCGAGCGAGGTGACCTATCGCTTCCGGGGGCAGGAGAAAACGGTGGAAGTGAAGAAAAAAGAGAGCCGGACCCTGGAATTCCCCTAAGATTTTGCCGGAGGGGCGTCCTCCTGCGATTGCCTGGGGGGGTAAAAAAGTTTATAGGCCCCAAAAGTGCGATTGCGCCAGCCAGGAGGGTGGTTGGCGTTTTGGCGGGGAAGCGGCAGGCCGAGCCTGCCGAACGCTTGGGGCGCGTCTTGTGGCGCCCGGGCGAATCTCCTGCCAAGGCGGGGATGCTCCACATCGGGCAGCGCTTCCGCACACGTGGGGACATGGAGGTCACTCTTGGCTCGTCTGCCAAAATTGCTCGTTATCGTCTGTTGTCTTGTCTTGCTCGCGTTGCCGTCCCAGGCCGCCCAACTCGTGGATCGCGTGGTGGCGGTGGTCAATGGCAAACTCATTACCCTGTTTGATGTCAACGCGCAGGTGAGCGAGTTGATGCAGCGTACGCAGGGTGTGACGTTCAAGCCGGATGATCCTCGCTATGCCGAGCTGCAACGCCAAGTTCTCGACAATATGATCAATGATATTCTTCTTGAACAGCAAGCTGCCCATCTGAAGGTTACCGTTTCGGAGACGGAGCTTGATACGCAGATCAATGAAATCAAGAAGAAAAACAATCTGACGCAGCGGCAGTTGGAACTGGAATTGGCGAAAGAAGGCATGACCTTGAAGCAATTCCGTGACAAGCTGCGCAAAGATACCATCAAAAAGCGTCTTGTCGGCTACATGGTGCATCGCAAGGTTCATGTCACCGACGAGGAAGTCCGTGATTTTTACGAACACAACAAGGGCAACTTGCCGACGCAGCGCTCCCTTGCCGGTCCGGCAGTCCTCGGCAAGATCGGTTTTATCATGGTGCCGACCAAGAAGGACGCCGAGGCCTTGCGGGCCAAGATCGCATCGGGCGCTCTGACGTTCGCCGACGCGGCAAAGCGCTATTCCATCGGTCCCGGCCGGGACCGGGGAGGCAATTTGGGCGACGTGCAGCTGAAGGATTTGGCGCCGCCTTTGCGCGAGGCCCTGTCCGCCGTTCCGGCCGGGCAGGTCACTCAGCCGGTCATGCTCGACGGCAAGGCGGTGTTGTTGACGATGCGTGCCAACAATCAGCCGGCGCCCGCTCCGAAACCGGCCGCTCCGGCCAAGACGGGCACGGAGGGTGGCGACCCTTCCTTCGAGAGCGCCAAGCAACAGATTCAGGAAATACTGTACAAGCAGAAGTTTGAAAAATTTTTCCAGGAATATATCGACAATCTACGGTCCAAAGCGGTGCTTGAGGTGAAGCTGTAAGAGCTATCCCTGCCGTGCCACTGGGGAATACTTCTCCGGTGGGATGGATTCGGAGGAGTTGTTCGTATGGATTTGCGCAATTTAGGGTCTCTGTTGCGCGAGGAACGGGAGCGCCGGGGACTCTCGCTTGAAGAAATATCCGACAAGATAAAAATTTCGAAGAGTTGCCTTGCTGCTATCGAGGAAGGCGATGAGGCGCGGTTGCCCCATCCGGTCTATGCCAAGGGGTTTATCCGCAATTATGCCAGACTGTTGGGAATAGACAACGAGGAATTCCTCGATAGTCTGTCCCAGATATATACGCACGAGGAAGCACCGCTGCAGCACGTCTCCTTGTTGGAGGAGATTCCCGAGGACGATGCGGCTGGGGCCTCCGGGCGGGCGACGACGTTACGCATCAAGCGAGTCGCGCTGGCCGTCGCCCTGGTGGTATTGGTCGTTGCCGGCGTGTGGTTGGTCCACGGACTGTTCGGGAGTGCGCCGAAAACGGAGCAACCGGCGGAACCTGTGACGAGCCAGGCCTCGCCGCCGGTCGCGACGTCCCAGTCGGCTCCTGCGGCCCCGGTGGCGGAGCCCGCGCCGACGCCGCAGGCGGAGAACACGCAGCCGGCTCCGGCGGCCACGTCCCCGACGGCACAGGCTGCCGCGCCGCAGTCCGCCGCACCGACGGCACCGACCGTTTCCCCTGCGCAGTCGGCGGCACCGGAAGCGACGTCCCAGCCGGCTGCCTCGCAGCCACAGCCGGCCGTCGCGACGTCAGCCGCCAACGAACCGACGCCGGAAGACCGGGCGACCCAGGACATCGCCCTGAGCGGCAATGCCGCTCAGGCGCAGACGCCGCCCGCGCCGCCCGCCCCCCCGGCGCCGACCGGGAAGCAGTTTACCGTCGGCACGCACGGTCCCCACGAAGTGACGATCACGTCCAGTGGCCGTTGCTGGATTCAGGCCGGGGCCGATGGCGGCACCATGCGTGACACGATGCTGGAGGCGGGCGATTCCTTTATCGGCCGGTTTTCCAATTATCTGCTCGTGCGCCTGGGCAATGCCGGGGCTGTGGAAATCCATTTCGACGGCAAGCTCTATCCGTTGCACGCCTCCAAGGGCTCCGTGAAGACGTTGAAATTCCTTGGTCGGAAGGACGAAGGCGCGGCCGCGCCGGAGACCTCCGGTACGCCGGAAACTTCGGGAAAGGCGCCGGCCCAGGAACAGGCATCTGCCCCGGTAAAGGCGGACGCGGCGGCACCTGTGGGGGGCGAAAAAAAATTGGAAATTTTCGGGAAGGACGGCAGTTGGGTCATTTTGATGCCGGATGCCGGGCCGTCCAAGGAAGTCTATATCAAGAAGGGGCAGAGTCTGACGGTGCCCTTCAACGCGATGATTGAAGTCAAACTCGGGAATCCGAGTAGCGTGGTCTTTCACTACGACGGCAAGGAGACGCCGGTAACTACGGAGAGGGGTGAGTCCAGGACGATCCGTTTTCCGTAGCGGGCGGTTGGCCAAGGCGGGAAGCGTTCCTGCGTTGCCGGGTACTGGGCGCGAGGCATAACCATGGAATTTTCCGAAAAGGCGCTGGTGCTCCGGGTTGGCCGTTTTCGGGAAATCGACGCCTGGGTGCGGCTCTTTTCTCCGGTCCGGGGGATGTATACGGCATTTGCCTTTGGCGGTTTGAAAAGTCGCCGCCGTTTCCCGGGCTGCCTTGATTCCTTCAATCATGTGCGGTTTAAGGTGCGCTGCTCGGAGCGCCGGGGGTATCATTGCCTGACCGAGGCGGTGCTGTTGGATGCGCCGCATCGTTTGCGTCAGGACGCGGCCCGGTTGGGTATGGCCGTCAATTGTCTGAAGTTTTTCGAGGCCGTGCAGGTTGGGACCCAGGGGGCGGCCGAGGCCTACGGCTTGTTGCGGGAATTGCTGGCGGCCTTGGAGGCCGAGGCGCCGCCTTCGGTGCTGTTTCCTGTGCTCTTTCGGGCGCGGATGACGTTTGTCCAGGGCATGCTGCCGGTGTGGGATCACTGCGCGGCCTGTGGCGCGCCTCTCGGGCCGGAGGGTGCGGTCTGCCTGGTGGAGCAGGGGAAATTTTTTTGCCGGCAGTGCCGGGACGCCTCACCCGGCGTGCGGCAGCACCTCGGGGCCGGGGCCCTGGCTCTCATGCGGCTGGCCATCGCCGGTCGCCCCGGCGATTGGGCGGTGTGCCGGCCAAGTCCGGCGGCCGGGCGCGAATTTTCCCGGACGGTCGACCTGCTGGTGCGCTACCATTTGGGGTTGGCCTGGGAGCAGGGCTGCTTTGTCCGAGCCTGATAACCGACTGCAGGACGTCCATATCACGAAACGGGAGCGAGCATGTATTTTCAGGATGTCATTTTGACCTTGCAAAAATTCTGGGCTTCCGCCGGCTGCCTGGTGGTTCAGCCATACGACAGCGAGGTGGGCGCGGGCACCTTCAATCCGGCCACCTTTTTTCGGGTGATCGGCCCCGAACCCTGGAAGGCCGCCTATCCCCAGCCGTCCAGGCGCCCGACCGACGGCCGTTACGGCGAAAATCCCAACCGGTTGCAGCATTATTTCCAGTTTCAGGTGATCCTCAAGCCGTCGCCGGACAACATTCAGGATATTTACCTGGAGAGCTTGGCCGCCATCGGTTTTTCGGCCAACGAGCACGACATTCGTTTCGTCGAGGATGACTGGGAATCCCCGACCCTGGGCGCCTGGGGCCTGGGCTGGGAAGTCTGGCTCGATGGCATGGAAGTGACCCAGTTCACCTATTTTCAGCAGGTGGGAGGGCTTGATCTGTCGCCGGTCGCCGTGGAAATTACCTACGGCCTGGAACGCATCAGCATGTACCTCCAGCAAAAGGATACGGTCTACGACTTGGCTTGGAACAAGGACGTGACCTACGGCCAAATCTACCAGCGCAGCGAATACGAGCATTCCAAGTACAATTTCGAGGAATCCGACGCCGCCATGCTGTTGCAGCATTTCAACGCCTGCGAGCGGGAATGCAAGCGGCTGTGCGAGTTGGGGTTGCCCTGGCCGGCCTACGACTATTGCCTCAAGTGCTCCCACGCCTTCAACATGCTGGAAGCACGCGGCGCCATCTCCATCACCGAACGGACGGGGTATATCGGCCGGGTGCGCAACCTGGCCTCCAGTCTGGCCCGGTTGTATGCCGCTCAGCGCAAGGAACTCGGCTATCCCCTCATGCCCGCCACTGACTAAAAGGATCTGTTCCCATGCCCCATTTTCTGTTCGAGATCGGTTTTGAGGAGATGCCCGCCCGATTTTTGGCCGGGTTGACCACGGAGATCCAAACGCTGTTTACCGAGGCGCTGGGCCAGGCCAAGATCGACTGCGGCCAGGTGGCCGCCTTTGCCACGCCGCGCCGGCTGGTGGCCAGCATTCCCGATTTGGCCCCGGTTTCGCGTCGGGAAGAGGAAGTGGTCACCGGTCCGCCCGAAAAGGTGGGCTTCGACGCCTCGGGTGCGCCCACGCCGGCGGCCATCGGCTTTGCCAAAGGGCAGGGCGCGGACGTCGCCGACGTGTTCGTCCAGGAGACGGCCAAAGGCCGCTATTTGGCCCTGCGCAAGACCACCGGCGGCGAAAACGCCATCGCGCTGCTGCCTGAAATCTGCAAGGAAGCCGTGCGCAAGCTCTCCTTCCCGAAGCGCATGCGCTGGGGCTCGGGCGACTTTGCCTTCGGTCGCCCGATTCACTGGTTTCTGGCCTTGCTCGAGAACGAGGTCGTGCCTTTCGAACTCGACGGTATCGTCTCCGGCCGCACCACCTGCGGCCATCGCATCATGGGCCCGGGGCCCTTCGAGATTCCGACCGCGCCGGAGTATTTCACCATCCTCCGGGAGCGGGGCAAGGTCGTCCTGGATGCGCGGGAACGCGAAGCCATGGTGCGCGGTCAAGCCGAACGGCTCGCCCGGGAGGCTGGGGGCTCGGCCGTCATCAATCCTTCCCTGTTGCGCGAGGTCACGGGCCTGAGCGAATATCCGGTGGTCATCCTCGGCCGTTTCGACCAGAAATTCCTGGCCGTGCCGCGTGAGGTGCTCATCACCAGCATGGAGACGCATCAGAAGAGCTTCGCCGTTGAGGACGCCCAAGGTACGCTGCTGCCGTGCTTTCTGACGACCCTCGGCCTGGAGCCGGTGGACGTGGAGCTCGTGCGCCGCGGTTGGCAGCGGGTGCTGACCGCCCGGCTGGAGGACGCCCGCTTCTTCTGGGAAGCCGACCTGGATGCCGATCTCGAAAGTTGGCTGGCCAAGCTCGAGAACGTCATTTTCCTGGCCGGACTCGGCAGCGTGCGGGACAAGTCCCGGCGCCTGGAACGCCTCTGCGGGCTGGTGGCCGAGCAGGCCGGACAGCCCGAGGTCATGCTGGAGGCCTCCCAGGCCGGCGGTTTGGCCAAGGTCGACCTCGTCTCGGAGATGGTCGGCGAATTCGCCGAACTGCAAGGCATCATGGGGGGCATCTACATCCGCCGCAAGGGTAAGTCCGCGGCGGTGGCCCAGGCCGTTGCCGAGCAGTACCTGCCGCTGGGCCCGGAGAGTCCGGTGCCGGCCAGTCTGTCCGGTGCCATTGTGGCCATTGCCGACAAGGCCGATACCCTGGCCGGCTGTTTCGGCATGGACATGGCCCCCACCGGCGCGGCCGATCCCTACGCCTTGCGCCGGGCGGCTCTCGGCATCTGCCGCACCATCATCGAACACGGCCTGCGCTTCAACCTGATGGAGCTTTTTCAGGCGGCCATCGACGGTTACGGCGACCTGAAATTCAAGGTGGATCGCACGCGGGTCCTGGCTCGGCTGCTGGATTTCTTCGGCCAGCGCCTGCGGGCCTACTTCACCGGCCGGGGCTACGACACCCTGGTGGTGGAGGCGGCGATCGGCGCTTCCTTTGACGACGTGGCGGCCCTGGCCTCCCGGATCGATGCCTTGGCCGCGTTTGCCGCCCAACCCGATTTCGACCAGGCCGTGCTGACCTTCAAGCGGGCGGCCAATATCATCCGCAAGCAGGGCGCCAGCGCCGGGCAGCCGCTCACCGGCGTGGTCAAGACCGACCTTCTGGCCGAGCCGGCCGAGAAGGACCTGGCCGCCGCCTGCGCCGATGTGTTCCCGCGTTTTGACGAGCTGTTCGCGGCCGGGCAGTACGCCGCCGTGCTCGATCTGCTCCATGAACTGCGGCCCACGGTCGATGCCTTTTTCGACAACGTCATGGTCATGTGCGAGGCCATGGAGGTGCGACTGAACCGCTTGAACCTGCTGCAGGCCCTGGTCACCCGGCTCGGTCGGGTGGCGGATTTCGCGGCGTTGCAGGTCTAAGCGGGGAGACCGCGCGACCATGCCGCCGGCCCTGCGCCTCGGCCCCGTCCAGGGGAAAGGAATTTCCTTTCCATGGGGACCGGACGGGAGCCTTCCGGGTGCCGGAGACGCGCAGGCGAATGCGTTTTTTGTTTGACAAGCGTTTACAGGAACGATAAATAAATCTGCTTTAGCGAACATTACACGGAGGAACGATCCTTGGCCAATCATAAATCCGCCCTGAAACGGCATCGACAAAGCCTTTTGGCCCGGGCTCGCAACCGGGCGGTCAAGACCCGCGTGCGCAATGTCATCAAGGATGTGCGCGCTGCTTTGGCCAGCGGGGATACCGCTGCCGCCGAGTCGGCTCTGCTCGTCGCGACCAAGGCCTTGGACAAGGCGGCTTCGAAGAAGGTCATCCATTGGAAGACCGCTGCCCGCAACGTTTCGCGCCTGTCCGTTGCCATCAATAAGAGCAAAAAGGCCTAGCCTCTTTGCTCGGTGAACACCTTTTTCCGCCCGCCGGGGTTTTGCCCTGGCGGGCTTTTGGTGTTTGCGGCCGGCAGCCTAGGGTTTGATATAGGCGAAGCCGGCGCGTTCGAGTCGGACGAGTTCGATGACGCCGGCCGGGACGATCCGGCAGGCAGGGTGCAGCCACTCCGGCGTCAGGTTGAAGCTGCGCATGGCGTTTTGGCAGACGCGCACGGAGAGCCCCCGATCGGCTAACGCCTGGATAGGGCCGGCCTGGGGGGACGTTTTCCCCATACAGGTGATGCCGGGACCGTTGACGAGGAGCACCGCCGTGAAGGACACCTCGGCCAGCCCGTCGAAGTAGTTGCGGATGTTGGCCAAGGCCAGCGTCAGCGTGGCGGCATCCTGATCGAAGTGAAAAACGGCGTCGTAGCGCATGATCCGCCTCCCACGGCGCATCAGATCAGCCGCAGGCGCGCCAGCCCTGCTTCTTCCTGTACGGCCCGGCCGATGATGGCCGCCAGGTCGCCCGCTGCCGTGAGCATGGCCCGGGCTGCGTCGAGCTTGGCTTCCGGTACGGCCAGCACCAATCCGCCCGAGGTTTGGGCATCGAAGGCCAGATCGCACAGGATGGGGTCGAGGCCGGCGGCAATGGACACGTCGCGGCTGCAAAACGTCTTGTTGGCGAAACTTCCGGCCGGGAGCATGCCGCAACCGGCCAGATCCACGGCCTCGGGCATGAAGGGAACGTCGGCCAGCCGTATTTCCACGGCCACGCCGGAGGCCTTGGCCATCTCCAGAATATGTCCGCCCAGGCCGAATCCCGTCACATCGGTGGCGGCCCGAAGGCCGAGTTCCCGGATGACACGGCCGCCGGTGGCATTGAGCCGTCCGGCCCAGCGGGCAATCAATGCCTCCAGGGCCTGGGCATCACCGAAGCCGGCCTTCAGGGCCGTGGCCAGGACGCCAGTGCCGATGGGTTTGGTGAGGATCAGGCCATCGCCGGGGACAAGGCCCGTGTTGGCGGCGAACCCGTCCGCCTCCACCAAGCCGGAAACGGCCAGTCCGTATTTGATCTCCGGATCTTCCACGCTGTGGCCGCCGGCCGGGACGGCTCCCGCTTCGGCAACGGCGGCGAGCCCACCGCGCAAAATGGCGGTCAGGATGGCCGTGTCCATGGTCTTGGCCGGGAAGCAGACGATGTTCATGGCGCACAGGGGCGTCCCGCCCATGGCGTAGATGTCGGACAAGGCGTTGGCGGCGGCAATACGACCGAACGTATAGGGATCGTTGACGATCGGAGTAAAGAAGTCCACGGTCTGGACCAGCCCCTGGCCGTTCGGCAGGCGCACGACAGCCGCGTCCTCGTTGACGGCGGCTGCCGTCAGCAGGCGAGGATCGGCAACAGGGGGCAATTCCCGTAAGACGGCCGCCAGGTCCCCTGGGGCAATCTTGGCTGCTCAGCCGCCGGCGCTGACGGCTTTGATCAGCTCGATGCTCATACCGTGTCCTTCATGGTTCCGTTGTCGGGGGCGGGGCATCCTGCCCCCCGCCAGCAATCATATTTTCGCCCTTTTCCATGGCCTTTTCCAGGTCGGAGAGCAAGGCCGCCCTGTCCAGACCGAAGCGGGAGGCCAAGCCGGAAAGGGTCTCGAACAGGCCGTGGCAGAGGATGCAGGTCTGGGCCTGCTCGTCGTAGGACCGGAACACGTCCTGGGTGACCGGATGGGCGGCCACCATGTCGAGGACGGTCATGGTGTCCGGGTCGATGCCGTTCGGCGCGTCGCCACCGCTTTGGACGTTCCACATGCTGGCATAGACCCCGCCGCGGGCAAGCAGCTTTTCGTGGGTGCCGCGTTCCACCACCGATCCGTCCACCACGACCAGGATTTCCGAGCACTGGCGCACCGTAGAGAGCCGGTGGGCGACGGCCAGGGTGAGTCGGCCTTCACGGAAGGCGTAGAGATTTTGCTGGATGGCAGCCTCGGTGCGGGTGTCGACGGCCGAGGTGGCTTCGTCGAGGATGAGCACGGCCGGGTCGCGCAGCACGGCCCGGGCAAGCGAGACGCGCTGGCGCTCGCCGCCGGAGAGTTTCATGCCGCGTTCGCCGATGATGGTGTCGTAGCCTTGGGGCAGGGCCATGATCCGTTCGTCGATGCCGGCCACGGTGGCTGCCCGGCGTACGGCCGCCATGTCGGCGTCCGGTCGGCCGAGCAGGATGTTTTCGGCCACGGTGCCGTGGAAGAGGAAGGCGTCCTGGGAGACGTAGCCGAGGATGCCGCGCCAGCTTTTGAGCGTGATGTCCTCAAGCGGCGTGTCATTCACCAGAATGCGGCCGCCGGTCGGCTCGAAATAGCGGAGCAGCAGTTTGACCAGGGTGGACTTCCCGGCGCCGGTCGGCCCGACCACGCCGAGCACCTGTCCCCGTTCCAGGGTGAAGCGCACGCCGTTGATGACCTGTCCCCGACCTGGATAGGCGAAGCGGACATCGGCAAAGGCGATGCGGTCGGGCCGGGCGGGCAAGTCCCTGGCGTCCGGTCGGTCGGCCACTTTCGGTTCGGTGGCCCGCAGCTCGGCGATGCGGGCGGCCGCGGCTTCGGCCCGCTGTATCTGGTTGATGAGCATACCGAAAACGAACAGCGGCAGCACCAGCCGGGCGGCGAACAGGACGAAGGTGGTGTAGTCGCCGAGGGTCGGTCCCCGCCCGGCCGCCACCAGCCAGCCGCCGCCGGCGAACACCATGGCGAAGGACAGGCTGGCTACGGTATAGATGGCGGGCAGGAAACGGGCGCGTTCGGCCTCGGCGGCCACGACTTCGTCCCGGTAGTCGGCCGAACGTTCGGCCACGGTGGCCAGGAGTCGGTCTTCGGCCGTGTAGGCCTGAATGACGCCCATCCCCGAAACGTTGTTTTCAAGCATGGAGGCGATGGCGCCGACGGCTCGTCGGGCGGCTCGATAGCGGGGTTGCACCCGGGTGACGAAATGGCGCACGGCGAACAGGGCAAAGGGGAGCGGCGCGAAAAGAAGTGCGGCCAGCCGCCATTCCAGGTAAAAGAGATAGCCGTAGACGCCGATGAAGGTGACCAGCAGTCGGATGATGGACGTGCTCGAATCGGTCAGAAAACGTTCCAGGGTGTCCACGTCATTGACGATGACGGACATGATGTCCCCGGTCTGCCGATCCTCGAAGTAGGTGAGATCCAGCGTCTGGAGATGCCCGTACAGGTCGAGCCGGATGTCGTGGCGGGCGCGCTGGGCCATGGCGGCCAGGGCGTAGTCCGAGCCGGATTGGAAGATGGCCAGGAAAACGAACGAGCCGAGGACGGCCAGGCCGAACATGAGGTAGGTCCGGGGATCGTGCGCTCCCCGGGTCACGGCGTCCACCACCCGTCCGGCCAGGACCAGGGGGAGCAGATCGCAGACGCGGGCCAGGGCGTTGAGGATCAGGCCGACAGCGATTATCCGCCGGTAGGGTTTGATGTAGCGGTACAGCCCCCAGACGTGGCGGCCGAAAAAAGGCTCGGCGGCAGCGGACCGGGTCATGAGGCATCCTTTTGGGCGAAGGCGGCGGCGCGGCGCAGAAGCCCTTCCTCATCGGCCCAGTCGGCCTTGTCGGCGTTCTTGATGCAGCGGAGCGCCCGGTTCAGGGCGGCGGGCGCCAGGGCGATGCCCAGTTCGGCCAGCCGGCTGGCCAAGCCGGCCTTGCCCGAGAGCGGGGACAAGGGCAGGCGGATGCCGGGGGCCCCCACGACTTCGGGGCGGAAGGGCAGGTAGGTGTCGGGATTTTTGAGCAGGCCGTCCTGATGAACGCCGGCGGCCGTGGCGAAGATGTTGCTTCCGACCACGGCCTTGTTGGCGGGAAGCGGCACCCCGGACAGACGCGACACCAGCTCGCACAGGGACGTCAACCGGGCCGGGGTCACCCGGATGGCCCGGCGATAGTGACGGGGGTGCAGCGTTAGGGCCATGACCGTTTCTTCCAAGGGGGCGTTGCCGGCCCGTTCGCCGATGCCCCCGACGGTCAGATGGACGATGTCGGCTCCGGCCCGGATGGCGGCCAGGGTGTTGGCCGTGGCCAGCCCGAGGTCGTTGTGGAAATGGACCCGCAGCCGCACACCGCGCGGCTTGGCCAGGGCGACGAGCATCCGGGTGCGGGCGGCGGCCGTTTCCGGCGTCAGGATGCCCACGGTGTCCGGGAAGCCGATGCCCGTGGCCCCAGCATCCATGGCCACGGTGTAGGCCTGGCGCAGAAAGGCCGGTTCGGTGCGGCTGCCGTCCTCACAGCTGAAGGTCACCCGGGTAAAATATTTGCGGGCGTAGGCGACGCTGCGGCCGATGAGTTCCAGGCATTGGGCCTTGGTTTTGCCCAGTTTGTAGCGTCGGTGCAGGGGGCTGGCGCCGACGAAGACGCCCACGCCGCAACGCGCGGGATCGGCTTGGGCCAGGGCGCTCCAGGCCGCGTCGATGTCACCGGCGACGGTGCGGCACAGCGCCATGATCATGGGGCCGGGGACCTCGGCGGCAATGCGCCGGATCGCTTCGATTTCATGGGTCGACCCGGCCGGGAAGCCGGCTTCGATGACGTCCACGCCGGCTGCGGCCAGGGCCTTGGCGATGGCCAGTTTGTCGGCCACGGAGAAATGGATTCCAGGCATTTGTGCGCCGTCACGCAGGGTTGTGTCGGATATCGTCAGGGGAAGGGAACACAATTTTGCCATACGCTTTTTCATGCGCTGATTATGGATGAAAGGCAATGATTCCACCATCGAGGCGGCGCTTCGTTTGACGAATCCCCAGGCAAGGGATAGGTTTTTTCCGCCCGTAGCGGGGCGCGTTGCGGCATCTGACAACGGAAAAGGAGGGGGACGGGATGGCCACCATCGGCGTTGTGCTTTCGGGATGCGGCGTTTACGACGGTTCGGAGATTCACGAGGCCACCCTGACCCTGTACTTTTTGAATCGGGCCGGAGCCCGCGCCGTCTGTCTGGCTCCGGAAATGGAATTTTCGGTGATCGACCACGCTGTCCGGGCGCCGATGGGCTGCACGCGCAACGTGCGCACCGAGGCGGCCCGTCTGGCGCGGGGACCGGTGGCCGACATCGCCACCGTCGATCCGGCCACCTTGGACGGTCTGATTTTGCCCGGCGGCATCGGTGCGGTCACGAATCTGTGTAATTTCGCCATTAAGGGATCCCAGGCCACGGTGCAGCCGGCGGTGGCCGGATTCATTCGGGCCATGCACGCGGCCGGTAAGCCTCTCGGCGCCATGTGCATCGCGCCGGTGGTGCTGGCCTTGGTGCTCGGCGCCGAGCATCCCGAGCTGACCATCGGCAATGACGCCAAGACGGCCGGCCTGCTGGAGGAGACCGGCGCGCGACACGTGATCTGCGGCGTGGACGACATTTGTCTGGACGCGGCCCGCAATCTTGTGAGCACGCCGGCCTATATGCTGGGACCGGGTATCGCCGATATCGCCAAGGGCATCGAAAAGCTCGTGGCGACGGTCCTGGACCGGGTCCGGACGGCGTAGGCCGGGTTTTACCCGGCGGCGGGCGATGCGTCATGGCGGGGGGCCTGATGCGGCGACTTTTCATCAATGCGGACGATTGCGGTCTGACCGACGGCGTGACTGCGGGCATTGCCGCGGCCATGCGGGCCGGCCTCGTCGGCGGCACCACGGCCATGGTTTGCGCGGCCGGGGCGGCGGAGCGGTTGCGGCGGATGGGTGCGGCTTTCCCCGGGCGCATCGGCCTGCATTTGCAGCTGACGGCCGGTCGACCCTGCTTGCCGGCCGAGGACGTCCCGAGTCTGGTCGGACCGGACGGGACGTTTCCGCGCAAGAAAACCGCCGTGGGGGATGTCGATCCGGAGGAGGTCCGCCGGGAATGGTGGGCGCAGCTCGCCGCATTGCGTGCGCTCGGCATTGCGCCGAGCCATCTGGATGCGCATCATCATATTCACAAGCGGCCGGAACTTTTTCCGATCTTTGTGGAATTGGCCCGGGAGCTCGGCGTGCCGGCCAGAGCCTTGACGCAGGATATGCGCCGTCAACTCGACGACGCGGGCGTCCCCCATGCTGCCGTCTGCGTGACGGACTGGTTTGCCGGGGATCTGTCGGCGACGCGTTTTTGCGATTTGGTCGAGGCGGCTTTCGCCGCCCTGCCCGCAGGGACGACCGTGGAGGTCATGACCCATCCCGGGCATTGCGACGCGGCCCTGGCCGCGTGCAGCAGCTATGGCGACGACCGGGAACGGGAATTGCGGACGCTGACGGACCCGGAGTTGTTTCGGATGCTGACGGAGCGGGGTATCGACGTGGTCGCCCCGGCGGCCATGACCGGCCGCGGGCGGGACTGATGGACGGTGGGGCAGAGTTGCCGACTGGCGACGGGTATTCGACGCCACGGTCTGGAGAGAAAGACGTGCCGGAAGAGTTGTTGTTGACGCTACGGAAGTTTGTGGTTCCGGAGTTCGTTTTCGGGCGCGGGGCGTTGGCCCTGGCCGGTCGTCAGACGGCCGGCCTTGGGGTGCGCCGGGCCTTGCTGGTGGCCGATCCCGATCTCATCCCTCTGGGCTGGCCGGACAAGGTCAGTGCCAGCCTGGAGGCGGCGGGCGTTGGCGTACAGCTTTTCACCGCTATTTCCGCCAATCCCCGGGACCATGAAGTCATGGCCGGGGCGGCGCTTTTCGCCGAGTCAGCTTGTGATGCCCTGGTGGCCATCGGCGGCGGTTCGGCCATGGACTGCGCCAAGGCCATCGGCATTGTCGTCGCCAATAGGCGCCACATCCTGTCATTCGAGGGCGTGGACAACGTGGAACGCCCGGGGCCGCCGCTGCTGTGCGTGCCTACCACGGCCGGCTCCGGGGCCGAAGTCTCCCAGTTTACCATTGTGACCGATACCGTCCGCCAATGCAAGGTGGCCATTGCCAGCAAGACCTTGATTCCCGATGCGGCCCTCATCGATCCCGACGTTACCGTCAGCATGCCGCCGGAGCTGACGGCCTACTCCGGGCTGGACGTCCTGACCCACGCCATGGAGGCCTATGTCTCCAATGCCCATGGACCGATGACCGACCTCCTGGCCATGGAGGCCATCCGGCTTGTCCGGGAGCATTTGCCTCGGGCCATTGCTTCGCCCAAGGATATGGAAGCCCGGGGAGGCATGTCCCTGGCCAGTTTGTACGCCGGCATGGCGTTTTCCAATGCCATTCTGGGCGCGGTCCATGCCATGGCCCACAGCCTGGGCGGGTTGCTCGATCTGCCGCACGGCCTGTGCAACGCGGTGTTGATGGACCATGTGGTGGATTACAATTTCGAGGCTGCCGCCGCCCGCTATGAACAGATCGGCCGGCTGCTCGGCGCGGACATCGATCCGAAGGCCCCCCTGGCCGACAGGAAAAAAGCCGTGCTGGCGGCTATTCGCGCCATCAAGGCGGATGCCGGCGTCTCCGTGGGCCTGTCCGATCTTGGCGTCACCCGGGAGAACCTGCATGATCTGGCTGCCAAGGCCCTTGCGGATCCCTGTATGCTGACCAACCCCAGACAACCGACTCTGGAAGAAATCGAAGCCGTGTATGAAAGCGCCAGTCAAGCCCGCACCTGAACCGGAGGATCGTCGGTCCAGATTGATGGGCTTCGGCGAACACTCGGTCAGCAAAAGTTATTTTCCCGAGCTGCAACGGCGGTTGGAGGAGCTGGAACGTTTCCGTTCCCTTCTTGACCAGACCGGGGACGCCATTTTCCTTGTGGATGGCCATACGGGCTGCATCACGGATGCGGCCGGAGCGGCCGGGTGTATGCTGCATTCCTCGCGGTCGAGCTTGCTCGGCCGACATTTTGAGGATCTGCTGCCGCCGGGGGCGGCGTTGCGGCTGCATGGCCTTTTCTGCGGCGATTTTGCCGCCGGCCGTATCGAGACGACGTTGGTCCTGCCCGACGATCGGACCGCGATGACGCCGCCGGTGGAAATGACCTTTCGCATGGCCAGCGGCCAAGAGGGGCCGGTGGCCGTCATCGTGGCCCGGGACGTGACCGAGCGCAAGAAGTCCGAGGAAGCGTTGCGTCAGGCCGAGGAAAAATACCGGGGCATCGTGGAAAATGCCGCTGAAGGCATTTACCAGTGCGCCCCGGATGGGCATTTCCTGAGCGCCAACCCGGCCTTGGCCACCATCCTGGGATATGACTCCCCCAAGGGATTGAAGCACCGTGTCAAAAACGTGCTGCACGATATTGTGGTCAAGCCGTCGGATCGGAAGCGCCTGCTGGCCCAGCTGGATCGCTACGAGCAGGTGAAGAATCTGGAACTGCTGTTGGCCACCAAAAACGGCGGATATATTTGGGGGCAGATCAACGCCCGGGTGGTCCGGGATGTCACGGGCCGGCCCATGCGCATCGATGGGTCGTTGCAGGATGTGACCATCCGCAAGCAGGCCGAGGAAACCCTGCGCCGCTACCATGAGGAGCTGGAGCAGCGGGTGGAGGAGCGCACGGCGGAACTCACCCGGGCCAATGAGCAGCTCAGCCACGAGGTGACCATCCGCAAGCGGGCGGAAGAGGCGGCCGAGGCGGCCAACAAGGCCAAATCCGACTTTTTGTCCATGGTATCCCATGAAATTCGCACACCCCTCACCTCGGTGTTGGGTTTTGCCGTCATCATCGAAAAACGGTTGCGGCAGATGCTCACGCCCCAGGTCGAGGCCAACCCCCGGCAGCGACGGTTGGGCGGGCAGATCATGGAAAATCTCGCCATCATCATGTCCGAGGGCGAGCGTCTCAAGCATCTCATCAACGATGTCTTGGACCTAGCCAAGCTGGAGGCCGGCAAGATGGATTTTCGCCGGGATCGCGTGAACCCGGTCGAGATCATCAACCATGTCATGGCGGCTTCGGCCGGCTTGCTGCACAATCAGGACGTCCGGTTGGAAACGGCCATCGAGGGCGAGCTGCCCGTCGTGATCGGCGACCGGGACCGGCTTATCCAGGTGTTGGTCAATTTGGTATCCAACGCCCTGAAGTTTACCGAGAAGGGGACGGTCACCTGCCGGGCACGTTGCCTCGATGGGTCCGTCGTGGTGGATGTGGCCGATACCGGCATCGGCATTCCGGAATCCGAGCACTACAAGGTGTTCGAGAAATTTAACCAGATCGGCGCCACCCTGACCAACAAACCCAAGGGAACGGGCCTTGGATTGGCCATCTGCAAACACATCGTGGAATCCCACGGTGGGCGCATTTTCTTCGTCAGCAAACCCGGAGTCGGCAGCACCTTCACCTTTACCCTGCCGATTGCCTAAGACTGCCCATTGGGGTATGTCCCCTCCCCCGGCGATACGTACTGCATCGCTGGTTAACGCTTTTTTTTTCGAGGAACCACGTCATGAGTGATCAGACCAGAAATCATGCGCTCCGCAATATCGCCATCATCGCCCACGTCGACCATGGCAAGACCACCCTGGTGGACCATATGTTCCGCCAAAGCGGCCTGTTTCGCCAGGGTCAGGAAGTGGCGGACCGGATCATGGACAGCATGGATCTGGAACGCGAGCGCGGCATCACCATTGCCGCCAAGAATTGTGCTGTCATCTGGCACGATGTGAAGATCAACATTATCGATACGCCGGGCCACGCCGATTTCGGCGGCGAGGTGGAGCGGGCCCTGTCCATGGCCGACGGCGCGGTGCTGCTCGTCGACGCCTCCGAGGGGCCGTTGCCGCAAACCCGGTTCGTGTTGAAGAAGACCTTGGACCGGGGACTGCCCGTCATCCTCGTCATCAACAAGATCGACCGCAAGGACGCCCGGATCAACGAGGTCCTCAACGAGATTTACGATCTCTTCATTGACCTGGACGCCTCCGAGGAACAGCTCGAATTTCCTGTCCTCTACGCCATCGGCCGCGACGGCGTGGCCAAGCGCTCGCTGGACGAGGAGGGCTCCGATCTGTCGCCGCTTTTCGAGACCATCATCGAACGCATTCCGGCGCCGAGCCACGACGCGGACGCGCCCTTCCGCATGCTGGTGGCCGATCTCGGCTATTCCGACTTCCTCGGACGCTTGGCTGTCGGCCGGGTGTTTTCCGGCACGGCCTGCATCAACGAAAGCTTGCTGTGCATCGGGATGGATGGCGTGCCCAAGCCGCTTCGCGTCTCCAAGCTGCAAGTCTATCAAGGGCCGAAGCTTACCGAGACCAGCGAAGCCGAGCCGGGCGACATTATCGTGCTCTCGGGCGTCGAGGATGTGACCATCGGCGACACCATCACCACTTCCGACATGCCCAAGGCCCTGCCGCGCATCCATGTGGATGAGCCGACCGTGGCCATGCGTTTTGCCATCAACTCCTCGCCCTTTGCCGGTCGGGAGGGCAAGTTCGTCCAGTCGGCCAAATTGCGGGAGCGTCTGTTCAAGGAAACCTTGCGCAACGTGGCCATCCGGGTCGAGGAGAGCGAGGAGAAGGACAGTTTCATCGTCAAGGGCCGGGGTGAATTTCAGATGGCCATCCTGGTGGAGACCATGCGCCGGGAGGGCTTTGAATTGTCGGTTGGCCGGCCGGAAGTCATCCTCAAGACCGAGGACGGCGTCTGCAAGGAGCCGATGGAACGCCTGTTCATCGACTGCGATGAGACCTTTGTCGGCGTGGTGACCGAAAAGCTTTCCAACCGTAAGGGACGGATGCTCAATCTGGTCAACCACGGTTCCGGACGGGTGCGTCTGGAATTCTCCATCCCTTCCCGGGGGATCATCGGCTATCGGGACGAGTTTTTGACCGATACCAAGGGGACCGGCATCATGAACTCCTCCTATGCCGGCTACGATACCTACCGGGGCGATTTCCCCACCCGGTTTACCGGTTCCATCGTCTGCGATCGGGAGGGCTCGGCCGTGCCGTATGCCCTGTTCAACCTGGAGCCGCGAGGCCGTCTTTTCGTCGTGCCCGGCGATCCGGTCTATGAAGGCATGGTCATCGGCGAGCATAACAAGGACAACGACATCAACGTCAATCCGTGCAAGGAAAAGAAGCTCACCAACCTGCGCGCTGCCGGCAAGGATGAGAACGTCATTCTGTCGCCCGTGCTTCCCATGACCTTGGAGCGGGCCATTCATTTCGTGCGCGCGGATGAGATGGTGGAAGTGACGCCGAAGTCCTTGCGTCTGCGCAAGGCCGTGCTCTCGGCCAAGGACCGCTACGTCATGGACGGTGTCAAGAAGAAGGAAAAAGCCTAGCCGACAGCCTGCCTCCGGCGGTCCGGGGAAGCATCCCCGGACTGCCGAAAAACCATCATCCCGCCATGTTGCTTCCCCGGGTATCCGCCGCGAGGGCCCGGGGCATCAGGCCTCCGGTTTCGGGAGGCCTTTTCCCTCTGCTGCGGGCAGCCGGACGGTAAAGACGCTGCCCTTGCCCAATTCGGAGGCCGCAGTGATGCTGCCGCCGTAATGGCGCACGATCTGCCGGCAAATGGCCAGGCCGAGGCCGGTCCCCTTGCTCGTCTCGTCAACGGTGTCCCCTTGCCGCACCTGATAGAAGTTGTTGAAAATAATATCCAATTGATCGGACGGGATGCCGATGCCGGTATCGGAGACGGAGAGGACGAACCAGGTGTCCTCCCGATGCATTTCCAAGCGTACTTCGCCCTGACGGGTGAACTTGATGGCGTTGTTGAGCAGGTTCGACACGAGCTGCATGAACTGGTCGGGGTCCATGCGAAGACGGGGAAGGGCGCTCGCCGCCTGGAACGCGAAGTGCAGTTCCGCCCGGCCGGCCAGGATGCCGGCCAGATTGGTCGCGGTCTGTCGGGCCACGGATTCCGGGTCCATCAGGCAGTCGCGCCACTGCATATCGCCGGATTCGATGCGGTTGAGGTCCAAAACGTCGTTGATGAGCCGGGTCAGCCGTTCGGCCTCGTTGTAGATGACGTGCAGGTTTTCCCGGATGCGCTGCCCCTTGCCGGAAAGCGTCGGGGCATCTTCGCCCCGAGGCAGAAAATGCTCCACGAAATCCCGGGTGCAAAGCTTGGCGAATCCCAGGATCGAGGTGAGGGGGGTGCGCAGTTCGTGGGAAACCTTGGAAAGGAAGACCGACTTCAGCCGGTCGAGTTCGCTTAAGCGGATATTGGCCTCGGCCAGCTCCATGGTCTGCTGGTGCAGGTCGGCGGTGCGCTTTTCCACCTCGGCTTCCAGATGCTGCTTCTGCCTGGCCAGCGCCTCCTCCGCCTGCTTGCGGTCGGTGATATCGGTCAGCATGGCCAGGGCGCCCATGGGGCGGCCGTCGGCGTCACGCAAGGGACTCACCGAGGATAATACCCAGATGCGCTGTCCGTCCTTGCGGCGGAAGCACTGCTCGTAAACGTCGCAAACACCCTGCCGGCGTCGGCTCTTGTGACGGCGGTCGGTCCCCAGGTCTTCGGCCTCCAGGAAGGCTTCCGGTGGCAGATGGAGCATTTCCTCGGGGCTATAGCCGAGCATTTCCGCCATGCGCCGGTTGACGAAGGTCGTTTTGAAATCGGCATCGACCGTCCAGACGCCCTCGTTGGCCGTCTCCACGATCCGCCGGAATTTGTCCTCGCTTTGCTCCAGGGCCACGGCTGCCTGATGCCGTTCGGTAATGTCCCGGATGGATTCCACGGCCCCGGTGATCTGGCCTTCTTCGTCGCGCAGGGCCACGGCCTTGATCCAGACATGTCGCGGTCCGCCCGGTAGTTGCGTCAGGGTGGCCTCGGCGATGAAGGCGTCTTCCGTCTGGGTAAGCAGGGTATACTGCTGGGCGTTCGGGTGGGCGGCCCCTCGGGCGAGATCGGCCAGGAGGGGGCGCTGCTGTCCATGAAGGGGCAGGCTGCGGGTGAAATCCTTGCGGCCGAGCATGTCCGCGGCGGGGGTCCCCGTCAGTTTCTCCATGGCCCGGTTCCAGAAGACGATGGCGCCGTTGCGGTTGAGGACCAAGGTGGGGTCGGGCAGAAAGTCGATGAGGGCGGCGAGGTCCCGTTCCCTGGTCTTCAGGCGGAGTTGGGTATCGCGCAGGGAGTCGATCAGGCGATTTTGGTGGCAGTTGCGGATGGCCAGGGCCGAGAGATGCCCGGAAAATCGGTAGAGGGCCTGGCATATCTCCGTGAAGCGCTCCCGGGACATGCGCGGAACGCGAAAAAGTGCCTCGCGGAACATGTTGGCATCGACGTCGATCTTTTCGGCGTATTGCGCCAACTCCGCCAGGTCGCAGGAATCGTCCAGTACCTGTCCGATCAACCAGATGGCAATGAGCCGGTCGCCCGCATAGATGCCGGTGGCGCCGTCCAGCAGCCCGCCGCTGAGGCAGGAGCAGAAGCTGGGCGACTGGCGATTCAGACTGCCGAGGTAGGCGTCGGAGCGCCGGCAGTTGGCCGCGCCCTTGGGCGAGGCGCGGATATGGAGGCAGAGGTCCGTGAAATTGCTGGGGCGCGTCAGGGGGCGTCCGCTCGGATCGCTGATGATGGAAGCGACGCCTGCCGCGGCGGCAAAGGCATCCTGGATGCTTTGAATTTCCTCTAAGGCAAAGATGTCCTCGAAACGGGCATCCGCGAGGGCGGCATTCTCCATGTCGCCAGGGAGCAACGTCTCTTCGTCGTGGAGCGACAACGACGTCGGTACAAACGGGACTTGCTTCATATGACCTCGAAGGGATGGGATGCTGGTTTCACTTGTCCGAAGTTTATGTCAAATTTCATTAAGGATTCAACTGATTTTTCTTTAAGATTTGTGGGGGGAGGCGCTGCCGTCCGCCGACATCGCGTCGAGCGCCCGCTCCAGGGATGTCGCCAGCTGTCGGTTGAGACACGCGAATGCCGGCGCATTGGTCAGCACGAAGCGTTGGTTCACCTCCAGCTCCATGCCCAGGTAGCGGTTGCCGAAACGCCGGCGCAACGTCGTGGGCAGCCCATCGGACACGCCGCGATAGGGCGCGTTGCGCCGCAGCCGCAAGGTCGGATCGAGTGCGGCCAATTCCTGCAGCCAACGCAGGCAGAAGGCTTTTTCCGCCGACCGACCGGGATCGTAGAGAAAACCGACGTCGCACCGGCGTTCGACGCCGTCGAGGCAGGGGGTGAAGCTGTGGCTGGCCACGTGCACGACGGTGCGTCCTGCCGCCGTCAGCGCGGCGACCGCGCGGGTCACGGCGTCTCGGTGCGGGCAGTAATAGGCCGCCACGAGGCGCTCGCGTTCCCGGGCCGCAAGCGTCCCGGTGATGGCGGAAAAGAGGGCGGGATTGGTCCGGGAGCGGTTGAGATCCACGATCAGACGGCTGATTTCGGCGACGAAAACCGGCGTATCCTGCCGTACCCGGGCCAAGACCCGGGCCGTACGCAGGGCACCCGGATCGTATCCCCGGTGCGAGGCGAGCACTGCCTCCTGGTCCGCAAAAAGTGGGGCCAGCTCGGGCGGTACCGCGTTGCCGCCGTGCTCACAGGAAATAAGGAGGACTGATGCCGACATGGAGTGGCGTGTTGGTATCGAGGCAGTCGCAGAGCCGCCGGTAGACGTCGCGGATGGTCCGTGGCCGGTAATCGCCGTCCACGGCGGCCAGGATGCGCCGGGCCAAGCTCGACTGGTCCACCATGACGGCCAGGGCCTGTTCCCAGTCGGGATCGAAGTCCAAGTCCGGCAGCGAGCTGAGGGAAAGCCGTCGCCAGATGACCCGGGCCGGGATGTTCGATGGGGCGTAGACACCGAAGAGCTGGGCGTATTCCTGGGGTACCGGGGTGCGTCCGGCATTCTGGATGGTCTTGCCGAAGATGGCGGCCAGCCGGTTGGTGTCCCAGGCCTTCTGCTCCGCATAGGTGGACCAGCGTTCCTCGACCAGCCCCTTGAGGGCCGCGACCACCACGGCGGCTAGGGCCAGGTCGGCCGCGGGACATTCCTGGGTGTCGAGCACCCGGATTTCAATGGTGGAACGGTCGAAACGGGCGATGGCTCCCCGGGCGTTCAGGAATTCGTCCTGGAGTACGCCTTCCGGGTCCAAGGGGGCGATGTCCCGGTACATGGGGGCGAGAATCCGCTCCCGGTATTCCTGTTCGGTCGTCACCGGTTCCGGCACGACCGCCCCCATGACCGAGGGCACCCGAAGGGCGTTTTTGGAATACTGGTCCATGCGGGCGTCCAAAAAGCCGGTGAAGCGGCCGTCCAGGATGGGCGTGGAGGCGGCCAGGGCCGGCATGATGGGCAACAGCGCCCGGATGGCGGTATGCAGCCGGCCGAACTCCTCGTCTCCCCGGAAGGGCAGATTGATGTGCATGCTTTGGAGGTTGGACCAGCCATGGCCCTTGCAGTCAAATATCCGGTCGTAGGTTCGGTAGATTTCGCTGTATTCGTGGGGCCACAGGACGGTTTCCGTGGCCGGTCGCATCAGCGGATGGGCGCCAGTCGGCATGAGCCGGCCGCCGAGTCCGGCCAGGATGGCGTTGGCCTTGCCCAACTGGTCGGCAAAACGGGCGGCCAGGCCGGAGAGGGTTGGCGCCGGGCCGTTGCATTTGAGTTCGAGGACATGGTTGACCAGTTCGTTGGACCAGGACAGCTCGCCCATGTCCGCATCCCCGGCTCCGTCCCTACCGGCAGCGGTCGCCAGGACCTTGTCGGCCACGGGCAGAACCGACAGGCTCTCCCGATCCACGATCATGTATTCGATTTCAATACCGAAGGCGGAAAACAGGGGCTTGGCTGCATTCATACGTTCAGGCTTCCGGTTTTGCGGCGCTCGATGCGCTTCAAAAAGAGTTCGATCACGCGCAGATACAGTTCGTCCTGGAGAACCTCGTCCTCGAATCCCGCGTCGATATTGGGGTTGTCGTTGACCTCGATGACATAGACCTTGTTGCCGACCTGCTTGAGGTCCACGCCGTACAGGCCGTCGCCGATGGCGTCGGCGGCCTTGAGGGCCGTGTTGATGACTTTTTTGGGGGCCTTGCTGACGGGCAGCGTTTCCACCCGGCCGTAAATATCCTTGCCGCTTTTCCCCTTGCGCAGGATCTGCCAATGTCCGGCCGCCATGTAGTATTTGCAAACAAAAAGGGGCCTTCTGTCAAGAATGCCCACCCGCCAGTCGAATTCGGACGGTAGATATTCCTGGGCGATGACGAGGTCGGATTTGGCCAACAGCCGTCGGGCTTCATGGTTGAGCGCTTCAGCTGTCTTGGCCAGGACCACGCCCTGGGAAAAGGCGCTGTCCGGCTGCTTCAGCACACAGGGCAGGGAAAGGGTTTCCAGGATTTGGTCGATGCTTTTGATGTGGGCGATGACCGTGCGTGGGGCCGGTATCTTGTGGCGGGCGAGCACTTCGGCCAGGTAGACCTTATTGGAGCAGCGCAGAATGGATTCCGGGTCGTCGATGACGACGAGTCCTTCGGCGGCCGCCTTGCGGGCCATGCGATAGGTATGGTGGTCGACGTTGGTGGTTTCCCGGATAAAGAGCGCGTCGAATTCGGAAAGCCTGTTGGAATCCTCCCTGCTGATGCATTCCACGCCGACCCCCAGGGTCTCGGCGGCCTTAACGAACCGTTTGATGGCCTTGGCATTGGAGGGAGGGCGTGCCTCCTCGGGATCGACCAGAATGGCCAGATCGTAGCGCGAGACCGGACGCTTGGGGATGATAAGTTTTTTCCCGGCGAAGTATTCGCTGGAAACGCCCTCGGCGAAATCGCGTTCCGCGGCCGGAATTTCCTTGACCGACAGGGGCGAGACGTTTTGGAGCTGCCAGCAGGTCCCGAAATGGGCGAAATCCGCCCGTAGAAACGGGGCGGGAAAGGCCTTGAACAGGCGCGAGGCGAGCTGCTCCAGTCCCTTTTCCGGGGTCTTGCCGAAGTAGATGGAGATGCTCTGCTTCTCCGGTTCCCGGCCGGCCAGAACCCGAGCCATGAGGTCTTCCAGTTCCTCCGAAACCAGTCGGATGATGCCGACGGACTTCATGTCCTGGATGGCCGTCATGGACGGCACGGGCCTGTGTCCCCGGGCCTCAGCCAGGAGGGACACGTAATACCCCATGGATTGGTAACGGTAGGAACGGCAGATGTTGATGATTTTGACACCGCGAAGGCCGGTGAAGGTTGCATCGGTCAGATAGGCGCGGGCCGGGACGGGTTCCACGCCGGAAAAAACCAGGGAACAGTCCTCGGGATTTTCGATGACCACCAGAACGGACACGATCACAAGCTCCTTTGCCGGTCCTCGGATCGGCGTGTTTTCCTCGGGGAAAGGACGAGCAGATTGGCATCTTGGGTGATGATGCCGAGCATGACCGCGCAGACCAGATGGTGCAGGGTGACATCATAGTGCTGGCTGGCGCTGATAGGGTTGGGCAGGAGCGGATCGTCGATATGGGTGACCCGTCGTTCAGCGTCATAGCCGCTGATGACCACGAAATGGCCCGATGGTTCACCACTGAGGTCATCATAGACAAGCTGTCCGCCCTGGTCGCGCTCCCGGGCCGTGCGGTACAGATAGGTTGCGGAAAGACCGGCCAGAATCGGCCGGTCGCGTTTGACGATGTCGCGGATCATGGCGGCGGTCAGGTCCTCGAAGCGGATTTCGCCGCCGAGTTCGAGAAATCGCAAATGGGCGGCCGTGGCCTCCTGCATGCGGGCATTGGGCTTCTGGGCGAGCTGTGCCCGAAGTTTTTGGGCCAATAGCGCCTCGTCGCCGGCGAACCAGGTGATGTCGAACAGGGTCAGGTCGAAGGTGTAGAGTCTGGCCGCATAGCCGCGGGACAAGGCGTGGCAGCCGAGCAGGGCGGCCAGGGTGCCGCCGCCGGGCAGGGTTTGGACCTCGCGGATGACCTGGGAAAGCGACGTCATATCGCCGTAATAGCGATAGATGGCCTGGAGGCAGGTGGGGCCGCAGGTGGTGTCGTCCGGCTGGGCCGATATGGGAACGGAGAGCTTTGCTCGCACGGGGGTGCCCCCTATCACGGTCGCGTTCGGTTGGCCATGCCGGATATGGGGGAATTTCGGGGCGGCGTCCGTAATGGCGCGAAAAGACCGGATGCCGCTATTCGAAGTGCATTTCTTCTTCCTTGACGATCTGGAAGGCCTTGTTGGACTTGACCAGACCCGGGATACCCCGGAACTTGCGCACGCCCTGGATTTCGGCCTCCAGGAGTTCGTCCACGTCGTTTTCCAGCATGATGATGTCGCCGGGTTTCAAGGACAGGAGCTGGCGGCCGGTAATATGGGAGTGTCCGAAGCGCACGAGCATTTCCACCGGCGTTTCCATGAGCCGCTCCTTGAACCGGGAAATCCAGGCGTGGTCCACTTCCAGGCGTTCGGTCTGGAAGGAGGCGTAGAGCTTGGTGCGGATGGGTTCGATGGTGGCGTAGGGCAGACAGACGATGAGCGAGCCGATGGCGTTTTCCAGCTCGACCTCGAAGGTCACGACGATGACCACGTCGCTCGGCGGCACGATGGCGGCGAATTGCGGGTTGACTTCGCTTCTGACCAGCTCGATATGCACCTCGTGGACGGGCTGCCAGGATTCTTCCATGTTTTCCAAGGCAATACGCACGACGCGGTTGATGATGGCCTGCTCGATGGGGGTGAAATCCCGGCCTTCGATTTTGGGCTGGGAGCCGGCCCCGCCGAAGAAACTCTCCACCATAGCGAAGACGAGGCGTGAGTCCACCACCAGGATGGCGTTGCCGCGCAGGGGATCGAGCTTGAAAATGTTGATGGAGGTCGGCACGGGGAGGGAACGCATGAAATCCCCGAATTTGGACATGTCGATGGAGATGGGATTGACATCGGCCCGTTTGCGCATGGCATTGGCCATGGCATTGGAGGCAAGCCTGGCGAAGCGGTCGTTGATGATTTCCAGGACCGGCATCCGGCCTCGGATGATACGATCCTGATTGGAGAGGTCGAAGGAAACGACCCCTGAGTCATCCTCCAGGATGTCGGTTTCCGCTTCGATCTCGCCGCCGGAGAGCCCCCGCAGCAGGGCATCGACCTCGTCCTGGTCAAGAATTTTGCTCATATCCGTACCTTTCGGCCTGCTGAGCAAAAACTATAGCGGCCTTCAGACGAAATGGAAAGAGGGAGAGCGCCAAAACAAAACCGGCCGCCAAGGGCGGCCGGTCGTGTGGCAAGGGTGTTCGCGGGGGGAATCACGCATCAGAACGTAAAGTTGACGCCGAGATTGCCGCCGAAGCCATTGACGCCTTCGTCGCTGAAGTGGCCGATATGCATGTACTTGAAGGACCCCGAGATATTCATGTGTTCGCTCAAGGCGAAGGTGGCGCCGAGGCCGCAGTTTTCCGTCAGGCTGCTCTCGTAGCCGTTATACGGAACCTTCGTGTCGGCCCACAAACCGCCCAGACCGCCGGTCACGAACAGCGTAGCCTGAGCAGAGGACAACAAGTGCCAACGCACATTGAAGTTGCTGGCAAAACCATGGCCGGCCCGATCCACGTTGTCCAAGGCATAGGAAGTGATCCACAACGGCCGGGTTTGATTGATATAGACGCCCAAGCCTTCCACTTCGAGGGCCACGTTGTCCGCGACGTAATACCCGACCCCGGCGCCGTACGTCCAAATACTGCTGACATGCTCGTTCGAGGTCCCGAACAGTCCGACCCTGGGCTCAAAACTCGCGGTGCCGGCGGTATAGTTCTGCGCCAGCACCCAGCCGGCGGATGCCGCCAGAATAAGGCAGGTGCCGGTCAGAATGAAGAAAATCCTTTTCAGCATCGTGTTCATAACCATCCTCCCTATCAATCCTTACACGCAGTTATCAGCACCTATCCAAAAGGCGTGCCAAACGGATCTGGATCGATGGTTACAAGCTATCATATTGAAATATTTGATGTTTATTGCAGATGTGCCAAACCGGGCAGGCCCGGGTGGCGTTTCAGTATATTAAAAAGTTGTACGCCGGGGTGATGTCGTCAAAACGGAAAAAGGCCGAGGAAGGGAATGAGGAGCAACGCGGCGGGACCGACCCGGACGGATCAGGTCCGGGTGGAAATGCCGTGGATGCGCAGATAGCGGTAGAGGCTCTGCTTCCCGAGCTGGGACAGTTCGCAGGCCTTGTGGATATCCGCGCCTGTGGCCTGCATCAGAGCCTTAAAATAGCGGTATTCCGTATCTTTTTTATATTCCTCGAAGGGCCTGAGAGCGACCGCTTCCGCAGTGTCCGATGGCGCCGGTGTCGCGGTGTCCGGCTGGACCAGTTCGGCTTCCGGTTGGCTCCCGGCACCGTCATGGAGTTTGCCGCTCATGACCCGGATACGGACTTCGGGCGGCAGATGTTTGGGATAGATGGTCGGCTCGAACTGGGCGCGCACGATGATGTTTTCCATCACGTTGACCAGTTCCCGGACGTTGCCCGGCCAGTCGTATTCCTGGAGGCAGTCCAGGAATTCCGGGGAGAATCCCTTGAGCGGTACTTTATATTTTTTGCAAAAGGCATTCGTGTAGTGGATGACCAATTCGCGCACGTCCTCGCCGCGCAACCGCAACGGCGGAATGTGAATGTGCATGGTGCGCAACCGGAACAGCAAATCGGTCCGAAATGCTCCGGCCTCGACCATGGCGTCCAGGTCCTTGTTGGTGGCGGCCACCAGCCGAAAGTCGCTGGTCTCCTCCTCCTTGGCCCCTACCGGCCGAAAGCGGCGTTCCTGGAGCACGCGCAAGAACGCTTTCTGCTGGGGGAAGGGCAGCTCGCCGACTTCGTCGAGGAAGAGCGTACCCTTGTCCGCCTGCTTGATGAGGCCTTCCTGCTTCTTTTCCGCGCCGGTAAACGCGCCCTTGGCGTGGCCGAACAGCACGGATTCGATGAGCGTTTCGGTCAGGCTCGAACAGTCCACCACCACGAAGGGGCCGGTGGCCCGGTCACTGTTGTCGTGGATGGCCCGAGCGAAGAGTTCCTTGCCGGTGCCCGTCTCGCCGGTGATCAGGGTATTGGCGTCGGCATTGGCGGCTTGGGCCACCATGTCGAGGCAGGCGGCCACCCGGGGGCTGTTGCCGATGATGCCCTCGCGCTTTAAGGCCACCGTGGGCGGGCGATGGGCGAATTTTTCCTTGCGGTACTGGAGGGCGCGGATCAACGGCAAGGTCATGGTCTCGGCCGTCGCCGGTTTTTCGATATAGTCCCAGGCGCCGTTTTTGATGGCCAGCTCGGCCCCGTTGGGGTAGCTGGCGCCGGTGAAGATGATGACTTCCGGCGGCCGGTCGCGTTCGGTGATGGCGGGGATGGAAAGGAGTCCGTTGCCGTCCGGCAGGTCCACATCCAGGTAGGCGACGTCAAAATCGGCCTTTCCCAGAGCCTCAAGCCCCTTGGCCAAGCTCGGGCAGGCCTCCACCTCATGTCCCATGCTTTCGATGACCAGTTTGCAGACGTCGCGGATATTGGTGTCGTCGTCAATGACAAGCACTTTCGCCATGCAGCCTCCCCGTGGTCGATAGCACTCGGTTATGTAAAGCCAACGGGCCATTTTGTCGAGGAGGCGGTTTGACGCCGTCGGGGAGGGCCCGTAAGCTCCCCGCAGCCAAGGAGGCGCCCATGTCCGGCACGACGGGGACGCGCAGACGTCCCATCCTGGTCTGGCTCATTTTCTTCTTTTATCTGGTGACCGGACTGCTCGGCATCGTGCAGCTCTTTTACGTTACTGCCGGCGGCGTCCCTCTCCGTCCGGAACAGCAAGCCTATCTGAACAACTTTTCCGTCTTCGACCGGGTGATCGGCTATGTGAACGTCGCCATGACCCTGCTCGGCGTGACATGGCTGTTGGCCTTGCGTCGGCTGGCCGTGCCCGTGCTGGCCTTGGCCTTTGCCTTGAACGTTTTTTCCACGGCCGTGGTTTGGATCCGCAGCGATTTTCTGCGATTGGTCTCGATTTCCGGCCTGGTGGTGCAGTGCGGCGGCATGGCCCTGTTTGGCTGCGTCGTGCTTTACGCCTGGTGGCTGGCGCGGCGCGGCGTGCTTTCGGGCAAGCGCGCATCGGCTACCCGCCCCCGGAAATAGGCCACGGCATAGCTGGCCCTGACGCCGTCCGGCGTGGCGAAGCGTTCCTGGTAATAGTGCGTGAAGTCCCGATACCGGGCCGCGCTCGGCACCTTACGCCCCGGCGTGTGGGTGACTCCGGCGCCCTTGAGGCTTTTGAGCAGGGCGAGCACCGTGGGGTGGCTGACGCAAAGGACGGTCTCTTCCTGCGTGACGGTGAGGCCGGGCAGACCGGCCAGCACGTGGCGATAGGAGGCGGCCGGCCGCATGGGATGGACCGAGCCGAAGCCGGTTTCCCGGGAGGCCTCGGCCAGTTCGGCCAAGGTCCCCTCGACGAAGAGGGCCAGGACGAATTCCCCACCGGGACGCAGGAGGGCCAGGTCGGCCGGCAGGGACCGGGCGGGATCGGCATACCACTGCATGGCCGAGGCCGAGGCCAGGAAGTGGAAGGTGCCCGGCCGAAAGGGCGGCCTTTCGCCGTCGGCCGCCACTTTGGCCGCGTCCGGCATGGCGGCGTGGACGAGCATGCCCGGCGAGATATCCAGGGCCGCATAGCAGCCACCGGTCAGACGCGGCGTCAAAAGGCGTGTCAGGAGCCCGCTGCCGGCACCGATTTCCAGCACCGGCCCGGACAGGCGGTCCGGACAGCGCGCGGCCACAGCCGCAGCGACCTGCCGTTGGGCGACGGCAACCGTTTCGTAACTGGCGCCGGCTCGGTCGAAGCGGCGTCTGATGGCGTGTGTCATAGGCGTTTGCTCCCTGCGACGACCAGGGTGCTGCCCTGGCCCTGTCGGGGGAAACATTCCCCCGGCTCCCCTGAATGTCGGTGCATGGTGCCTGCCCCCGAAGGCGGGAGCGGGGCATCAGGTGCCGTGGCGGGGTGCCGGAGGTTTTGCAAAAAGGTAGGGTTCCAGAACGGCTTCGTCCGGGCAATGGCCGCCGGGATAGGCAGTCAAGGTGGCTCCGGGCAGGTCGGCCATGACGGCGGCAAGGGCCGGCTTGCGTACGATGCGGTCGGCCGTGCCGTGCAGGACCGTCACGTTGTCGGCCGGCACCGGACTGGGCCTGGCCTCCGAAGCCAGCAGATAGCGCAGGCCTTCGGTGAGGGGCGGCGCCCATTCGGGGTGCCAGCCGGCCGGGCCGGAAAAGCCGCAGGCTTTCCAGAAATCGCGGCTTGTGGCGTCCGGTTCCCGCTCCATCCGGGCTATCATGGAGCGTACCAACCGGCCGGGAAAGGAATCGGTAAAGCGTACGAAAGGCGCCACCAGGACGACCTTGGGGAACAGCGGCAGCAGCCTTTTGGCGTATTTGACGATCATGTGGGCGCCGGTGGACCAGCCGGCCAGAATGGCGGCGCCGGATCGGGCGGCATCGTCCACCACGGCGGCTTCGTCGCCCTCCAGAAACGGTACGGTAAAGCGTACCCGCTGGGAGAGCCGGGGGAAAAGCTCCGCCACGCCCGCCCAGCCGGACAGAAAATACACGTCGTTCATGGGAAGAACGAGACACGCAGTCGGGAAAAACCCAGTCTGATCCGCTTAAGATCGTCGTCGGTCAGGTCGGCGCGTAGGGAAAGCCGCAGCCGGGCCGCCCCCTGGGGCACGGTGGGCGGACGCACCGCCGCCACGTACAGGCCTTCGCCCCGGAGCAGCGCTTGGGCATGCAAGGCCACTCGGTTGCGGCCGCAGGCCACCGGGATGATCTGGGTGCTCGACCCCAGCACGTCGAAACCGAGCCCCGTCAGATGGTCCCGAATTTCCTTGGCCATGCGGAGCAGATTGGTCCCTTCCTCGGGATTGGCCTTGACGTGGCGCAGGGCGGCCAGCCCGGCGCCCAGGACGGCCGGCGGTAGGGCGGTGGAAAAAATGAATGGCCGACCGCGGTTGCGCAAAATTTCGATGGTCTCGACCCGGCCGGCCACATAGCCGCCCAGGGAGCCCAGCGCCTTACTTAATGTCCCCACGTGCACGTCGATGGATTCGCTCAGGCCCAATTCGGCCACCAGCCCCCGGCCCTGGCCGAGCACGCCCATGGCGTGGGCCTCGTCCACGACGATAAGGGCCCCATGGGCTTTGCCAAGTTCGGCCAATCGCGCTAAAGGAGCCACGTCGCCGTCCATGCTGAAGACCGTGTCCGTGACGATGATCTTTTTGGGGATCAAGCGTTCGCGGGCAAGCAATTGTTCGAGGTGGTCCATGTCCAGGTGGCGATAGCGAATGAGCTTCGCCCCAGACAGTCGGATGCCGTCGAGAATGCTGGCGTGGTTGAGACGGTCGGAGAAAACCACGGTATGCCGGTCGGCCAGGGCGGAAAAGACGGCCAGATTGGCGGCATAGCCGCTGCTCGTGACCATGGCCGCCTCCTGATCCTTGAAGGTGGCCAATTCCGCTTCCAGGGTTTCCGCCAGGGCGAAGTTGCCGGTAATCAATCGGGAGGCCCCGGCCGAACAGCCGTGGCGCGACATGGCGTTGCTTGCGGCTTCGATGCATTCGGGACGTCCGGCCAGTCCCAGATAATTGTTGGAGGCCAGATTGAGGAGCCGGACCCCGGCATGCATGATTTCCCGGGCCGCCCCATCGTCGATGGGCGGAATGATCCGGTAGCTGTCCGAATTGCGCAGCGCCGCAGCCTCAGGAACAATATATTTTTCAAAAAAGGACATGCTCATGCCTGATTATGCCGGGCGGGACGCCATGCGGATCTGGCACCCCTGCACCCAGATGAAAGATCACGAGGCCCATCCTCCCGTCTTTATCGACCGTGGTCAAGGAATTTACCTCTTCGATCGGGAAGGCCGCGCCTATATCGATGCCATCTCGTCGTGGTGGGTCAATCTCTTCGGCCACGCCAATCCTCGTATCATCAGAGCGGTCAGCGAGCAACTCGCCAAATTGGAACATGTTATTTTTGCCGGATTTACCCATGCGCCGGGCGAGGAATTGGCGGACCGCCTGCTGGCCCTGGCCCCGGAGGGGCTTACCCATATCCACTTTTCCAACGACGGCTCGTGCGCCATCGAGGCGGCCCTCAAGATGAGCCATGCCTCCTGGCGCAATCTGGGCGCGCCCGAGAAGGACCGGTTCCTGTTTTTGACCAACGGCTACCATGGCGAGACCATGGGCGCCTTGGGCGTCTGCGGCGACCGGCCCTATGCCGCGCCGTTCCGCCCGCTGTTCGTGGAGCAGATCGAGGTGGCCGGTCCGGACTGTCTGCGCTGCCCCTACGGCAAGGAGCGGGATAGCTGCGACGCCGAGTGCTTTGCGGCCATGGAGGCGGCCATTGCCCGGCATAGGGAGCACCTGTCCGGGGTCATCATCGAACCGCTGGTCCAGTGCGCCGGCGAGTTCCGCATGTATCCGCCCGTCTATCTGTCCAAGCTGCGTCGGGCCACCCGGGCGGCGGACGTGCATCTCATCGCCGATGAAATCGCCGTGGGCTTCGGCCGCACCGGCACCATGTTTGCCTGCGAACAGGCCGGCGTCGCCCCGGACATGATGTGTCTGTCCAAGGGCATCACCTCCGGCACCATGCCGCTCTCCTGCGTGCTGACCACGGATGCCGTGTTCGACGCCTTTTATCATGACTTTTTGGAGGACAAGGCTTTCCTCCATTCGCACAGCTATTCCGGGTATGCCCTGGGCTGCGCTGCCGCGGTGGAGACGTTGCGCATCTTCGAGGAGGACAACGTCATCGAAACCAACCGGCCCAAGATCGCCTACCTGCAGGAGGCCGTGCGGCAACGGTTTGCCGGCTATCCGTACGTGCTCGACATCCGTTCCACGGGCTGGATCACGGCCGTGGAGCTGGCGGCCGATCCGGAAAGCGGCCGCGTTTTTGCACCCGAGGAGCGGGTCGGTTACCGGATTTATCTGGAGGCCTGGCGGCGGGGGGCGCTGCTGCGGAACTTGAACGACATCATCTACTTCATGCCTCCCTATATTATTACCACCCAGGAAATCGACACCATGGTCGATATCGCCCTGGATGCGGTCAAGGCGGTGCTCGGATGAAGGGTTTTTTCATCACCGGCACCGGGACAGGTATCGGCAAGACGTATTTTTCGGCGTTGTTGGCCCGGTGGTTCCGGGAGCAGGGACAGCGGGTGCGCTATATCAAACCCGTGGCCACGGGGTATCCCGAGGACGATGATGCGGCCTTCGTGGCCGAACGCGCCGGGTTGGCTCCCGAGGACGCGGTGACGCTTTTTACGGCCAGCGAACCGGCTTCCCCGTGTTTCGTGTTCGATCCCTTCCCCTTTGACGAGGCGGTCGCCCGCATCGAGGCCTTGGCGGCCGATCGGGACGTCGTGTTGGTGGAAAGCGCCGGCGGTCTGGCCGTTCCCTTGGGACAGGGCCGCTACAACTACCATTTTGCCCTGGCCCTGCCGCTGCCGACCCTTTTGGTCCTGCCCAACCGGCTGGGCTGCCTGTCCGACGCCATGGCCTACGGGCAGCTTGCCATGGGCCGGAAGGTCGAGTTTTACGGTTGGGCCCGAAACGATTATTTTGCCGAGAGCGAGCGCTGCCGGGCGCGCAATGCTGCCATGCTGGAGACCATGTTTCCCGGCCGGACGCGCTATGTCTATGACAGCCAGGGACTAGAGACGGTGGCACCGGCCGGGGTCGCCGGCTAAGGCCGCGTCCGTTGCGATTGCCGGAACGGTGAAAATATGTTTAGCTTTCGGACCGTAGTGTGGACGGCCCGGGAGCTGTCATCAAGGAAGGTGGGTATGTACAAAGGGTTGCGTCTGTTGGTCGTGATGGCGGCGTTGAGTTTGGCGCCGGCTGCCCTGGGACATGCCCAGGAAACGGCACCGGCCGCTCCTATGGCCAAGCCGACGGTCAAAGCAACCGCGCCGGCCGCTTCGGGCCGGGTCGATGCGGCCGAGGCCCGTTATCGGGCCTGGGTGGATCGGGAACATGCCCAGGATGCGGCGGCCTTCCAGGCGGAAAAGTCCAAGATTGAGGACAAATACAAGGGTTATGTGCGCCCGCCGCATGAGAAGAAGGGCGCCACGCACCGGAAGAGCCCGGAAAAGACCAGCGAGTAGCGCGATCGGTCCCTCTCTTTTTTCTCGTTATTCCATTATGTTGCGGCCGGTTTTTTCGCCGGCCGTTCTCTCCTCTTGACGCCGTCATACCATGGGACAAGAATGCGCCCGCCCAAAATCGGGTAAGGGGATTTGCCATGCGCGTAGGTCGTCTTTTCACGATCATACTTTGGGTTCTGTGCCTGTTGCCGGCTACGGCCGGCCTGGCCGGCACGCCGCCGGCCGAACCGTTCCTGCGGATCGAAACGGGCATGCACACGGCGATCATCAAGCGTGTCGCCGTGGATGGCCTGGGCCGCTATCTGGCCACGGCTTCCGACGATAAGACCTGTCGGGTCTGGGATATCCGGACCGGCGAGGAGTTGCGGGTGTTGCGCCCGCCTATCGGTCAGGGAAACGAGGGTCGGCTGTATAGCGTGGCCATGAGCCCGGACGGACGCTATGTCTTTTGCGCCGGCTGGACCGGCTATGCCTGGGATAAGTCCCACTGCGTCTATATTTTCGAACGGGAAAGCGGCCGGCTCGTCCGGCGGCTGACCGGACTGCCAAGCGTCGTCAACCACTTGGCCGTGTCCCGGGACGGCGCGTATCTCGCGGCCGTACTGGGCGAGGGCGGCGTGCGGGTCTGGCGGCTGTCCGACCTGTCCATGGTCGGGCAGGACGGGGACTACCGCGGGGAAAGCTATGGTGCGGCCTTTGACGGTCGGGACCGGCTGGCCACCACCTGTTATGACGGATTGATCCGGCTCTATCAGGTGGCGGATACCGGCTTGACACTCCAGGCCAAGATTCCTGCCGTCGGCGGACACCGGCCGTTTTCCCTGGCCTTTTCTCCGGACAGTGCACAACTGGCCGTGGGCTTTACCGATACCACCGCCGTGGACCTGCTGGACGCCACCACCCTGGCCAAACTGGGTTCCCCCAATTTGGTCGGCGTGGACAACGGCAACCTGGCCTCGGTGGCCTTTACCGCCGACGGGGCGCTGTTGGCCGGGGGGCGCTGGCTCACGGACCGCGGCTGCCCGGTGCGGCGTTTTGCGCCGCCGAATTATGCCCAGTACCAGGACTTTTATACGGGCAAATCCACGGTGGTCACCTTGTGCCCCCTGCCTGACGGCGGGTTGGCCTATGGCACCGTGGCCCCGCGCTGGGGCGTGCTGCGGCCGGACGGCACCTTCGGCATGACCCGGTCGCCGGCCACGCAGGACTATCGGTCGTCGGTCCGGTCCTTCCTGATCGATCAGACCGGCGAAACCGTGGCCTACATGGCGGGCGGGCCCAAGCGGGGGCTGTACCGCTTTGCCTTGCCGGGCCGCGATCTGCGGATGCTGTCGGCGCCCACGCCCGATTTGCATCCGGCGCGGACCCAGGCACCGGGCATCACCCTCACGGGCTGGCAGGGTGGGCGTACCCCGAGCCTCAACGGCCAAGCCCTGCCGCTCAAGGATTTTGAAACCGCCTTCAGTCTGGCCATCACGCCGGACGCCCGGCGGTTCGTGCTCGGCACCTCCTGGAACGTGCGGGCCTTTTCGGCCGACGGGCGTCCGCTGTGGATGACGCCGGTTTCCGACGTGGCCTGGGCCGTCAACGTGAGCGGCGACGGCCGGGTGGCGGCAGCGGCCCTGGGCGATGGCTCCATCCGCTGGTATCGCATGGAGGACGGTCGGGAGATCCTGGCCTATTTCCCCCATGCCGATGGCCGGCGCTGGGCCTTGTGGACGGCCAAGGGCTATTATGACGCATCGCCCGGCGGCGAGGACATGATCGGTTGGCACGTGAACAACGGTCCGGACCATGCGGCCGACTTCTTCCCGGCCTCCCGGTTCCGCGACGTGTTCCACCGTCCGGATGTGGTCGATTTGGCGTTGCGGACCCTGGATGACGATCGGGCGCTGGCGGCGGCCAACGCGGCCCGGGGCGGCGAGATTCGCACCGCCTCGATCCTGACCGCCCGGCCGCCCGTGGTGGAGATCCTTTCCCCCGGCAGCGGCCAGACATTCACCAAGCCGGATATGACGGTGAAGTTTGCCGTCCGCAGTCCGGGCGGCGAGAACGTTACGGCCGTGCGGGTGCTGGTGGATGGCGCCCGGGCGGTGGAGGAGCATCCGAGCCTGTCCGGCCGGTCCTTCGAACCGAACGTGCTCTCGGCCAAGGTGACCCTGCCCGCGCGCGACGTGGTGCTGTCGGTGGTGGCGGAAAACACCAACGGCCCATCGGCGCCGGCTACCATCCGGCTCAAATGGGCCGGTCGGTCGAGCGCCCCGGCCGCCCCGACGACCAGGCTCTACGTCCTGGCCATCGGCGTCGGCAACTACGCGGACAAGTCTTTGGCCTTGCAGTTCCCGGCCAAGGATGCCCACGATTTCGCCGAAGTGATGGCCGGTCAGAAGGGACGGCTCTATAGCGACGTGAATATCCGGGTCCTGAGCGACGAACAGGCCAGCAAGGACGCCATTCTCAACGGTCTTGACTGGATCGAGCGCCAAACCACCCAGCATGACGTGGCCATGATCTTCCTGGCCGGTCATGGGGTAAACGACAAGAACGGCGATTACTACTTCCTGCCGGCTACCGTCGATCTGGAACACCTGCGGGCCAGCGGGTTGCCCTTCATGGAAGTGCAGAAGACCATTCGCAATATCGCTGGCAAGACGCTCTTCTTCGTGGATTCCTGCCATGCCGGTGCGGTCATGAAGGGCCGGCGCGGCATGAGCGATTTGAACGGCGTCATCAACGAATTGGCCAGCGCCGGCAACGGCGCCGTGGTCTTTGCCGCTTCCACCGGCCGCCAGTATTCCCTGGAGAAGCCGGAGTGGCAAAACGGGGCCTTTACCAAAGCCCTGGTGGAAGGCCTGCGCGGTCGGGCCGACCTCCGGCACACCGGCCGGGTCACCTTCAAGATGCTCGACCTCTATATCTCCGAGCGGGTGAAGGAATTGACCCATGGCGAGCAAACACCGACCACGGGCGTGCCTGGTACGGTGGAGGACTTCCCCATCGCCGCCGATTGACGCTGCTGTTGGACGCGTATGACGCCCGGTCGGCAGTCAGGCATATGTCCTGACCGCCGACCGGGCGTTTGTGTTGTGCGGCCGGGTACGATGCGGTGCTGCGCCGTTCTTTCCTTGCCTTCCTGAAAAAAAATGACTATCGAACACCGTTCCGGATTATCGTGAATGAAGCGGGCGTGGCCCAAACGGTGCGTCCCGTGAGGAGGATATATTTATGGCTAAAGAGGGTGCCATTGAAGTCGACGGCGTGGTGCAGGAAGCCCTGCCCAACGCCATGTTTCGCGTGGAGCTGGAAAACGGGCACGAAGTGCTGGCCCATATTTCCGGTAAGATGCGGAAGTTCTACATTCGGATCCTGCCCGGCGACCGGGTCAAGGTCGAACTCTCTCCCTACGATCTCTCCCGAGGTCGCATCACCTACCGCTTGAAATAAGCGTTTCTTCCGCACGATCGGCGAGGCCCCGACGGATGACGAGGCCGCGCCGGGCGTGGGCCTTACAGTTCCGCGAGCTGTTTCAGATTCTGGTCCAGGTCGGCAAGGCGCTGCCGCATTTCCTCCTGATCCTCCAGGGGACGGGAGGCGAGGGTGTTGCGTCGCGCCCGCAAGTCGGCCAGTCGTCCTTCCATGCCGGCAAGGATGCCGTCCCAGTCGATGGCGGCTCCTCCTTTTTCCTCCATGGAGAGTACGGGCTCGGTCCCCGGCGTGAGGGTATATTCCTCGAGGTAGCGGGGGATGCGGACGGTCAGCCCGAAGCGTTCCCTGACCAGGCCGGCCAGGGTCGTCAGAGCCTTTTGTTCGCCGTGGATCAGGAACACTTCGGGATGATCGGTCTTGAAGTGGGAGAGCCACTGGAGAATCTGGCTTTGACCGGCATGGGAGGAAAAGCCGCCGATGGTGAAGACCTTGGCGGCCACGGCCACTTCCTCGCCCAGGATGCGGATGGTTTTGGCCCCGTCCACGATCTTGCGGCCGGGGGTGCCGGCGGCCTGGAAGCCCACGAAGACGATGCTCGACTCGGGCCGCCACAGGTTGTGGCGTAGGTGGTGTTTGATCCGACCGGCATTGCACATGCCGCTGGCCGAGACCACGATGGCCGGACCGTTAAGGGTGTTGATCTCCCGGGATTGATCCGTGGATTGGGTGAATTGCAGGTTGGGCAGGCCGAAGGGGTCTTCGCCCCGCTCGAACACGGCCCTGGTTTCGGCGTCGAGATACTGCGGATTGCGCCGGAAGATTTCCGTTGCCTTGATGGCGAGCGGGCTGTCCACGAAGACCGGCATGTCATTGGGTATCTGGCCGTTTTTGGCCAGCATGTGCAGGCAGTAGAGCACCTCCTGGGTGCGTTCCACGGCAAAGGCCGGAATGATGACCTTGCCGCCGCGTTCGTAGCTGTAGGCCACGGCCTGGGCCAGTTCGGCCCGGCTTTGCGTCTCGTTTTTGTGGTCGCGGTCGCCGTAGGTGCCTTCCAGAAAGAGATAGTCCGCATCCACCGGTCGATCCGGATTGTTGACGAGCAGTTGGTCCGGCCGGCCCAGGTCGCCGGAAAAGAGCAGCCTGGTCCTGGAGCCGTTGCCGTTGTTGAGGCTCAGTTCGATAAATGTCGAGCCCAGGATGTGGCCGGCGTCGTGGTAGACGGCGGTGACCCCGGGGGCCGGACTGAAGGGTTCGCCGTAGGGCACGGCGGTGATGAGCTTGGTGGTAGCCGCCGCGTCGGCCCGGGTGTAGAGCGGGGCGACGCCTCGACCGCCGTGCCGCCGACTGCGGCGGCTGCTCCATTCGGCTTCCATTTCCTGAATATGGGCGCTGTCTTCCAGCATGATGCCGAGCAGGTCCCGGGTAGGGGGCGTGCAGAAAATGCGACCGGTAAAGCCGGTCTTGACCATGCGCGGCAGCAGGCCCGAGTGGTCGATGTGGGCGTGGGTGAGCAGGAAGAAATGCATGCTGCCCGGTTGATAGATGGTGGTGTCCTGATTGCGGCGCTCGATGGCCTCGTTGCCCTGGTGCATGCCGCAGTCGATGGCGAAACGGGTCGAGGCGGTCTCGATCACATGGCAGGAGCCGGTCACGGTGCCGGCCGCGCCGAGGAATTTGATCTTCATGATGCCTCCGGTTCCGGGCCGGTAAGCATCCGGCCGCGTCTTGCGAACATCCGGCCGAGGGGGCAATATCGCCGCTTCGCCGGAAATACGGTGAACATGCCGTGTACCGCATGGGGCCCTGCCTGAAAAGGCCCGGGCGGCTACCGGACAAGGAGATCCGCATGACCGTTTCGCGCCAGTACCTTATTGATGACCTCTCCATTACCGAATCCTGGCGGCTTTTTAAAATCATGGCCGAAATCGTGGACGGCTTCGAGGAACTCGGAGACATCGGTCCGGCCGTATCCATTTTCGGGTCGGCCAGGGTTTTGCCCGAGGATCCGCTGTACGCTCAGGCCTCCCAGCTGGCCGCGTTGCTCAGCCAGGCCGGTTTCGCCGTCATCACTGGCGGCGGCCCGGGTATCATGGAGGCGGCCAACCGGGGGGCGGCCGAAGCCGACGGCAAATCCGTGGGCCTGCACATTCACCTGCCCCTGGAGCAGGCGGCCAATAAGTACATCACGATCCGGAGCGATTACCGTTATTTTTTCATCCGCAAGCTCATGTTCGTCAAATACGCCATGGCCTATGTGGCCTTGCCCGGCGGCTACGGCACGCTGGACGAAGTATCCGAGGCCCTGGTCCTCATTCAGACCAAGCGCATCAAGCCGTTTCCCATCGTGTTCCTGGGCTCGGAGTTCTGGTCGGGGCTCGTGGACTGGTTTCGGCAGACCCTGCTCACGCGGGGCTTTTTGGGGCCCGATGATTTGGAACTGTTTACCATCGTAGACACGCCCGAGGAGGCGGTGTCCTTTATCCGCAAGCATGTCATCGTCTAAGGCGTTGAAGGCACGAATCGTTCCGGCCGGGAACATGGGTGCCGTCAGGGGGCTTTTTCGGGAATACGCCGCCGGCCGGTGTGCCATGAAGCGACTTTTCGCGTGCCCGGAAGGCATGGCCAGGGACTGGGTCGGCTCGGATTTCGGCCCATCGCGTCTTATGGTCACAATCCGTTGCCGGGGCCGCTTGTCGGCAAATTGGACCAGCATCCGTCATCGGGCCTTGACAGGCCCCCCCACCAAAGGTATTGAATGCCCCCTTCGGGCAATTAGCTCAGCTGGATAGAGCGTTGGCCTCCGGAGCCAAAGGCCGGGCGTTCGAATCGCCCATTGCCCACCAAACGAATTCAAGGGGTTACGATGAAAATCGTGACCCCTTTTTCGTTGAGGGGTAGCTGAGGGGTAGCTCTCTTGCATCGGCAAGCCTCCTGGGGCAAGACAAGGTTCATGGGCAAACCCAAGACAAAAAGCCGGAAATTCGTAGGCGTCTACTGGCGGGAATCCGATGAGGTGCGCCACCAGGGACGGCCCGATAAAATCTTCTGGATCAGCTACCGGGATGCTCGCGGGAAGTTCAAGTGGGAACGGATTGGCCCGGCCTCCCAGGGAATCACCGAAGCCTTCGCCCACCAGAAGCGTGTGGAGCGTCTCAATCTCATCAACCTGGGCGAGAATCCCGCCATCAAGAAAAAATCCAAACAGGCCGTGCTCGACGAGGTCTTCGAGAAGTACGCAGAAATTGGTGAGCTTGAAGGCAAGCACATTGCCGTGGAGCGGAGCCGGTACGGAAAACACCTCAAGCCGCAGTTCGGGACCGCTACCCTCCCCGACATCACCGAAGAGGCCCTGACGCGCCACAAGGCCGCCTGCATGAAGGCCATGGCCCCGGCTTCGGTCAAGGCGGTCTTCGCCCTCATGCGCCGGGTCATCAATTTTGGTATCCGCAAAAAAATGTGGTCCGGGTCCAATCCCATCGGCCCAACCTCCGACTTCAAAATGCCGTCCGTCCAGAACTCGGGCGAGCGATTCCTGACCGACGAGGAAGAAACCGCACTCCTTGACGAACTGGAAAAGCGGTCGCCCATGGTGCGGGATATGTTCCTCCTGGCCCTGAGAACCGGCCTCCGGGCCACTGAGATTTTCGGAATCCGTGGCCGCGACGTGGATGCCGCCACGAACACGCTTTTCCTCAACGCCAAAGGCGGCGCTCGGCAGTCGGTCTTTATTGACGATGAAGTTCTGGCCATTCTCGCCGGCTACCGTCGCCGGCCTGACGAACTGATCTTCCGCCAGGAGGACGGGCAGCGACTCAAGGGCATCTACGACGTTTTCACGCGGGCCTGTAACGCCGTTGGCCTGAATGAAGGGATCACCGACAAGCGACAACGGGTCTGGTTCCACACGGCACGGCACACGGCCATATCCCGCTGGGCACAATCGGGCGACTTTTCCTTGCTGGAACTCAAGGAAGCCGCCCGACACAACCGCATAGAAACCACTATGAGGTATGCCCACCTCATCCCCGGATCGGTCAGAAGCAAGATTGAGGCTTTCGCCAAGGCCAAACAACCGACGCCTAGCCAGCCGTTGCGACTCGTCGCTCGGAAAGCCACGACTCAAGATCGCTGACGCCATAAAGGACGTATTTGCCCGCTTTCGTGTAGCGGGGGCCACGGGCTTCCTGACGCCACAGTTCCAGTGTGCGGACGGGCAGGGCGTAGATTGCGGCGACTTCTTGGGGGCGAAGAAACTTCCGGTGCTCAAGGTTGACGACATCATGTGACATGTGGGTTCCTCCCGTTTCATTTCGAGCGGGAATGTAGCACATGCGGCCCACTGAACCGGGGGTCTTAAAAAATGGCCAAGACGTAACGAAAACCAGGGTGTTTTCTGTATCATTTTATGTTGTAATGCGAAAATAAAAATTTTCGCCCTATACTACTTATTCATCAAAAGGGACAACCGTTCGTGGCGGCCCAACGTGATCCTTTACTGAGAGTGCATCGAAACAGTAATCCCAGGAACGGCTAAAGGGAAACCGATCTGCTTTTCCCCGGACTCTATCCATATCGACTACAGGGGCGTGGCGTCGGCAAATTCCAATGATGTCATTTCCATATATCGGGTCCCAAGCGGCGCAATCGCGGCAAGCTGTAATCATATTGTTACCCCTTCTTCTAAGACTACCAGTTCGGTTGAGACCTATTATTACGCAATACCGCATGAGAACAAAAGTCTTCTTGATGCGTCAGCAAATGGACTCTATAAGGCGCGTCTGGTATAATCACGCTAGGCGGGTTCAAGTGGCACTCCCCCCATTCTTCACCATTCATCCAATCTTCTTTTTCTCGCTCAATCCAATACGTGCAATCACTGCAAAATTCCCAAGGTGCCTTAGCGGAGGACGATTGATACATAGCTGATCTCCTACGTTTGGCCTTGGCATCCCGCCTGTCGCGTCCTCCTAACGACAAGCGGGATACCGTGCCGAAGTGCCTACTTTCGTTCTGTCTCACACATGGAGTCGTTCAAAATCTTCATAATGCGTGCCAAGCCCCACCATGACGGGGCGGTCAACTTAATTGAATGACCCCGGAAATCTTCTTCAGCAAAGAAGTTAAACGTCTGTTCGAGAAACGAAGCGATAGGTTCATTGTCGAAAAGGGCCTGTTCAAGTTCTGTCTTGCCGCTGGTCGCCACTTCGCGTAAAATTTCCTGAGCCATGATGTCCTCCATGCTAGGATGTTGTGGTTAGGCCGGGGGGCGTGTTCGAGCACGTTCCACGGCTGTTTTATTTTCCTGATCGGATACGGACTTCCCGCACCGACTCTAAGGACTCTTTAAGGTGAATTGCAAAATCAAGGTAATCAATCACCTGAAAGTAATCGCTTGGGTAGCTTGAAAGCTCTTTCTTCTTGATGATCTTATGGTTCAATTTGTTGGTGCTGCTGTATGTCCAAACAAGGACCGGCCATTCATCAAGGTCTATTTCGCCATAATCCAGGACGCCACCTTCCGAAACAAATTCCTCCACTGCATCGGCTGCTACCTTACCAACTGCGACAGCTTGAGCGGAACTAATTTCTTGCAGAGTAAGGAAAGCCATGGCGTCGATTACTAGTGCCTCTTTGAATGTGAAGAAACGCTTTGAACCTCTTCCAGGTGCTTTATCATCGACTTCAAGAACACCCCTTGCTATCCATACGCGAAGGAAACCGGGGCGCAAGTTCGTTATTGCATTCTCCATGTCGGAGAGGGCATACCGCTTTTCATTGAATTTCACTTTAGAACCTCCTGGAGTAACGGGGTAGCCCACCCCGGGCCAGAAAAAAGCCCGACCTCGCCGGGCGTGATTTGATGAGTAACACAGTAGCCCATATCCCGTCAAGGGCTTCGGCCCGGCCCGCGAAAATAATTTTTAGGCCAGCCCCGGGACCACATAGGCGTCGAGGAGCCTATCCACGTGATCCAGCCGAAAAACCTTGGCATCGGCGTAGGCTTCCCGGTTCTCGTACATGGTGGAAACCTGGATAAGCTGCCATATCCGGGCCTGCTCAGGGTAGCCATCCGGCCAATCTTCGACCGTCATGCCTCGCCGGCATCGGGCTTCGGCCGCCTGCCGGGCCGCGACGATAAGCGCCTGGATAAGGTCGTCTTCGATGGTGTTGTCGATCCGGCAATATAATTTCGCTTCCTCAAGCGTAATCGGTTCCATATCTAACCCTCTGATTTTGTTCCTGGCATAGGAATTAGTTAGGTCAGCTTTTCAAACCCGTACCGCATACGGGTATGAAAAAGTCCCCCCGGCCTTGGTCAGCCATCCCGCCGCCGGGGGACTCCATGCACGCGCCTCCCAAGTGGCGCTTTCAGGACCACCCTGAAATTTTAAGTCGCGGCATAAGGTGGCCCGATTCATCCCCGCCAAAACGGCGGTTTTGAACAATTTCAATATGTTGGGAGCGAGCCATCACTGGTAATGGCTCGCTCAGGGGTGTCGTTTTGTGACACAACCTTTGGCATGGCCGGCAGGTTCTCCCACTGGCGAACTTCATCCACAGATAAAAATCCGGCTTCCAAGCCGACCTTGTAGGACTCGTACCGTTCCTTTATGCCACCCTTGAGCAATCCCGAAGCATCATGCTCGAAATAAAAGCCGGCTCCTCTTTCGCCTTCGGTGAGCAACTGCAAATTCATGCGCTCTTCAATGCGCTTGAGCCACGGTGATAAGGTTAGGTTCAGAAACTCTGAACCTAACTCCTGGATGTTGTTGTATGTCATTCGGTCAAGATGCCCGGCAATGTGAGGTGGAATCCTGTACGCTCTTAAAATATCCTCAAGGTTGAACTTGCGCGACTCTAACATTTGCGCGTCTTCATTGGTCAAGCCAATGGCTTGCCACGTCATTCCTTCCTCAAGGACAATAGTTTTTCCCCTGTTCTCGGACCCGCTATAAAGCTGGTCCCATTGACCGCGAAGGCGTGTGCCTGCATCGGGGGTCAACTGGCCCGGATGAGTAAGGACACCAGAAGGCCGGGCAGCATTGGCAAAAAACTTGTTTTGATACTGTTCAAGCGCCTGGGATGCGCCAATGGTTTCTCGAAGCGTAGAAATTGGAGACAGGCCCATGATGCCATCGGTGGACAAGCCTTTGAGGTGCAAGACTTCCTCTTGCGAGTACATGAACGTGCGGCCTTTTTCGTCGGAGTACCTGTAAGTGATCGTCGTGCCGTCAACGATGACTTGCACTCGGGCAGGATGGAGCGGCCAGACGCCGGTCACAACACCGTCCTGGCGGGCAACATAAGCGTATGCGTTGCCCCTCATGGCGACACATGCCGTCAAGAATTCCCTGGCCTCAAGACTGGTCTGGTAGGAATTTGGCGAGAACTTGAAGAGGCGATAGAGAGGATGGTCCGTGGCCTGCTCCCGGTCGCCGTTGCTGGCCCGGCGGTAAAGGAACAACGGCATGGACCCGATGGATTCGGCCAAGACCTTGACGCAAACAAAAATCGCTGGCAGGGCCAGCGAGCCGTCTACCGTCACGACTTGGCCCGTGGCCGTGGGCAGACCCAGGCCAAATTCCGAAAGCGTGTCGAAGCTGCGCTGCTGTTTTCGGCGGAAAATATCGAAGAATCCCATGATTATCTCCTGTTGGGAGCGGACGCGCCCCGGGGTGCGCCCGCTCACCTGTTTGGACTTAGGCCGGGATCACGCCGACGATCTTCACAAAGTGATCGGGCCGGGCCACCTGGACATCGGCCCGCAAGTAGGCGCGGATCATCACCTGCATTTTCGAGAAGGCGTCAGCACCAGCCACCCGCGAGGCTTCCAAGGTCAAGGAAGTCCTCATGCCGACCATGAGATTCGACCACGCCCCGGTGAAGATGCTGGACGCATTGCTGGCGGTCCCCTGGGTCAACGTGTTGGGAATCTGGTTCGACACCAGCTTGGACGCGCCAGCGAAGGAAGCAGGCGCGGCAAGGGGCTGGCCGGTCGTGTCCACCAGACCTTCCAGGGCGGCCCAGGTGCGGGGGCTGAAAACGAAACTGCCCGGCGTAGCGTTCTTTTCGTAAAGCCGCTGCATGGCCAGCGTGAACGGGCTGTACCCGGTCAGGGCGGCACCGTTGTCGCCCATGCTGATCGACTGGACCCCCGTGACGCCGTTCAAGCCCAGGGGCTCAGGAGCGACACCGGAGCCGAACAGGGCGGCACGATCCAGTTCGAGGGCGAGGGCCTGGGCAATGCTGTTCTCGATCAAGCCATTGACGTTCCCGGCATCTTCCAAAAGCTCGATGCTGATAGTGCAGAGGGCGGCCAGGGCCTTAGCCGTGAAGCTCAGGCTGTCGAAGCTCATTTCCGAAGCCGTGATCGCGGCGTTTTCCTCCCGCCAAGAGGCGGACATGTCGCCCGTGACCTTGCACATCTTCAAGGTGTTGGCGGTCATCGACACGGTGCTGGCACCGGCGCGGAAGACGATAGCCTGATTCCTGGCGAGGTCGATCACCTGGGCGGCCATGGGGGCAGGGATGAGCACGCCACCCAGCGAGGAAGTACCTTCGGCCATGACGGCGCGCTTCTCGGCCTCGGCGCCCGACCACTCGCCGGTCACAAGGCCGCGCAGGACGCGCCCGAGGGACAGGTCTTCCGGCTTGATGCCGTCCACAAGGTCGCGGCGGCAGACGTCGGCCAGCTTGTCACCAGGAGCGAGGACGCGCACTTCCCCTTCACGGATCGCAGGCGCGGCGGCAGGGGCACCGATACCGGGCACCTTGTCGGCGGGGGCGCGGCGCTTCTCCAGGTCGTCGAGGACGGCCAGCCGGGCGTCCAGGTCGGACAGTTCCCGCTTTTTGGCGTCCAGGGCTTCGGCATCGGAGCCGTTGGTGGCCAGAGTCTCAAGCTCTTCCATGGCCCGCTTCTGGGCCTGCATGATGTCGTTTTTATCCATAGTCTTCTCCATCTGTTGAATGTTAAAGGAACGTCCCACACCCACACTCGGGTCCGCTGGGACAGATACAAGACTGGCTTCATACGGTTGCCAGCGTGTCACTTTGTACGAATCTCCACCGCGTTCGGTCTTTTGCACCAAGTAGCCGATGCTGATTGACCGTAAGATTCCAGACTTAACGTCGGCCAATGCTTCCTTTGCCTTTTGCGATTCACCGAAGCGAAGACTTCCGCGCAGTTTGCCGCCTTCAATCTTGATGTTTTCCACAATACCCACGGGCAAATCCCTGGTGTCGTGGCTTGCCAGAAGTGGCAAGGGAGCCCGAGAAAGATCGACGGCGCTTTCGTTGTGAAGCAAGATTTCCTTTCCACGAACCCGTTCAACGGGAAATTCACTGGAAAGGCTGGCTTCCACAATGTTGTCGCCGGCTTCTCGGACTTCACCGATTCCAAAGTTTCGTTGCATCTTTTCCATTTCAACTCCTAAAGTGTGAAAAATCCGCCAGTAGTATATTTTGACGGCCCTTGTACGGGCTGTCTTGCGGCCAAACCGATGGCCATTGCCAATGCAACGGCGGGGTCAATGCGCTGCGATGCTTTGGCTTTGTCGAATTTACGGTTTCCGGCTGGGTCAACTGAAAGTTTTACGTTGCCAACGGCCCACGTAAGAACAGGGCTTCCGCCATGGCGAAGACGGTGTTCAATGACTTCCGTTTCAAAAGCATCCACGGCGGGGGAGAAGTCTTTATAACCTTGGCCATGGGGAACCAGCGGCGCTTTGATACCGTTGTCCTGCATGAGCTTTTCCAGTACAGATATGCCCCATCTATCGTATGCAACACCCTGCACGTCGTAGCGGTTGCACAGTTCTGCAAGTTTATAGGCTACAGCGAGGCGGTCAGTAGAGCGGCCAGGGAAGGTTTCAATGTGACCTTGCTGTCGCCACACTGGATAAGGTGCTTTGTCTGTCTTCTCGCGCTCGAACAATGACGGCTCGGCAGGAAGCCAGCAATAGGACAGAACGGAGCCGGTGCGCGGAAAGTACAGGGCCAAGGACGTAAGGTCTTGTGTGCTGCCCAGGTCCAAGCCGCCATAACAAGTTTCACCGTCTTGAATGTCCACGGGACCGGCGCAGGCTTTCCAATCTTCGGAAGAGATAAAACGGCCGTCAGCATCCACGGCCTGGTTCAAATGCAATGCTCTAAAGACGTTTTCCTTAGACGGTATGCGCCGCGCCTGGGTTGCCAGTTCCCGCAGGGATTCAATGTCCTGGACACCTGCATCAAGGCACGGGTTTACCAACCGCCAGACACGTTCATCCTGCCAATCGGCATCGTCTGGCGCGGCCAGCACGTGACAAAAGAATGATGGATCATCTATTTCGCCAGCATTGACGCGCTGGCCATAATCAATCATCTCCGAAAAGAAGTGCTTGGGGTCTTGTGACCGTGTGCCAATCGCTATAGCGCGAGGATTGGCGCGGGCGCTTTGACTGGTAAAAAGTACATCCCACAGTTCGGAATTGCGCTGTTGCGCTGCTTCGTCCATTATATACAAGTCTAATCCAAGACCGTGCGCCGTTGTTGCATCGGCGCTCAAGGCTTTGAAAGTGCTGCCATTGGTCAATGAAGTGATTGTTTTTCTGCTAGACGAAATGTTGACAAGTCCGTATAACTCAGGTTCAGCTAGGAGAAATGCACTTACTTCCTCAAAGATCAAAGACGCCTGCTCCCGGGACGCGGAAGCGGTCGCAAGCTGGCCACGGGGGACCGCCAGAGGGCCGACCAGACCGGCCAGGACCAGGACGGCGGCAAAGCCGGTGCTCTTACTCTGCTTCCTGGGCCAGGAGATACAGCACGTCCGCTTCCCCGGCGCGAGGGTTCCCCGGATGGCCTGCTCTATGTGCGGGAGCACGATCATGGGGGAGCCCGCCTTCCGGCCGGACGTGACGGTCAGGCGCGAGGCGAAGGCCAGCACGTCGTCTGCGAGGGTCATCGTACAAGACCTCCGAACTTCGATGCCGGCGGCGTCTTGTCGGTCGCGGGAATATCCTTGCCATTGGGAATGAGGCCCAGCTTCAAACCCAGGCTAAAAAGTGTTTTATCGCACTCGATACGAATTTTTGTCCACGGTGACGGTTGCATTGCCCCGGTTTTGGTATTAAGAATGACCGCAGGCTCGGTTTCAAGGGACGTCACCGCCTCCATGTAAGCGGCCCAAGCGATGCAGTAGCGCGTGACCACATCAAACTGCCTCGCCGTGGCCACCTCGGGCGCAAGAACATAAAGTAGCTCATTCCACTTCTGCTTCGCCACTCCATTCAAATGTCGAGGATTACGTTTAAGCGGCTCACAGGCCGCTTTTTCTCTTGGTATGGGGATACGCTTCGGCATCGCCGCTACCTCCCTTGAGTTTGCATGTTCGTGTGTAACGTAGGGCGCACTCGGTCTTACGGGCGCAGGTCTGTTTGATTTTTTATGCGCTCATCATAAAACGCACCATAGCCATCGGTCCCACAACCGCCGGCCAACCACTCATCAAGCGGCGTGTCGCGCTTCGAATAGTTACAGGACGCGCAGGCAGGGGCCAGGTTCAACTGGTCCCAGAAGGCCCCGCCCCTGGCAACGGGCTGGATATGGTCAACCGTGGTCGCGGCCTCGGCCCTGCCCCGGGCAGCGCAGTAGCGACAGAGCGGGTCATGCCGCAGGACGGCGGCGCGGAGTCGCTGCCACCTGCCAGTTTTGTATCTTGGGTCATCCATCGGCGCGTCCCTATGCCCAATGGGGGAAGAAGCATGTGGCTTCTTCCCCCCTATAGGGGGCAATTTCGTGTTTCATGTTTCTTCGTCTAAACACCTGGAAAGACAGACAATCGAAGAAGCACGTCGGCACGTGTTTCTTCATGCCGCGTGTTTCTTCGATCTCCATTTTTTTCAATAGGATCGAAGAAACATGCTCGCGTTGTGCTTCTTCATGTTTCTTCGTCATGTTTCTTCGCGTGTTTCTTCATCCTCGGGATCGACCTCCCCGAGGGCCAGATAATCAGAAGCCTTGTGACCCTGCTTTTCAGTCACCAGCTTCAACGCGCCGTCGCTGACCATGATCTTGGCTACGGCTTTGAGCCCCTCGACGGTCGCACCCTCTTCCTTCCACTCAGAAGCAAACGTCCTGGCCAACGTCGTGATGCTGATTCGCTTCTCGCCGGCTTCCTCTTTGCGCCTGACCTCTTCGATGATGCGCTTGCGTAGGACCACGTTCGTGGACATTTTCTCTTTGACAAATTTATCTTCGAGGTGGATCAACATCCCCTCTTCCCCGGCACGAAAGAAGGTGACGTCACTCTTCTGACCAAATCTGACTTTGCTCGCCCTACCAGCGAGGTATTCTTCATCCCTCGCCTGTACGCCTAGCCGGCCAGACGCGAACTTCCCAGGAAGCGGGCATAGGTTGTACTGCCAGTCCCAGGCGCCAGTCAGGGCAGAAGCGCCACGGGCCGCGTCCTGGTGAAGGGCAGATTCCAGATTGAATTCCTTGCCTGGGCGGCACGACCCCTTGTTGGTGTGATGATTGATGAGGATGGCCGAACCCGTGGCCTTGGCGATGCGTTCCAGTAGGACACAGAAGTACGTGCCCGCTGGGTTGTCGTTCTCGTTTGCCGTGAAGAACCGGGCCAACGGGTCCAGGACGATCAAGCGCAGGTCGGGCACCTTCTGTACCCTGGCCAGTAGAGAGTCGTATCCTTTCGTGCTCGTCCACCCGGATTGACCCTGGGCAATGAGGGACAGGTCAAGTCCCTTGGCAGGGAACACGATCATGTTTTCCCGGAGGTCTGCTTTGATCTGTGCCGCCCGTTCCGCTTCCTCGGCGTCAAAGGGATCAAACACGTTGCCGAAGCCGCGCCAGATGCGGTCATGGACGGCCCATTCCCTATCTTCGGCGGATATGACCAGCACGCGTCCCTGTTTGGGGACGTCGAAGATGTTGTCGGCTACGTCCGCTTGCCCGGTGGCCACGGCCCCGGCTATCGCTTGGGCAAAGTGGGTCTTGCCAGCACCAGGGGGCGCGATGATGCCGCCCACGCATCCAACCGGCAGGCCGGTAATCACATAGTCAACGGGGGGCGGGGGCGCGTCCAGGTATCGGGAAATGCGGAAGTCCATGAAGTCGATTCCGTCCAAGGGGTCAGCGGATTCGCTCTCATCCTCTTCTTTCTTCCTGTCTGGGGCCTTCCGGGGTTTCAGTAGGCCGGCGGATATGCCGCTTCGCATGGTTGCGATTGTCTCGGCATCTCCCAGACCGATTTCGGCGGCCACTTCTTTGATCGCATCCTCGACATCACCCTGGTTCGCCAATTCCCCACCAGCGATAAGCTGGCCAAGGGAAAACGACACCTCATTCAAGGTCGCGTTGCGCTCCCCCTCATTGGCACGCCTGAGCTTGTCCAGTTCGCCGCGCAAGGCGGCCAGTCCATACTTCTTACCGCTGACCCATTCGTAGGCCTGCGGGTTCTCCCTGGTCCGTGTTCCACGTCCCAGGAAGAACTCGTCATAGAAATCAACTAGGGTCTGCTCATGGTCATTGATGATCTTGGTCCGCTTGGCACTCGTCCTGCCCGTGAAGGTGAAATACCGACTGTGTGTGTAGACCTCGATCTCATCCTTCTTTTTGCCAGGAAGTTCCTTGCCGCACTTGACGATGATATGAAGGCCGGTCTGGCTCGGACTCTTTTCCGAGTAGCTATCAAACAAGGAAAGCAGGCGGTATGCTGTTTCGTTTGGGACACCACCCCTGTCCAGGCAATGGTCGATGTCGATGCCGGCATAGGGGTCATCCTTGGTGAAGACGAACCCGATGCCGGCAAGCCCGTCATCGGCCTTGAAGGTCTGCCGGGCCTTCTCGAAGGTGTCCCAGGTGGCGGGATTGGTCGAAGAGGCGTAGCCGCAATCCTTCGGATCGTAGGGAACCTTCTTCGGCTTCCCACCATCCGGGTCAGGCTGGTACTTCCAGCAAACCCATTGCGGCAAAGCACGTAATTCCTCGGGGATGTTGTCAAAGAGGGGGGCAAGACGGAAGGGGGTTGTCTTGGGTTGGGAAGTCATATGCCCAACCCCTTGACAGACTTTTCAAAACCTGCTAAGGCCCGCGCATACCAAGTCCGTAAAGGCGCATTCCGCAGGAGTCGGGTCATGTCACAAGCATGGCCCGATTCGTGTTTTCTGGGGCCTTTGTCCTCGGGAATCCTACGGGGCCAAAGGCCGCCAAGGGGTAGCGGAGGGATAGCTAGCCGTTGTGAAAATGTGGGTTCAACTGTTTTTTTGGCCCAAAAAATTCCTGAAAAATCGTGGGCAGTTAGGGCCAGTTGTGCCCCACTGTTTTCACGCTTTCCCGAACTCCGGAGCCAAAGGCCGGGCGTTCGAATCGCCCATTGCCCACCAAGAATATCAGGCGGCTAGATCAAACATCTAGCCGCCTTTTCTTTCGGTGGTAACGGGGCGGTAACATCCCACCAGAGTCTTTGCGTTGCCGGCCGTATCGTCGGTACGCCGTTGCTGCCGCTCTCGTCCCGATCCCGCTGCAAGAGAAAAGGGGGCCGCGATGTTTTCGCGGTCCCCTTTGTGTGCGGCAGGATCGTGGGCGATCCCAGTCGCGCTCTCGCGTTGGTTCGCTTAGGAGTGGTTGAATCCCCCGGCTTCTTTTTGGTTGAGGGAATGGGTCACGGGATTTTTGGCGAAGTAGGCCAGGCAACGCTCCATGTCCTCGACCAGCAGATCGGCCAGATCGTGGCTCATGCCGTGGCGGACCAGGGCGCGCATGACCACCAGATCCTGGCGGTTGGCCGGCATGGAATAGGCCGGTACCTGCCAGCCTCGGCTGCGCAGCCTGTCCGAAAGGTCGTAGAGGTTGCAGCCGGGGTTCGCCCCGTCGGCCAGGCTCCAGCTCACGGCCGGAATGCCGCCGTGGCCGTCGTAGATGACGTTGAAGATTTTCATCTTGCGCAGGGCGTCGCTTAGGTAGGCGGCTGTTTCATAGCAGGATTCCTGCAACTTGGTGTAGCCCTCGCGGCCCAGGCGCAGGAAGTTGTAGTATTGGGCCACGATCTGGCCGCCCGGGCGCGAGAAGTTCAGCGCGAAGGTGGGCATGTTGCCGCCCAGGTAGTTGACCCAAAAGATCAGGTCGTTAGGCAGTTCCTTGGCGTCGCGCCAGATCACCCAACCCACGCCCAAGGGCGCGAGGCCGAATTTGTGCCCCGAGGCGTTGATGGATTTGACGCGGGGCAGCCGGAAATCCCACACGAGGTCAGGATCGTGGAACGGGGCGAGAAAGCCGCCGCTGGCCCCGTCCACGTGCACGGGGATGTCGAGGCCCGTCTTGGCCTCGAAGGCGTCCAGGGCCTTGCAAACCGCTTCCACGGGCTCGTACTGGCAGGTGTAGGTGACGCCGAGGGTCGGCACCACGCCGATGGTGTTTTCGTCACAGCGGGCCAGCGCCTCTTCGGGGCTCATGATGAGACGGTCCTTTTCCATGGGAATTTCCCGGAGTTCCACGTCCCAGTAGCGGGCGAACTTGTGCCAGCAAATCTGGACCGGGCCGCACACCATGTTGGGACGGTCGGTGGACTTGCCTTGGGCCTTGCGTTTGGCCCGCCAGCGCCATTTCATGGCCAGCCCGCCGAGCATGGCGGCTTCGCTCGATCCGGTGGTGGAACAGCCTAGTGTGTTGGCCGCTTCAGGAGAATGCCACAGATCGGCCAGCATATGCACGCAACGCGCCTCGATTTCGGCGGTTTGCGGGTATTCGTCCTTGTCGATCATGTTCTTGTCCAGGCACTCGTCCATGAGGCGATGGATTTCGGGATCGACCCAGGTCTGGCAGAAGGTGGCCAGGTTTTGCCGCGAATTGCCGTCGAGCATCAGTTCGTCATGCACGAGCTGGTAGGCGTGCCGGGGTTCGATTTCGCTTTTGGGGAAGCGGTATTTGGGCAGGACGACCGAAAGGTCGCTCGACGCGTAGATGTCGTCCAAGAGGTCGGCCCGGATCGTATTTTTTTGATGCAAGGACATGGAATCCTCCTTTGCGAGGCGAATGTTTTTTTAGTTGGTGTCTTGACGCCATTCGGGCTTTTTCATCGCATGGATGAGCAACGGCAGGCCGACGAAGATGATCATGCCGGCCGCCACCAGCCCCACGTAGAGGGACGGGTTGCCCACGGGCAGGTTGGTGGGCGGGAAAAAGCCCACCACCAGGGAGAAGGTGACGCCCAGAAGCCCGAGGCCCGCTATCAGCCACATGCCGAACATGCCGCCGGGCACCTTGTAGGAGCGGGGCAGATCGGGTCGTTCGCGCCGGAGCTTGATGGCGGCGGCGTACATGAGGATGTACATGACGAGGTAAAGGGTGACGGTCATGGCCGAGAGCACGAAAAAGGCCACGCTGACGTTGTCCATGATGAAGTAGAGCCCGGCCAGAAGGCTGACGATCACGGCCTGGATGATCAGGATGTTGACCTGCACGCCGTGCTTGTTGACCTTGGCCATGAACGGCGGAATCTCACCCTGCTTGGCGGTTTCCAGCAGCCCTCGGCTCGGGCCGCCGAGCCAGGACATAACGCCGCCGATGGCGCCGAAGGCGGTGAGGAGTCCCATGACCGGCGTCAGGAAGCCGATGTGGAATTTGTCGAACATCTGCTGAAAGGCCTGCATCAGTCCGGCTGTGAGGCTGATGTCCTTGGCCGGAATGACGGCCGCCACGGCCAGAGAACCCAGTATGAAGAGCAGGATGATGATGGCCACGGCCAGGAAGATGCTTTCCGGAAATTCCCGGGGCGGATTTTTCAAATCGGTCGCAAAGACGGCGTGCACTTCCACGCCGGCGAACAGCAGGACGATACCGGCCAGGAAGGCCACGCTGCCGAGTCCAGTGATATAGGGAAGGAAGCGGGCGTGCGGTGCCTGATGGACCAATTCCTCGGCGGCAACCACCGCCGGGCTCGGGTGGAGAAAGGCGATGGGGTTGCCTTGGTTCACCCAGAGCAGACCCAGGATGATGATGATCACTCCCGGGAGTACGGTGCCGCACAGGACACCATATTTGGTGACCGAATTGGCGATCGAGGAGCCGGCCAGGGTCAGGAAGGTGGCCAGCCAGTAGCAGATCAGAATGACTACCCCGGTGTAGAGGCCGCTCGCCGCCAGGGACGGTTTGAGAAAGAGATAGGCCAGGGCGCCGGCCGCAAAGCCCAGGACCGTCGGGTACCAGACCACGTTTTGAATCCATTGGAGCCAGATGGCCGTAAATCCCCAGCGGGAGCCGAAGGCCTCCTTGACCCAGACGTAGACCCCACCTTCCTTGTCACTGAAGGCTCCGCCCAGCTCCGCTGCTACCAGCGAGGCCGGAACGAGGAACATGACCGCAGCGAACAGGATATAAAAGATCAGGGAAAGTCCCTCCTTGGCCATCATCGGCAGTCCCCGCAGGCTCACCACCGCCGCCACGATCATCATGGTGAGTGTGAAGACCGACATGTACTTCTTTTTCGCCATCCAGACGCCTCCTTACGGATCAAAGGGTTTTTTCCCAGAAAAAATGACCGACGGAAATGGTCCCGGCAGTCTGTCCAGGCAGGTTTGCGACCTCCGCGGTTGCGGCAACGGCCCGTTGTCGCCGGGGAGGGGGGGATACTCGTTTGCCACAAGAACATCGGCAAACAGCATGCCTCCTGCTGTGTCGGCCGGTTGAGCAGGAAGAGACAAAAATCCATTCCATATAAAGGATACAGGAGAGACAAGCGGAATACAACATGAGTTTGAAAAGTCAGGGGAAAAATGGCAGGATGTCATTGATGCGACGATCTGCGGCGCCGGACGGGATGCTGATCCATCAGTGTGTGAAGCTCCGGGGAGGAAGCTCGAAAAAAAACCGGGGCTGCAGCGGTTGTCGCAGCCCCGGTTGCCTCACGACGAGGCGGCCGTCCGGCGACGGCCCTCAGCGGTTGCCGTAGAGCGTCTGGATGGATTGGTGCAGGGCCAGGGCCAGGGGCGAACTGGCCATTTTGTCCGTGCAGACTTCGATATAAGCACCCCGGCCGCAGGTTTCCGCCTGATGCATGGCGGCGTCGAGTTCGCCGTTGGTGGCGACCCGGGCGGTGAACCAGTCCGTGCAGCCGAGCGCCGCAGGCAACTGGCTGTAGTTCCAGGGGGCAACGTCGTTATAGGCGATCATGGGTTCCTTGCACAGGAGCCGTTCGATCAAATAGCCCTGGTTGTTGAGGCAGAAGATGATGGGCGTCAGGCCAAATCGCCCGAACTGGCTGATTTCCTGGGCCGTCATTTGATGGGAGCCTTCGCCCGTGACCAGGACGACCCGTCTGCCGGGGGCGGCCATGGCGGCGCCGAAGGCGGCCGGGGTGGCCCAGCCGATGGAGCCCCAGAGCGTCTGGTTGAGGAAAATCGAGCCCGACGGCATGAGGGCGAAGGCCAGCCCCATGGACACCGTCCCGGTTTCGGCCACCAGGATGTCGCCGGGGCGCAGGAAGGCTTCCCAGCGCGGGTAGAGGTATTCCGGTCGAATGGGCTCGTCCGGTTTGCCGACGGGGTCGCCGAGCCGGCTGGGCGCGGGGCCGGCCAGATTCTTGCGAAACGGCAGTTTGGCCAGCTCGCGCAGCATGTCGGCCATTTCCACGTCATGGTAGACGGCCCGGCCCACCCGAACATGGTGCTGCATGACCTCGATGCTCCGGTTGGGCTCGATGCGGGCGGTGAAGGCCCCGGTGTTGAAATCGCTCCAGAGACCACCGAGGTTGAGGACCACGTCCCGGGATTCGACGAATTCCCGCACGTTCGGATTCATGATCCGGCCGTCGTACATGCCGATATAGCCCGGCGAGGTTTCGTCCAGGGCGGTCTTGTCCATGATCATGGTGGCGTAGGGCATGCCCCAGGTGCCGACCAGTTTCTGGGCTTCCTTGACCAGACCGAGACGGTGCAGCAGGTAGCCGGCCAGGATGACGCCGGTTTCGGCCTTGGCCAGCTTTTCCCCGACGGCGGCCACGGCGTCGGCCAGGGTGTCGGGATCGCTGGCGATGGGCTGCTCGGCGGCGAAGACGCAGCCGCACGGCTCGGCCAGGGCGTGGTCGGCCGGAATGGCGATGTAGACGGGCCGGTGCCGGTAGACGGCTTCATGGACGAGGCGTTCCATCTCCGGCACGACGTTTTCCGGCGTGAGAATGGCGCTGGCGCAGACGGCCGGTTGGGCCATCTTGGCAAAGAGGTCGAAGCCGCCGTTGCCGAGGGTGTGGTGCACGAGCCGGCGTTCTTGCTGAATTTTGGTGTTCGGCATGCCGATCAGGTGAAAGACCGGCAGGTGTTCGGTATAGGAGCCGGCCACGCCACACAGGGCGGAGAGTTCCCCCACGCCGTAGGTCGTGCACAGGGCGGCCATACCCTTGATGCGGGCATAGCCGTCGGCGGCGTAGGCGGCGTTCAGTTCGTTGCAGCAGCCGATCCAGCGCAAGTCCGGATCATGGACGATGGCGTCGTTGAGCGGAAAGGCGAAATCTCCGGGAACGCCGAAGACATCCCGGATACCGAGTTCCTTGAGGCGTGCGAGCACATGTTCCACAACATTTTTCGCCATGGTGCTCCTCGTTGTTGGGGTTGGCAGAGAAAGAGATCGTCCCCACATACCGCGCCGAAAACGGTCTGGGCAAGCGTCTTGTTTTTTACGGCGGCCGTTTGTTGCCAGGGGCGGGCCGAACGCGTAGATTTCGTCCGTCCGATTGGGGTGCCGCGTCCGGGGGATGCGGCTGAGAGCATACCCATGGAACCTGACGCGGTTCGTACCGCCGGAGGGAATTCGGATGCCATCCGCCTGTTCCTCCCGCCGCGTCGCGGCCGTCCGGCCGCCACCCTTAACCGGGAGATTCCGCCATGTCCCTTGCCACGGCAACCGTTGCCGATGTGCGCCGAATCCGCGAGACCAAGCCGCTTGTCGTCAACATTACCAATAACGTCGTCACGAATTTCACGGCCAATGCCTTGCTGGCCCTGGGCGCCTCCCCGGCCATGACCCATGCTCCGGCCGACGCTGCCGAAATGGCCGCTGCGGCCCAGGCGTTGGTGCTCAACATGGGCACCCCGGCCGAGGAGTACGTGGCCAGCATGGAGGCGGCCATCCGCTCCGCCAACGCGGCCGGGGTGCCGGTGGTCTTCGATCCGGTGGCGGCCGGGGCCACGGCCTGGCGGCGCGACGTGGTCCGACGGGTGCTGAGGGCCGGCCGGTTGACCGCCATTCGCGGCAATGCCTCCGAAATCATGGCTCTGGCCGGGGAGGATGTCCGGTCCCGGGGAGCCGACAGTCTGCACGGGAGCGATGAGGCCCGGGAGGCCGCCGCCGCCGTGGCCGGGAAGCTCGGCTGCGTGGTGTGCGTGAGCGGCGAGCGGGACGTGGTGACCGACGGTCGCCGCTTTCGCGTCCTTACCGGGGGGCACGTCATGATGACGCTCGTGACCGGCATGGGGTGCGCCGCCACGGCTCTGGTCGGGGCCTTTGTCGGCGTCGATCCGGACGCGCTGGCGGCGACGGTCCACGCCATGGCGGTGATGTCCGCGGCCGGGGCCTTGGCCGCCGACGGAGCCGCCGGGCCGGGCAGCCTGAACACGCGGTTTCTGGATGCGCTTTACAATCTGCGCGAGGCCGATCTGGCGGCCGGCGTACGGGAGGTCGTATGAGCGCCAAGCCTTTCGATCTGGGCGTCTATTTGGTGACGGACCGGCCGTCGCTGTTGGGCCGGGAGCTTGTGGACGTGGTCGAGGCCGCCGTGGCCGGCGGGATCGGCATGGTCCAATTGCGGGAAAAGACCGCCTCCACGAGGGATTTCGTGGAGCTGGCGCGGGGGCTTCTGGCGAGGTTGCGGCCGTACGGCGTGCCGCTGCTCATCAACGATCGTGTGGATGTGGCCCTGGCCGCCGATGCCGACGGGGTGCACGTGGGCCAGGACGATATGCGCCCGGCCGATGTTCGGGCGCTTATCGGGCCGGACAAGATCCTCGGCCTGTCGGTGACCGGCGAGGCAGAGACGCGGGCGGCCGCGGGCCAGCCCGTGGACTATCTCGGGGCCGGCCCGGTCTTCGCCACGGCCACCAAAAAGGATGCCGGCGCGCCGCAAGGCATTGCCGGCCTTCGGACAATGCTTGCCCTGGCCACGGTGCCGGTCGTGGCCATCGGTGGCATCGGACCGGCCAACGCGGCCGACGTCATGGCCGCCGGGGCCGACGGCGTGGCCGTGGTCTCGGCCATTTGCTCGGCCCCGGACCCCGCCTCGGCGGCGGCGGCCTTGCGTCGCATCGTCACCCAATAAGGGGGCCGGGGGGATAATCCCCCCGGCCGCCGGAGGCATCTTTTCGTATTTTACCCTCTACTGAAATGCCGGTACTTGAGCCGATGGGGGATGTCCGCATCCGCGCCGAGGCGGGCCTTGCGGTCGGCCTCGTATTCCGTGAAGTTGCCGTCAAAAAAGACGGCCTGGCTGTCGCCCTCGAAGGCCAGGATGTGGCTGGCCACCCGGTCCAGGAACCAGCGGTCGTGGCTGATCACCAGGGCCGAACCGGCAAAGGCGAGCAGGGCGTCTTCCAGGGCACGCAAGGTATTGACGTCCAGGTCGTTGGTCGGTTCGTCGAGGAGCAGCACGTTGGCGCCGCTTTTGAGCATGAGGGCCAGGTGCAGCCGGTTTCTTTCGCCGCCGGAGAGGACGCTGACCGGCTTTTGCTGGTCGGAGCCGGTGAAGTTGAACCGGGCCACGTAGGCGCGGGCGTTGACGTCGCGGTTGCCGAGCCGGATGGTGTCATGGCCCTGGCCCACCACCTCGAACACGGATTTTTGCGGATCAAGCCCCTCGCGGTTCTGGTCCACGTAGGCGAGCTGCACCGATTCGCCCAGGCGGAAGGAGCCGGCATCGGGCGTCTCCTGGCCGGTGATGCAACGGAAGAGGGTGGTCTTGCCCGCGCCGTTGGGGCCGATGATGCCGACGATGGCGCCGCGCGGCACGGTGAAGGTCAG
>Ga0268360_1000268_pt1 | contig 103808 bp, 79 predicted proteins | sample BioMet11_FD_192465 | JGI IMG/M metagenome (GOLD analysis project Ga0268360, IMG submission 192465) | Sewage microbial communities from Oakland, California, United States - Biofuel 11 (Illumina Assembly) | ecosystem: Engineered > Wastewater > Sewage > Unclassified | place: USA: California... | reverse complement strand
TATGGAACGGGCGGGGGCAAAGGGACCCGCCTCCCGTCGGTCGGCGCGCAAGAGCTGAAGCCAACCGCCGCCAACGGAACGAAATATCGTTTGACAGAGAAGGGCCTTCTCATGGAAGCCGCGAACGTCAGAAAGCGGTGGTATCGCGTGGCTATCAGTCGCTTGCAGCGTGACTGCTCACTCAATTGAAAACGCGGCGGCCCGCCCCACTTCTTGTATCGCCATCCAACTCTGTGGCCGTAACGAGGGCATTTATATACTTGGCTCACCCAACCGACGTCAATCGACAATCTTCTGCACGGCATCCCGAATTTCGTCCCGATAGAGCACTTCTACTGCGGCGATCTTCTCACCGACCACGTCCAGAACCACACATCCCTGCTTTGGTTCTAGTGGGACGCATCGGTGATCGGGGCCGTAGGCTCCTCCGGGCTTCGGACGAACGTAGAATGTTCCGCAGAAATCGTCGCCACATCGGCAGCGGCCAACGATTCGCAAGGTGGATACTTGAGCGGCAAGTTTTCGCTCTCCCTGTTCAATGAGGAGATTGCGAAGCTCGTCTGCAAATCCGGGCAGTGCCTCGACAAGCAGTGGTGGCTCCCACGGCATCCGCTCAATTACCCTCAATTTCCGGCCGGAGGCCGAATGAGACAAATATATAAATGTCGCAACGAGCGCATAGGAAACAGCGTTAGCGTTTCCCCGCCAGCCGCTCCAGCGCCTCAATTTCTTTGCCGGCGTCGCCGTAGCGCCCTTGCGACATCAACTCGCGATATTTGCGCAGGTGGTCGCGGACCTCGGCCAGCGCGTCGCTTTGCGCGGCGGGCGTCACGGCCGGAGCAGGAGCCCCGGCAACCGCGGTGGCTGGCACGGCGCCGGTTGTTTTCCCACCCGCCAACTCGGCGACGGCCTGGTCGTAGGTGTCGGTGTAAATCAGCCGCCCGCCCGCATACATGGCGATCTTCTTCAACTCCGGCATGGGCGATTGCGCGGCCTGGATGTAGATCGGTTCAATGTAGAGCAGCGTTTTGCCGACGGGCAGCACCAGCATCTGCCCGCGCAGCACCTGCGAGCCCTGCTGGTTCCACAACGTCAGGTCTTTCGAAATGCCCTGGTCCTGGCTGATCTTCGATTCGACCTGAATCGGCCCGTCGAACTGCGGGCTCTTGGGAAGTTGCAGGAAATGCACCTCGCCCAGATGCTCGCCGTCGCAGCGCGCCAGCATCAGCCCGATCAGGTTCGGCTTGTTGCGCGGCGTGAACGTCGTCATCAGCACGAACTCCGACCCATCGCTACCCGGCAGCGCCGCAACCATGTAGGTCGGCGACATCGGCTCGGGCGTGCCGGAAGTTCCATTCACGCTGCGCGAGATATCCCACACGTCTTCCTTGTTGAAGAACGCCTCGGCGTTGGTCATGTGGAAAGTACGGTAGATCTCGGCCTGGAAGCGGAACAGTTGCTCGGGATAGCGGGCGTGCGCCCGCAGCGCCGGCGGCATGGCCGAGGCATCCTCGATCAGGCGCGGGAACAGGTGCCGGTAGGCGCGCAGGATCGGGTCCTGCGTATCGAAGGCGTAAATGTGGATCTTGCCGTCGTAGGCGTCGATGGTCGCCTTCACCGCGTTGCGGGCGTAGTTGATCTCGCCGTAGTCGCGCGTCGCAAGCAGCTTCGAATAGGGATGCGACGACGATGTCGTGTAACCGTCGATCATCCACACCAGGCGTCCTTCCGGCGTGATCACGAGATACGGGTCCGGATCCCAGCTCAGGAAGGCCGCCGCGGTAGCAATCCGGTCGTGCACGTTGCGGTGGATCATCATCCGGCTCTCCGGCGTCAGGTAGCTGGTGAGGAGGATGTTCCAGTCGCCCATGGCCACGGCAGCGACCGCGCGCTGCATCAGTGAGGAGATGGGGAACCCACCCGTGCCCTCGTAGCGGCTCTCGACGTTGCTCGCGCCAAAGGGATAGTTGAACTCGGGCTGGCCGGTGCGCACGAACACGGGCTCATGCGTCGCCTCGCCGTAGTACAGCTCCGGCCGCGTCAGCTTCAGCGACGGCGTCATGATCTCCGGCGGCGTGTTCTTCACGATCAACTGCGGCAGGCCGTCGGAAGTGATCTTCGACGCCTCGGCCATCACCACGCCATAGCCGTGCGTATAGATGAAATGGGGATTGATCCAGCGCGCCCGCGCGTCGGCCGGCAACTGCCGAACGTCGAGTTCGCGCGGCGTCAACAGCACCTGGCGCAACTGGCCGTCAAACTTGTAGCGATCGACGTCGGTGTCGACGAAGGTGTAATACAGCCGCAGAGCCTGGATCTGCGTGATGGTGTCGTGGAACGCGCGCCAGTCCCACAGGCGCACGTTGTCGAGCAGTGGCTTGTGCTGCGCCGGATCGATGCCGACGTTGAGGTCGGCGGTGAATTCCATTTCTTTGGTCCGCTGCGACAGGCCCCAGGCCGCGCGCGTCGCCTGGATGTGCCGCTCGATATACGGCTTCTGGATCGTGATCTCGCTCGGCCGGACGTACAACGCGCCGGCGGCCCAGGGCAACACCATGTAGATGGCGAACGTCGCTGGCAACAGCAGCGCATAGCGCAGCCGGCCGGCGAAAAACGCGCCCGCGGCGACGAGACTCGCAATCACGTTCAGCCCCAGCAGCGGCAGGCCGATATGCTCATCGACCCAATCCACACCGACCAGCGAACCGTGCTCTTCGAACAGCAGGTCGAAACGGTCGAAGTAGAACCGCGCGGCGAGGGCCACGAAGAAGACGCCCGCCGCGATGCGGAAGAACCGGCTTTCGAGCGCCGAGCCGAGATGCAGCGAGCGCAAATCGAAAGCCAGCCCGCCCTCGCTCAAATTGCCGAGCTCCCGCGCCTGTTTGCTCAGCATCCAGCCGCGCGCGGTGATCCAGTAGACGAACGCGCTGCCCAACGACAACGCCAGCAGCGTGCGCAGCAGCACGCCGTAGAACGGCAGGTCAAAGAAGTAGAACGCGAGCGGCCGGCCGAAGACCGGATCGCGCCAACCGCCGGCGGCATCGGCGGCGCCGAACCCGCCGAAGTACCGGACGACCGTCCAGGAGTCCACCGTGGCGAGGCCGACCAGCAGCGCCAGCACCAGCAGCGCCAGCGCGCTCAGCCGCGCGTACACCGGATGCTCCCGCAGGCCCGTCCCCCCCGCCTTCAATCCGCGCGCATGCGCCACGAAGAACACCGCGAAAGTAATCAGCGCAGCCGCCAGCGCGGGTCCCGTGCCGTAGGCCAGCATGGAGAGCCACGTCTCGCGTTGCCCGATCTCGCCCCACCATTGCCAGTCGATGGCGAGCCCGGCCAGCCAGCGGCCGCCGAGCAGCACGGCCAGCGCACAAACAATCAGCAAAATCAGCCAGCGCCGCGGACGCGGAGCGGGAACGTCGTAGTCCATACGGGGAAACTCCTGCTCCTCAGTGTAGGCCGCTTCCGCTGGCGCGCGGGGCGGAATGCGGCGGCCGATCAGTTCTGCGGCTTTTTGTCGTCCGGCTTGGCCGTGATCTCCGGCGGATCGTACTTGCCGGCGGGCTTCTTCGACTTCTCCGCGTCTTCGTCGGGGAAACTGATGTCGCTGTCGACGGCCAGCACTTGCGACTCGACGGAGAACTTGCGGTAGTTCCGGAACTCGATCTCGTTCTTCTGGCAGTCGAACGTGCCCGCATCGCAGGTCAGGTTCTCGCTCCGCGACGGCATCAGGAACTTACGGTCGCCGATGGTGACCCAGGCGTAATCGACGACCGTCTCCACCTTGTCCACCGGGTAGTTGGCGGGCAGCGATGTGGTGCTCATCTCGATGCGCAGCACGTGCCCGCTGCCCGGGTCGAGCCACACCGCTCCGCTGTACGACGGCCTGACGGAGTAGCCCGTCTTGATCTCCCAATGCGATTCGGCCTTCGACACGACGAAGTCATAGACCTTCGCGGGCACGCCGTCCGCCGTCGAGTCGCGGCGAAACTTGAAACGCGCATTCGTCTGCGGATGGAACAGCGCCGCCAGCAGTGAGCCGAATTCGCCCGTGGACCACTGGCCGCTGTCCTCGGGCGAGCCCTTTTTCATCGGCTTGCCGTTGTGCCGGACCTTGCGGTAGTCCTCCTTGCCGTTCACGAAAAACAACTCGCTCTGAAAGCGGTCCTTGTATTTCCACTTGGGCTCGATCTTGCGGTTCGCGTAACGCTTCGTGATCTGGTCGCAGACGAAGTTCGGCAGACTGTCGATAAAGTCGAAAACCGAGTCGCGCGCCTTTTCGACGAGCGGGTCGCCCGCCGGCTTGCCGTGCGCCGCATCGGCCGCGGCGCGATCCTCGCGGTCGGGCACCATCGGCCCGGGCTCCTTCGGCAGGTCGCGGATGGACGGCGGGATGTTCGCTTCGGATTTTTCGGGCCCGGAATCGGTACGCTTCTTCGCCGGTCCGCCGCGCCGCAGCACGGGCCGGCCGGGATCGTCCGGCTGAGGCGCGGGCGTCTCTTCGGTCGCGGGTTTCTGTTCGGTGGAGGGCTCCTGCGCGGCGCCGCCGGCCAACGTGAACGCGGCCATCAACGCGCAGCTTGCCAAATGAAGACGCATGCTCTCCCTTCGCATTAGATGCGACCGCCTGCCGCACAGGTTACGTGCAAGCGGCGCCGGAGGCAACGGGCCCTTGGGTCTGGCGGCGCACCGGGATAGGATGTAGCTCTCATGCTGACTCGCCGTACTGCTCTCTGCGCCCTGGCCGGCGGGGCCGTCGCGCTGGCGGACACGCCCTTTCGCGTCTACGCCCGTTGTCTGCCGGACTATCTGGCCGGGCTCGCCCGCGAGGCTTATGAACGGCGCAACGCCGCTCTGGCGCAGGTGACAACGGTGGACGGCGTGCGCGCCCGCCAGGCCTGGACGCGCCGGACGTTCTGGGAACTGGTGGGCGGCGAGCCGGAACGCACGCCGCTGAATCTCCAGGCGGCCGGCGGATTCCAGCGCTCCGGCTACCGCCTGGAAAAGCTCAGCTACGAGAGCCGTCCCGGCGTACGCATTCCCGCGAATCTTTATATCCCCACCACCGGCCACGGGCCGTTTCCCGGCGTGCTGTTCCAGATGGGCCACAGTGAGAACGGCAAAGCCTACGACTCTTATCAAAAGTGCTGCCAGTGTCTCGCGCGGCTCGGCTACCTCGTCCTTGCTTTCGATCCCTTCGGCCAGGGCGAGCGCACGTATTACCACGTCAACGACCCCGACGAAGAGCATTCGCGCATCGGCCGCCAGTTGCTGCTCGTCGGCGACACGGTGACGCGCCTTCAGGTCTGGGACGCGGTGCGCAGCCTCGACGTGCTTGCCGCGCATCCGCTGGTGGATCCCCGGCGTCTGGCGTCCATGGGACAGTCCGGCGGAGGCACGCTGACCATGCTGCTCTCCGCCGTCGATGACCGGCTGGCGTGCGCCGTCGTCTCCTCCGGCAACACCGAAAACTTCGCCTGCGCCGGCTTCAACCCGCCCGGCTCGACGGACGACGCCGAGCAGGACCTGATCGCTTCCGGCCCGGCCGGCTTCGACCGCTGGGACCTGCTGTACCCGCTCGCGCCCAAACCGCTGCTGATCATCGTAAGCGAGCGCGACTCGTTCGGCACGTACTCGCCGTCCTACATCGCGAGCGGCGAGGAGGAGTTCGCCAAGCTCCACCGCATGTACGCGCTGCTCGGCGCCGCGGATCGCGTTGAATGGAAGACCAGCGCATTGCCGCACGCGCTCTCGCACCAGATGCGGCTCTATTCCTACGAATTTCTGGAGCGCTGGCTGCACAATTCGTCCCACGCCGTAGAAGAACCGGAGGTCGCGCCCGAGCCCGAGAGCGCCTTGCTGGTGGGCGTCGCCGCCGTCCGTCCGCCCATCCCCGCGCCCACCGCCGGTCCCACGGATGCCGCCGCGCTGCGCGCCCTGCTGCGCGTGAGCCCCAGTGCCAGTGCGCGGGCCGTCGCCCTGCGGCGCGATCGCGAAGAGCACTGCGACGTCGAGACCTTCGAAATGGAGTCCGCGCCCGGCGTCTTTCTGCCCTGCTACCTCTTCGTTCCCCGCCCGGACGCGCCGAAACGCGCGCTGCTGCTGATGCTGGAACCGCAGGGCCGCACGCGCCACTGGCACGAAGGCGGCCTCTGCCAGCAGCTTGCCGCGCGCGGCTTCCTGGTCTGCGCCGGCGACGTACGCGGCATTGGCGACCTCGCGCCGGAGGTCGGCCGTGGCAATCCCGGCTACACCGCCCGGCACGCCGCCGACGAAGCTTACGCCTGGGCCTCGATGATGCTGGGCCATCCGCTCCTCGGCCAGCGCGTCGAGGACATCCTCGCCCTGGCGCGCTCCGTCCACGCCTGGCGCGGCGCCGGCCGCTCCGTCCTTCTCGCCGCCAATGGCTCCCTGGCGCCGGCCGCCCTGTGCGCCGCCGCGCTCGATCCGCTCTTCACCAGGACGTACCTCGCGCACGGCCTTGTCTCCTGGTCGAGCCTGCTCGATGGCGACAAATACGCCGAACCGTTCTCGAACTTCCTGCCCGGAGTCCTGACGAAGACCGACCTGCCGTACGTGGCGCGTCTGGCGGGCCCCGGCAAGATCACCGTCGCCGGAGCCGTCGACGCGCGCGGCCTGCCGGTGGCGACCGATGTCGTACAAAAGCTTTACGGCGACGGCATCGACGTGCGCCGCGACGCCGCCTGGGATGCGACTACGTTTCTGGCGCTGTAAGCCACCGTGCCGCGCATCGGGCGGCTGTCCCTGAAACAAGGGTGCCTGAACGTAGGGCAAAGGCGCTATTTTTGTCTCTTTTCGCACACTCCCAAGTAACGAAATTAAGTGATTGTAACCAGCCGCCAACCCCATGCATCTCCCCCAGTTAAGAGGGCAGATGGAGCATGGAAGGAGCGTTTTCGAGGTTCCGGAACATCGTGTTTTCGCTGGCGGTTTGCGCCTGCGCCGGTGCGCCGGCGGCCCATGCGGAGATGGCTGTTCTGCTGGAGGAGCCCTTCGGCCTGTTCGGTTCGATGAACCCGACCGGCCATGCCGCCCTTTACTTTTCAAGGATCTGCGCTGACTCGCCCCACCACCTGCGCCGCTGCACGGCGGGCGAGACCGGCGTGGTCATCAGCCGCTATCACGAAGTCGCCGGCTACGATTGGCTGGCCATCCCGCTGGTGCCCTACCTTTACGCCGTGGATCGCGCGGAGGACGTGCCGCTGTATGCCAGCGCCGAAGCCGTCGCCCAGCTCCGCGACAGCTACCGCCGCAAGGCGCTCCGCAAGATCGTCCCGGATCGCGAGGACGGCAGGATTCCCGAGGGCGAGTGGATTCAATTGGTCGGGTCGTCCTACGACCGCAGGATTTACAGTTTTCGCGTCGACACAACCGAGGAGCAGGACGACCGCATCATCGCGCGGCTGAATGCACGCCCGAATCGCGCCCGTTTCAATCTCTTCTTCCACAATTGCGCCGACTTCGCGCGTACGGTCATCAACTGGGAGTACCCCCATGCGATTCATCGCAGCTTCATCGCCGATGCCGGCCTGACCACGCCCAAGCAGGTGGCCAAGTCCCTGGTGCAGTACAGCCGGCGTCATCCCGAACTGCGGCTGACGAGCTTCATCATCCCGCAGATCGGCGGCACCGCGTCGCGCAGCGGGAAGACGCGCGGCGTGCTGGAGTCGCTGCTGCTCTCGAAGAAGTACGCCGCGCCGCTGGTTCTGCTGCACCCCGTGATCGTCTCGACGCTTGCCGTCGGCTACGTGACGGAAGGGCGTTTCAATCCGCGCAAGGCGGTCACGGACAAGGGCAGCGTGGAATGGGAGCCCGCGCGCATCGTCGCGCAGTTCCGGCCGGATATTCCGCCGGACAATCGCGCGAGCGCTCCGGTCGAGATGCCGGGCGAAACCTTCGTCTCGCTGGACGACGCGCCATAAGGCCCGCCGGCATCCCGCCGGAAGCGCGCTCTTCCGCACTCACCCCCCGTTCGGCCCGTTGTGGCAGCTATAGCAGCCGATCATCGTGCCCGCGGTGAACGTCCGTCCCGCCAGCGTGCGGTCGGTCTGGACACGGGACAACACGGTGCCCATATAGTCCATGCCGTGGCACGCCTGGCACGCGGCCGCGCCGCGTTCATCGGCGACGTTCTGGTGCGCGCTCACCCAGGCGGGACCGACCGGATGCATGCCGTGCGGACCGCCCGTTGTCGTCGTCGGGACGGTGGCGTGACACGCCGCGCACTCCACCAGCATGCCCGCGTGGCCTTGCAGGTTGATGCTCTGAACGTTGTCATTCACGATCGGCGTCGGATGCTCGGCGTGCGTGGAGCCGTGACAGGCCTCGCATTGCAGGCCGCCGTGGCCGCTCGAGAAGCGGTACATCGACAGGCCCGTCGCGGGCGTATTCGGATTCGTCGCAAAGGTCGTGTCGGCCGGCGTCCGCAGCGTAGTGCCGCTGGAGAACGCCGAAGTGTAGACCAGCGCGGTGTTCGTCGCCGAGGCCACGCCGGTGTGGCACGCCTGGCAGTTCGGCTCGGTGAGCCAACCGCTCCGGCTGGGATCGGCCAGCGCAGTCATAGTGCCGTGGCAGCTCTGGCACTCGATCGCGTTCGCGCCGGTGCTGGTCTTCAGGTTGCCCATGGCGCCGCGCAGGCATTGCGTCGTCGGACCCGGGTGGCAGCTATAGCAGGCGGCCCGTCCCGGCGACGCGTTCAACGTGAGACCGGTCGCCGGATCGATCACGCCGGCGTGCAGGCCGTGCAGCGCCGCCGTCATGGACTGGATTCCGGTGACGCCGTTCATGGCCAGCGCGTTGGAGGCGTGGCACTGGTAGCAGAATACCGGCTTGGTCGCGACGGTCGCCTCCAGACCCGCCGGGTTGTAGCCCACCTGCGTCGCGGCGGACTGGAACAGCGATGTGCTCTGGAAGCGGTCGTCATGCTTGCGCAGGATGTTCAGCTTCATGTCCACGGCCGGATTCGGGTTGTTCACCCAGCCCGCGGCGGGCATGGCCGCGGCAGTTCCGGTCCCCGAAGCGTGGCAGGTCTTGCAGCTCATCTCGTCCGAAGTCGGCAGCACGATGTCGGTGGTCCCCAGCACCGTGCCCGCGGAGTTCCTGGCCGTGATGCGCATCATCGGAAAGTAATTGGTCGTGCCGTTATCCGCGTACGGCATGATCGGAATGCCGATCGCGGTCCACGTGTTGTCCGTCGTGCTGAAGCTCATCGCCTGCGGCGTGTTGGACGTTCCCGGCATCGCATAACCTTTCAGGCCGACGTCGGGCGCCAGCGGTCCGAAGCCCAGCGCCGCGGCGTATGTCCAAAAGTTGCTCTTGCTGAACGACGTCGTGTTGATCGTATTCGTCAGCGGATCGGTGACCGCCTGGTAGGTCAGCGTATAGCCGCTTGGCGAGGTCACCAGGCCGTTCGACGTGTCGATCAGATGGACATGGATCGTGTTGTACGGCGGGAGAACGCCGAACACGCTGTAGTCCTTGCCGTCGAAGCAATGCATACCCAGGTCGTTCCATCCGACCAGCCTGAACGATCCGCCGCCCGTCCCACCCGGGGAGGTCACGGTAAACGTCACGCCGGCATTGCGCGTCAACCCGTTGCCCGTCACGCCGATCGTCCCGGTGTACGTGCCCGCCGCCAGACCGCTGGCATTCGCCGAGACCGTCAGCGTGGCTGGCGTCGTGCCGGACGTTGGCGTCACGCCCAGCCACGCCGCCGCGCTCTTGGTCACGGTGAAGGTGGTGTTCGGGCTCGCGCTGACGCCGATCGATTGCGGCGCCGGAGACGCGCCGCCGGCCGTGGCCGTGAACGCCAGCGACGTGGGATTCAACGTGAGCGTGCGCGTTGCGCTGGCAAGAGCCAGCGTCACCGGCACAGTAAGAGTCCGGTTGTTGCTCGTGATCGAAATCGTGCCGCTATAGGTCCCCGCCGTCAGGCCGGACGGGTTTACGGAAACGGTCAGTGTCTGCGGCGTAGCCAGCGTTCCCGTGGGCGCAACGGAGAGCCAGACGCGCCCATTGCTCTGTCCGGCCGCGCTCACCGTGAAGCGGGTCCGGCTGCCCGCGGTCACGCTCAGCGACTGCCTGAGAACCGTCGTGCTGCCGGCCGCCGCGGAGAACGACAGCGACGTTGGCGCAACACTCAGGCTGCTGGCTGCGTGGTCATCTTCCCATGCCAGGGAGGTCCAGACTGCGCTGCCCCCCAGCAGGGCCAGTCCAAGAACAACTCGCAGGTGTCTCATTCGAACGCTCCTCTTGAGTTGGGAGTGCCGCGCCTGGCTTCACCGCACGGCGCGCACCGCTCCGTTCCGATGCTCGGTCCCCCGCGAAGCGTACCGCGGCTGCGTCGGGAGCGCCCGCTGGCGCCCGCGCTTCCGCCGGCCGTTGCTCCGCGTCCAAAATGAGTCTGTCCCGCAGTTCGGCTACGGAACGGCTGAAGCCATTTGTCTGTTATTCCCAGCACCCCGGGTTGGAGAGAGTTTTGGGGCCCGCCGGGGCGCGTCCTGTTCCCAGACGTCTTCCCGGCGCCCATCGCGTAAACCGCGACGTCCCGGGACCCGGCGCGCTCAAAAGGCGCGGATTGGCGCGTACGCTTCAGAAATGCTACCACAAGAGTGCAGTTTTGGTTGCTTAAAACCGCACAAGATCGTAAATTCGACAGTTGCGGTAGCTCGAAGATAGCGCCCGGCGAGGGATCGTGAGGAAGAACCGGGAGGCGCAGGCGGAAACATGGAGAAGACGCCGGAAACTGCCGCTGAAACGCCGCGAGGCTCGCCGCCGGGAACTGGCTTGTGAAACCGGGCCGCCCCGTCGCGATGGCGGGCGGCAGGGTTGATTGCGCCGCGAAACCGCACTATTAATTGAGGCCGGAGGAGTCTTCTAATGAGGGCTCAATTGCAGCTTGCTAACGGAGACACAGGTTCTCCGTCCTCCTGCGCTCCCGCGTGGAGCGCTCTCTTCCCCGACGGTTCCGAGCAGCGTTCCGGGCTGGACACTCCGCGGTTCACGCTGTGCGTCCCCGATGCCGAGACATTGAACCACGTGCTTTCGACCGACGCCTACACCGCCGCGCTGGGCTTCATCCGCGGCCTGTTCGACGTGCGCGGCGACATGGTGGCGGCGATCCGCTTTAAGGGTTGGCAGCCTCGCAGCGGCCTCCGGCAACTTTGGGTGGACGCCATCGCCCGCAGCGCGGCGGCGCTGCAAAGCGCATTGCGCACCGCCGCCGGAGCAGCACGCGAGATCCGCTTCCACTACGACCGCTCCAACGATTTCTACCAGTTGTTCCTGGATCCTCGCATGGTTTATTCCTGCGCCTACTTCCGCACGCCGGAGATGACGCTCGAAGACGCGCAGACCGCCAAGCTGGACCACATCTGCCGCAAACTGGACCTGCGCGCCGGCGAGCGCTTCCTCGATATCGGCTGCGGCTGGGGCGCGCTGTTGCAGCAAGCCGCATCCAAGTTCGGCGCCATTGCTACGGGTTGCACGCTCAGCCATGCGCAATACGACTTCGCCACCGCCGCGCTGCATGGCGCCGCGCAAGTTCTCGAACACAGTTACCGGGCGGTCGAAGGCTGCTTCGACAAGATCGCGTCCATCGGCATGTTCGAACACGTCGGCCGGCGCGACGCGCCTGCGTACTTCCGCAAAATCGCCAGCCTGCTTGCTCCCGGCGGGCTCTTTCTCAACCACGCCATCGCCCGTCCGCAGCCGTTTCGCGACGACGCCTCGAGCCTGTTCGTACGCCGCTACATCTTTCCCGGCGGCCAGTTGATTCACCTGGGAGAGACGATCGCGTACGCCGAAGACTGCGGCTTCGAAGTGCTGGACGTCGAGAACCTGCGGCCGCATTACGCCCGCACGTGCCGGCTCTGGGAGCAACGTCTGACGGCCCATCGCGACGCGGCGCTGCGGCTCGTGGACGAGCGCACTTTCCGCGCATGGCGCATCTGGCTGGCCGCCTCCGCGTTGAGTTTCGAGGAAGGGCTCAGCGCCGTCTACCAGGTGCTGCTGAGCAAACGCGGCTCCTCGTGCCGCCACGCCACGCGCGATTACATCTACCGGGAGCCGCCCGCCGCAGCCGCCGGTCAGGCGGCGCGCATCAACTCACTGTGATCCGGTAAGCGCCCTGCACGGGCGCTTGCAGTTGTCTCCCGTCCGCGCTCGCGACAACACTGTACTCGAGCACCGGCCCGGCCGCCGCGGGCAGTTCCAGCCATGCCTCGTAAGTCCTGCGTCCGAGCAGTTTGAACGGGCGTTCGCTCCACGCCGCCGCTCCCGCCGGACGCATTCGCAGCGTGACGCCATGCACCGCCGCCGCGCCCGGTACGACCGCCAGAATGCGCACTCTGTCGCCCTTGCCGAGCATCGTCGGGCGCACCGGCACGATCAGGCGCGCGGGCGTTTCCGTGTCCGGCTGGCGCGCCTGCGCTACCGCGGCTCGCACCTCCGGCGGAATCTCATTGAGGAACTCGGCCATCGACAGCGGCAGCCGGTCGAGCGCGATGCGCACGAACTTGTTCTGCATCGACGCGAGCGTTCCCAGGTCGTTGCGTGTCGCAACGACGCCGTGGAAACGCAGGATCGCCTGACGCACCTCGGGCGCGAGCTTCAACCAGATGGGCACGCCTTCTTTCTGAACCAGCGCCTTCGCCTCCGCCGGCTGTTTATTCTTGCGCAGCGCCACGGCGCGCTTCAGCACTTCGTTGAGCGCCTGCGCAGCGCTCCACGCCTCGGCGTAATGCGCCATGAACTCGACGTGCCGCGTGACGTGCTCCATCCGGTCTTTCTCGACCGCGGACGCGCCGTCGGTGAGCGCGCGCAGCTCGTGCGCCACCTGCTGCTGCGCGGCCCGCACCTTGTCAGTGACTTTCGACGATGTCCAGTAGGTGAAGGCTTCGGAGTAGTCGCCCGTGAACTCGGTCTGCACGACATGGCCGTCCTTCACCTTGTCGCTGCCGGTCTGCAGCAGCGGCTGGTCGCGATCCACGTCGGCCAGGATCCGCGCGTATTTCCGCGCCCGCTCGCCGCTCGCTTGCGAACGCGCATAGGCGGTGAAGTGCGCCTCCGGCGTGTAGCTCTTATCCCACATCGCACGCGCAAAATACGTCGCCGTGGGATCGACGATGCGATGCCGCCAATGGATGCCGAGCATGCCCTGGCAGCCGTACTTGTCCGCGAGGTCGACGTCGCGCTGGAAGCGGTTGACGTGGAACTGCGCGAGCCACATCGACGGGTCGTCCTCAAGCCACGGGATCGGCCAGCGCTCGCGCGAGCCGAGTTCGCCGAACACCTCGTGTACAGGGTCCCAGCCGAGCGTGTCGCTGAGACAGGAGAAGACGATGTCCTCCGGCAACACCTTGTGCAACTCGGCGAAGTGGCGCGCGACGCCGCCCCAGCCGCTGATCACCAGGCGCTTCCCGGGCGCGTGCCGGCGCAGATAATCGTGCGTCAACTGGAACGCCGTCGCGGGCAGCGGTACGCCTTCCTTGCGGCTGTCCCAGTTCGCGCCCTCGTCCTCCCACAGCCAGATGTAATCGACGTCCGGATACGAAGTCAGCAGATTGTCCAACCGCGCTTCGAGCAGTTTGCGGCCGGTGTAGGAAGAAGGGTCGAAACGCGGCCGCGCCTTGGAGTCTTCGAGCCGCGCTTCGGGCGGAAGTGCGCGATAGATTTCGTCCGGAATCTGATATGGCTCGAATCCGACGCCCGTGCGAATTCCCAGCTTTTTCGCGTAAGAAAGGCCGTTTTTGAGCAATTTTTGCGTGTTTTCCGCAATCTCCCACGGATTGCGGCCGAAGCGTGTTGCGTCGCTCCCGAAGACTTCGCCGTCGAAGTATTGCGCCGAGCCCATGCCGTAACGCGACGTCCGCTCAGGCAGATAGCCCCAACGGTTCGATGCCGTGTTGTCGAGATACGCGAGATGCCCCGCGCCCGCGAATTCGAAGCTCAGGTAACTCTCGGCCCACTGCTCGTTCTGCGTGTAGACGTGCATGCCGAAGGTGTTCATCCGCATGCGCAACATGGCTTCGAAGTAGGCGCGGAAGTCTTCTTCGTTGTAGATCGTGATGCAGTTCAGAAAGTCCGGCCATGGCAGCAGGCCGCGCACGGCGAAGCGCGGTGCGCTGGTCCAGCTCTGCCCGTCAGCGGGCGCCACGAGTTCGCGCACCGGCTCCGGCGGGTAGCTCTCGCCGTCGATGCCAAACACCGCGCCCTGGCGTTCGAGGAACTCGAAGACCGCGCACAGCAGGCCCCGTTCGCTGGCGCCGCGCAGGATCACGTCGTGACCCGCCGCACGGATCTCGTAGCTTTCCTCGTGCGCGAGACCCGTCCTGTCAGCGCGCAGCACGATGCGCCGGTCGCCCGCCGCGCTTACCTCGCCGGGATTTTCGAAGCGCACCTCCGCCGGGAGCCGCAGCGCAAGCAGCCCGCGCAGCATCTCCTTCCCGGCAAGCGTGGGCGTCTTGCTGACGCTCACTTTGACGCGCGAGCGCGCCGCGCCTTCGAGCGGCCAGAGTACCGCTCCCATGAATAGGCTGCGCTGGAGAAACAATCGGCGGGTATCGTTTGCTGGCATGGGGACCTCGGATTCGCGGTCATCCTATCACCGGATCGCAGCGGCGACACGGGCACGTGCGGCCAGACGTTTCCCGGGTAAGCTGAGGCATGATGCTGGAGACGAACCGGCTGCACCTGTCGACGTGGGAATACGAGGACTGGACTCAATTCCGCGAACTCGCCACCGATCCCGAGGTCATGCGTTACATTACCGGCGGCGCGCCGTGGACGGATGAAAAGATCCGCTCGTTCGTGGACATCCAGATCGAGACGTACGGCGCGCGCGGCTTCTGCCGTTGGAAACTGCTCACGAAATCGGGCCGACACTTCATCGGCTTTTGCGGCGCCAACGTCTGGCGCGACTCACCGGACCCGGAGATCGGCTGGTGGCTGAAGCGCGCGTACTGGGGCCGCGGTCTGGCGACGGAAGCCGCCTCCGCCGCGCTGCGCGACCTCTTCGAGCGCGTACGGCTCGACCGGGTGATCTCGGTAGCGATGCCCGCGAACCTCGCCTCGACGAACGTGATGCGCAAACTCGGCCTCGCCTTCGATGGCGAGTTCGAAAACCAGGGCACGCCTCTGGTGCGCTATGCGCTCGATCGCGCGAGCTACGAAGCACGGCGGCTTGAGCACTCCAGCAATTAGGCGACGCTGCGTTTCCGGCGCGTGAGCTTACGCGGTTCATCGCCACTGATGCCCGCCAAAACAACCGGGCCGCGATCCGGGAACTCGGCGACGAGCGACAATTTGCCACCCATGGCCTTGACTGTATTTCGCAAAGTGGACAACAGGAGATCGCTGCGTTTCTCAAGGCGGGAAACGCTGTCTTGCGTAATGCCGAGCGTCTTGGCCATCCGCACCTGCGTGAGCTTCCGCGCCTTCCGCAACTCGCGCAGGGTCATTTCCTCGGCGATCAACTGCGCCGCTCGATCCTCGACGCGCTTGCGCTGAGCGGGACTGAGTTCCCGGATGATGTCTTCCACGTTTTTCGCCATGCTTACGCTCCCCGCTTCCCGATGCGCGACAGGTGGGCGCCGAACCGGTCGTCCGCTTTGCGCACCAGCTCGCGATAGAATCGCTTCTCCGCGCCGCCCGACTTGTCGCCCGCGACGAGCAGAATCGCTTTGCGCCGTGGGTCGAATGCAAACGCGACGCGCCATTCGCCATCCGACGCGCTGAAGCGTAGCTCCTTCATATTCGGATAGCGCGAGCCCTTCAGCGTGTCGGCGCGAGGCCGCCCCAGGCGAGGACCCAATTCCTGCAACAGTCGCGCCAGCGCGAGGATCTCAATACGCACGTCTTCGGGTAGAGCGTCGAACTCCGGCTCGAATTCGTCACCGATCTCAACGTCCCATCGCCCGCTCATATTATGGCTTGTAGAACATATGATTTCAACGTCATATCTGGCGTCAAACGGCGACCGGCGTTCCCGGGTTGCCCGGGCCGTTACGCCATCTGGTGGATCAGCCCGTAAATCGGCTTCAGCGTCGGATACAGCACGCTGTACAATTCGTACCCGCGCTGATACACAGCGCATTCGTGCGGCACGGGCACCACGCTGCTGACTTCTTTGATCGCCGTGGCGCAGACTTCCTCGACCGATGCATAGGGACCCGCGCCGGCCAGCGCGAGCAGCGCCGCGCCGTAGGCCGAGCCCTCGGTGTTGGCGAGGGTCGTGACGCTCGACGAGAAGATGTCCGCGAGCATCTGGCGCCAGAACGGGCTCTTGGCGCCGCCGCCCGACACGCGCACTTTGGCGATGTCGAGGTTCATATCCTCGTGAATGATGGACAGGCAATCGCGCAGGCTGAAGCTGACGCCTTCCATCACCGCGCGCACCAAGTCGGCGCGCGTGTGCTTGTTGGTCAATCCGATCCAGCCGCCGCGCGCATAGGGATCCAGATGCGGCGTGCGCTCGCCCATCAGGTACGGCAGCCAGTACAGCCCGTGGCTCAGCGGCGGCGCCGTGGCGGCCTCGGCCGTCAGCGCGTCGTACTCCGTGCCCGGCGCAATCTGGTTGCGGAACCATTGCAGACTCAGCCCCGCACCCTGCGTCACGCCCATCACGTGCCACTTACCCTTCACGGCGTGGCAGAAGGTGTGCACGCGTCCGCGCCGGTCATACTGCGGCGTGTCGAGATACGCAAAGACGACGCCCGAGGTGCCGATGGTGCAGGAGGCCACGCCCGGCGCGACGATGCCGTTGCCGATGCCACTCGCCGCCTGGTCGCCTCCACCGCCGACCACCGGCGTGCCTTCTTTCAACCCGGTCGCTTTCGCGGCGGCCTTGGTGAGCTTACCGGTGACTTCAACCGACTCGTACAACTTCGGCAGCAGGCCCTTATCGAGCTTGAGCCGCTCCACCATCTCGTTCGACCAGCGGCGGCGCACGACGTCGAGCAATCCCGTGCCGGAAGCGTCCGAAACTTCGGTGGCGTGCTCGCCCGTCAGGCGGAAGCGCACGTAGTCTTTCGGCAGCAGAAATTTGCGCGCGCGCTCAAAATTTGCCGGTTCGTTGTCGCGCACCCACAGCAGCTTAGGCAGCGTGAAGCCGGTGAGCATCGGGTTCGCCGTGAAGGCGACGACGTCGTCCTTGCCAACGGTGGAGTTCACGAAGTCGACCTGCGCCTGGCTGCGCTGGTCGCACCAGATCAGCGCCGGGCGGATCACCTCGTCCGCGGCGTCCAGCAACACCAGCCCGTGCATCTGGCCCGACAGGCCGACGGCTTTGACGTCCTCGCCCTTCGCGCCGGCCGCTTTCAGCACGCCCTGAATGGCCTTCTGCGCGGCGTCCCACCAATCGTGCGGGTCCTGCTCCGCCCAGCCGGGCCGCTCCATCGTCATCTCCCGATGAGGCGCGGTGAAACCCGCCACGAGCACGCCCTTTTCGTCGATGAGCAGCGCGCGGCTGCCCCCGGTGCCAATGTCGATTCCTAGCCAGTACATGAGTTTGAACTCCGTCGCTTGCGGCTTCGCTGCGCCGCGGTGCTCTTCTATTCCGTACTACTACAGTCCGGCGGGCACGCCCGCGCTCTTGGCTACCTCTAGGAACGGCAATTCCGCCGCCCCAAACAGACCCGCGTCGCTGCCGAGCAGCGCCTTCTCTATCCTCGTCTGCGTGTGGCTGAAAGTGAAGCTGCGCCGGCGCGCTTCCGCGAACATGGCCGGCGCGAAGAGATCCCACGCCGCCAGCGGACCGCCGCTCAACAGGAACAGCCGCACGTTGAAAATGTTCGCCAGGCCCGCGATCGCAATGCCCAGCGCCACACCCACCCGCTCAAAAATGCGCCGCGCCTTGAGCGCGTCTTCGCCTGCGCCCTCCGTGGCAATCCGGTAGACATCCTTGGCCGTCAGTTCCGCGCCCAGTTGCAGCAGCCGCGCCATGGTGGAAATCGCCGTCGCCGAAGCGTGCTTGTCCAGGCAGCCGGTGTTGCCGCAGGCGCACGGATTGCCGTCGGGGAAAACCGTCATGTGGCCGATCTCGCCGCCCATGCCGTCCTCGCCGCGCACGATGCGGCCGTTCAGAATGATGCCGCCGCCGATGCCCGTACCGAGCGTCAGCAGAATCAGATTCCGCGCGTCGCGCCCCGCCCCGAGCCACTTCTCGCCGATCGCCGCGGCGTTCGCGTCATTTTCGAGAATCACCGGCGTGCCGATCTTCTGCTCGATCGCATCGCGCAGGGGGAAGCCTTCGAGCGCCGGCAGGTTCGATGAGTTGGCAACCACGCCTTCGTCGATGCGAATGAAGCCCGTGACCGCCACGCCCACCCCGGCGAGTTGCCCCGCGCCGAAGCGGTCGCGCAGCGCAGCGATCGCGCCCACCAACTCGCTCACCACCACGTCCCGGCCCGCGCCAGGAGGCACGCCGCGGCGCTCGATCGCGAGCGCATTGCCTGCCCGGTCCACCGCCGCCGCGCGCAGATTCGTTCCACCCAGATCGACCCCGATCGAATACGTCTCCGTCCGTTCCATGAAGCCGCATGATAACAAACCGGCGGGCAACCCTCTTTCGGCTACGCGGAAGAGTGGCGACGGTCTCCGCTTGCCATAGTTGCCAGGGCGCGAGGTTTGAAACTCGGCAGGCTGATGAAAACCTCGCCGTTTGCGTCGCCGCCTTGAAGGCCTATGGGGTTCAGATGTCGAACGATGAGTAGCGGCCGAAGTCACCGTACGGGGCTGTAGGCGCAGTTGCATCGTCGCAGAGATTCACGGGCAGGAGTTCGAGCAGCCGCCGTCACCCGAACAGGTCGCTATGCGAGCCAAGCCGTGCCACACGCAGGGTATCTGTGCCCGTCTTGCGATAAATCAGCAGCAAATCGGGTTTGATGTGGCATTCGCGATAACCCGTCCATTCGCCACTCAAAGCGTGGTCGCGGTTGCCCGCAGGCAGGGCTTCATCGGTGACCAGCAGTGTCAGGAGCGCACGAAGTAACGTATTCACATCTTTGTTGTGATGCGGTGTTGCCTTCACGCGTTTGTAATCGCGTTTGAATGCCGACGACCGCTCAATCGTCCGCATTCAAATCAACCATCAGAGCATCAACGCTCGAGAATCGTCGGCCTTTGCCGGCTTCAAGCTCCGCAATCGCCTTGCGGGTTCGCGCGTTGGGCGCCTTAACCGCGAAAGGCAAACGCTGCTCATCGGCGACCCGCAACATCAGCAGGCGGATGGCGTCCGAAATGGATAGCCCCATGGCCGCCAATGCGCCGGCAGCGCGCTCCTTCGTTCGGGTATCGATGCGAGCACGAACGTAAGTATCGGCCGGACTCATAGTGGCCTCCCTCTGAAGTGTAGTCGCATTGTGACTACATGGCAAGCTGAACGCTCCTCCTCTTCAGCCCTCCGTTCAAGGGCTTTGGGGCTTCACGCTCCGGCCGTGTCGCCCAGCGTCTTCAATAAGACCACGTAGTAGCGCGCGGTTTCGCGATAGCGTTCGTAGCGGCCGAAGGCGCCGAAGTAGCCGGCGCCGCTGTTGGTCTTCGGTAAGACCAGGCTCGAATTCGTGTTCGCCACACACAGATTCGTTTCGCCCAGATCCACTCCAGCGGAGCGTCCGGCCCATGCAAACGCATGATCGCAAACCGGCGAGCATATATTCGCCGCGAAGCGTTACTATCTGACTGAGATGCGCGCCCGGGCAATGCAACTCGACGCCGAGCAGTTCGCGCTGATCAGCAAAGCGCTGGCCGACCCGCATCGCTTCGCCATCCTGCAACAGATTGCCGCATCCAAGGACGCGCCGACCTGCACCTGCGTGCGCGACTGGCTGGGACTCGCGCCGGCCACCATCTCGCATCATCTGAAAGAACTCGAAAGCGCCGGCCTGCTCACGCTGGAGCGCTGCGGCAAGTTCGCTCACATCCGCCTGCGGCGCGACGTGCTCGCGGCCTATGCCAAGCGCCTGACGGCACTTTGACACCGCCCGTCCCGCTACGCGCAGAACGCTGAATCCGCCTGTCACGCCCCTTCATCAATTCGATTGTGATCGAAATGAGGCGCGAGCGAATGGCCGCGCCCGAAAGGGACATTGAGATGCCAAAACTAACGGGTAAGGTCGCCGTCGTCACCGGCGCTTCCAAGGGAATCGGCGCGGCGATTGCGAAACAACTGGCGGCCGACGGCGCCGCCGTGGTGGTCAACTACGCCACTGGCCGCGATGGCGCGGATAACGTCGTCGCGGAGATTACGAAGCGCGGCGGCAAGGCCGTCGCCGTGGGCGCGAGCGTCGCGAAGGAGGCCGACGTGGACGCGCTCTTTGCCGCGGCGAAGAAGCACTACGGCAAGATCGACATCCTGGTGAACAACGCCGGCGTATACGGCTTCACGCCGCTCGAAAACGTCACCGTGGACGAGTACCGGCGCCAGCACGACACGAACGTGCTCGGCCTGCTGCTCGCCACCAAGGCGGCGTTGCCGCACTTTGCATCCGAGGGCGGAAGCGTCATCAACATCAGCTCCGTGGTCAGCACGCTGGCGCCTCCCGGCTCCTCGATTTACGCCTCGACCAAAGGCGCCGTGGACACCATCACGCGCGCGCTTGCCAAAGAACTCGGGCCGCGCAAGATCCGCGTCAACGCGATCAATCCCGGTCTCGTGATTACCGAGGGGACGCAGGCCGCCGGCATTGCGGGCAGCGACTTCGAGCGCGAGGTAATCGCCTCAACGCCGCTCGGCCGTTCCGGCCAGCCCGAGGATATTGCGCTTCCGGTGGCGTTCCTGGCCTCCGACGACGCGCGCTGGATCACCGGCGAGACGATCTACGTCTCGGGCGGCGCGGCGATCTGAGGCGCGTGGGACGGAGCGGGCGTCTGGTGCGCGTCTGCTCCGTCAGGGCCGCGCCGTGCCGATCGTCTTCAGCAGAAACGCGTAGTCGAGCGCGGTTTCGCGATAGCGTTCGTAACGGCCGGAGGCGCCGAAGTGGCCGGCGCCCATATTCGTCTTGAGCAGGATCAGACTCGAGTTCGTGTTCGACGCGCGCAGCTTCGCCACCCACTTCGCGGGCTCCCAATAGCTCACGCGCGGATCGTTCAATCCGGCGGTCACCAGCAGGTTCGGATACTCCGCCGCGCGCACGTTATCGTACGGCGAATAGGCGCGGATGCGGCGATAGGCCTCGGTCTGTTCCGGGTTGCCCCATTCCTCGTACTCGCCCACAGTCAGCGGCAGGGTCGCGTCGGACATCGTGCTCAACACGTCGACGAAGGGCACCTTCGCAATGGCCGCGCCAAACAGATCGGGCCGCAGGTTCAGCGTCGCGCCGATCAGCAAGCCGCCCGCGCTGCCGCCCATGATGGCGAGCTTCTTTGCCGTCGTGTAGTCCGCGTCGATGAGCGCTTCGGCGGCGGCAATGAAGTCATGAAACGTGTTCGTCTTCGTCGCCATGCGGCCGGCCTCGTGCCAGCTCTTGCCGCAATCGCCGCCGCCGCGGATGTGCGCGATAGCATAGACGAAGCCGCGGTCCACCAGCGAGAAGCGCACGCTTGAAAAGCTCGCGTCGATGCTGATGCCGTACGACCCGTAGCCATAGAGCAGCGCCGGATGCGAGCCGTCGCGCGCCAGCCCTTTTCTGTAAAGCAGCGACACGGGGATGCGCGTGCCGTCGGCGGAGACCGCCTGGATGCGCTCGGTCACGTAGTTCTCGCGATTGAAGCCGCCGAGCACGGCGTCGCGTTTGATGACGGTCAACGTGCGCGCGCCCATGTCGTAGTCGTAGGCCGTCTCGGGCGTGGTGAGCGAGGAATACGTCAGGCGCAGCAGCGGCGTCGCGTACTCGCCGCCGGGCTCGGCCTCGACGGTGTAAACCGGTTCGGGCAATTGCACATAATGTTCTTCGCCGGCGGCAAAGTCACGCACGCGGACGTGCGGCAGCGCGTCGAAGCGCTCGCTGACGACGAGGAATCCGGCGAAGGCGTCGACGGCTTCAAGCGTCGCATCCTCGCGCGCGGGAATCTCCTCGCGCCAGTTCTCTTTTGAAGCGTTGCCCACCGGCGCCGAGACCAGACGGAAGTTCGGCGCGCCGTCGCTCGTGCGAATGTACCAGCGGCCCGCGTGATGCGCTACGTCCATCTCGACGCCCTGCACACGCTCGACGATTGGCGCGAATTCGCCGCCGGGCTGATCCGCGCGCAGCGCGCGCACCTCGGAGGTCGCGTGGCTGTGAATGTTGAGCAGCAGGAAAGCGCGGTCGCGCGTGCGGTCGACGTCCACTTCAAAACGCTCGTCGGTTTCGTGATGGACCTCGACGTCGGGCTGCGCGCTGCCGAGCGTGTGGCGGAACACCTTGTACGGGCGCCGCGCCGGGTCGAGCACGTTATAGAACACGGTGCGCGCGTCGGAGGCCCACTCGAGCGAGTAGTACGTGTTCACAATACGGTCGCTGAGCAGTTCGCCGCTTTCCAGGTTCTTGAAGAAGACGGTGAAGTCCTCGTCGCCCTCGGTGTCGATCGAGTACGCCAGCAGCTTGTGATCGGGGCTCGGCGCGAAGACGCCCAGTTGGAAATAGGAGCAGCCGGCCGCGGCGGCATTGGCGTCCAGCAGAATCTCCTCGGCGCTGTCCTCGGCGTCGCGCCGGCGGCAGTAAATCCGGTACTGCCGGCCCGCCACCGTACGGCTGTAGTAGAGCCAGCCGCCGAGGCGCACGGGCGCCGACGCGTCGGTCTCCTGAATGCGCCCCACAATCTCGCGGTAGAGCTCTTCCTGCAACGGTTCGGTGTCCCGCATCTGCTCCGCGGTCCAGGCATTCTCAGCTTCGAGATAGGCGCGGACCTCGGGGTTGTCGCGCTCGCGCAACCAGAAATAGTTGTCGACGCGCGTCTCGCCATTTTGCGTAATCGAATGCGGATGAACCGCCGCGACGGGAGGATGAACGTGCTTACCTGCCATTGCTTCCATTGTCGTAGGCCGGGCGGCCGCAGGCCAAAGTCGTGGACCTCGCCCCTGCCGCGCCGTCTGTCTTGCGTTCGCCCCGCGCCGTGTGATGGCATGGAGATCCATGTCACCGGCTCCGTCCGAACAGCCCGCGTTGAAAGCGTCGCACGCGCGTTACTACGTCCTCCTCTTCGCCGTTACGCTCGCCATCCTTTCCTACATCGACCGCGTGGCGATTTCGAAAGCCGCGCCGTACATTTCGCACGACCTGGGACTGAGCAAGCAGCAGATGGGCGCGGTCTTCGGCGCGTTCGCCTTGAGCTACGCCATGGCGGAGATTCCCAGCGGCTGGCTGGGCGACCTGCTGGGCGCGCGCCACGTGCTGATGCGCATCGTGCTGTGGTGGTCGTGCTTCACCGCTTCGGTGACGGCGATGTGGAGCTTCACGTCGCTGTGGATCAACCAGTTCCTGTTCGGCGCGGGCGAGGCCGGCTGCTTCCCGAATTTGACCAAGGCCTTCACCACCTGGCTCCAGCCGCATGAGAAAGTCCGTGCGCAGGGCATCATGTGGATGGCCGCGCGCTGGGGCGGCGCCGCGACGCCGATGGTCTGCGCCGTGATCTTCGCTTATCTGCCATGGCGCGCCGCGTTCTTCATCTTCTCCGGCATCGGGTTCGTCTGGGCCATTCTGTTCTTCCGCTGGTTCCGCGACAACCCGAAGGACCATCCGTCGGTCAACGCGGCGGAGTGGGAACTCATCAAGGGCAACCAGCACATGACCGGCCGGCACGGCGACGTGCCGTGGGGCAGGATGCTGCGCTCGCGGTCGGTGTGGCTGCTGTGGGTCCAGTATTTCCTGATGACCTACCCCTGGTACCTCTACATCACGTGGCTGACGACGTACCTGCTGGAGTACCGCAAGATGAGCGAGGGGGTAGCGGCGGTCTACGCGTTTTTCCCGCTCGCCTTCGGCGGCGTCGGCTGCGCCGTGTCGGGCTTCGCGCTGCCGCACGTGGCGAAGCTTCTGGGCAGCATGGACCGCGCGCGCCGCACCGTGAGCACGCTCGGCTTCATCCTGGCCGGCACGCTGATCTTCGTACACATCCATACGCAGGCCGCGCTACCGGCCATGCTCGCGCTCGGTTTCGCCAGCTTCTGCAACGACATCGTGATGCCCTGCGCCTGGGGCACGTGCATGGACGTCGGCGGCAAGTACGCCGGCACGCTCTCGGGCTCGATGAACATGATGGGCAACTTCGCCGGTTTCGTCTCGCCGTTCCTCGGCGGCGTCATCCTGCAACACACCGGCAGTTGGAACCTGTACCTCTACACGTTCGTCGTCTCCTACGCCCTCGCGGCGCTGTGCTGGCCGTTCCTCGACTCGCGCAAGACGCTCGAGAGCGCATAAGCAAAGCCGATACTGCTAAAGAGGGAACACCGATCTTTGTTATGGTGGAAAGATATCCCCATGACAAACGCGGTTCCGGACATTCTGGCTCGAATTGTCGATGTGAAGCGCGTCGAGGTCGCTGAAAAGCTCAAGTTCCGTAAGGGGTTGGAGCGCAACGCCGAGATGCAGCGCGCGCAGCGGCGCGGCTTCCGGCACGCGCTTGAATCCGCCACGCCCGCGATCATTTCCGAGATCAAAAAGGCCAGTCCGAGCAAAGGCCTGCTCGCGGCGGACTTCAATCCGGCGCGCCAGGCGCAGCAGTATTTCGCGGGCGGCGCCTCGGCGCTCAGCGTGCTCACCGACAAGCAGTTCTTCCAGGGGTCGCTGAACGATCTGAAGGTGGCGCGCGCTTCGGCGGCGCTGCCCGCACTGCGCAAGGATTTCACCATCGACGCGATCGACGTCATCGAGGCCGCGGCCGCGGGCGCCGACGCCGTGCTGCTGATTACGGCCATCCTCAGCCGCGATCAGATCGCGCAATACCAGCAACTCGCGCACGACTACGGCATGGATGCGCTCGTCGAAGTGCATGACACAGCGGAACTGGATGTTTCGCTGGAAGCGGGCGCGGAGATCGTCGGCGTGAACAACCGCAACCTGCGCACGTTCGAGCTGTCGCTGGAAACCTCGGAGCGGCTGGCGGCGCGCATGCCAGCACAGATTTTCAAGGTCGCGGAGAGCGCGATCCACTCGCGCGCGGACGTGGAGCGGCTGATGGCCTGCGGCTACCGGGCGTTCCTGGTGGGCGAACATCTGATGAAAGCGGGCGATCCGGTAGCGGCGCTCAAGGCGCTGACGGGAAGATGAGCCGGACAGTCGTTAAGATCTGCGGGATCACGTCGCTCGAAGACGCGCTGGCGTCGGTCGAGGCGGGCGCCGATGCGCTCGGTTTCAATTTCTATCCGCGCAGCCCGCGTTTCGTGGATGCCGCAAAAGTGGCGAAAATCGTCGAAAAGCTGTCCGAAAACACGCTAAAAGTCGGTGTTTTTGTCGATCTCCCGGTCGCTGAGATCGCGCGCACGGTGCGCGCGGCCGGGTTGGACGTGGCGCAGGTGTATGGCAGCGCGGCGGGCCTGACGGTTCGCTACTGGCAGGCGCTCTCCGCGGGACCCGATCTCAAAGAGAAGATGCGCGGCGGCGCGGCTGAAGCGTATTTAGTCGACACGCCGGCCGGGGCCCAGCGCGGCGGCACGGGCCGCAGTTTCGATTGGAGTCTGGTGCGGGATCTGCCGGCGCGGATTGTGCTGGCCGGCGGGCTGGGACCGGACAACGTCGCCGAGGCGGTGCGGCAGGTGCGGCCGTGGGGCGTCGACGCGTGTTCGCGGCTGGAAAGCGCGCCGGGGCGGAAAGACGCCGCGAAGGTGCGAGCATTGATACAGGCGGTGCGAGAGGCATGAACGACAGTCCAAAGGCGCCCGACGCGGGCGGGCATTTCGGTCCCTATGGCGGCAGATACGTGCCGGAGACGTTGATGGCGCCGCTCGAAGAGTTGGAGCGCGCGTATTACGAAGCGCGGAAGGATCCGGCATTTCAGGAAGAGCTGGCCGATCTGCTGAAGAACTATGCGGGCCGGCCGACGCCGCTCTATGAAGCGAAGCGGCTGAGCGAGCAACTGGGCGGCGCGCGCATTTTCATCAAGCGCGAAGACCTGCTGCATACCGGTGCGCACAAGATCAACAACTGTCTGGGTCAGATTCTGCTGGCGCGGCGCATGGGCAAGCGGCGCATCATCGCCGAGACGGGCGCGGGCCAGCATGGCGTCGCGACGGCGACCGTCTGCGCGCTGTTCGGCATGGACTGCACGGTGTACATGGGCGACATCGACATGCAGCGGCAGAAGCTGAACGTCTTCCGCATGCGGCTGCTGGGCGCGAAAGTCGTCGGCGTGCATAGCGGCAGCCAGACGTTGAAAGACGCCGTGAGCGAAGCGATGCGCGACTGGGTGACCAACGTCGACACCACGCATTACCTGCTCGGCTCGGCGCTCGGCGCGCATCCGTATCCGATGATGGTGCGCGACTTCCACCGCATCACGGGCGACGAAGCGCGCGCACAGATGCTGGAGCGGATCGGACGGCTGCCGGACGCGATCTTCGCCTGCGTCGGTGGCGGCTCCAACGCGATCGGCATCTTCACGGCGTTTCTCGACGACGAGGAAGTGAAGCTGGTCGGCGTGGAAGCGGGCGGGCGCAGTCCGCTGCTGGGCGATCACGCGGCGCGGCTCTCCGGCGGCAGGCCGGGCGTGCTGCAAGGCGCCTACAGTTATCTGCTGCAGGACGACGACGGGCAGGTGGCGCTGACGCACTCGATATCCGCGGGTCTGGACTATGCGCTGATCGGACCGGAGCACGCCTACCTGCACGACCTGGGCCGCGCGGAATACGTTTCGGCGCGGGACGGCGAGGCGCTGCAGGCGGCGGTCCGGCTCTCGCGCACCGAGGGCATCATTCCGGCGCTCGAGTCGGCGCACGCGGTCGCCGAAGCGATCAAGCGCGCTCCCGAAGCGGCGGGCAAGGTGTTGCTCATCAATCTATCGGGACGCGGAGATAAGGACACGGACATCTACCGCGAGAATCTGCCGGAGCTGGACAGCCCGGAACGTTAAAAGATTCGGCTGGCGGGCCGGTCCGGCGCCGGCCACGGAGCAGGGGCGCCGCCCCACAAAAGGGTTGAGAAAAACGATGGAAAGCAGTCAACGGATTGCGCGGCGGTTTGCGGAACGGAAAGGCCAGGGACGGCCGGCGCTGGTGGCGTATCTGACGGCGGGCGATCCCGCGCCGGAGCGCACACCGGGCTACGTACTGGCGCTGGAGCGCGGCGGTGCGGACGTGCTCGAACTCGGCGTGCCCTTCTCGGATCCGATCGCCGACGGGCCGGTGATTCAGGAAGCGTCGAATCGCGCGTTGAAGGCCGGTACGACGGTAGGGAAGGTGCTTGAGATCGCCCGCGAGATCCGCAAGCGCAGCGAGATTCCAATCATCCTGTTCAGCTACATCAACCCGCTGCTGCGCTACGGCCTGCAGCGGCTGGCGCGGGAAGCGCACGCGAGCGGCATCGACGGCATTCTGCTCACCGACGTGAGCGTGGAAGAGGCGCACGAGCCGGTGCGGGTGATGCGCTCGCAGGGTCTGGATACGATTTTCCTGGCGGCGCCGACCAGCACGGAGCGCCGGCTGAAACTCGTCGTGGAGTATTCGAGCGGCTTCGTCTACGTGGTGTCGCGAGCCGGAGTGACCGGCGAGCGCTCGTCGCTCGCGGCCAATGTCGAACCGCTCTGTAACCGGTTGCGGACGATGACCGATGAGCCGCTGGCTGTAGGGTTCGGCATCTCGAAACGCGAGCACGTGGAGGCATTGGGCCACTACGCCGACGGGGCCGTGGTGGGCAGCGCGATCATGCGCATCATCAACGATCAGCAAAGCGGCCACGTCGAAGAACGGCTGGAGAGCCTGCTGGCCGAGCTGACGGGAAAGAAAAAGCCGTGACCCCCGAAGAAGCCCAAGCAGCCTTGGACCAGTTGCGCGCCGCCATTGACGACGTCGACCTGCGGCTGCTGGCGCTGGTGAACGAGCGCGCCAGCGTGGCCGTCCAGATCGGCGACATCAAACGCGCGGCGGCGCTGCCGATCTACGAGCCGAAGCGCGAGGAACTGGTCTTCAAGAACGTTGTCGAACACAATCAAGGCCCGCTGACGGACGACGCGATTCGCCGGCTGTACGAACGTATCGTCGACGAGATGCGTATGCTGCAGCGCGAGCGGACCAAGCAGGCCCAGCTTGCGGCGCAGGCCGAAGCGCGGACCAAGGGAGAGAACCTGTGATCATCATCATGGAACGGGGCGCCTCCGAGGAACAGGTGGAGAACGTCATCGAAAAGCTGGTCGAACTGGGGTTTACCATCCACCGTTCGACCGGAGCTGTCCATACGGTGTTGGGCGCGGTCGGCCCCACGGAAGATTATGAGCCGGCCGAGTTTGAAGTGCTGCCCGGCGTGAAAGAGTGCCACCGCGTCACCGCGCCCTACAAGCTGTCGAACCGCGCGTTCCGGCCGGAAGGCACGGTGCTCCGCATCGGGGCCGTGGATATTGGCGGGAAACAAATTGTCGTAATGGCCGGGCCGAGCGCTGTCGAGAACGATGCGCAACTGGGGCGGGCCGCGGAGGCGGTGGCGCGCGCGGGCGCGCAGTTTCTGCGGGCCGGGGCCTACCAGCAACGTAAGTCGGCGTACGTCTTCCAGGGATTGAAGGAAGAAACGCTGAAGGCGCTGCGCAAGGCGGCCGACCAGTACGGGCTGGCGACGGTCAGCGAGATCGTGGACGCGTCGCAGGCGCCGCTGATGGAACAGTACGTGGACCTGCTGCTGGTGGGCTCGCGGAACATGCAGAATTACGGCCTGCTGACCGCCTTGGGAAAGCAGCAACGGCCGGTCTTGCTCAAGCGCGGCGTGGGCACGACGGTGGAGGAGTTGCTCGTTTCGGCCGACTGTATCATGTCCGGCGGCAACTACAACGTGGTCCTCTGCGAACGCGGTATCCGGACGTTTGAGACTTCGACGCCGGTCACGTTCGATATCGCCGCAATTCCGTCGGTGAAGAAGCTGTCGCATCTGCCGATCCTCGGCGACGCGTCGCGCGGCGCGGGACGGCGCGACAAGGTGGCGGCGCTGGCGCGCGCCGCCGTTGCGGCGGGCGCGGACGGGCTGCTGCTTGACGTGCATCCGGGGCCGGACACGGTCATTGGCGAGGGTTCGCAATCGCTCAACCCGGGCCAGCTTGCCGAACTGATGGGGCAATTGAAAGTGATTGCGCCGGCCGTGGGACGGACACTGTAGAGCTGGCAAACAGAACGGGCGTTGCAGCGGTGCTGGACGGTCGCGGCTCTGTTTGCGGCGTGGCAGGTAGCAGGGGCATGGAAACAGTAGCAATTGCGGGAGTCGGGTTGATCGGCGGGTCATTCGGCCTGGCGCTGCGCGCCGCGGGTTTCAACGGCCGCATCACCGGCGTGAGCCGTCCGGCCACCATCGCCCGCGCCATCGCGATGGGCGCCATCGATGCGGGCGTCAGTCTTGAAGAAGCCGCCGCCGAAGCCGACCTGCTGTTTCTTTCGCAACCGATCGCGGTAATTCTGGAGACCCTCGAAAAGCTCGGGGGAAAGGTGAAGCCCGGTGCGCTGGTGACCGACGCGGGCAGCACGAAGCGGCGCATTTGCGAGCGGGGCTGCGCAAGCCTGGGCGCTCAGTTTCTCGGTAGCCATCCGATGGCGGGCAAGGAGAGCCGCGGCGTGGAGACGGCGGAAGCGGGGCTGTTCCGCGGGCGGCCGTGGCTGGTGACGCCATGCGGCGCGGCGAATGTGGAGAGCCCGCAAGCACGGGAATTTCTCACGTGGCTGGACCGGATCGGCGCGCGCGCGACGATCTGCACGCCGGAGGAGCACGACCGCCGCGTGGCGCGTTCGTCGCACCTGCCGCAGATGCTCGCGACGACGCTGGCGCATACGCTGGAAATCCGTCCCGATCGCGAAGGCGTGGTGAGCGCGGCCGGGCCGGGCCTGGCCAGCATGACGCGGCTGGCCCTCAGTTCGTGGGACATCTGGAAGGACATTCTGGCGACCAACGGCGACTACATTGCCGAGGCGCTCGAAGAGTTCCATGCCGAGCTGCACCGCGCGTCCGACGAACTCGGCGCGGGCACGCTCGAAGAGCGTTTCCGGCTGGGCGCGGAGTTTGCCGCGCGGCTGCAGAAGACGCGCCAGGACCGTTGACCTCTGCCGGATTGCGGGATGCCCTTCGGCGGCCCGCCGCACGGCCATGGCGGCGCCTGACGTCGCGGCTCCGGCCCGACGTTGCGCCAAGCGCTACGGCTTTCCAGAGCAATTTCAGAAATACGGCAGGCCACGGATCGTTCGCAATTATCAGGGGCTGAAGCCCTATGCCGTCCGGCACGGGACGGCACGACTGAAGTCGTGCCCTGATACGGAGCCGGTCATCCGCAAACACGCGCCCCATTGCATCGGCGCCCGTCGCCGGCGGAAGCCGCGCCCGCAGTTTCTGCATTTCCGGCACACGGCGCGCCGCGCGGCCATGGCGGCGCCTGACGTCGCGGCTCCGGCCCGACGTTGCGCCAAGCGCTGCGGCTTTCCAGAACAATTTCAAAATACGGCAGGCCACCGACCGTTCGCCATCTTCAGGGTCTGAAGCCCTATTCCGTCCGGCACGAAACGGCACGACTGAAGTCGTGCCCTGATACGGGGCCGGTCATCGGCAACCAAGCGCCCCATTGCATCGGCGCCCGTCGCCGGCGGAAGCCGCGCCCGCAGTTTCTGTATTTCCGGCACACGGCGCGCCGGTGCGTCGAACCGGCGCACGCAACGTATCGGCACCAGTTGCGGAGTTGTCCCCGCCACGCCGCGGGCGGCCCGGCAAGGGCGGTCTACGCGGATCCAGAAACAGGTCTACTGATTCACGAACAGGAATTTCCCGCCGCTCGCTTTGACGACGTGCAGCCGGTCGCGGCCTACGAGCTTTTCGTAGCGCGCGACGGCGGTCTTGTCCGCCAGCAGATAAGTCCGCTCGGGCGAATTCCAGTAGGCCGGCACCTGCGCATCGGTCAGCCAGACGTCGGGCGCGCCCGGCGCGTAGCTGCCGTATTCGAGGTTGTTGATGCGGCCGTTCACGATGCGCGCGCTCTTCACGTCGCCGTAGAAAAAGATCGAGCTGAAGGCGTAATACTGATCGTCGAGCACGACGCGGCCTTTCGGCGCGGCCTTCAATGCGGCGGCGAGCGGCTCCGAACTGAGGTACGGATCGAAGGTGATCATGGCGATGCGCGCGGCGTTCAGGAACAGCACCAGCATCAGCCCGAAGGCCAGATAGCTCATGTGCAGGTTCTTGCGGAACGCCGCGAAGACGCCCAGCGCGAAAGCCAAGCCCGCCAGGATCAGCGGCGTCTTCAGATATGCGAACGAGGCCAGCGTCAGGTCGCCCGTGTGGCCGAGCGAGAGCGTATACATCTCCGGATGCTGCGCGAGCGCCTGGGAAATGTCGCCCGGCGCGGGCATGCGCCACACCGTAACGAGGATCGCCACGATCGCCGCGAGCGCCACCGCGCAGACGGCTCCCGCGACGCGGTTGCCCCAGCGGATCCAGCCCGACTCTTCCGCCATCACGCAGCCGAGCAGCAGAGCGAAGGCCGGATAGGCCGGCAGCGAGTAATACTCCTGCGTCGTCGAAAACGTGAAGAAGACGAGCACAAAGCCCGCCAGACACAGGCACAGCAGGCGCAGCCGCGAGGCGCGGTCCGCGCCGCGATAGTTGAGCTTCACCGTGCGCGCGAAGTACGCGCTCCAGGGGAAGAACCACACCAGGTGCAGCAGCCAGAAGAGCGTGCGCGGCACGGTGTTGTAGTCGCGCGGCCAGCGCCGGTTCAGGAAGCGCAGGATGTGTTCGTTGAAGAAGTAGAACCAGAAGAAGCCGCGGTATTTGCCCGGGCCGCTATCCATCGAAAAATCGAAGTACGGCGGATTGCGCAGCGTCGCCACAATGTGCCACGGCGCGGCAATGAGCAGCATCAATGCCACGCCGCTGATGAGGCGCAGCCGCCGCCATGTGCGCTTCACGAAGAACTGCCGCGAGACGAGCAGGTAAACGCCCGCGGCGGCGCACGGGAACAGGGCCGCGATCAGCCCTTTCAACAGCAGGCCCACGCCGATGGACGCCCAGGCGATGTAGATCCACAGGCGCGGATGCGGCTCGTCTTCATCGAGCGCGCGCAGCATGCCCCACAGTGTGAGCGCGATGCAACCGGTCAATATGATGTCGGGGATGAGAATGCGCGTGAAAAGGAAGACGCCGATCGACGTGGCAAAGACGAGTCCCGCATAGAAGCCCGCCCGCTCGCCGAAGCCCCAGCGGCCCATCGCGCCGATGAGCCACGCGATCAGCAGAATCGACAGCACCACGGGCAGCCGCGCCGCCCAATCCGAAACGCCGAACGTGGCGAACGAGGTCGCGATCATCCAATACTTGAGCGGCGATTTTTCGAGATACGCGACGCCGTCCAGCCGCGCCGTCACCCAATCGCCCGACTCGAGCATGTTGCGCCCGATCTGCGCCTGCACAGCGTCGACGTCGTCCATCAGATGCGGCGGCGCGAGCAGCGTCGCCAGATAGATGGCGGCGGCGAAGAGGACGACAATTGCTAGGCCGTAACGGCGGTTTCCACGTTCCATCGTTTCATCCAGAGAAAGAGCGTTACCAGGCCCCACAGCGGGTAGCCGAGATTGGCGCGGCGCGTCAGATGGGCGCGCTTCAGCCGCTCCATCGCATCCACGTTGAACAGGCCCGTCGCGCGCACGGCTTCGGGCGCGAGCACCTCTTCCATCAGACCGCGCAACGACGTGCGGAACCAGCGGTGCGCCGGAATGTCGAAGCCTTCCTTGGGCCGCGTGAGCACGGCCGGCGGCAGCTTGTCGCGCATCAACTCGCGCAGTATGAACTTGAGCGAGTTGCCGCGGATCTTGAAATCCTCGGGCAGCGACGCGGCGAACTGCACGATGCGATGGTCGAGGAACGGCGGCCGCACTTCGAGCGAGTGCGCCATCGACATGCGGTCGCACTTCACCAGAATGTCGTCGGCCAGGTAGTAGCGCTGGTCGAGGAACATAAAGCGGTTCAGTTCGCCCTGCATGTGCGCCTCGGTCGGCAACGTGTTCAGCAACTCACCCGGCCGCGGGTAGCGCTCGGCTTGATACAGCGAGCGCTTGTCGCGTTCGTTCAGCGTGCCGTTCCAGAACAGGTGCGCGTCGGCGGGCGGCAGGAGCGAACCTTCCAGAAAGCGCGCGGCCTTGTAATCGAGGCCGATCTTCGCGTCCGACGCCGGCCACAGTTTCACGAGGCCCAGGCCCAGCCGGCGCATCCACGCGGGGATGCACTGCATCCGGCGCGCCAGCCGGTCGGCGACGTAGGTCTGGTAACCGCCGAACAGCTCGTCCGCGCCGTCGCCGCTCAGCGCGACGGTCACGTGCTGCCGCGTCATCTTCGAAAGGAACCACACCGGCAGCGCGCCCGCGTCGGCGCTCGGCTCGTCCGAGTAGTAGACCATCTCGCGGATGGCGCCTTCCAGGTCTTTCTCGGGATTCAGATCGAACTCGTGATGCTCGGTGCCGTAAACGCGCGCGACTTCCTCGAAGTAACGGCTCTCGTCGTGGTTGAAGCCCTTGAACGAGATGGAGAAGGTGTTCAGCTTCGGCACGTTCTGCGCGGCGTAATGCAGGATGGTCGACGAGTCGATCCCGCCGCTCGACCAGACGCCCAAGGGCACGTCGGAGATCAGGTGCTCGCGCACGGCGTCGTGCAGCAGAAAATCGAGTTCCTGCTTGGCGTCTTCGAGCGTCCACGAGCGCTTTACCTCGTGGTGCACCGTGAAGTAGCGGTCGCGCCGCACCGCGCCGTTGCGCCACTCGATGAACTCGCCCGGCTGGACTTTTTCTATGCCTTCGATCAGCGTGTACGGCGCGGGGACCCAGTTCAGCGCGAGGTAGTAGCCGAGCCCGTTCCGGTCGAGCCGCCGCGGCACCTCCGGGTGGCCCAGAATGCACTTCAGCTCGGAGCCGAAATACAGATCGCGCCCGTGATGGTAGATGTAGAGCGGCTTGATGCCCATGCGGTCGCGCGCGAGCACCAGCCGCCGCTCGGATTCGCACCAGATGGCCACGCCGAACATGCCGCGCAGCCGCTCGAAAACGCCGGTGTCCCACTGCAGGAAGCCGCGCAGCACGACTTCCGTATCGCAATGCGTTTCGAAGTGGTGACCCAGCTCTTCGAGCTCGGCGCGCAGTTGCGGGTGGTTGTAAATCTCGCCGTTGAAGGCGATTACGACGTCGCCGCCGTTGGCGAACATCGGCTGATTGCCCTGCGAGACATCGAGGATGGCGAGCCGCGCCGTCCCCAGGGCACACAAATCGCTCTCATGCGAGCCCTGCTGGTCCGGTCCACGATGGCGGATGGAGTCGATGAGGCGGTCGATGCGGCCCCGTTCTACGGGGTGTTCAAGCTTGGTATATCCTGCGATGCCACACACGAAACTTCAGGATACCATCCGGGTCCCGCGGGCCTCCGGGGAACGCGCGCTGGCAGGCCAATCAGAGTTCCGGGTCCGCCACGACGCGCACGAACTCGGCCATGGTCTCGTAGCGCTCTTCTTCACTGCGGAGATCCCATTCGCCGAAGTCGGTGTTTTCCGAGTGCATGCGGATCTGCTCGTGCCGCCAGCCGTCGGCGGTCTCGCGCTTGCGGCTGAGGTAGCGCTTCACCGTGAAGCGGCCGCGCCCGCCTTCGTCGGTGAGCTCGTGCACCAGCATGATCTTGCCGCTGCGGCTGCCGCCGTAATATTTGCGGAAAAGGCACACCGAGCCGTCGGGAATCTCGGGTTCCATCGAGTGGCCGCAGATGCGCACCAGGAAATAGTCCTTGCTCATCCGCGCGCCGTCCACGTCGACCCACTCTTCGCGATCGGTCTCGGGGTTGTCGATCATTGGCCCGGCGGCGGCGAAGCACAGCACGGGCAGATGCGTCTGATAGGGTTTGGCGGCGGTATGCACGGCGCGATTATAGAGCGTCTGCGCGGTCCGTTCCAGGTCGATAGCCATCGCCTTTTGCGGCGCGCCGCAGCGGAAGGTGTTGGACAGGTCGGCGTCGACCCAGGCGAGAAACGCCCGCACGCCCATTTCCCCGGCCTTGGCGGGCAGATCGGCGGCGATCGCCGCGAGGATTTCCGCTTCGTCGCCGGCGAAATCGTCCCAGTCGCGGCGGAAACGGAACGCCGCTTCATTGGTTTCGGGATCGGCCACCAGTACGCCGCAGTTCTCGCCCAGGGCCTCGAAGACCCGGTACTCGGCGTTCCTCATGGCGAGCACTGGCATGGCAACCATCACCCTGTAATCAGTATGGCCCGAATGCATCCGGCCGGGCGCCTCCGCTGCGCGCCACGCCCGTCCGCCACTCGCGCCTCCGTTTCGCAAAAAGGGTCCATTCTTCTTATCGGCCGTTGCCCCGGCCGGCAATACCCCGCATGCGCAAATTTTACGGCGTCTGCGGGAAATACCCTTCGCGTGCGCGGACCTTCACGAACGGCAGGTTGACGCGCACTTCGATCTTGCGGAACTTCGGCGCCACGTCGCCCTCCGAGGGCACATAGCGCAGAATGTACTGCAACTGGATCTCGCCCGCCGTGGCGGAAACGGCGCCCACGATGCCATTCATGATCGCCGACGCGTAACCGCCGGTGCCGACCGTCAACGCGAAGTTGCCCGCGTCCTGCGGTTTCGACAGATACCCGTCCACATCCTTATAGACATTTTCGAGCGGGTAGACCACGCGGCCGCCCGTCGCCTCAGCCAGCCGCCGCAGCCGCTCGTCGCCTTCCGAGTAGAAGCCGAACGCGGTCGTCGAAACGCCGTAGATCGTCACCAGGTTCTTCTGCGCGATCTCCAACACCTCGTCGAGCGTCTTCTTGCTGGCCGTGTCATGGCCGTCGCCGACAATCACGATCACGCGCCGCGGCTCGATCGGTTCGCCCTTCACCAGCGTGCGGCTCGTGCAGGCCTGGTAGATCGCGTCGTACAGCGCCGAGCCGCCGCCCGGCTTCAGCTTGCGCACGCGCTCCAGCAGCTTCTCCGGATCGTTCGTCGTATTCACCATCAGCTCGGCCTCGGTCGAGTAGCCGATCAGGTAACCGCTGAACCGCGGGTCCAGCTTGCCGTCCGGCGAAAGCGTCGCCAGAATCAGGTCCTGAATCGCGTCGCGGAGCTTATCCCACTGCAACCGGTTCGTGTTGCTCAGATCGACCAGATAGCCAATGACGACAGGCTGGTTGCGCTCGCGGCTGAAATAGGCGATTTTCTGCTGCTTGCCGTTGTCGTAGAGTTCGAAATCGCGCTCATCCAGGTTCGTGACGAACTTGCCTTTTTCGTCCGTCACCGTAACCGGCACGACGACCTCGGCTACGCCCGTGCGAAATGCTTGCGGGGCCTTTGTGCCGGCCGCCGCGGTAGGTTTAGCGGCGGCCGGCTCCGCCTGGCTGACGCCCGCTGGCGCCGCGGCTTTCACCGCCGCCGCCGGCGCGGGAGTTTGCGCGGGTTGGGCCAGCGCGACCGCCAGCGACAACCACCCCGCCGCCATCAGGGCCGGTATTGGGATTCTGGAAACTGCAGAGTACATGAACGTGGGCTCGCCCTTCGATTATAGACGGGGCGTGCGCGCTGCTGCGTTCCAGCGAGTGCGCTCCTCCGCGCAGTTTTGCGCAGTTTCGCCAAGAGAAGCGGCGCCCGGCGCAACGCGGCGAACCCGTCTACGCCTTCCCGTCTTCCGGCGCGCAGGGCGCGGCCGCCTCGCGGCGCGGCAGAAAACCGTCCAGCAGCACCTTCGCCAGCTCCGCCGCGTATTCGAGCGTCAACTCCTCGTGGCGCGCCAGCAGCCGGAAATGCAGCGGACCGTAGATCGCATCCAGCAGCGTCCCGATGTCGACGTCCGCGCGCAACTGGCCTTCCTGCTGGTACTCGCCCAGAATCCGCCGCGAAACCGCCCGGCGTGGCCGCAGCCAGTGCGTCAGATAGGCCTCCGCCACTTCCCGGTCGTCCTGAGCCGCCGCGATCACCGCCGCCAGGATGCGCCCGTTGCGGCCCATCAACATGCGCGTGAACCGCGCCAGGTGGCCCGTCACGTATTCCTGCACGCAGCTTAGCTTCTCGTTCGGCAGTTCCGGCGAGACGCTCTCCACGAAAGCATTGATCACCACGGCGGCCTTGTTCGGCCACCAGCGGTAGATGGTTGCCTTGCCGCAACCGGCGCGCTGCGCAATCCCGTCGCACGTCACCTTCGCGTAGCCACCCTCCTCCAGCAGGGTCAGCGCGGCGTCAATGATCTTCTGCCGCACCCCCTCGTTCCGCGGCCGTCCGGCCTTGTGTGCGCATTCGCTGCAGTCAACCTCGTGCCCCATAGTGCTCTTTTATGATTATAATTTAATCAGAGACGAGACGGTTCCGTATTTGAATCGTCGTCTGGCTGGTATCAGCGGCTAGGAGCAACCGTCACCTTATGTGGATCGTCCGAATCGCCTTAACCAGGCCCTACACCTTCATCGTCCTCGCGCTGCTGATCCTCATTGTCAGCCCGGTGGCCATTGAGCGCATGCCTACGGACATTTTCCCCAACATCGACATCCCCGTCGTCGCGGCGGACTGGGTTTACACCGGCCTCAGCCCCGAGGAATTCGAGGGCCGCATCGTCTCGAACTACGAACGCGCCCTGTCGACCACCGTCAGCGACATAGAGCATATCGAATCCCAGACGATCAATGGCATCTCGGTCATCAAGATCTATTTCCAGCCGAACGTGAACGTGACTACGGCGCTGGCGCAGGTGACGGCGATTTCGCAGACCGTGCTGCGCCAGATGCCGCCCGGCATCACGCCGCCGCTGATCATGAATTACAACGCCGCCACGGTGCCCATCCTGCAACTCTCCCTGTCGAGCACCACGCTTTCCGAGCAGGAAGTGGGCGACTTCGGGACCAACTTCATCCGCACCCAGCTCGCCACCGTGCAGGGCGCGGCCGTACCGTGGCCTTTCGGCGGCAAGACGCCGCAGATCATGGTGGATCTGAACCCCGCGCTGCTCCAGGCCAAGGGCCTCTCGCCGCAGGACGTGGTCAACGCCATCACGCAACAGAACCTGATCCTGCCCGCCGGCACGTCGAAGATCGGGCCGTTCGAATACAACGTCGACATGAACGCCAGCCCGAAGACCGTCGCCGAGTTGAACGACCTGCCGTTGAAGGCCGTCGACGGCACGACGCTTTACGTGCGCGACATCGGCAGCGTGCGCAACGGCTTCGCGCCCCAGGCCAACATCGTCCGCCGCGACGGCCGCCGCGGCGCGCTGTCCATCGTCTATAAAGCCGGCAACGCCTCGACGCTCGACATCGTGCAGGGCGTGAAGAACGTGCTGCCGCGCCTGCGCGCCTCCGTGCCTAAGGCGCTGCAGATCGACCCGCTCGCCGATCAGTCGATCTTCGTGCGCGCCGCCATCGACGGCGTGGTGCGCGAGGCGATTATCGCCGCCTGCCTCACCGGCATCATGATCCTGCTGTTCCTGGGCAACTGGCGCAGCACGCTGATCGTCGCCATCTCCATTCCGCTCTCGATTCTCTCGTCGATCCTCGGCCTGTGGGCGCTGCACGAGACCATCAACATCATGACGCTCGGCGGCCTCGCGCTCGCCGTCGGCATTCTGGTCGACGACGCGACGGTGACCATCGAGAACATCGAGCGCTACATCGAGCGCGGCGTCCCCTTGGAAGAGGCCATCTTCGAAGGCGCGGCGCAGATCTCCGTGCCCGCCCTGGTTTCCACGCTCTGCATCTGCATCGTCTTCCTGCCGATGTTCTTCCTCAGCGGCGTGCCGAAGTACCTCTTCGCGCCCCTGGCCGAAGCGGTCGTCTTCGCCATGCTCGCCTCCTACGTGCTGTCGCGCACGCTGGTGCCGACGCTCGCCAAGTTCATCCTCACCACCCAGGGCCGTCACGGCGCCGCGCGCCACCAGCGGGCGTCGTGGAACGTCTTCGCCGCCTTCCAGCATGGCTTCGAGCGCGCCTTCTGGAAGTTCCGCGACGGCTATGCCGAGGTGCTCACCGCCGCCGTGCGCCATGCGCCGGTCTTCCTGCCGGCTTTCCTGGCGGCCTGCCTCGCGACTTTCTTCCTGGTTCCGTGGCTCGGCCAGGACTTCTTCCCCAGCGTCGATACCGGCCAGATGAAGATGCACGTTCGCGCGCGCACCGGCTTCCGCATCGAGGAGACCGCGCGGCTCTGCGACCTGATCGAAACCTCGGTCCGGCATCACATTCCGGCCGCCGAACTGGAAGGGATCATCGACAACATCGGCATCCCGAACAGCCCCATCAACCTGAACTACAGCAACTCGGCGCCGATCGGGCCGGAAGACGCCGACATCATGATCGGCCTGAAGGACGGGCACCGCCCCACCGCCGATTACGTGCGCACGCTGCGCCGCGAGCTGCCGCGCGAATTCCCCGGCGCGACGTTCTCGTTCCTGCCCGCCGACATGGTCAGCCAGATCCTCAACTTCGGCATGCCCGCGCCGATCGACATCCAGGTGGTCGGCCCGAACCTCGCCGCCAACCGCGAGTTCACCGGCCGTCTGCTCGGGCAATTGCGCCGCGTGCCGGGCCTCGCCGACCTGCGCATCTACCAGGCCTTCGATCAGCCCAAGTTCCACATCGACGTCGACCGCACCAAGGCCGCGGAGAGCGGCTTCACGCAACGCGAGGTCGCCAACAACCTGCTCGTCTCGCTCAGCGGCAGCTTCCAGACCACGCCCAGCTACTGGCTGAATCCGAAGAATGGCGTCAGCTACAGTCTGGTCACGCAAACGCCGCAATACCGTATCCAGACGCTCCAGGATCTCGAAAACATCCCCGTCAGCAGCGCCGCCGCGACGCATCCCGAAATCCTGGCCGATCTGGCCACCATCCGCCGCGGCGAGGAGATGGGCGTCGTTTCGCACTACAACGTGCAACGCGCGCTCGACATCTACGGCTCGCCGCAGGACCGCGACCTCGGCGCCGTGGGCCGCGACATCACGCGCATTCTCGACCGCAACCGCCCGTCGCTGCCGCCCGGCGCGCAGCTTATCGTGCGCGGCCAGCTCTCCACCATGCAGGCCTCCTACACCGGCCTGATCGGCGGATTGCTCTTCGCCATCGTGCTCGTCTACCTGCTGATCGTGGTCAACTTCCAATCCTGGCTCGACCCGTTCATCATCATTACGGCGCTGCCCGCCGCGCTCGCCGGCATCGCCGTCTTTCTGTTCCTCACCCACACCACGCTCAGCGTGCCCGCCATGATGGGCGCCATCATGTGCATGGGCGTGGCCACGGCCAACAGCATTCTGGTCGTGTCCTTCGCCAAGGATCATCTACTCGAACATGGCAGCGCCCGCGAGGCCGCGATCGCCGCGGGCGTCACGCGCTTCCGGCCGGTGCTGATGACCGCGCTCGCCATGATCATCGGCATGGCGCCGATGGCCCTGGGACTCGGCGAGGGCGGCGAGCAGAATGCGCCGCTCGGCCGCGCCGTCATCGGCGGCCTGCTCTGCGCCACGGTCGCCACGCTCGTGTTCGTTCCCGGCGTCTTCAGCGTCCTGCATCGCAACGCCACGCCGCCGCCCAACCTTGAAACGGAGCCGCAGCTTTGAAACGGAGCCGCGACCGTGACGAAGCGGTGGTATCTCCGTTCCCCGCGTCTCCAATGACTCTGGAAAGCGCAAAGCCCGAAATGATGATGTATCCGACAAGCTCATTCGTCCGGAGGAAGCAGCGTCTATGAATACCGAATCGCAACTCACGTCTCAGCCCGCTTCCGCGCCGCCGGTCAGCGGCGCCATCAAAACCGCCGGCGCCGTACTGGCCCTGTTCGCGGCGTGCGGCCTGGGTCTGTTGATCGTCCGCGGCATCCAGGCGCGCGAGCGTGCGGAAAGCGCACTGCGCACGGAGGCCCGCGCCGACAGCGCACTGAGCGTGAGCGTGGTTCATCCCACGCTCGGCGCGCCAACCAGCGAACTCATACTGCCCGCCAACGCCGAAGCGTTCACCGAAACGCCCGTCTACGCCCGCACCAACGGCTACCTGAAGCGCTGGTATTTCGATATCGGCGCACGCGTCGCCGCCGGGCAGTTGCTCGCCGAGATCGAAACGCCCGAAGTCGACCAGCAGCTCTCGCAGGCGCGCGCCGAGTTGAACACCGCCCGCGCCAACCTGGAACTGGCGCGCTCGACGGCCGAACGCTGGCAGTTCCTGCAAAAGACCGACTCGGTCTCGCGTCAGGAAACCGACGAGAAGCTCGGCGATCTGCGCGCCAAGCAGGCCATCGTGGACGCCGCCGCGGCGAACGTCAAGCGCCTGGAAGAAACGCAGTCGTTCCAGAAGGTCTACGCGCCATTTTCCGGCGTCATCACCGCGCGCAACGTCGATATCGGCGCGCTGATCAACGCTGGCAGCTCCGGCGTGGGCAAGGAGCTGTTCCATCTGGCCTCCATCGCGCGCCTGCGCGTTTACGTCGCCGTGCCGCAGGCCAATGCGGCCTCCGCCGTGCCGGGCGCCTCCGCCGATGTCACGCTGCCCGAACACCCCGAGCGCGTCTATCGCGGCCGTGTGGCGCGCACCGCCAACGCCATCGAGCCCGCCTCGCGCACGTTGCGCGTCGAGGCCGACGTCGACAATCCCGACGGCACGCTCCTGCCCGGCTCTTACGTGCAGGTGCATTTGAAGCTGCCCGGCCAGGCCAACGCCGTCACCGTGCCGGTGAGCGCCACACTGTTCCGCGCCGAAGGATTGAACGTCGCCGCCGTGCGCAATGGCCACGCCACGCTGCTGCCCATCGTGGTCGGACGCGACTACGGCAACGAACTCGAAGTCGTCTCCGGCCTGCGGCCCGAGGAAGAGTTGATCGTCAATCCGCCCGACGCCCTGGTGAACGGTCAGGCCGTCCAGGTCGAACAAGGTACACCCTCGAAACGGAGCCGCGACCGTGAGGGAGCGGTGGTATCTTCCTTGCCGGGCCGCGACCGCGAGGGAGCGGGGGTATCCGGCTCTGCCACGCATGGTGCCGCAACGCAAGGAGCCGCGCGATGACCTTTCGCCTCCCCGCGTTCTTCGCCGCCAGCCTGCTGCTGACGCTGGCCGCCTGCAAAAACACGGTCTCTTATCAGACGCCCGCCGCGCCGCGGCCCGAGGCGTACAAGGAAGCTCCGCCGGACTCTTTCAAGGAGCTTGCCGGCGCGCGTGACTGGAAAGCCTCCGCGCCCGCCGACGCGCTCGCCAAGGGCGCATGGTGGAAGATCTTCCACGACCCCGCGCTCGACGCGCTCGAAGCGCAGGTCGATGTCTCGAACCAGTCGCTGAAGAGTGCCGAGGCGCGTTTCCGCGAGGCGCGCGCCCTGATCCGCGAGAACCGTTCGCAGCGTCTGCCTACCGTGACTGGCGGCGCCGCCATCGCGCGCGACCGCCTGTCGCTGAATCGCGGCGTGCCGCCGCCCGCGAGCGAGGCCGGTTACGGCGACTTCAGTCTCGGCGTCGACGCGCAGTACGAGGTCGACCTGTGGGGGCGCGTGCGCAACCTGATCGCCGCGTCCGTGGAAGCGGGCCAGGCCACCGCCGCGGATCTTGAGAACGTGCGCCTCAGCCTGCACGCCGAACTCGCGTTCGATTACTTCGACCTGCGCAGCATGGACGCCGAGCGCCGCATTCTCGACCGCGCGGTCGAAGCCTACGGCCAGGCTCTCGCCCTCACCCGCCGCCGTTTCGAAGGCGGCGTCGCCAACCAGGTGGAAGTCGCCGAAGCCGAGACGCAGCTCGAAGCCACGCGCGCTCAGCAGATCGACATCGCGGAGCGCCGCGCGCAATACGAGCACGCCATCGCCGCGCTGACCGGCCAGCCCGCTGAGTCCTTCACGCTCGCCGAAACCGCCACGCCGCTCGATCCGCCCGCGATTCCCGTGGGCGTGCCCGCGGATCTGCTGGAGCGCCGTCCCGACATCGCCGCCGCGGAACGGCGCGTTGCCGCCGCGAACAGTCAGGTCGGCCAGACCAAAGCGGCCTTCTTCCCCACGGTGGTCCTCGGCTTGAGCGCGGGCCTCGAAGGTTCGAGCATCGCCAACTGGTTCAACTGGCCGAGCCGGCTGTGGGCGCTGGGCCCCTCGGCCGCGCAGACGCTCTTCGACGCCGGCCGCCGCCGCGCCGTCACGGCGGGCGCCGTCGCCAACTACGACGCCGCCGTCGCCGGCTACCGCCAGAGCGTGCTGACGTCGTTTCAGCAAGTGGAAGATCAGATCGCGAGCCTGCGCGTGCTCGAAGACGAGTCGCGCCGGCAGAAACTGGCCGTCGCGGCCGCGCATCGTTCGGAGACGCTCTCGCTCAACCGTTACAAGGGCGGGCTGGTGACGTACCTCGAAGTCGCCACGGCGCAGACCATCACGCTGCAGAACGAGCGTGTGCAGGCCGGCATCGAGCGCCGCCAGATGGAAGCGTCGGTACTGCTCATCAAGACACTCGGCGGTGGCTGGGACCGCGCCGCGCTGCCCACGCCCGCTCAGCTCGCCGCGCGCTGACAATCGCGTGAAGCGAGCTTGGCGGTCCACGCCGCAACCGAGTCCTGCGGGCCGCCCGTTGACACCTCTTCAGCACCGAACCGCGAACGCACGAGTGGGGCAGGCGTCAGCCTGCGCGGGGCATTCAGCCCCGCAATTCGCGAGCTATCGCTCGGCTGCTGTATTTCTCAAACTGCGCTAGTCGGCGCGCAGCGTTTTGGCCGGATCGATGCGCACCGCGCGGATCACGGCCGGCACCGCCGCCAGCAACGCCACGGCGAGGATGGTCAGCGCCGGCAGCGCCAGCATGTCCGCATCCGTGGGCTGCACCCGGTACAGCAGCGTGTCGATCCAGCGCGCCGCGCCGAGACCGAGTCCCAGGCCGGCGGCGGCGCCGATGAGCACCATCGCGAAGATGTCGCCCGTCACGAGCCGCGCTATGGCTCCGGCTGGAGAGCCGATGGCCGTGCGGATGCCGATTTCACGCCGCCGCTGCAGCACCGAGTAGTCGAGGACGCCGTACAGCCCGATGCCCGCGAGCAACAGCGCCACGACACCGAAGAAAAACGCCAGCCTGGCCAGCAGCCGCTCGCGAATCGTATGCGATTCATTGATCTCCGTCTGGGGACGAATGTTGCTGACGCGAAATTCGGGACGGGCGTTCGGCACTTCCCGGCGCAGCCGGGGCGCGAGCACGAGCGGATTCGCGATGGACGTACGCACAATGAATGTCCCCCCGCCCACCGGCACGGATGCGCCCTTGGCGTCGACCGAGGAAAACGGAAAGTACGCCTGGGGATAAACCGGATCGCGCAGGCTGCGATAAGCGGCGTCCCCGACGACGCCCACGGTTTCGAAGTCAAGGCGATGGCCGCCGCTGAAGATCACCTCGAATCGCTTTCCAATGGGACTGTCCCCGTTGAAGTACACCTTCACGAACGTCTGGTTGACAATCGCAATGCCCGGATAGACGTCGCCGCTCCGGAAGTCTCTGCCTGCGATCAAGGGAATCCTCAAGGCTTCCCTCCACCCTGGCGAGGCCTGTAGTAAGTAGCAGAGAACCCCATTGGGCGGTGCACCATTGACCGAAATGGAATTGTTCCAACTCCCTCCGCCGAGCAACACCATACTGGCCAGTCCCACTTTCTCCACGCCCGGCACCGCGCGCAAATGCTCCACCACCTGATCCCAGACGGCGGGCGGCTGCGGACGCGCCGCGACCGTTTCGAGAGTGAGCACTCGCTCAGCGGAAAAGCCGGTGGGCCGGTTGGAGAGCCGCTCGAACGTGCTGACGAACAGGCCGGCAATGAACAGCACCAGAAAACAGAAGGCCGTCTGAACGCCGATCAGCGCGTGCATCGACCGGCGCCGCGCATGCGGATCGTCGCCGCCCTTCAGCGCGCTCACCGGCTGGACCGCCGACGCCCGCAGCGCGGGCAGCAGTCCCAGCACGAGCGTTACGCCCAGGGTGAGCGCCAATCCGAATCCCAACACGCGCCAGTCCATCGGCAGCGACAGGCGCACCGGATTGTCCGGGGGATTGATCATGCTGACGACGAACGGCGCCGACCACCATGCAAAGACTGCGCCGATCACGCCCGCCAGGAACGCCAGGATGGCGCCTTCCACCAAAACCAGTTGGATCAGCCGCCAACGCCCCGCGCCGATTGAAACGCGCAGCGCCATCTCCCGCGCCCGCGCCGCAGCCAGCGCGGTCATCAGGTTCGCGACATTCGCGCACGCAATCAGCAGCACCAATACCACCAGCACGCCCAGCGCGATGAGCGAGGTGCGATAGTCGTGCTGCAAACCCGAAGCGCCCGCAGCTGCCGGGTCCAGCACCAGCGCCTGCGCCAGCATCTTTTCGAGGATCTCCGGGCGCAGACCCGTGAGGCCCTTGGCCCGTTCTCTTTCGAATGCGCGGGAGGTGACGTCCAGCCTGGCGCGCAGCGGTGGCAAAGCCACGCCCGGCGCGACGCGCGCCAACGTCCGGTGCCATGTCCAGTCATCCTTGAGGACACCACCGTGCATCATGACCGGCACGAAAATGTCTGTGACGGTGCCCGTCTCCGTGCCGTTGAAGCCCTCCGGTCCCACGCCCACGATCTCGAACAGACGGTCGCCCAGGCGGAAAGTCCGCCCGACAATGTTCTTGTCCTGCGCAAAACGGCGCGTCCAGTAGTCATACGAGATCACGGCATACGGATGTCCGCCCGGCTTCACGTCGTCGCTCGCCGAGAGCAATCGCCCCACGGCTGGCCGGAGTCCAAACGAGCCGAACATCGCGCCGGAGACGTACTGCACCCAGCCTTTCTCCATCTCCGGTTCGGCCTTGTACGTCAGGTCCAGGCGCTCTGCATAGGAAACCGCCAGCAGTTCCGCCTGCCCCTTCGCCGCCGCGCGCATCAGCAGGAAATCCGGGTAAGCCCAACCGTCATAGGAGACCAGCTTGCCATCGAAACCGATGGCTTCCCTCGACAACACGTACAGTCGTTCGGGATGCGCCACCGGCAACGGCCGCAGCAGCACTGCGTCGATCAGGCGGAACGCCGCCGTGCAGGCTCCAATGGCGAGCGCGAGCGAGAGGATGGCCGCGCCGGAGGCGACCTTGCGCTTCTTCAACTGCCGCCAGCCGAAGACGACGTCGGCGCGCAGGCAGTCCAGCCACGGGATCAGACGCGCATTACGGCTCTCTTCCCGCAGCAGTTCCATCGGGCCGAACGCGCGCCGCGCTTCCGCCGGATCGCGCCCTTCTTCGAGCGCTTCGTCGATGTGCGACTGCAGCTCTTCGTCGATCTCGCGCTCCAACTCGCGCGAGCGGAAGAGGTTCAGCGTGCGGGACCAGAGCGCCATGTCACACCGTCGCCAGAACGCGATTGACCGCCGCCGTCACGGCCTGCCAGCGCGACTCTTCGGCGCCCAGTTGTTTGCGGCCCGCCGCCGTGAGTTCGTAAATGCGGGCGCGCCGCCCGCTATCCTTAGTGACCCACTCGGCCCGGATCCAGCCGGCCTCCTCCATCCGGTGGAGCGCCGGGTAGAGCGTGCCTTCTTCGGCCCGCAGCACCTCGCCGGACCAGTCCTTGATCGCGGTCATGATCGCGTAGCCGTGCAGCCGCGGCCGCCGCGAGAGGATCTTCAGCACCAAAAGATCGAGTGCGCCTTGCAGCGAGTCTGTCTTCGCCATACTCAGACAGCATAGTATGCAGACGCCTGAGTATCCAGATGGCGAACTGTAACATTTGTGCAGACGATCGCTGTTGCGAATCGGTGCGCCCCCGCCGTCGCGGAGCGCGGCGCCAGCACCGAACCCCGAACGTCAGAGAGGGGGCATTCAACGGACCATCGAGACCGATCAGGCGTGTGCTTGCTGGCCGCTCCCGCGGAGCGCAACGTCTTCCTGACACAGCAAGGGCCGGCGCTCGGCCGGCCCTTGTCACTGAACTTCGTATATTGCCGGCAGCCGCTGCTACCGCTGCACGCGACCGCTGCCACCGCCTTTGACCAGCGCCTCGACTTCGGCCTTCGAGAAGCGGTTGAAGTCGCCCGGAACCGAGTGCTTCAGGCACGACGCCGCCACGGCGAATTCCAGCGCGTCCTGCGCCGTAGGCAGATTCAGCAACCCGTAAATCAGCCCGCCGCCGAACGCATCGCCGCCGCCCACGCGATCCACGATGTGCGTGATGTCGTAGCGCTTGCTGAGCAGGAATTCTTTGCCCGTGTGCAGGCACGCCGACCAGCCGTTGTGCGACGCCGAGAAGCTCTCCCGCAGCGTGATCGCGATCGCCTTCACGTTCGGGTAGCTCGCCAGCACCTTCTCCGCCAGGACCTTGTACTTTTCGGATTCCAGCTTGCCCGACTCGACGTTGACGCCCGCTTCGATGCCGAGCGCCTTCTGCACGTCCTCTTCGTTGGCGATCATGTAGTCGACATACTTGGCGACCTCGGACATCACTTCCTTGGACGTCTTGCCGTACTTCCACAAATTCTTGCGGTAGTTCAGGTCCACCGACACGGTCACGCCCGCGGCGTGCGCGGCCCGCACGGCTTCGAGCGTCAGGTCCGCGCAGCTCTGCGTCAGAGCCGGCGTGATGCCGGTGACGTGGAACCATGCGGCGTCGCTGAAGATCGCTTGCCAATCGAAGTCGCCCGGCTGCGCCTGCGCGATCGACGAGTAGGCGCGGTCATAGGTGACCTTCGACGGCCGCTGGTTCGCGCCGCCTTCGCAGTAGTAGACGCCGAAGCGGCCCGCGCCCAGCTTGATGCGCGATACGTCGATGCCGAAGCCGCGCATCTGGTAAAGGAACGCCTCGGTGATCGGGTTGTTGGCGGGCAGCGCCGTGACATAGCGCGCGGCCTGGCCATAGTTGGCGAGCGACACGGCCGCATTGGCCTCGCCTCCGCCGAAGGTCGCCAGCATCGACGGCGACATAAGAAAGCGCTCGAAGGCCGGCGGGGCCAGACGCAGCATAACTTCGCCGAACGTAACGACAGGCTTCTGGGACATAACGATGATTACCTCGAATTCGGATTGGAGACGGTGGCGACCGCCTCGATGGCGAACGAGCCGTCCATCGAAGGCAGCCCTTCAAAAACAATAGTGCGGATACCGGCCGGGCGGTGCGCCCAATCGAGATACGCGGGCCCGACGCGCGCGGCCATTTCCGCAAGCTGCGAACTGAGGGGATAAAAACTCAAAAAAACGGCGTTTTTGAGCGTGGAATTGGCGCTTTTTAGCGTTTTTTCGAGCCGGTCGTAAGCGAGTTTCGCGTCCTCTTCCGAGTACGAAAACGCCATCTGCGCGCCCGTGAAAACCAGCGGCTGCGACGGCACCGCCGCACCGCCGTTGAGCCGCACGGCGCCCTCGCACCAGACGTTGGTTTCGCCCGGCAGCCGCTGCGGCTGGATCCACGCCAGACTCTCCGCGGGAGTGCGCCCCTCGACGCCCGGCACGAAACACGTCGCCCGCAACACCGTACCCGCCTGCTGGAGCTTCGCCAGCGCGGCTTCCGCCGTAGCGGCTTCGACGGCATCGAACGCGACGCCGCCCGGATTCACCGCGTGGCTCTGCTGCAACGTCGCTTCGATCTGCACCTGCGCGCCTTCGAGCGGCAGCGCGCCCACCTGCACCGTCGTCACCACGGGCAACGGCAGATGCTTGTCGGCAAAGATCTCGCTGACCAACTGCGGCACGCGCCGCAGATCGCCGCTGCCGGCCACGAACGCCCGCAGCCGCACGAACTGCGCGCCATGCGCCTGGCCGATCAGCCACCGCAACGCGTCGCGCGTCTGCTGCGACAGCAGGCCGTTTTTCGAGAGCGGAGCAACCACGAAGCTCAGCCGCGTGCCATCCGCCGCGACGGCCAGCGGCGGCGCCGGCAAGGTCTCCAGCGTACGGTTCGGCAGCTCGGTCTTCCTATTCTTCTTCTCCGGACGGATCACCGGCGGCTTTTCACCCGCGCCGATCTGTCCCGCCAGGCACGGCGCGGCGCCCGCCAGAACGGCCAGCAACACAGGCGCCAGGATCGCAATCCGCCGGGGCATAAGGTGACCCAACATCCTATCAAAGGGTCGGTCTACGCGCGTGGATTGATCCAGATAGGCCAAAGTGGTATGGTGTGGTTCTATGAACCGGCTGCCGAAGCTCGACGCCACACTCGAAGAGCCCCTCTACCGGCAGCTTTTTCAATTCTTTCGCGACGAGATTCTGGCGCGCCGCATGCCGCCCGGGAGCCGCATGCCGCCGACGCGCGAACTCGCCGCGCAGCTCGGGCTGAATCGCATCACCGTGTCTTCAGCTTACGACCTCCTGGAGAGCGAAGGGCTGATCCGCACGCACGTCGGGCGCGGCAGTTTCGTTGCCGTTCCCGGACAGCTTTTTGAAGAGACGCGGGACGCGGCGAACGGCGGCCTGGATTGGGAGGATCGCCTGCGCGACTGGCCGCCCGCGGAGCAACCCGCGAGCCCGGCGGGCGAGATCACGATCAGCTTCGCCACGGCCCGTCCGGCCGAGCAGCTTTTCCCCGTGGAGGCCTTCCGCGAGACCTGCCGCGAGGTGCTGGACAGCGGCGAGGCGCCTTCGATTCTGCAACTGGGCTCGCCGCACGGCTACCCGCCGCTGCGCCGTCATCTGATGGACCAGGCGCGCGCGCGTCATCTGTTGAGCGACGACGACGACCTGATTGTGACCAACGGCTGCCAGCAGGCGCTCGACCTGCTGCAACGCCTGCTCGTCAAGCCGGGCGAGGCCGTGCTGGTCGAAGATCCGATCTATCCCGGCATGCGCAACGTGTTTGCACGCGCCGGCGTGCGGCTGATCGGCGTACCGGTCGGCGCGCAGGGCATCGACCTGGAGGCGCTGGCGCGGCTGGCGCGCGGCGAGCGCCCGAGCCTGCTGGTGGTGACGCCCAACTTCCAGAATCCGACCGGCGTGACCATGCCCGAAGCGGCGCGGCGCGAGCTGCTGCGCATTGCCGGCGAAGCGGCGCTGCCGGTGGTGGAAAACGACATTTACGGCGACCTGCGCTACACCGGCGAGACGGTGCCGACGCTGAAAGAGCTGGACACCGCGGGCCTGGTGATCCAGGTGAAGAGCTTCTCCAAGCTCGCGTTTCCGGGCTTGCGCGTGGGCTGGGTGATGGGCCGCGAGCAGGTCGTCCGGCGGCTGGCGGATTTGAAGCAGGTCACCGACCTGCACACCGACCACCTGTCGCAAGCCGTGTTGCTGCAATTCGACCGCTCGGGACGGCTGGACACGCATCGCCGCCGCATTGTGGAAGCGGGCCGCGTCCGGCTCACCGCCGTGCTCGCCGCCTGCGCGCAATATCTGCCCGCGGGCGCGAAGTTCACGCGTCCCGAGGGCGGCATGAATCTCTGGGTGCGGTTGCCCGAGCCGCTGGACGCCGCCGCGCTGCTGCCCGCGGCGCAACGCGCGGGCGTGGCGTATCTGCCGGCGCCCATCTTTGAAGTTTCGCAGCGGCAACCGGGCGGCTTCCGTCTGAGTTTTGCCGGATTGGCCGTGGAGCACATCGAGCGCGGGCTCATGCTGCTCGGCAAAGTTTTTCAAACGGGGCTGGAGCAAGCGCGCGCGTCGCGCCGCGAGGATCCCGCCCCGGCCATTGTGTAGAGGAGTGCGGTAAGAAAGGGGCTTCGAGCCATGAGTTATCTGGATGAGAATTTCCGAGTGAAGGTCGGCCTGGCCGAAATGCTGAAGGGCGGCGTCATCATGGACGTCACCAACGCCGAGCAGGCCGCGATCGCAGAAAAAGCGGGCGCTTGCGCCGTGATGGCGCTCGAGCGCGTTCCGTCCGACATCCGCCGCGACGGCGGCGTCGCGCGCATGTCGGCCATCAGCAAGATCCGCGAGATCATGGCCACGGTCTCCATCCCCGTGATGGCCAAGTGCCGCATCGGCCACTTCGTCGAAGCGCAGGTCCTTGAAGCGCTCCAGGTCGACTACATCGACGAGAGCGAAGTGCTGACGCCGGCCGACGAAGAGTTCCACATTGAAAAGCACGGCTTCAAAGTGCCGTTCGTCTGCGGCTGCCGCAACCTGGGCGAGGCGCTGCGCCGCATCGCCGAAGGCGCCGCGATGATCCGCACCAAGGGCGAAGCGGGCTCGGGCAACATCGTCGAGGCCGTCCGCCACATGCGCACGGTCGTCAAGGAGATGAAGCAGCTCACCGTGATGGGCCAGGAAGAGCTGGTCGCCGCGTCGAAGAACCTGGGCGCGCCGCTCGAACTGGTGCAGTACGTCCACGACCACGGCAAGCTCCCCGTGCCGAACTTCTCGGCGGGCGGCGTAGCCACTCCGGCCGACGCGGCGCTGTGCCGCCAGTTGGGCGCCGAAGCAGTCTTCGTCGGCAGCGGCATCTACAAGTCGTCGGACCCCGAGAAGCGCGCCAAGGCGATCGTCAAGGCCTGCACGAACTTCAGCGACCCGAAGGCCGTGCTCGAAGCGAGCGAGGAGCTGGGCGAAGCGATGCCGGGCCTCGAGATCTCGAAGATCCCCGAGAGCGAGCTGCTCCAGACGCGCGGCTGGTAGGGGCATCCGCCCCTCTTGTGCCAAGCCAGGCCGTTGGCCTGGCTGGAACACGAGGCTCCGGCGGAAGGCCAGTGATTTGCCGTCAGTCCGGTGACGCCGTTGGCCCGGATCGAGCACGCGGCGTCGCCGGAGAGCAGTTGGTGTTTGTAGCAGTGAAACCGTGAAGCGGGGCGGCTGGCGCGTGGTGGAGTGCCGCGCTGAAGTGGGGCGGCCGGCGCGTGGTGGGGCGGCTCTCCAGAGCCGCGCGGGCTCTCTAGAGCCCGCTCCTTCAGCAAACCGGGAGCAGTTCCGCTGACGAGCCTGTTCCGCGCCGTCAGTAAATGGGGTCCGCCTCCGCTGGCGAGTCGGTGTGCACTGCGCGGCCAGGGCGGTTTTGGAATGAGTGTAGACCGGATTGCGTCGTGCGGAGCTGGAAGACGGATGCGCCCGTGGCCAGCCCCGTGGCCAGCCCCTTAGCCAGCAAGGAGCCGCGAATGGCAAGAGCGGTCACGCTGCAAGCGAGGGATAGGCAACGGGCGACCACCGCTCCCTCACGGTCGCGGCTCCGCTTCCCGCCACTTCTCGGTTGCCAAGCGGCGGGGCCGCGCCGGCCATCCGGGTGTCTGCGGAAAAGCCGAAACGGCCTGAGCCAATCGGGGCCGGCGCCGCTCGCAAGCAGCTTCCGCCCCACGGTTTCAAGATCGGTGGAAGGCGTTCCGCGCCGCGCGCCGGAGCAAGCGGTTCGTGCCCGGTGTGGGCGTAACGCGGCATAGGTAAAGAACGCGGGTGATGCGGAGCGGGCTCTGGAGAGCCCGCGCGGTCCTGGAGGACCGCCCCACTCACGGCAGGATCAGGAGAAGGAATGAAGGTCGGAGTGCTCGCCCTGCAGGGCGATTATGAAGCGCATGCCAAGGCTCTCGCGCGCGCCGGAGCCGAGCCGGTGGAGGTCCGCACCGCCGCGGAACTCGCCACGGTGGCGGGGCTGGTGATCCCCGGCGGCGAGAGCACCGCCATGCTCAAGCTGATGGGCTACTACGAGCTCTTCGAGCCGCTCAAAGCCTTTGCCGCCGCGCATCCCGTCTTCGGCACGTGCGCGGGCGCGATCCTGATCGCGAGCGAAGTCCTCAACCCGCCGCAAGCCTCCCTGGGTCTGGTGGACCTCACCATCGAACGCAACGGCTACGGCCGCCAGCTCGACAGCCGCGTAGTCCGCACGCCGCAACACGGCCTGCCCGGCGCGCCCGACCTGGAAGCCGTCCTGATCCGCGCGCCCATCATCCGCCGCACCACCGGCGAGGTCCTCGCGAGCTACCTCGGCGCCCCGATCCTGGTGGACTACGGCCGCCACATGGTCGCGACCTTCCACCCGGAGCTCACGGAAGACCCGCGCGTGCATGAGAGGTTCGTGAAGAAGATTTAGGCGAACTCAATGACAGCGGCAACCGCTTGGATGATCTCGTCGATCTCTTGTTGAGAGATGTGTCCAAGGCGGCTGAGGAACCGATCCTCCGATACACTCCTGATCTGCAGTGCATCGGCTGCGGAGGTCTTCGAGAGGCCGTTATTTGGATCAGGCTCAAGTCGAACGTGCCAAATGTTGTTTTCGAAAGCCGGATTCCAATTCGTGACCGGAGCCACGAGTTTGAGAGGAAGTTTGCCGATTGCATCCGAGCTAATAACGATGGCGGGTCTTGTTTTCTTGATTTCGGCGCCCTTGGTTGGATCAAAATCAACCGTCCAAACCTCACCGCGTTTCGGCCTCGGGCTACTTGTACTCAACGACGTCGCCCTCCTGCGTTTGCCGCCAAGAGTCGTCGCTCTCATAAAGCCGCTGCACCCGAGCAGCTTGCTCCTCGAGTACGCGGCGCCGCTCTTCAACTGAAAGCTTCAGGAATGCCCTTCTGCGAAGTGATGTCGGAGACTCCTCCTCACTGAGGTTTTGGCCGATGAGCCGCTCAGCCTCCTGCCTGTTGATGAACCCCTCCGCCCAACAGCGAAAGCCGACTTGACGAATCCACTCCGAGGATTCTCGTTTGATCTCCTGCGGCTCTTGTTTGCGGTAGCCGAGTTGACTGAGGTGTACGCAGGACCACTTATACGCGGTCGGTGAGATTATCTGGAGATCCAGGAGTCTATGAAGAAGAGCCTGCATGCTCATTCCGAAACGCTGCTTCAGGATGAGAAGCTCTTCAATGCGAACCGACGTACGGTGTCTTCCGACCTCGCGCTCAAGACACGGACGGGGAGCAAGAAAAGCGCCCGCAAAACGAAACGCCGCCCGTTCCGCATCGACGCCCGCGACAGGCTTCATAACAAGATGCCCCAATTCATGGGCGAGGCTCAACCGCTGACGGTCACCTGGGCATTGCGAGCGCGAAACGACCGCGGCAGCCGTCGGCCGGTGCGTTTCATTTTCCGCCACGGCCGAAATCCCATCAAATTTCTCCGGGGCATCAACTTCAATGACGTGTACCAGATGACTCTCGAGCACCGCCGTCAGGTCAGCTATCGGATTAAGCCCGAGCTTCCAGAGGCGCCGGATTTCGCTGGCGGCTGCCTCTGCATCTTCCTCAGATGCGACGGCGTACTTTTCAATCGGTACGTCAAATGGCGCCGACGAGAAACAAAAGCCTTGCAGGCGGGCTCTCTGCTCAAGCTTTTCTTCGACGACTGCCTGAACGGCGTTTTGCACTTTCTTGGGCAGCGTAGAACGCTTTCGGTACGCAATAAACCGGACCAGTAACGCAGGCTCGGCCCACAACTGCATAGCTCTTACGTTAAGGACTTCGCCAAGCCGATTCAGAACGGTCGCCCTTGGCATCGACAAGCCCCGTTCGTACTTCGAGAGCGCTTGCTTGGTCACAATTCCGCCCATTCGATTTGCCAGATCATCGAGGGAAAGGCCCCTCGCCAGGCGTGTCTGCCTGATTCGGTTCATATCCAGACTCCGGTTGACATATTTTCAGTTTCTTGTACCATTTGTCAACATGAGCGCTAAAATGATCCAAGGAGTATCGTAAAAATGGCGAAGTACAACCGCAATTCCGGCAAGCCCTGGACGCCGTCTGAAATTTCGCGCCTGCGGTCTCTCGCAGAGCGGAACACCCCTACTCGTGTGATTGGTCTAGATCTGGGTCGAACTCCGGATTCCGTGCGCACCAGGGCATCCCAAGAGAGAATCTCGCTGCAGCCGCCCAACCAATCTCCATACAATCGGCGAAAGCAGTAATGCGCTGCGGAGCGGCAGCAGGATGCTCGCACGCTACAACTATCGGCCCACGCCGCGATGGCTCCCCCCATCGCACGAGGAGTTCATTCTGCGCTTTCGGCTACCGCAAACGACACGCGATCAGCCCGTCAAACATAATGCGCGTATCGCACTGCAGGATCCGCAATAAACCCAGTCCGTAATTTTCGTCTTCTCGGTTTCTCCACGTTGCGCTCATTGAGGCAGCCAGGACCTTTTCGGCATTGGGCGACAGGCCAGATGGCGCAAAACGCGTAAGTTCAGCATAGTGGTCGGCCGGCCGGAGGAGCCGCCTGTGGTCTCAAAAAGCAACCGCAGGCTGGCAGAAAACTGTCGCCGGCTTCACTCGGCCCGTTTCCACTGCCTTACAGCGCTCTCCAAGATCTCGCTGGGCGTTACGCCCGCGGCTTCGGGCTGGTGGAGGAAGCGGAGGGCGGCACGGAGGAGGGCGGGGGCTTGCGCGGGGTCGAGCGGAGGGGCCTGGGTCTGCTTGCTCAGCTTCTCGCCGGCGGCGTTGGTGGCCAGCGGAATGTGGAGGTAGCGCGGCACGGGGTAGCCGAGCAGATGCTGCAGCCAGTTCTGCCAGGGCGTGCAACTCACCAGGTCGGCTCCGCGGACGACGTCGGTGACGCCCTGCGCGGCGTCGTCCACCACAACCGCGAGTTGATAGGAGAAGAGCCCGTCGGAGCGCAGCACGACGAAGTCGCCGAGCGCCGGATCGTCGTAGCGGACGCGCCAGGAGAAGGGGCCGCCCGCGTGGCGCGGACCCTGGCGGCACGTGCCGGGATAGGGGCCGGCGCCGGCTTCCTTGCGCGAGCAGGAACAGGGATAGGCCCAGCCGTCGCGCCGCAGCCGGTCGAGCGCCGCGCGATAGGCGTCCGTGCGCGCGCTCTGATAGAGGACCGGCTCGTCCCAGCGCAGACCGAAGGCCTCCAGCGTGCGCAGGATCGAGCGGTCCGCGCCGGGCACGCAACGGACCGTGTCGACGTCCTCGATGCGCACCAACCAGACGCCCTGATGGGCGCGCGCGTCCAGATAGCTGGCCAGGGCCGCGACGAGCGAGCCGAAGTGCAGCGGCCCGGTCGGCGATGGCGCGAAACGTCCGCGATAGATCAAACGACCAGTCTAGGACAGGCGCAGACGCGGAGCGCGGGATTTGAAAACTCCACAGAAACGCCGCGGGGCCTTGCTCGAACCGGCAGTGGCGCTAGTTATGAAAGACTTCGCCAGCCGCGTCCCTGGCGTCCGGGGCGCTCCAATGCGACGCTTTTGAGTCTAGATGTTCTTGATCTAGCGCCGATATCGAACAGACGGAGCCGCCCGCTCGCTTGCGGTTGCGGCTCCGTGGCAGAATGGCGCACCCGCGCCGGACGAAAGCTAATCGCCCGCGCCGTGCCGGGGACCGCGGACCACAGCGCCAAGTTTGTGCAGCGCCGTGACCGGATCGGCGGTGGGGAAGTCGGAGGCAAACCAAGCCTCGACCTTGGGGCCAAGCTTGTCCCAACCGTCGTGATGGCTGCGCTGGGCAAAGCCGTTCAACGCCGCTTCGCTCTCGGAGGCCTTGGCCGTCTGGTTCAGCTTGCGGTAGCAGAGCACCAGCAGGCTGTCCTGCACGCGGTAATCGGGGTCGGCGGGCTTGCCGGTGCCCAGGCGCTCCGGATAGTCCTTCGAAGCGATGATGCGTTCGGCGGCGCGGTCGAAGTGGCCCTGCTTCATGGCTTCCAGCGCCATGGCGATCTGGCATTGCATGAAGAGGCCGTGGACGTTGCTCTGGCCCTCGGCGGGCAGAATCGCGGCATGTTCGAGCGTGGCGTAGCAGGCCTGGTAATGGCCGGCGATCAACTCAGCTCCGGCGAGCGTGACCTTGATGATGTCCTGCTTCGGGAACGCCTTCGCGGCCGACTCGGCCACCGCGAGCGCCTTATCGTTCATCTTGCGCGAGGCATAGAAGGCGACGAGCCGTTTGGCGTTGCGCCAGTCCTTGGGATCGACGCTCCAGGCCTTCTCGTAATCAGCCTGCGCCTTGGCGGGATCCTTGGCCGTTTCCAGATACGCGCGGCTGGCGTAAAACGCGGCGAATTGCGGAGCGTTGCCCGCGTGCTCCAGCGCCTTGAGCGCATCCGGCTCGCGGTGCAGGCCCCAATAGATGAGACCGAGATAGTAGTCGGATTGCCAAGCGGCGACGGAATCGGCGGGCGCGGTTTGACGGACCCACTCGAAGACCGGAATGGCTTCCTGACGGAAGGGGAAGACCAGATACGGCGAAAGCGCGGCGGCCTGCTGCAAAACCGTGCGACTCTGGTCAGCCGATTTGGCGCGCAGCAGGTACGCCTGCCAGTAGCGGATCTCGGCCTGATCGGGCCCGGCCGCGAGCGCGCGCAGCGCATCGTCGTCCAAGCCGAGATTGCGATAGTAGGCCGCGATTTCGAGGTAGGTCTCGTGCGGCATTTCGTTGCGGATCATCGACTGGAAATTCTTCAGCGTGTCGGCACCGGGCTGCAGCAAGTACGTTTCGAAGCGCGCCAGATGGCATAGCGGATCGATGTCGAGAGCGCGCGCCAACTGCTCGCGCGCCTTGTCCGGCTGGCCAATGCGGCGATAGATGGTGGCCAGCACCTCGTGCGTGTGCACATTGCGCTCGTCATATTCGAGCGAGCGATGAGCGTAATCCACGGCGCGGTCGAAGTTGCCCTCCTGCAGATAAATTTCGGCAAGCTGGCAATCGGCCGAGGCGCGATATTTCATGGAGCGCGCGGCCCAGCCGAACGTCTCCTTGGCGTCGGTGAGGTCGCCCATCTGGCGCGAGATCAGCCCGTAGAAGTAGTTCGCGTCGGCGTCGTACATGACGAAGTCGAGCGCGCGACGGGCGTACTCAAGCGCCTGGGGATAATCGGCGCGGCGATAGTACAGGGCGGCCAGCCGCGTGAGCGCGCGCACGTGCGTCGGGTCGCGCTTGATGCACTCCAGATAGCCATCGAGAGCACGCGCATAGTTGCGCTCGCGCTCCTGCAACTCGGCGCCCTGGTAGATGCCTTCGAGCGTCGAGGAGTTGTAGTTGCGGAAATTCAAGGGACGCTTCAGCAGCGCGTCCTGCGGATCGTCGGTGTAGCTGAGCAGCGTGCCGAGGCGCACGCGCAGCGACCCCTTAGGCACGGCGATAGCGAGTTGCTTTTCGAAGATGCCCATGGGATCGAGATGCAGGCGCTCGCGGAAAATCTCTTTATCGCCATTGAAGGCCACCAGGTCTTCGTCGATTTTGGTGAGCGCGCTGAAACCGAGTTCGACCTGCGCGCCCGTGGTCCGGGCATGCAACACACCGGCGGGCGTGGCGACGTCCAGCGGGCCGATGTCTTTATAGGGGAACCAATACTCGCGCCAGTGGTCGCTCGTGTAGGGCGCAAAGAACTGATGATCGTTCTGGTCGAGCAGGCGGCCGGACTGCGGTTCATAGTATGGGCCGTCGGTGTCGGTGAGCAGGTTCTCCCAGATAGCGCCGTCGCGCGCGAGCGGCCAGCGGAAGAACTTCTGGCCGGGAATTTCTTCGTGCAGCGCCCAATGGCCATAGCCGAATTTCGAATCGTGCCAGTAGGCGCCGTTCGATTCCTGGAGCTTGCCATGAACGAAGTAGCTGCCGCCCTCGTCCTCGTCGCGATGATCCTTATAGAATGCGAGGCTGCGGCCGTCGGGCAGCATGGGCCAGGGCTCGACAGGCACGGAATAGTCATGCGCGATGTACTTCGTGCCGGGCAGGATGAATTCGAGATCCTTGCCGAGATGCCCGGCGGCGTTCATCCAGACGTAATAGGATTGCTCCACCGGCTGCGGGTTGTACCAGAGGCCCTCGGTCAGGAAATAGGCCTTATCCGGCGGCAGCGTGATGGCAATGCGCCACTCGGTGCGCGAGGGCAGATCCATGGCGCCGACGATGCAGGTGACCGAGCCGTCCGCGTTTTTGCGCGTGGTGTAATCGACGGGCGAGGCGGTGGCGGGCGTGTGGCCGACCAGGCCGAAATTCCACTCGATGCCGCCCGAGGTCCAGGGGCCGCGATGCGCGATGTCGCGGTACTTGCGGACGCGGTTGTAATAGATGAAATCCTTGCCGGTGCTCTTCTCGATGGCGGCCAGCAGTTTGCCGCCGTCGGCGGGCGAGATGAGCAGCTTCAGATAAGCGTTTTCCAGGCGAATGATGTTGTATTCGCGATTGACGCCGTCGTAGCTCAACTCGTCGAAAAAGTAGTACGGGTACAGGCTCGCGCCGTTCGACCACATGCTGGAGCGGGTCATGATGGGCGCCGGATCGGGACCGGAGTACGGATAAGTCTTGATGGTCTGCTGCTCTTCCTGGATCGTGGCGGGTTGAGCAGACACTGAAGTCACGGTCAGGGCAGCCAACAAGGCAGTCAGCGGGAGCTTGGACATTTGCGGTAGGACTCCTCTCACGTTCGGGCGGAACAAGGCGCCGGTCAGATCGATCCCGTTGGGGCAGAAGGTCCGCGGAAGGAACGCCGTGGGGCCTCCGGTACAGGGTCGAGGATTAGCATATCACCGTCGATTATGGGCCCGGCCGCTTCGAATTGCTGCGTTTGAGCGCGTTTCTTTACGGATGGCCCGGCCGGGTAGCTGAAGAGCTGCAAACGCTTCGGCCGGGCCGTGCATCTTAAACTGGTAGGAGCACTCCGGGAGGTTCTCATCCAAAGCACGATTGAATACCGCGTAATTGGCATGGATTGCGCGGACGAGGTAGCACTGTTGCGCGGGGCGCTGTCGAAACTCGACGGGCTCGGCCAGCTCGCGTTCAACGTCGTGCAGGCGCGGATGACGGTGGAGTACGACCCGGGGCGGCTCGACGCGGCGCGGATCGAGCGGGCCGTCGCGACGACGGGCTTGCGCTGCGAGGTATGGAAGGACCAGGAAACGGCCGGCCGGCGCGGCTGGCGGCGCGAGTCGGTATTGACGCTGATCAGCGGCGTGTCGCTCGCCGTAGGCATGGGATGGGAGGCGGCGCACAGCGGCAACATCCTGACGAGCCTGCTGGTGCACGATCACGCGCATCACACCGCGCCGGGCATCGCGCTGATCTTCTTTCTGCTGGCGATCGTGGCCGGCGCAGTGCCCGCGCTGCCGAAGGCGCTCGGCGCGCTGCGGCAACTGCGGCCCGATATGAACCTGCTGATGGCGCTGTCCCTCACCGGCGCCTGCGTGCTGGGTGAGTGGACCGAGGCCGGAACGCTCAGCTTTCTGTTCGCGCTGGCCGGGCGGCTGGAGCACTGGAGCATCGGCCGCGCGCGCGCCGCGATTGAACAATTGATGAACCTGGCGCCGCACGAAGCGACGGTGCTGCACGGCGGCACCGAGCACGGCAAGGACGATCACGGCGAGCATGAGCATCGCGTGCTGGCGGCCGACGTAGCCATCGGCTCACGGGTGCGGGTGCGGCCCGGCGAGCGCGTGCCGTGTGACGGCGAGGTGGTGCGCGGATCGTCTTTCGTCAACCAGGCGCTGATTACCGGCGAAGCGACGCCAGCGCCGAAGATGTCCGGCGACGCGGTTTTCGCGGGGACCATCAACCAATCGGGCGTGCTCGACATTCAAACCACCCGGCAGCATACCGACACGACGCTGGCGCGCATGGTACGCATGGTGGAGCAGTCGCAGGCGCGGCGCGCGCCCGCCGAGCAGTTCGTCGAGCGCTTCACGCGGTACTACACGCCGCTCGTCTTCCTGCTGGCGTTCACGGTGATGGCCGTGCCGCCAGTGCTGGGCTACGGAGCGTGGGCGAAGTGGTTCTACCAGGGCATGGTGATCCTGCTGATCGCGTGCCCGTGTGCACTCGTGATTTCGACGCCGGTGAGCATCGTGGCCGCGTTGACGGCGCTGGCGCGCAAGGGCGTGCTGGTGAAGGGCGGAGCGTATCTCGAAGAGATGTCGCGCGTGCGGGCGTTCGTCTTCGACAAGACAGGCGTGCTGACCGAAGGCCGGCCCGAGGTGCGGCGCGTGACGCCGCTCGGCGGGCGGACGCTGGAACAGGTGTTGGAACGGCTCGCCGGGTTGGAGCTATCGAGCGAGCATCCGATCGCGCGGGCGGTGGTGGAATACGCGCGGCGGCAAGGCGTGCACGCGCTGCCGGCGGCGGGCTTCCGGACCATCGCGGGCCGCGGCGTCGAGAGTGGCGCGGGCTTCTGGGCGGGCAGCGCGCAGTTGCTCCAGGAAAGCGGGCGGCTGGACGGATTGAGCGCCGAGATCGACCGGCTGAGCGCGAATGGCGAGGCCGTGTTTGCCTGCGGCGAAGGCGCCAGCGTATGGGCGCTGGTGACGGTGGCGGACCCGGTGCGCGCGGAAGCCGCCGGCGTCGCGCAGGCGCTGCGCCGCCAGGGCATTGAGCGAGTGCTGGTGCTGACCGGCGACACGCGCACGAACAGCGAGCCGGTAGCACGCGTGGTGCGCGCTGACGAGCTGCGCACGGAACAGTTGCCCGCGGATAAGGCAGTGCGGGTGCGCGAGCTGCGCAGCGAGTACCGGCACGTCGCCATGGCGGGCGACGGCGTGAACGATGCGGTGGCGCTCAGCGCCGCGTCGGTGGGCATCAGCCTGGGACTGTCGGGCACCGACGTGGCGCGCGAAATTGCGGACGTCGTACTGATGTCCGGCGACCTGAAGAGCCTGCCGCTGCTGCGGCGTCACGCGCGCAAAACGATGGCGATCGTCAAGGGCAACATCGGATTTGCCCTGGCGATGAAGGCGGCGTTCCTGGTGGCCGCGGGTCTGGGCGTGGCGACGTTGTGGATGGCTGTGGCGGCGGACATGGGCGCGACGTTCGCGGTCACGCTGAACGGGTTGCGGCTGCTACGGGCGAAAGAGTCGTAGAAACGGCTCCCATGACGCGCCCGGCGAGCGCTACGGCAGCCGGTTGTTTTGACGAACAGCCGGACGCGAGGATTGCACTCAGGCGCGCTTGCGGGCGCTCTTTGGCGTTGCGGCGGCACGGGCGGTGTCCGCCAGCAAGCGCAGCGCACGATTAACCGAGTCGCTATCGGGGAAAAAGTCTGTCAAATCGGAGTCGATCAAAACCAGGTTCGTTCCCGCGGCAGCCTGACGGCGGTATTTTCCGCGCACGCCGCCTTTCAACTTAGCGAGGTCATATTCCGATCTCATGCTGTCATTGGTCGTCTTTGCGGATTCCTTGTTCATACTGCTTTCGCTCCGGGTTGGTGGCTGTGCGCGCACTGATGATTGGAATCCGTCCCCCGCGTTGGCGGCGACTCTGAAAGGCCAAAACCGCGCAAATGCGCGGCTTGTGATTTCCAAAATATTCATTCTAAACGGGTTGTTTTATGCGATCCGCGCATTTGCGCGGTTTTGACTCCCCGCGCGCGCCACTGTTCCAACGCTAATTCGGTTTGTAAGCCGATGCCGAATGGGCCTGTTTCACCAACGCAGAAGCGGCTCGCGGAGGGCGGAACCGCACGTTCAGGATACCTGGCGGGCTCTGGAGAGCCCGCGCGGACGTGGACGTCCGCCCCACGCAACGCGCGGTCCGCACCTTAGTCATGCCACTCGGAAAATGAGCTAACGGCGCCCGCCTCCGCCGTGGCCGCCACCGCCACCATGGAATCCACCGCCGCCACCTCCACCGCCTCCGCTGCGGAAGCCTCCACCGCCACCACCGAAGCTGCCGCCGCCGGAGCTGCGATACCCTCCGCCGCCACCGCTGTAACCGCGGGAGCCGCCGCCGCTGTAGGACGGAGCGTAGGAACGCGGCGCGGAGTAGCTGTAACTCCGCTGCGGAGCCGAATAGCTATAGCTGCGCTGCGGCGCTGAGTAGTTGTAGCTGCGCGGGGACGACTGGAAACCGCCGCCACTGCGCTGCGGGGCCGAATAGTTGTAACTCCGTTGCGGCGCCGAGTAATTGTAGCCGCGAGACGACTGGAAACCGGCACTGCCGCGCTGCGCGCTGCCTTGGCTGCCGTAGCTGCGCGGCGAAGACTGGAAACCGCCGCCGCCCATCCGCTGCGAGGACTGCGCGCCGTAACCGCGTTGGCCGCCCTGGAAGCCCTGCGCCTGGGAACGCGCCTGACCGCCTTGCGTGCTCCAGCCCGAGGTGCTCCGGTTGGCGCCCTGGCCGGGGCCGTTAAAGCGCTGCCAGCCGCCCGCGGTATTCCCGCGCGAGGGCTGCGAGTTCCGCAAGCCCGCCTGCGGACTTCCACCAAAGGAGCCGCCAAACGAGTTGCGGCCCGCCGTGCCACCCTGGCGCAGGTTCTGCCAGTTGCCCGAGCGCTGCGCCGCCGCACGCGACGCCATGGAAGCCGCGCCGAACCGGTTAGTGAGCTGCCGGTTCGGATAATTCACACCCAGGCGATGACTCGGATCGTGGGCCCAGGCCATTCTGGCGCCAGGCCCCGCGGCGCCATAACCGCGTCCGCCCCAGCGCTGTCCGCCCCACCCGCGACCGCCCCAGTCGTGGTGATGGTAGCCGTAATGGTTGAAGAAGAAGGCGTTGACGAAGATGCCTCCGCCAAACCAGTTCGGGCCCCAACCCCAGCCCCAACCGCCCCATCCCCAGCCGCCCCAGCCGCCGAAGCAGAAGCCGATATCGATACCGGGCCCCCACCAGAAGCCGAAGCCGGGATAGTACAACGGCGGGTAGTAGCCCCACGCCGGCGGACCCCAGACGTAAGCGGGATCGTAAGTTGGGACATAGATCACCTGCGGATCGGCCGGGAGGATCTGGATCGCGCTCTGCCCGTTTTCCTGCTCCGTGTTGACGACTTCCTGCGGCGTGGAACGCAGCCGGCCGTTCGCCATCGCGCGCGACCGCATGCGCTGCACCGCGCTCATCACGTCGGCCTGCTGCGCGAGAAAGGCGTTACCCAGATCGGTGGTCCAACGGATGTTCTGGGTGAGCTTATCGAGCACGTCCGGCATGGCGACCAGCGCCTGCACGCTCGGGTCCCAATCCTGCTGACGCGCCGCCTCGGTCAATTGCTGGCCCTGCAAGTCGCGATTGGCCTCCAACCACTGATGCGCCTCGACCAATTCCAGCGGATACGTACTGGCCACGAGCACCTGGCTCAGCAGCGGATCGGGATACAAAGCGATGGGCGCGACCAGGTTATCCAGCTCGCGCGGCGCGAGCAGCGGCGCGGGCGCCGGATTGGACGGCGGAGGCGTCGTCTGGGCGAGTGCGGCCACAGCGGTCAGGCCGAGCCCGCAAAGCAACAGCACGGTGTTGTGAACGAACGACTTTTTAACCGAGAGCCTTGGCTGCAACATATGCGACCTCCGCGGGTCTGCCAGCGGATTCACCCCGGTTCCGCATTTCCGGACTCGCTCGTCTGGTAGGACGTACCGCAAGATTGGATGGTAAGCGGAATTCTTTGGTCGCAACGGGCAGCGCGTCGTGAGAGCTGCGCAATGAGTGCTCTGACGCAGGCTCAAGAGCATGCTACCTCGCCTTTTCTTCGCGGCTGACCGCGCGAAACTGCGCTTTGTTCGTGACGGGATCGAAAAACCAGGTGGCGGCGTCGAGCCCACAAGGCTCCTCTCCGGTGCGGCCATACTGCCAATGGCGAATCCTCAGAATCATGCGATTCGCGTCGTCAAAACCGAGAAAGCCGGCGTAATCGAGCAAGCAGCGCTTGCCGGTGCGGCGTTCGATGGCTTGGAAAACCGGCGGATCGACGGTCCGGCGCAGTTTTGCGTCGTACAACATCACATCCCAGCCGCAACAATCCGACGCGTGGCGCCACTCGCTGCGCTCGACAAACAGCCAGCGGCTGTCAGCGGACCACCCGGCCGGGCCGAGCGAACCCATATTCGCCTCGTCGGGAGCGTTGGCATGTTGGGTATAGACCGGCCTGAAGGGTTCGCCGTTGTCGGAGACGTAAAGGACGGCCGTGTTGTCGCACGAGTCCGGCTCAAGCCCTTCGTTGCGCGCTTCGACTCGCGCATAGGCGCGATGCAGGTAATCCGGCGAGGTCACAACGGGGGTGGTAATGACGAGCGGGCCGGCGAGGTCTCCGGTCGTGTCGTCATGGCAGGTCACCCACGGCGCATAAAGTCTGCGTGGAGGATCGTTCGCCCAGGCACCCGCCACGGCAGCAAGAAGGATTGCGGCGATGGCCGGAAGACGCATAGACAAGCCTTCCCGCCAGCCACTGTACACCGCGTCGCGCCACATTGCCACGGAAATCGCCCGTGCCGTGCGCTTGCGTTCCGGCCCCTTAATCAGTCATCCTGTGAAGTTTCTCTGTGCACATCGGAGGCGCAGACTGGCGATCCAGATGAAAGTGCGAATCTTATATCACGACCACTGCTTCGACGGGGCGGCTTCGGCGGCCTTCTTCAGCCGGTTTTATACCGACAAGTTCGACGCAGGCGCGGAGCTCGTGTACACGGGCATGGCGCACAAGCCCGACCAGCTTTTCGACGATTCCTTATTTGACGGCGACGAGAACGCGATTGTCGATTTCAAGTACTCGAACAGTCCCAAGGTGACGTGGTGGTTCGACCATCACCAGAGCGCGTTTCTGACACCCGCCGACGCCGAGGATTATCAACGGCACAAGGGCACGAAGCGCTTCTATTTCGACCCGGATTGCCGCGCCTGCACGCTCTTCATCTCGCGCGTGGCGCGCGAGGTCTACAGCTACGAAGCGGCGGACCTCTCCGACCTGGTGCATTGGGCCGAGATCATCGACGGGGCGCTCTACGCGAGCGCGGAAGAAGCCGTCGCCATGCGCGCTCCGGCGATGAAGCTGACGCTGGTGATCGAGGCGTCCAAAGGTTCCGCAATCGTGCAGCAGATCATCCGCATGATGCAGCGCCAAAGCCTCGCGTCGATCATGGAAACGCCCGCCATCCAGGACGAATTCCGGCCGCTGTACGAGCGGCATCTGAAGTCGATCGACGTGATACGGCGGATGAGCGAGTGCAAGGACGGCGTGATCTTCTTTGACGTCGCGGATCTCGACATGGAGGGCTACAACAAGTTCATCCCGTACTCGTTGTTCCCGCAGGCGACTTACACCGTGTCGGTGAGTCTGGCGAGCTTCCGGACGAAGATCTCGGTGGGCTCGAATCCATGGTGCGAGGAGCCACCGAAGCACAATCTGGCGACGATCTGCGAACGGTATGGCGGCGGCGGGCATCCGCGCGTCGGCGCAATCAGCTTCGGGCGGGATCAGGTGGAAGAAGCGCGGCGCGTGGCACGCGAAGTTGTGGCAGAGCTGCGCGGATAGGGCTTTAGATAGCGACAAGATCGCGGTGCAGCCTCCGCGTTGGAATGGAGTTGCAATCTCGGAGCGGCGCCCAACTCCGGGACAGAGCCCCACCTTGAAACGGAGCCGCGACCGTCAGGGAGCGGCGGTATCCCATTATTTTTCAGTATCTTGCAATACGCCCGCACTCTCGCGTTCGCGGTTCGGCACTGAACAGTCAGGCGGCAGAGGCGCGCTGGCTTGCACACTGTGAGTCAGGACCAGGTGCGCGGCGGCAGATCACAGTGCGTCCCGCGCGAGAGCCGGTGACGCATGCGCGCAACCAGCCAATAGAGCACGTGCGTGAACGGCCGCGCTACCGGATTGCCGAGCACTCCCGCCAACCCCGGCCGGCCCACGGCTTTGAGCGCACGCACGAGTGCCCGGCTGCCGCCCCAGATGGAGCCGTCCGGTTCAATCCACAGCATCTGTTGTGAAACCGTACGCGCGGCGGCGCCAGGCAGACCGGCGACGGCAGCGGCGGACGGTTGCTTGTCGAAAGGAGTCCGCGCCAGACGCTCCAGCAGCCGCACCGCCCACAGGCAGAAGCCGCATGCGCCGTCGTAGATCAGCAGTCCGCGCACCGGCGGAGACTCAACGCGCAGTTCCGGGAAGCTCTCGCGCGGGAACACCTTAGTTATTGCAGAGCGCGGCCGATCCGGACCAGTTCATCGCCCGGTTGCGCGCCAAACGGCCGCATGTCCGGCTGCGTTTGCGGGCTGCGCCAGGAATCGAAATACGAAACGTAGTGCACGCAGGAGACCGTGCAATGCGGCGCGCAGGCCTTCTCCGTGTCGTATTCGCGGCGCAGGTCCGCCGCGCCATATTCGGCGAGCGGCTTGGCCGGGTAACCGCGCTGCTGCGAGCAGTAATGCACCAGTCCGTCTTCGCAGATATAGAGGTAGCGCGCGCCCGCGCGGCACCGCCAGTGGTTCGGGCGGCCGTTCACGATCGATTCCTGGAAAAAGCTGAGCTGCGAGAAGTTGCGCTTCTCCAGAGCCTTCACCGCCAGGTAGACCTCGCGTTCGTGCGCGCCGAGCGGCTTCAACTGCCCCGTGCCGTCGTGGATGATCCCGATGGTCGAGGAAAAGCCGAGTTCGATGGCGCGTTTCGCGATGACGAGCGCGTCGTCGGGGTACTTCACGCCGCCGCCGAGAACCGTATTGATGTTCACGTGGAAGAGCGCGTGGCCCGCAAGCACCTGGAGCTTGCGGTCGAGCACCTTCAGGCTCTTCTTCGAGACCTCGTCGGGCTGGACGTTGTCGATCGAGATCTGCATATGGTCGAGGCCCGCGCGGTTCAGGCGCTCGATGCGCTCGGCCGTGAGCAGATAGCCGTTGGTGATGAGGCCCGCCACGGCGCCGTGGCTGCGGATGCGGCGGATGATCTGGTCGAGATCGGGGTGCAGCAGCGGCTCACCGCCGCTGATGGTGACGATCGCCGTGCCCAGGCGCGCCAGTTCATCGACGCGCTCCAGCATGGTCTCGGTATCGACCGGCCGGGAGACGTCGTCATACTCATTGCAGTACGCGCACGACAGGTTGCAGCGGCGGATCGGGATGAGATGCGCCATGATCGGGTGACCGCGATGGACCGCCCCCCAGGCCAGCATCCGGATCTCCCGCAACCTGCGTTTCAGCGCTGCCCAGTCGCGCCGCGCGCGGAAGACGTGATCTGACATGTAGTTCCTTTATTAAAGCATATGGATTGCAGATCCAATGCCGATATAGGTTTGGATGGCGCAAACGCGCGGCTGGATGGCGGTTTCGGGCGGGAGTCCGGCGCGGATGTTCCTGGCGAGAGGCGTGGTTCGGGGGGATGCGAGCTGTTCCGGCCGGGTTGCGGGTGCGACCGCGGCACAGCACGGGATGAATCCTGCCCACGCACGGTCACCGCGCAATCCGGCGAACCGGAGGCGCATGTTACACTGGCAAGTGAACCGGCTCGCATGAGCCCACGGGACGCCGTCCCGGGGTGTTTTTCCCACACCAATGGAGAGGTGGCCGAGCGGTTGAAGGCGCACGCTTGGAAAGCGTGTATACGGGAAACTGTATCGAGGGTTCGAATCCCTCCCTCTCCGCCAGTTTAGATTCCAAAGTACGCACAGATCATTTCCACTAAACTGAGGGCAGAAGTAACGTGACATGTCTTCTCGCTCCCAACTTCCGCCACTCAAGCCGCTGCATCCGGAATCGTCGTTGAGCCCGGTGAAGCTGGAGCGGATGGAGCTGGAAGCCACTGAAGCACTCCTGCAGTCGTTATTGCCGGGGCAGGAGCATTCGTTGAAGGCGCGTCCGGACGGCACAGTGCTCGAAGGGCATCACCGGCTCCACGTGCTGCGCGGGCGCGGCGTGGATGTGGACGCATTGCCGCGCGAGATCGTCGTGAAGGAGGGCCTCTGACAGATGTGGACCGAGTTGCATTGGGTCGCAGGACCTTGGGCGGGGAAGCTCGCGCTCGCGCCGCGCCCGCGCGGCGGCGATTGGCTCCCGGATGAGCTCGCGCACTGGAAAGCTGCCGGCGTGGACGGCGTGCTGTCGTTGCTTGAGCCCGCGGAGGCGCGTGATCTGGAACTCCAGGCGGAATCTGCCGAGGCGGCGAAAGCTGGACTTGAGTACTGGTCTTTGCCCCTGCCCGACCGTGGCGTTCCGCAGTCGGAGGCTGGCTTCGTGCGAACGCTCGCCCGCGTGGAGCGAGCTCTGAGCAGCGGCAACAACGTCGTTGTGCATTGCCGCCAGGGCGTGGGGCGCACGGGCCTCGTAGCCGCGTGCCTGCTGACCGCCAAGGAGCACTCGCCGGAAGCAGCAATCGCACGGATTAGCGCCGCGCGCGGCGTCCCGGTGCCTGACACGGACTCTCAGAAAGCCTGGATTATGAGTTTTGCGGCGCGACGCGCAAAGCTTCCTGCACCACGGAAACGCTCCCGGCGTGCAGCTTAGACACAGCCATCGAAAGCGTTCCCTGGAAGGGGTCGATACGGGGAACTGTATCGAGGGTTCGAATCCCTCCCGCTCCGCTATCAAAATCGCAGACAACCAAGAAATTCAGAACACATCAAAGACGCTCCGGAGTGAGCCGAACGTCGCGATGGGATTTGCGTATAACGTCCCTGGATTGTCCCTGGATTCCGTGGCCAAACGCCCGTGATGCTTGTATCCAGTTTGCCGGCGGGCCGTTCAGAGTTCGCTGGCCTAACCCTGGGGCCATTTGTAGGCGGCTTGCGCGTTCCGCCAGAAATAGCTCTCGATTGTCTCCTGATCTTTGTCCGCGAGGTAATCCTGCATGATGCGGAATACCGTGGTGTAGGGCGCAGTCAGTTCGCAGACAGGCCAGTTGCTCGCATAGATCACGCGGTCCTGGCCGAATGCTCCCCAGAGTTCATCGAGGACCGGTTTGTAAAAACCGGTGTCGGAGGGAACCCGGCCGCCGATGCGGCGCACCACTCCGGAGACTTTTGCGTAAACCGACGGCGCGCGGCCAAGCGCCCGAAGGGCTGAGATGTAAGACGCCCGTCCCGTCGCGTCGCTGGGCGGATCCAGCGGCAGATGGCCCAACACCAGCCGGAGATCCGGCAGCATGCCGGCGAGGTGCACGATCTCCGTGAGGCACCGCGGGCCATCCAGAAGAATGTCCAGGCTCAGGTCTTTCTCTGCCACCCGCTTGAGGCCGGTTATTGCTTCAGGGCGCGCGAGGATGGCAGGAACAGATCCGGCAGAGATCCGGATGCCGCGAAAGCGGGGGTGCCTGCTGAAGCGTGTCAGGGCGTCCTCGAAGTGCGGAGTGCCGGGCTGGATATTGCCGACAACGGCGTGAACCAGCGGGCTCCGGTCGGCCACGTCGAGCAGCCACTGGTTGTCTTCCAGCCACGCGCTGGCCTCCACCGCCACTACTCCGTCCACGTGGAACGGCTTGATGGCCGCCAAGTATCGCTCGGGATAGGTGGGCTTGTACAAAACCGTCTCGGCCTTCGATGGCCAAGGCACGCCCCGCGGTCGCGTTGGATCGTAGAAATGCACGTGGGCATCCAGGACACGACTTGGAGTCGCAGCCATTGCCCGGCACCCTGCCGTGGCGTAAGCCAGGCCAGCGCCATAACTCAAGAATGTTCTTCGATTCAACATGGCAAAGCTCCAGCGTGCTGAAACACGCAAGCCCGGTCGAGGTCAATCAAGAAGAGGAAATCCCAGAGCGGCATTGAGCGATACCCTATGGCGACCGGTCGTCGTGGCCGCAGTGAAAGTGGGTACATTGCATACGCTCGCCAGTGCCGGGGCATGCCCATTGGGGCTCTCCTGATTGCACGCCTCGTTTTACTGTGCCGGAACCGTGCGCGCGATCCGCAAACCATTCGACCGCATGGCGCGCTGTGGACGTTCCGCATGGCGCAGTGCGGGGTCGAGCAAATCCGCCGAGTCCGCAAACCCTCCACCGCGGAGCACGCGCAGCCCCGGTGCGGACAGCGATTCACGGCCATCGGAGCTGTCGTACGGGTAGGGGCGGTAGAGGCTCGAGCACCACTCCCAGACATTGCCCTGCATGTCGAACAGACCCAGCTTGTTCGGCTGGCGGCTGCCCACCGGGCGCGGCCCGGAGGCCTGCGCCGGAGCATTGAACCAGGCCGCCTGCTGTAGTGCCGCAGCGTCGGCCGGCTTGCCCGCCCGCGCCGCGTATTCCCATTCGGCCTCGGTCGGCAGGCGGAATCCGCCTCCGGCGACGCGCTGGTTCAGCTTGCCGATGAAAGTCTGGGCGTCCTCCCACGACACGTGTTCCACGGGTAGACGATCCACGTCGCTCGAACCTTTGTGCACGCTTGGATCCTCGCCCATAAGCGCCTTCCATTCCGCGCGCGTGACTTCGTACTTCCCGAGGTAGAACGACTCGACGTGCACCGTGTGGACCGGCGTTGCGGTCGCGAACCGCTCACTGCCGATGTCAGCGTCTCCGCCCGGTATCAGCACCATGCGTGTGCCAAGTTCCGCGATGCGCACTTCGCGCGCCAGGCCCGTTCCGGCATCCCAGTCCTTTCCGATGATCTCGTAGCCCGCCAGGGCGGGTGACATACGGCGCTCGCAGACTTTCAGGAGTCTGGCCGCGATCGGATTTCCAGGTTCCTCTTTCAAGGCGGACTGGAATTCCGTGCGGGCTTGCGCCCAACGCTGCAGCTTGACGAGCCGCTGGCCCTCGACGGCGTGGCGCGCCGCCACTTGCGACTTGCGCGCGAGCTGATCGAGCCGCTCGTCCTGAGTCACCGGCGGCTTGTTCGGATCCACCAGAGCATGCACGTGATGGCAGCTCTGGCAGGCGTCGGTCCGCTTCGATTGGGGACAGCCCGCAGTGTGGCACGTCGCGCACAGGCCGGCAATGGCAGCCGCATGGGGCAGGCGATCCGGCTTGACGTTGTTCCGTTCATCGACGACATGGCCGAGGCTCGCGCCGTGGCAATCCACGCAGCCGGTCCCGGCCTTCTGATGACGCGAGATACCCCACTCCACCACCGAAATCACGTGGCAGCGGGCGCACACGCCAGCTTGTTTGAATTGCACGTCCGTCGCGGCTTGCGGCCATGCCGGGAGCGCCACCACTGCTATCGCCGCCGCCAGCAGGAGCGCTGCTGTCATTATCCGCGCCATTGTTCCTCCAGCCAGCGGTAATCGTCCGGCAGCCATCTGGCCTGCAACAAACGCGACACATCGCGAACCGCTTCCAGCGCCGCATGCTCCTCGCGGGTCATCGCGCCGAAGCGGGTCAACGCCTGGTAGTTGTCCTCCAGCAGCCGGTCCGCGAACATGCCAGTAACCGCTGCGGAAATGAATGGGCGGGAATAGACGAAACGCATCGCCGCCATGCATAGAGTCTCATCCGGCAACCGGCCGAGCGTCTTTGTCAGCTCTGCCACCGCGGCCGGCAGAATCGGCCTGTTATTGGTCTGCCAGAGCTGCAGCTGTTCAAACTCCGGATGCTGGCCCGCGCGCCCCCGCGGATCGAGCTTCATGATGGAACCGGACGCCAACGGCTTCATAGCGAGTAAGCCGATTCCCCGCCGCTGCGCTTCGGGCAGGAACTCGCCGTAGTCCGCGCGCGCGTGAATGAAGTTGTAGGGAAAGATCACGAAGTCGAGGCCTTCAAATTCTTTGATGGCTTCGCACATGGTGCGCTCGATGTGCGTCGCAATACCGATCGCGCGGATCTTTCCGGCCTCTTTCGCTTTGCGCAGAACGTCCCAGCTCTCCAGGGTCTGATCGTTCACGGCTGGCGCGTGGAAGCGATACAGATCCACATGACCGCCGAAGAGCTTGCAGGCACGGTCAATGTCCGCCGGGGAAACTTCATGGGCCAGGGAGACCAGAATCTTGTTGCGACGCGCCTTCACACTGCGTGCGGCAGGCTCCCACTGGCCTTCGCTGGCGTACACGTCGATCAGGTTGACGCCGAGGTCGAAGGCATGAGCGACGATCCGGTCCCTGCGCGCCTGTCCGGCCGCCGTCAGTACTGTTCCGTTGGGCGCCTTCACACGGTCGGCCGGATCGGTATGCGAGCCGAACGAGAGCAGCGAAGGGTAAAGATCCGTCTGCCCCAACCGGCGATAGGTCATGCCTCCACGCCGGAACTCGAGAGCCTTCTGCGGCTCAGCCAACAGCCGGGCTTCGGCTGCCACCAGGCCGGCAGCGGAGCCGGCCAGGAAATCCCGGCGCGTGACAAATGGTGGTGCCATGGTCATGTCCTCATGTCAAAGCACCTGGAATCGGCCGATTCCAGTGCCACTTTTCAGATTGCGGTTCCGCTGCCAACACGGACAGCCGCACCGCAGCGCATTACACCGCGTCAAACAACAGCACGACGAAATTCCTGGACGTGAGCGCGTTCTCAATGGTGGGCCACACTTTCTGGTGCGTCTCCGAAGACGCCCATTTCTGGCGCAGCTCCTCGCTCTGGAATGTCAACTGAAAACGATAATTGACGCCGCCGGGCGGCTCGCCCTGCAGTGCCGATCGAAGCTTGCACATCTTCACATCGACATAACCCTCAAAGGCCGCCGCCGCAGGCTTGAAGATGGTTTGAAAGTTACGCAGCATCTCCCGTTCCCTGGCCGGGTCGACTGAAAGATCCACATCCAGTACGACTGGCCGCGGCGTCTGTGCCGTGGGTCCCGGAACGCTGGAGCCGCTGCCGCCAGCCGCAGTTGCCTTGGCGCACGATTGTCGCTTCATCCTTGCACCTGCCTGTTATTGGTACAGCGGCTTCTCGCCCGCTACCGCAAGCCTGATCCGGTACACACTGGTCCGGGCCGTAATATAAAGCGTCCTGCCGTCTTCGGCCCATGCGCAGTTCGCCGGCAACTCGGGCGGCTTGATCGTGCCAAGATGCCGGCCATCGGGTGAGAACACCCAGAGGCCTCCTGGACCGCTGCCATAGACATTGCCCAGCGAATCCACCTTCATCCCGTCGGGGTCGTTTGGTTCTTTCTCACCAGTTACGTCGGCGAACACCCTGCCATTGAAGACAGTGCCATCCGCGGCAACATCGTATCGCATCCAGACCCGGTAGTCCGGGTCCGAATTGGCGACGTAGAGGGTCTTCTCGTCGGGCGAGAAGGCGAGCCCGTTGGGGCGCGTCAGGTCTTTGATCACTGCTTGCAGTTTCCCGTCGGCATAACGGTACACGCCATTGAAGTCCAGTTCCTTGGCGGGATCGTCGTCCTGCCCCAGGAGCCCATAGGGTGGGTCGGTGAAGTAAAGCGCGCCGTCGGACTTGTACACCAGGTCGTTGGGACTATTGATGCGCTTGCCCTGGTACCGCTCGATATATGGCGTCATGGTCAGGTCCCCGGCCACGCGCACAATGCGGCGATTGGTGTGCTGGCAAAGGAGCACGCAGCCGTCTTTATCGGCGACCATGGCGTTCGAGCCGATGAACGATCCCGCGGGCGCGGAACTGTGCCCCCCGGAGTCCCGGATCAGGACCTCCACCGTTCCGGATGGCGTGACCGAGCGGAGCACGTTGCCGGTCACGTCGCTAAACCACAAGTGGCCGTCGGACCGCCATAGCGGGCCCTCGGACCATTGGAATCCGCTGGCGATCTTTTCAATCTGCGCATCCCGGGGCACGATGGAATCGAGCGCCGGATCGAGGCGAACAATGCTCCCCACGCCGTGCGCTTCGCCCCCGGGCGCGGACACCGCGTCCTGAGAACAGCAAACAGGTGGAACAGGCTGATGTTTCATATTCTTTTGCTTCGTTGGAAAAGTGCCATTTCTCGCTCACGCTGAGGCCCACTTCCCGCTGGTCTCAACTCGACCTGCCGCGGGAAGCGCGACCAGCAACTTAAGACACGGCCATACACTCCGCGGCCCATCTCCCGGCCGCGAGAATGGGCATTGCAATCCATCACGTCTCACGCAGCAGCCACTGCGCCGCATTCTTCTGCATCTTTTCGTACTCCGGATTCCAGAGGACGCTGATCATGTGCCCGGGCGCCATGAAGCACACCCGCCCCTTGCCGTATTCGTAGGCCCATACGGACTCGGCTGTGTTGCTGCGGCGTCCGGCGGAGTCGGTAAAGTCGAGCCCGTCCTCATTGACGCTGCGGGCAAGCACATACTTGGGGTCCTTGTCGTACACCACGTAATGCTGCTCGTCGGTAACCACAAAGTCCCTGACGCCGCGCGTTATGGGATGTTCGGAATTGACGATCTTGACCTTGAAAGGCCGGATCGCAGGGTGTCCGGCGTATATGGCGCCCTCGACGTCGCGGTAGTCCTTGTTCCAGATCGAAAGCTCGCTGTTGTTGTGAAAGGCCCACAACGCGCCGCCTTCGGACACCCATTGCTTGATCGCCTTCCCCTGCCCGGGCGTCATCCAGCCGCTGAAGTGCGATCCGATCTTCCGCTGGATGGCCGGAACGCTGACGATCTTATCCCGCGGCTCAGACCAGTAGACCTGATGCCAGTAGCCGCAATCGTACCGGCGGCCGTCGCGGAACATGATCAGGATTTTGTATTTCCGCAGGTTTTCGTAGGTGACGAGCTTCTCCTGGTCGGAGAAGTCGATCGAGAGCCGGGCATCCTCGACCAGGGTGGCCGTCAATGCCGAGCGGATGTAGTCGGAATTATGGGATTCATCGCCGCACAGCGCGAAGGCAGTGGCGTTTGTGCCGGAGTTCCCAGCGTTGGCAATCGCGGCTCCCGCTACAGCGCCAAGGCTGGCGCAGGTTGCGCGAGCAAGCGTTCTGCGAGTGATCATTCCTGCCTTTCCTGCCCGGTGCGCAATTCCATCCGCTTCGTCATTTCGCCCCGAAGCGGCTCCGGCGCAACGGGAAGGGAATGCGCAGTGCGGGTGGCAGGATTGACTGCCCCCCGCACTGGAATAACTGGCTGCTGGTTACTCCGTATCAGAAGTAAAGCTTCGCTGCCACCATCGCCTGACGCGGACTGCCGTTCTGTCCAGTGATCATGCCGAACGTCGCCGAGGTGATGGCGCCGTCCGGATTGCCGGCGTTCATGTGGTTGAAGACGTTCTGCGCTTCGAAGCGCAGTTGGAAGTAGCGCGCTTCGTTGCTGCCCAGAGTGAAGTTCTTCATCAGAGAGAAATCCCACTGGCTGAAGCTGGGCCCCACGAGACCGGGAATGACCGGGCCCGTGTCGCCGATTTCGAGCAAAGTCGGCGTGGCTTGGGCGAGGCGGAACGCCGCGCGGTTCATGTACGACGAAGCGTTGGCGGAGCCGATGAGCGCGGCGTGCCCCGACACGTTGTTGTTGTACTGAACGCGGGGATAGGCGAAGCTCGGACGCTCCGAGTTCCCGCTGTTGTTTGACTGGCCGGCGATCCACCACAGGGTGTTGTTGCCGCTCACGCCCAGGTACTGGCCCGAGCGGATGGTCGTGTAGCCTGCAGCAACCCAGCCGCCCACCACTTTGTCGAGCAGCTTTCCACCCAAGCTCTGCGTGTCGTTGAGGAAGTGCTTGCCCTTGCCGAAGGGCAGTTCAACGCTGTAGTTGAGGATCAGCCTGTGCCGTGAGTCGGAAGGCGACAACGAGTAGACGTCGCCACGGCCGAGACCGGCTTGGGTGAGCGTCGCGCCCGGGCTGTTGTAATCGACCCCGCCACAGTCCTGCATCAGCTTGCTGAGCGTGTAGTTGGCCATAAAGCCCAAACCGCCCGAAAAGCGATGTTCAATCTGGAGGTAACCGGCGTTGTAGTTGGAAGTGCCATCCGGATCGCCGTTGGTCGAGATCTGCGACCACAGGGGGTTCAACTCGTAAAGCTCGCCGAGCGGGATCATTTTGCCGCTGCGCGCGGTCCCGGCCGGGATCTGACCGTAGAACGGATTTGGAACCGGGGTTAACAGGTTGCTGCCCAGACTGCCGAGCTTGTGATACGCGTCCGGCAGAATGTGTTCGCCTTTGCCCAGCCACGTCGGAAGCCCGCGGCCCATGCTGCTGTTGTACGCCGCCTCGACCACCCAGGAGTTTCGGCCGGACCCGAGCTGGCGCTGAATGGCCAACTGAACGTCGTGTTCGCGCCCGGCGTTGTTCTTCGCGGTCTCCGAAAGCCACCAATTGCCCATCACCGACTTGTTCAACGCGCTGACGTCGCGCGTAAACGGGATGTAGCCGGCGCCGCCCGGCATCGGGTCCGAGAAGGTCAGCGGGTAAGTGAGGCCGCCGTCGCCCGTGCCGCCCTGGGCCAGACGGGCCGAGTCACCGTAACCGACGTTCCAGCGCGCTCCGCTGAGGAACCAGCTACCGGTCTTCGTCATGTAGAGCAAGCCATAGCTGGCCCGGATCACCGTGCGGGGCATGATCTCGTAGGCCACGGCCGCGCGCGGGCCGAAGTTGTGGTTGTGCGTATCCTGCAAGGTCTGCATCGGGTATTCGGACGTACCCATCTCCGCGGCGCGGCCATGGATTCCACTGGTCATCCACTGCGGTTGCGCCAGGGTCATCCCAATGGTCTTCTCCACCTGATCCCAACTCCATCCGGAGGTGGGCTGGATGTTCCAGGCGTAGTTGCGATCCCAGAAGACCTGGCGGTTAAAGCGCTCCAGGCGCGGCGGCTCGTAGTCCCATCGCATGCCGACGTTGAGAGTCAGCTTCTTGGTCAGCTTGATGTCGTCCTGGGCGTAAGCGCCGTGATAGGTCTGCAGCGAAGCGGGGCCCGCCATCTGGTTGCCATCGCCCCAGGTGGTTGCGCCCAGCAGATAGCCGGCGTAAACCGAGCCGGTGTTGGCCTGCGTGGACGGGGACATGGAGGTCACCGACCGGTCCGAGCTCATCTCGAAGTTGCCGCCCGTGGTTTCGTTCGTGTAATACCGGCGGTGCTCGTAGCCCGCCTTAAAGGTGTGTTTGCCCCACATCCTTTGGATGGCGATGCTGCCGTTATATGCCGTGTCGCGCGTGTCATCCATCGACCCGCCGCCGAGCCCGGTCAAGCCGCTCATGTTCGAAATTGACGGAACGCGGCCGTTGTTTAAGCCTCCGAGCAGGTTGATTACGTTGGCGGGAAGGCCCCAGTTGCTGTCATTGACGTCGACCGCCGAGCCGCTGAAGCTCTTGTCCCGGACCACACCGCCGCGGAGGGTGATCATGGTGCTCGGGCTCACCATCCAGTCATGCGCGATCGAGGCCGTGTAGGAGTCAACGGTGTTTATCCCAACGGCCTCCAGCGCCGAAAGCGCGCGGGGCGTGACCTTGTCGTAGCTGTACTGCGAAACGGTAAAGTGCGTGATTTGCGTGGAGCTCCAGTTCTGATCCAGGCGCCCGGTCCAACTGTTGTTGTTCGACGGAGTGCTCCGCGCGTAAACGAAGTTGTTCTGATTGGAAGTATTGGGCAGCGGCGCCTGATTCGCCGTCGGATAATAGCCGTTGTAAATCTTGGCCAGCGCATCGAAACGGTTCGCAGGAATCTTCATCCCTGGAAAGGGATCGCGCACGACCTGTCCGTTGACGATGCGGCCCGTAGTCGGGTCGTAAATCTGAACGGGGTGGCCATTATCGATCAGGCTCTGCGAGAAATCGCCGGACTTTTCGAGCGCTGTCGGCACCGATGCCTGGCTCGCATTGCTGCCTTCTTTGTGACGGTCACCTTCGTAGTTCAGGAAGAAGAAGGTCTTGTTTCTGCCGTTGTAGACCTTCGGGATCCAGACCGGCCCACCGACAGTGAATCCGAAGACGTTGTCGTGAAACACTCCCTTTGAACGTCCGAGGCGGTTCGAGTTCCAGTCGTTGGCGTTCAGCTTGTCGTTCTTGAAAAACTCGTAGCCGCTGCCGTGGAGATCGTTGGTGCCCGAGCGGGTGACCAGAGTGACCGCGCCGCCGGAAAGGCGTCCGTACTCGGCAGACAGACCGTTGGTCATGACCTTGAACTCGGCGACAGCTTCCTTGGAGGGTACCGAAGGCGGCACGTTGTGGAGATAGCCCGTGGTAACGGGCTGACCGTCCAGGAAGTACTCGGTCTCGTTCGTGCGGCCGCCATTGACGCGGAAGTCCTGGCCGTAGCCGCCTTGGCTGGACTGGCCATTCACGTTCGGGGCCATCGCCGCGAACGACAGGGCGTTCCGGCTGTACTGGGGCAGTTCCTGAATGCGGCGATTGTCGATCACCAGCCCCTGCTCGGCGTCTTCGGTCCTGAGCAGCGGCACGTCCGACGTAATGGTCACGCTATCCGTGGATGCACCGATCTGCATCGGAAAATCCACGTTGAGCCGGTCGCCGACCTGCACGACGATATTGTCGCGATTAATCGGCTTGAACCCTACCTTCGTGGCGGTCAAATGGTAGCGGCCGGGCTGCAACGCGGGGACGGCATAGTAGCCTTCACCGTTTGATGCCGCAGTGCGCTGCGCCCCCGTTTCCATGTTCGTGATAACAATGCTGGCCCCCGGAATCACGGCCCCCGAAGGATCCGAGATTCGTCCGCCCACCTGTGCGTCCTGCGCAAGCAACGGAGTGCTTGCAGCGAACAGCAAGGCTGCAAACAAGAGCAGAAAAACATCTCTGAACAACTTCATGAACTTTGTTCCTCTCGTCTAGCAGTCACTCGGTTGATTCATCGTCTTGTTCGAAGATTGCTGGTGAATACCGTCCTGCGCGCAGCGAGCAACAGCGTCACCAACCCACTGCCCGTCTTGTCCGCGCACAGGGTCCCCCGCCAAGGCGGCCGTCGGGAATTTCCGCCCTTCAGCCCCGCTGAGAGCTGGCAGATGACAATTCCCCGGCGCCCCCTGGCATTTTGTATACAATTGCGTTCTATCATCATGCGGCGTAATGAGTCAACAAAATAAAGCATCATTGTTTGCAAGCGATTGATTATAGACGTGTTATTTTGCAGAAACGATGAACTTGTTACATAATCGGCCAGGAACAGCGAGTGCATTCTTGACGCTCAGCATGCGATCGTGTACAACTTGGAGAGAGCTATGAGCGGAAAACCTTCCCACGATGAGGCACTGCATTCGTTCCTCTACCGTTCGCTGCTTGAAAAAATTATCAGCGGCGAGTTTGCGCCCGGACAGCGCCTGGTCGAAGAAGAACTCGCACGCGCTTACGGCGTAAGCCGCACGCCGATCCGGGAGGTTCTACTGTCGCTGGTGAAGGACGGTTGCGTGGAACGCGCCCGCAACTGCGGAGCCCGGGTCGTGGCCTTCACAGCCGAGGATGTCGAGGAACTCTTCGACCTTCGTACGGCCCTCGAGGTTCACTGCATTTCAAGCGTCGTACGCACCGTAAAAGTGAGCGAGTTGCTGGCGCTGCAGCACAGCCTCGAAGCGATCAAGAGCAAATCCGGCGCCGCGTTGGTGGAAGCGCACGCAGGAATTGACCTGAAGTTGCATCACCTGATCGTGGAAAACTCAGGGAACCGGCGCCTGCGCGCGCAGATGCAAAACCTCTCGCTGCTGATCGAATCGTTGCAGCTCAGCAGCTTCAACAACGACGAGCAGGCCCGCAAGACCGGCGAACAGCACCTGGCCATTGTGCACGCGCTCTTGAAACGGGACGTTGAGCTCGCCCGGCAACTCCTGACGGAGCACATCGAATATGGCAAGCGAAACGTGCTCCAGATGTTTATCAAGACCGCGTACCAGCGGGAACTTGCGGCCAGGGAGTAAGCGGTGCGGCAGCCCAGGGCACAATTTGCGCTCCTTCATGACCGGCGAGCCATGGTCGTGAACGGAGGAACCGCGCTGGGCTATTGTGCGAATGCAGAGCGATGTAATGAATGACGAACGCTTGCTGCTACTCGCGCCGGAGGATAACGTCCTCGTGGCAATTCGCGCCATCGAACGCGGGTCGGTCCTGACCATCGGCGAACGAGCGATCCACGTCGCCGAACGGATTCCCCTCGGATTCAAGGTGGCGGCGCGGGACATCTCGCCCGGGGAGAAGATCTTCAAGTACGGAGCACCCATCGGCTCCGCCACCTGCGACATTCCCGCCGGTTCGACGGTCCATGTCCACAACATGAAGAGCGACTATTTGCCCACCTGCAATCCGGAGGTGCATGCCCGCCATGACTCCAGCGACTGAGATCCTCGGATACGCGCGGCCGGACGGGCGCAAGGGGATTCGCAACGTGATCGCCGTCGCCTACCTGGTCGAGTGCGCCCAGCACGTGGCACAGGAGATCGCATATCCGTTTCGCGCGCGCGGCGTGCACCTGATCGGCTTCGGAGGCTGCTACCCGAACGAATACGCCGCACGAATGATGCGGCAGCTTTGCACGCACCCAAACGTCGGCGGCGTCCTCCTGGTGTCGCTGGGGTGTGAGAGCTTCGACCGGCAGGCGCTCGCAGGGGCCATCCGCGACTCGGGCCGTCCCTGCGCAACGCTGGTCATCCAGGAATCCGGTGGCACGCGCAAGACCGTGGAGCGGGGCCACGCCTGGATAGAGACAACGCTCAGCGCTCTTGACGTGACGCCGCGCCAGCCCATGCGCATTGATGAACTCGTCGTGGGCACGGTGTGCGGGGGCTCGGATGCAACCAGCGGGCTGACCGCGAACCCGGCCATCGGGCGCACCTTCGACCTGCTGGTCGCCGAGCGCGCCACCGCCATCTTCGAAGAGACCGGCGAGCTGATCGGTTGCGAGCAGATCATGGCTGCGCGCGCGTCCAATCCGGCCCTGGCCGGCGCCCTCGTGGCCGCGGTGGAGAAGGCGGCCCACTACTACACGGTGCTCGGGCACGGCAGTTTCGCGCCGGGCAACGCCGACGGCGGTCTGACCACCCAGGAAGAGAAGTCCATGGGCGCCTACTGCAAGAGCGGCAGTTCCAGTATTTCGGGATTGATCAAACCGGGCGACGTGCCCGCGGCCGGCGGGCTCTATCTGCTCGATGTCGTGCCGGATGGGGAAGTCCGGTTCGGATTCCCCAACATCAATGACATTGCCGAAATTGCCGAGTTGATCGCATGCGGCTCCCACCTGATCCTGTTCCCCACCGGCCGGGGCTCCGTGGTTGGCTCGGCGATCTCACCGGTGATCAAGGTCTGCGCCAATCCCGAGACCTTCCAGCGCATGAGTGAAGATATGGACGTGAACGCCGGCCGCATCCTGGAAGGAGCGGCCACGCTCGACGAGGTGGGCCGCGAGATTTTCGACTTAACCGTAGCCACCGCGCAAGGCCGTAAAACCGCTTCCGAATCTCTGGGCCATCAAGAGTTTGTACTGACCTACAAGAGCTTTGAACCTGTTGGGCCCGCTTGCCTTCCATCACCGGCATAGACTGGCGGGGGCAAGCCAGAGAAGGACTGCGGAATCAGCACGGATCGTTTGATCTTTTGCCAATCATCGTGAGTTTGCCGCGGGCTCTGGCGCCTTCTTTCCCGTTGCGATGCACATCCAGGAGCGGGCGTGCGGAAGTCTGGAGTGATCTCGCTGGCGCGCGCCCTTCGCAGGCCTCAAAAAGCTGAAGAAGTTCACAGACCGCAAGACCGCGGTGGCGCGCAGTTACTCGTTGGATGCCTGCAAATCCGCGGGTTCGTGAGCCGGTACGAGAAAGTTGCGCCGGAATCTGGTGCGCGAACTTATCGCATTGGCCCTCACGTTCGTGTGGTCAGAACGGTGATCCAAAAGAGGCCCTCGGGACACTGAAAAGCAAACCGCTCCTTGATCTCGGCCCCACACACCCGCAGGTCATAGCCACTGCCATCCACCACGGATGGCATGGAAAGCTGGGTTCCCTTCGTCAACACGCACTTCAGGTTTCCGCCTATCATGTTGGCCAATTCGCCGAGCACGTCGCGCACCATATCATCCCGCATGTCGGGCGGTTCAATGGAAAGGAAGCGGCAGGCAAATCGGTAAGCCACGAGCCAGTCGCACTCCAGCAGTACCGCTCCCTTCCAGGCGCCCGCCAGATGGACAGCCGATGTCAACCGGTCCCTTCCAGGGAACCAGAGCGTCTCACATTCGCCCACGTCCAGGCTCACCATGGTCCCGAAGACAGCCTTCACAATCTCGGCCAGTTCGTTCGGCAGTATCTCTACGCTCAATTCGGCTGGCATAAGTGTCCTTTCAGCGGGCGACGTAAGCGATCGCACTTCCTACAACCCGTCGTTCAAACCACTCGTCAACGCCCAACGCCGTCTCCGCGCCACCCAGCAACAGCCAGCCTCCTGGAGGCAGTGCGCCGTGGAGTTGTTTCAGTATGTTCATCTTCGTTTCGGCATCGAAATAGATCATGACGTTGCGGCAGAACACCAGGTCAAAAGCTCCGAGAGTATGTATGCTCTTGCGCAGGTCAATCGTCTTGAAATCGACCATCCGGCGCACCGGCTCATTCAACTGCCAATCCATCCCGGCGCGGCGAAAATGCCGCACCAGAAGACTTGCCGGCAATCCCCGGTTCACCTCTATCTGCTGGTACCTGCCGGTGCGGGCGCGCTCCACAACTTGAGAGGAAAAGTCGGTGCCCAGGATCTCGATGTTCCAATCGCTCAGCCCGGCGTCCAGGAGCAGCATCGCCAGGCTGTAGGCCTCCTGCCCGGTCGATGCCGCAGCCGACCAGAATCGCAGTCTCCTGCAATCCCGCCGCTCTTCCTTGAGCCGGGGCAGCAACACCGACCGTATGGCGTCATATTGAGCCGGATCGCGGAAAAAATAGGTTTCGTTGGTCGTCATGGCCTCGACGACCTGGCGGTCTATCTTCGGCGCGTAAGTGGCCTGAAGGAGTGCGCACAGGTCGTTGATTGAGTCGAGGCCGAGTTGCCTGACGATCGGAGTAAGACGGCTTTCAAACAGATACTGCTTGTCTTCTTCGAGGACGATGCCCACTTCGGAGTAGACATGTTTCTGAAGGAACCGATAGTTCTCCAGGCGAATTTCAGCGGTTGAAGTTTGGATAGCCATCCCGCCCTTTTTCAACCTCGACCGGCGATCCGCAGAATCTCCGGCACGACCCGATCAAGCGGCAGCACACGGTCGGCAAGGTGCGCATTTACGACAGCGCCGGGCATTCCCCAAACGACGCTCGAAGCTTCATCTTGAGCCAGAATGCTTGCTCCCCGGGCCTTGAGTATCTCCGCACCGCGCAGTCCGTCCTGCCCCATGCCGGTCAGAATTACGGCGATGGCAGCGCCGCCGTAAGCCTCTCCGATCGAAGCGAACAGCGCGTCGACCGACGGGCGGCAAGAGTTCTGCGGCGGCGACTGATCCAGATAGACGTGCACGCGGCTTCCGATGGAAGCCACCTTCAAATGGAAGTCTCCAGGCGCTATCAGGATCTTGCCGGCCTCGACCGGCACGCCCTGGCTCGCTTCCTCAACGGGCAGCCGGCAAGTGGAGTGAAGACGCTCGGCGAGCAACCGCGTGAAGAGCGGGGGCATGTGCTGTACCACGAGGATCGGCAGCGGGAACGTGGCCGGCAACTGCGGCAGGATCGCACCCAGCGCGTTCGGCCCTCCGGTGGAGGATCCGATGACGACAACTCTGGGCTGCACCGTCGCGTTTTGCTGGATTGGCGCGCCCCGCCAGGCCGGCGGCACCGCCGTAACTTGAGCCATGTCCGGCCGCGCCGCCGGACGGTTTTGTTCCGCCAGGCGAAAGAACTGTTTGATCTTCGGGATGAGATCTTCCCGGAGACGTGCCAGCGACCGGTCCAGCGATCCTTCGTTGGCGGGTTTGGTCACATAGTCGTCGGCCCCGAGGGCCAGGGCCTCTAAGGTCACCGCCGCGCCACGCTCGGTGAGCGTGCTGAACATGATGACCCGCAGTTGGGGATAATCGCGCCGGACTCGCCGCAGCGTTTCCAGACCGTCCATCTCCGGCATTTCGATGTCCAGCGTCAGGGCATCGGGATTCAATTGCGGGATCCGTTGCAGTGCGATCGCGCCGTTCGCCGCGGCGCCCACCACTTCAAGCGCGGGATCCTGCTCGAGAGCATGAGTGACCAGCCGGCGGATGACCACGGAGTCGTCCACCACCAGCACGCGAATGCGCTCCCCCGGTTGCAGCAATCGCCTGTTCATCACAAACATGGTTGCTCTCTCCTCAAGGACGGATTCCTGCAAGCTGAAGCTTCTCCACAAGAATGTCTTTTGTGAATGGCTTCATAACGTACTCGTTGGCCCCGGCCTCCAGCGCTGCCGCCATCTGGTCGAGTTCGGTCTCGGTGGTGACCATCACAATTACCAGCGAAGAAAGCGCCGGGATTTGGCGTAATCGCTTGAGCAACTCAAATCCATTGATTTCGGGCATATTCCAGTCCACAAGGACCAGCGAGACCGCTGTATTCCCGGACTCCAGCAGCTCCAGAGCTTCCCGTCCGTTGGTCGCCTCGCGAACCTCGAACCCGAGTTCCCTCAAGGTATTGCCGAGGATCATCCGAACCGCCCTGGAATCGTCCACGACCAGTGCTTCGGCCATCATTTCTCCTGACTTTTTTCCGTCGACAGCGCGGAAGGACGCGGCTTGACGGACGAAGGGTAGCCGCCTTGCCGCGTCCCGCCTGGAGATTCGATCAAATACTGAACTGTGAGACGATCTCCTGAAGGTGAGCCGCCATCCGGCTCAACTCGTGCGCTGCCTTCTCCGTATCGCCAGCGCCCTGCGTGGTGTTCTTAGCCGCAACGGCTACGCCGCCGATGTTCTTGGCGATCTGCCCGACTCCCTGAGCTGCTTCGGTCACGCTGCGACCAATCTCGTTAGTGGTTACCGTCTGTTCCTCGACGGCCGAGGCAATGCTGTTGGAGATGTCGTTGATCTGGTCGATAATCGTGCCAATCTCCTCGATGGCCTTGACCGCGCTCTTGGTATCGCCCTGGATCGCTTCGATCTTCTGGCCGATGTTTTCGGTTTCCTTGGCGGTCTGCTTGGCGAGTTCTTTCACTTCGTTGGCCACCACCGCAAAGCCCTTACCTGCTTCACCAGCGCGCGCCGCCTCAATGGTGGCATTGAGGGCCAGCAGGTTGGTCTGCTGCGCGATTGAAGTGATCACCTTGATCACATTGCCGATCTCCTGACTGGATTCGCCGAGCTTCTTCACGGTTCCATTGGTCGCTTGCGCCGCGCTGACGGCATTCTTCGCCACGCGGGCTGCTTCGTTGGCGTGCTTGGAGATCTCGCGAATCGAAGACTGCATCTGCTCGGAGGCCGAAGCGACCGAAGAGACGTTCTTCGAGACCTGCTCACTGGCCGCGGAGACGACATTGGCCTGCGTTGCGGTCTCCTCCGCATTACCTGCCATTTGCTGGCTTACTGCGGACAACTCTTCGGAAGAGGAAGCCAGCGTCTGCGCATTCTGGCTGAAGTTTCGCATGCTGTCCTGAAGGTCAGCCGCCATCGTATTGATGTCTTCCTGGAGTCGCGCGAAGTCACCTTGGCTCTCGCCCTCAACCCGGGCCTTGAGGTCCTTGGCCGCGATTTTACCCAGGACCGCCGATGCCGCTCCGAATGGCACGGCCATCGCGTTAAGCGTGTTGTTAAGACCCTCGATGATCTTGCGGTAGTCACCCTGGTGCTTGGTGGCGTCGGCGCGCATCGCGAGGTTGCCGTCCACGGCCGCCTTCGCCAACATGCTTGCGTCGGCTACCAGCAACTTGATGGTGGCGAACAAGGAGTTGAAACCGCCCGTGAGGCGCTGGAAGTCACCCTTGTATGTTCTGTTGATGTGCTCTGGCGTGACTCCCTTGCTCAAGCTATCGAGGTGTTCGATGGCTTTCGTCATCGGGACGGCAACACTCTTGAGCGCGGAGTTCACGCTCTCGATGATCTTGCGGAAGTCGCCCTGGTGTTTGGAGACGTCCGCCTGCGAGTCCTCACCCAGGCGGCCTTCCGCGAGGGCTTGGGCAAGCGTGGTGGTATCAGCCACCAACGCATTGATATTGTCAATACAGGCGTTCAAGCCGTTCTTGATCTGCTCGACCTCGCCGCTGTAACTGTCTGTGATCTTCGACGGAATGTCGCCCTTGCCGATCCGGTTCACGTACTCGACCGCAACCGTCAACGGTTTCGCCAATGCATCCAACATCCCGTTCAGACTCTCAACGATGATCCGGTCGCTGCCCTGGAACTGGTCAGGGTGCGCCCGCTCCGAGAGTTGGCCTTGCTGGAGAGCGGAGGCCACCCGGAGTACTTCCTGCTCAAGCTCGCTCTGTTTCTGCGTCTTCTGCGCCTGACTTACTGGACGGTCCAGAACGGCGGCGCCGGTGGACGAGTTCCGTCCGGCAGAAACTCGCCGGATGTCGTTTCCTTGTCTTGCCATGGTTCTTGCTCCTTAAGCACTTCTATTGCGTAACTACGCCGTCGCCGGCGCCTGATTTCCGATCTGATTTAGTCTCTGAATGGCCGTCGGCCTCACGCCGGCCTTTGTTCCGGCGCTTCACCGTCCGGTCAACGAACCGGATGGCCGGCGCGCAGGACTCTTACCGCGTTGCCATGCCGCCGTCCGATTGCCTTCTGCCGTAGAGGAAAGCACATATGTCTCATTCGGCTGCCCTCCCAACGGCGAGATCGACTGTTCGTTCTGCGTCGAGAACCAATAGCAGCCGGTCTTTCAGTTTGTAAACACCGCTGATGAACTCCAGCGCCGCAGGATCGAGATTCTCCGGCGGCCGCTCGTACGTGTCGGCGTCTACATCCAGCACGTCTCCGATTTCGTCGACCAGCAAGCTGACGGCGCCGTCCTCGGTGCGAACCACCACGTTGATCGGCGTCTGATCGTCAGGGCGGGGCGGCAATCGGAGCCGCCGCCGCATATCAACGGCGGTGACGATCTGGCCGCGCAGATTAATCAGACCCTCGATGACTTCCGGCGCCTGCGGCACCCGGGTCATCTGCTGGAAGCACAACACTTCCTGAACGCGGAGAACATCCACGCCGAAATACAGGTCCGCCACGAAGAACGTGGAAAACTGTCTGCTGGCTTGAACCAGTTCGGGTCGCAGGGCCGCAGTATCGGTTGCCATCTGCTTATCTCTCCTCTCCCACGGACACCGGCGCAGGCTCCGCCGACGACAGAGCCGAGGCCAAATGCGACAGTGATTCGAGCAGGGCTTCCCGATCGAATTTTGTCTGGCAGCCCTGGAAACCCGCCGTCTGGCCCGCGGCGGCCTGGATCTGCTCGGCGGATTCGGCCAATGCAAGAACGGGGATACTCGCCCACTCCGGCCGTTGACGCATGGTCTCGATCAACGCGGAACCGCCGTCGGGCGGAAGATCCAGCGCGGCGACGACGACGTCCACCGCCTGCTGCTCCAGGCCACGCATCGTTTCGTCCAAGTTGGCGGCTTCCAGGACACGATAGCCCGCCATATCCAAGCCGCTCCGTATCAGGCCGCGCGAAAAGGCCGAGGCGTCAGCGACCAGGATTCTCTTACCGTTCGCGACTCTGCTCGTGCCCTGGGACCAATTTCCGGCAGCCATGCGAATGACCGGATTGAGATCGAGGAAATCCGTGACTCGCTTGCCCACTACCGCCGAGCCGAGGAGGCCAGCACAGTCAGACTTCTGACGCACCGAGACTACCTCTTCGGCGACGTCCAGGATTTCATCGACCACCACGCCCACACTGTGGCCGCCGTCGCTGAAAACAATCACTTGCAGCGGATCGGCCGTCAGGTCCCGGTCGGCTGCGCCAGGTTCCAGCACGGCCCGGAGAGACACCAGCGGAAGGATTCGGTCTCTGTATTGCACGACGTCGCATCGGCCTGCCCGCTCGACTGTGTTTCGGGGAATCTCCTCGATCCTGGCGACGAGAGAGAGCGGAACCGCAAGGCGCTTGAAGGAACCGGCCCGGAACAGGAGCAGCCGCTGCTGCTCGACCTCCGTCTGCGTCTTCTGTTCGTCCTCGGCGTGCGCCTGGCTGGCGGATTCGGCAAGGACCCCGGAATGCTGACCGATGCCGAGCACATCAAGGATAAGCGCCACGCGGCCGTCGCCCATGATCGTCGCGCCGGCGTATTCGGTGCGCCCTTTCAGTTGCTTCCCTAAAGGCTTGACCACGATTTCCTGGGTGTCGTTGATGCTGTCAACTACCAGGCCGAACTGCCGGTCTCCCGCTTGAAGGACCACCATGCTGGCTGCCGCGGCCTTCCCGGGTGAATTCAGCCCCAGCACCTGATTCAGGTAGACGACGGGCAGTAAACTCCCCCGCCGGCGATATACCGGCGTACCGTGCACTCGCTCGATGTGCTTGCCGGAAGAATCACCATCGAGTTGGATCAGTTCAAGCAGGCTGATCTGAGGAATGACGAAGCGCTCGCCGCCGCTCGTGACCACCAGACCCGGAATGATGGCCAGAGTAAGAGGGATCTTGAGCTTGATTATGGTTCCCTCGCCTGGCCGGCTGAAGATATCGACGACGCCGCCAATCTTCTCAATGTTGGACTTCACTACGTCCATCCCGACTCCGCGGCCTGAAATATTGGTCACGGTTTGCGACATTGAAAAGCCAGGCCGGAAAATCAGGTTCAGCGCCTCGTGATCACTCAGCTTTTCGGCCTGTTCCGGCCGTAAGAAGCCTCTATCGACGGCCTTCTGTTTGACCTGCGCAACATCAATTCCCGCTCCGTCATCGCTGATCTCGATGTTGACCTGCCCGCCTTCGTGGTAGGCGCGAAGGGACAGTGTTCCTTGCGGCGGCTTGCCCGCCTTCGCGCGCGCTGCCGGCGATTCGATTCCGTGATCGCACGAGTTGCGAACCATGTGGACCAGCGGATCGTTGATGGCCTCAATGATGGTCCGGTCGAGTTCCGTCTCGGCCCCATCCATCTCCAGCCGGATCTGCTTTCCGAGTGCGACGGCCATATCGCGTACAACGCGCGGCAGCTTGTTCCACACCTTCCTGATGGGTTGCATGCGCGTCTTCATGACGCCTTCCTGCAATTCGGTGGTAATCAGGTTCAGGCGCTGTGATGTCGCGTTGAGGGCTGCGTCTTCGCGCTCGGTGTTGAACTGGAGAATCTGGTTGCGGGTCAGCACCAGCTCTCCCACCAGATCCATAAGCTTGTCCAGCAGTCCCACCCCAACCCGCAGGTTCGCGTCCGCCACGGCGGAGGACGCGACAGCGTCCTCCGCGGGCTTTTTACTTTCAGGAAGCTCGGAGACAGCGTTGCCGCTCGTAAGTTCCGCGGGTTGATCGGGCAAGCGGTCAGGACTGGGCTGGCCCTCAAGTCCGGCTGGTGATTGCACCGCGATGCGCAAGCGTTCGGTTAATTCCGCAAATGAGTCGGGCCCTTCCGCTCCGCTCGCTTCGATGGAAGCCAGCACCTTTCGAGCAGCGTCAACGGTTTCGAGGATGAGGGACACAAGCGTTGGATTGAGTTCCCGTTGGCCGTCGCGCAACTGGCTCAGCAGGCTTTCGGCCTGATGGGTGATCTTCTCCAGCGTCGAAAACGCGAAGAATCCGCACGTGCCCTTGATGGTATGAAAGGTGCGGAAGATGCTTGCGAGCAGAGCCGCATCCTTCGGATGCTGCTCAAGCTCGACGAGTTCCTGATCCAGACGCGAGAGGTTTTCATGGCTCTCGACCAGAAATTCGCGAATCACGTCTTGATCTTGCATAGAGTTCTCCCCAGGGCTCCGAAACGGTTCCATGCTGCTTTCTCAGCATTCGTCGGCAACGAATTGCGCCGTGTTCTCCGTCGATGACACTTGACGGGCTGGCCTCTACGGTGGAGGCCTTGCCCGATGGCGCCAGCGGCAAGCCGGTCCGGTCACCATTCAGAAAAGGTATCGGCACAAAAGTCAGATCTGATGCCGGCAGGCGGTCGTCCGAACGGTTATTAACCGTTCAGCCCTGGGCGTGACAAAGCCAGCCCGAAGAGACCGGCGTGTCCATTGCGATGGTGAAACGCGGACCTGTAGGCCGGCGCCACATGTCATTGGCTGCACGGCCAAATCGAACACTGGTGCGCTGGTGGCAGTGAGGCACCACGCAGAGGATGGGCCGGCACGGCGGCGCCCCCTGAACTCGCGGCAAAGGCCGTGAGGGGCCGAGGCTCCTGGCAAGACAAGATGGGTACGATCACCGCGGCCTGCGGCGGACACGCGGCCGGGGCCGTAGAATATGTTGAAGCGGCCGCGGATCCACGCCGCGTCGTTCGACGTCGCGCTGCCAATGCGCGAGCCCTCTGGAAGCGGGAAGCTCAAGACGCCCAGAGGGCGCCTGACCGCGTCCCGGAGTTTACAGCCAATTCCGGCTTAGCTCCATGCGGCAGAGTTCGTGGAGTGAAGCGCTTCGGGCTGTGCCGCGGCGCCACTCAAAGCTCGGCCCAGAGCTTGGCGGAGCCTCGAAGTTCACTTTTTTCCGCAAACCAAGGTGTAAGATCGACAGTTGCTTGGTTTGGATCGGCCCCGCCTGCGAAGAAAACCAGTAGCACTGATTTCGGATTTCCCAGAGCTCACATGCAAAACGAAGAGCAGGTTCCAGATCTGGCCCGACACCTGACAGCCGCTGCAAGGGACGATCAGTACCCCAGTAATGAAGAGGTTGAGAACGAGGTCACGTGCATTATTGAGAGCCCGGAGTTTCGCAAGAGCAAGCGCTCTCAGCAGTTCCTGCATCACATTGTGGAGTGCGCTCTCCGCGGGGATGTAGAGCGCCTTAAAGAGAGCGTCATCGGCCTGGATCTGTTCGGGCGCACGCCGGGCTATAACACAGGCGGAGATGCTACGGTTCGGGTACGTGCCTGCGACGTTCGCCGGCGCCTGCTTGCCTACTACCAAAGGCTCGGAACCCGGGCCCGCGTGCAGATCGAACTTTTTCCCGGTTCGTACATGCCCAGATTCTGCCGCCTCGCGGCAGTCCCGGCCGCGCCTTCGCGGAACGCCGAAGCCAGGCAGCCGCTTGCCGGCCATCCCTTCCTGCCGCTGGAGGATGCTCGTTTGCGGCAGCTCCACAACCTGGCGGCGAGACTCGATGCCGACGCGCGGGGTGAAGACCCTGCTGCGGACGGCGGCGTGCGGCCGCAGGCGGAATCCGATCCCCTGTACTTTCTGATCGCCGGTCTGGCGGAGACCACGCAGGCGGATTGCGTCTACATCGGGGCCGTGCTGGGCGAATCTGCGGAAACGGTCAAAGCCATTGCTGTCGTGAAAGGTGGGCAGAGAGCGGAAAGTTTCGAATATCCGCTGGCGGATTCCCCGTGCAAGAACGTGTTAGCGAAAGCTGCCGTGATTTACCCGCAAGGCGTTCAGCGCGAATTTCCGGACGATGCACTGTTGCGGAACATGGGTGCGGAATCCTACGCCGGCGTGCCGCTGTCGGACTGCAGAGGTGAGCCGCTGGGACTCCTGGTGGCCGTATCCAGGCAGCCGCTTCGCGACGCTCAACTTGCAAGAACATTGCTGGAGGTCTATGCCGGCCGGATCGCCGCGGAACTCGAGCGCGAGATTGCGGAGCACACGCTCTATGAGAGCGCCTGGCGGTATCGAACGTTGTTCGAAGCAGCCGGAGACGGGTTTCTGCTGCTGAGCCGTGACCGCTTCATCGACTGCAATCCCAAGACGCTGCAACTATTCAGATGCACGCGGGAGCAACTCCTGTCCCGGCCGACTCTGACCTTGGCCCCGCCGCACCAGCCGGATGGCAGTGATTCCAGGGTGGCGCTGAGGGCGAAATTCGAGCAGGCGCTGCGCGGAGAAGCCGTCTCGTTTGACTGGCTGACTCAACGCTTGGACGGCTCGACTTTCAATGCGGAGATCACGCTCAGCCGCGTCGACAACTTCGGCGCGGCGCACTGCCTGGCGCTGGTCCGGGATGTGACTCAGGCCCGGGAGGCCGAACGGCGCATCCGGCAAAGCGAAGAGCGCTTTCACGCGGTCTTCTCTGGCGCCGGCATCGGCATGATCGTGCACGACTCGCAGGGCCGGATTATCGAGAGCAACCCGGCGTGGCAGGCGCTGCTCGGCTATACCGAGGCGGAACTCGCCGGCATGAACTTCGCCGACTACACGCACCCCGACGACGTGGAGTCCGACATGCGTCTGTCAACAGAGCTCTTCGAAGGGAAGCGCGAGCGCTATCAGATGGAGAAGCGCTACATCCGCAAGGACGGCCAGGCGTTCTGGGGCAGACTGACGGCATCCCTGGTCCGAAGTCCCAACGGCGAACCCCAATACTGCGTAAGGATGGCGGAGAGCATCGACGACCGCAAGCGCGCCGAAGCGGCAAGAGCCGCCAGCGAGGAACGCTTCAGAGTCCTCTTCGAATGCGCGCCGGAAGGCTACTACGTGCACGACGTCAGCGGCGTCCTCCTCAATGTAAACCGGGCCGCGGAACAACTGACGGGGTATCAAAGAGACGAGCTCATCGGCAAGACCTTCGCGCAGGTCGGTTTGCTGCCGCCGGATGATCTGGCGACGGCGCTGCGTCTGCTGCCCCGGTCGGCACGGGGAGAACCGGTGGAGTCCGCGGAACTCAAACTCATCCGGAGGGATGGCGAGATCGTTGACGTGGAGATTCGGACTTTTCCTGTCGAGACCGCGGAAGGCAAAGTCGTAATTGGAGTCATCCGGGACGTCACTCAGCGCAAGCGCGCGGAGAAAGCTCTGCGGGACAGCGAGGAGTCATCGCGTGTGATTATCGAGACGGCGCCGGATGGCATCTATATCGTTGCAGACTCGGGGCAGATCATCGAAGTGAACGAGGCCGCCTGCCGGCAACTGGGGTACACCCGGGAACATTTTCTGCAGCGCCGGCTCTCTGATCTCGTCGCGCCACGGCTTCTGGAGCAGACGCTTCGTCACTTGCGGGAGCAGGCGGCAGGCACTATTGAAACCGCCAACATCCGGGCCGACGGCAGCGAAGTGCCCCTGGAGCTGAGCACCTGCCAGTTGGTCTTCCGGGGACAGGCTGCCTGGCTTGGAATTGCGCGCGACACGACAGAACGCAAACGGGCAGAACAGGAACGCGCCCATCTTCAAGAGCAATTCCAACAGGCGCAGAAGCTGGAGAGCATCGGCCGTCTGGCGGAGGGCGTGGCGTACGACTTCAACAACCTCCTCACGGTGATCAACGGCTATAACGATGTGGTGCTGAACCAATTGCGGGAGGCGGACCCTCTTCGTGCGCGCGTAGAAGAGATTCGGAAAACCGGAGAGCACGCCGCGGAGCTGACGCGGCAACTGCTCGCCTTTGGCCGCAAGCAGCTCTTCGAGCCGAAACTGCGTGACCTGGATGCGGTCATAGCCGAACTTACGGAAATGCTCAACCAAGTGATGCCCGTCCAGTTGAGCGTTCTGCAAATCCTTATAAGTTCTATTCGAACAGTGAGCCGCAAACATTTTGGGCCATGATCGACTTCAATTCTGACGGCGTGCTTGCGGTCTATGTACCCAGGCCGCACGGTGTTCTCACAATTCGTGGCCTGGGCGCATGATCGCGCGCGCGGCGCTCTCCACAGGGGTCGCCGTGTAATTGGCGCCGATCTTTGCCGTGGCTGCGCCGGTGAGCGTTCGGGGCCTTTGGGCTGTCGTCTGCTCCATCCTGGCGTCGCCCCGCAGCCCCGTCATCACCGGTGCGCAGGACGAGCAAGTTATCGGTTCCAGCAGAGAAGAAGCCCAGTGCCCGGTGCGCGCCTGTTCAGTCGTGTGGATTTCGTGTGATTCTAAAAACGCGCGGCTGGGGAATCCAGGGGAATTTTTTTCGGAACAAGGCGCGCAGAAGTGGCGGCACACGAGGAGTATTCGCGCCGTAAGTGTTTGAAACTAAAAGGGAGATTTGTTGGTTGCGGGGGTAGGATTTGAACCTACGACCTTTGGGTTATGAGCCCAACGAGCTACCAGGCTGCTCCACCCCGCACTCTGACTATAGCGAACCCGCAACTCTTCTGCAATGAACTCATTCATCCGGCCGTGACCGAATTCGGGATCATCCGGCCCTTTCCTCACGTATGCTGTCTTGAGAGGTGCCCGCGATGTTTCTCGCCGCATGTCCGCTTCCCGCCGCCAGCCGGTGCGAAGCCCCCTCTCTCACCTGCCCGTTACCTTAGATTCCACACCTGGGCCCGTCGTGCGCCGTACGTGCGCCCGGCCCGCGGCTGCCGTGGAACTCGTTCACAAAACAGGAGATATTCATGTTCGAAGCGTGGTATTACGTGATTGCCCTGATCGGGCTGATCGTCCTGCTGCTCTGCGCCAAGGCCCTGCTGGGCTTGGTCAGCATCCGGGAAATCCAGGTCGGGGTCGTCGTGAAGAAATTCCGCTTGGGCGGCACCAGCCTGCCCAACGGGCGCATCGTCGCGCTCAACGGAGAGCCCGGAATCCAGGCCGATACGCTCGCGCCCGGACTCCATTTCTGGTACTGGCCCTGGGTCTACCGGATCGAGAAAGTTCCGGTCGTCGTCGTGCCGCCCGGCCACCTCGGATTGGTCAACGCCCGGGATGGCGATCCGATCCCGGTGAACCGCATCCTCTGCTCCGCCGTCGCCTGCGACAACTTCCAGGACGCGCGCAAGTTCCTCTCCGGAGGTGGGCAAAAAGGACGCCAGTCGGCCATGCTGACGGCCGGTCTGTACCGCATCAACACGGCTCTGTTCGAGGTGAAGACGGACATCCCGATCCGGCGCATCGAATCCAACAAAGTCGGCGTTGTCACTGTGCTGGACGGCGCGCCGATGCCCGCCGGCCAGATGGCCGCGCCCGAGGTGCCGGGCCACAACAATTTCCAGGATCCCGAAGCCTTCGTGCATAACGGCGGTAGCCGCGGTCTGCAACAGCAGATCATCCTGGCCGGGACCTGGAACATCAATCCCTGGTTCGCCGAGGTCGAGGAGTTCGACCTGACCGAGGTGCCCATCGGCCACGTCGGCGTGGTCGTCAGCTATGTCGGCGACGATGATCTCTCGAAAGACGTCTCGGGCGCGGAGTTCACTCACGGCAACATCGTCTCGGCCGGAGGCAAGGGCGTCTGGAAAGACCCGCTCTATCCGGGCAAGCACCCGTTGAACGTGAAGATCATGCGCGTGGAGTTGGTCCCGACCACGAACATCGTGCTGAACTGGGCCAACACCCGCAGCGAGGCGCACAAGCTCGACGAGCGTCTATGCACCATCAGCGTGCGCTCGTTCGATGGCTTCACCTTTAACCTGGACGTCAGCCAGATCATCAACATCGGCGCCACCAAAGCGCCCTGGGTGATTTCCCGCGTCGGCTCGGTTCAGAACCTGGTGGCGCAGGTGCTGGAGCCGATTGTCGGCAACTACTTCCGCAATTCGGCCCAGGCCTACACGGTGCTCGACTTCCTGACCAACCGTACGGAACGCCAGAAGGAAGCGCGCGAGCACATTGCCAAAGCGATCCAGCTTTACGACGTCCAATCCGTCGATACGCTCATCGGCGACATCACCCCGCCGCCCGAGCTGATGAAGACGCTCACCGACCGCAAGCTCGCCGACGAGCAGCGCAAGACCTTCGTGGTCCAGCAGACCAGCGAGACCACGCGTCAGGAATTGGAACGGCAGCGCGCGCTCGCCGACAAGCAGCGCGAGATCCTCAACTCCGAGCAGGACGTGCGCATCGCCGAGATGCACGCCAACGCCGTCGTCAAGACCGCGTCGGGCGAGTCGGAAGCGGCCGCCAAACGTTCGGAAGGACAGGCCGCGGCAGTTGTCAAGGTCGGTTCGGCCGAAGCCGATGTCGTGGCCATGAAGGGCAAGCGTGAAGCCGAGGCGATCGCCGCCATCGGCAACGCGCGCGCCGAGGCGTATCAGGCCGGCGTGAAAGCGCTGGGCAGCACCTTCGGTCTGCTCCAGATCTTCACGACCCTGGCCGACAAGAATATCCGGCTGACGCCCGACGTGCTGGTCAATGGCACGCAGGGCTCGGGCGCATCCGAAGGGCTGATCGCGCTGTTGCTGCGCGATCTGGTGACGCGCAATTCTCCGCCGCAGGGATAACCTGGCGTGCGGGGTGGGGCAGGCTTCAGCCTGCGCGGGGCCTTCAGCCCCGCAGTCCGGCAGGACCGGTTGAAACCGGTCCGCAGGCTGAAGCCTGCCCCACTTGCGCCCTGCGCATGAGCGTTCCAGCGCACGAATGCTTCCTGCACGAATACTTGCTGCGGGGGCTGGAGACCCCGCGCGGCTCTGGAGAGCCGCCCCACTTGCTTACAGTTCGAGCTTGCCCTTGTAGACCATCTCTTTGGTCTCGAACTTGCGCTCCAGGCGGTTGTTGCCAAGCTGCGTCTGGAAGTTGAGTTCCTTGTCTTTGAGCGTGATTTCCTCCTCCCGCGAGAAGTGGAAATAGATGATGCCCAGCTTGCCCGGCAGATCGAATTCGACCTTGACCGGCCGCAGCACGCGGCCATTGCCGCGCGTGAGCGTGGTGCGCTCCATCAGTTCTTCGCGAATCGCATCCGGGTCGCGCCCGCCGTACTGACTGCGGTCGCGCGTGTCATCGTTCGCGCCGGTGTCGCCGGACTGCGGCGAGCCGCTGCCGCTGCGTTGGCGCGAGTACCGGCCGCTGCCGGTATTGAGGGAGAAACCGTCGACGGCGATGATGTACTCCGCGGGCGTCTGCGCGGGCGAAGCCGCCGGAGACGGTGGCGCGGCGCTCGCTGACGGCGCGGACGCATCGCCGGCCTTGCGCCAACCGCCCGGCTGCGACGCCCCGGCCTGCGCCGCGGATTCCGCCGGAGCGGCATGTCCATTCGGATCCTGCTGGGCATAGGCGAGCCGCAGCGGCAGGGCGCTGTCCCAACGCACGATAGCCGTCGAAGTGACTGGCGATTGCCGGCGGTTGCCGCCCCGGCCGCCACCGCGCCCGCCGGGATAGCCCATACCTCCGCCGCCGCCCGGGAACCCGATTCCTCCGGGCAGGTAAATCCCGCCGCGCCGCGAACTGCCGCCCGGATACCCACCGCCCGGATAGTTGCCGGCGTTCGGATCATTCGGGTCGTTGGGGTCGTTCGGGTATTGGCCTCCGCCGCGATTCATCCCGCCCGGGTTGCCGCCAAGCGTGACCTTGCCTTGGCGCGCCCAAGGTGAATCGCGCATCAGCTTGTCGATGTCGTCGTGCGACCACGCGGACGGGTCCTTCGTGTCCCACTTCTCCCCCGCCAGACAGACGCCGGCGAGTCCCAGTACAGCCGTGGCTGCAAGCAGCTTAGTGAGTTGCATCGTGCTACTTGCTGGACGGATTCCGCGGACACCCGGTTGACGAAAATTCCAGGGATCTTTCGGGAGGTCCGCCCAGCCGGGATGGGCTCCACGCCGGGCTCACGCGCGTACTCGGGTACACCGGCGCGGTCGGGCCGAGGGCAAGAATGGATTCGGTCCGGCGGCGACTTCACCGGGCTGACGACGACATGCTCATTGGACGTGCTATAGACTCAGATCATGCACCTAGCGACGCCGAGACTATGTCAACTGACGCGTCGGGCTAAAGCGGGGGAAAGTTCCTGAGATGTCGAGCGTTATGCGTGAAGTGGAGCGAACCGACTCGATGAAGCGGCTGATTGACCTAACAAACGAGGAGGCTCGGGCCCACTTCATGAAGGGCAGTAGCTATTTCAATGGTGACCTGCCTCGATATCTCAGTTTCGAGCCATTGCTGGCTGATGTTGCATCAGTTCTCAATGGTGGCACTTTCCAGCAGTTCCAATCCCAAAACCCCGGACTTCTCCCTGGCGTCAACTACAGCTTCATTGCCAACAAAGACGGGAGATTCGCTTGGCGTCCCTTTGAATTGATGCATCCTGCAATCTATGTGTCACTTGTGAACGTCATATGCGGCGAACAGAACTGGCCAACGATCACAAAGCGCTTCGAAGAATTCGAGGGTGGAGCGGTCGAATGCTGCAGCGCCCCGGTCCTATCCATGGACAATCAGACTGACGTTGCCGCGCAAGTTCGCAGCTGGTGGCAAAAAGTTGAACAGCGTTCGCTGATAAACTCTCTCGAATTCAGCCATGTATTGCATACGGACGTAGTCGATTGCTACGGTTCTCTATACACGCACAGCGTCTCCTGGGCCATTCATGGCATGGAAGACGCAAAGAAGAATAAGAACAAGAAGTCGCTGCTGGGAAACAAGATAGACGCACATATCCAAGCCAGTCGCTATGGTCAAACCAACGGAATTGCGCAAGGCTCGGCGTTAATGGACTTCATCGCAGAACTGGTGCTCGGGTACGTCGATGAACAGATCAATGCTGAACTTGGCGGCTGCGATGACATACGGATACTTCGCTATCGGGATGACTTCCGCATCTTTGCCAATAACGACGATCGTGCGGAAGAGGTCCTGAAAATCGTCAGCGACAAGCTTCGATCAGTCGGGATGAAGCTCGGTGTCGCAAAGACCATTGCATTCCGGAACGTTGTCGAAGGCTCAATAAAGCCCGACAAATTAGCCGGAATTGAGCTCCAAGACCTTGGTGACGCCAATGCCAAGACGATTCAGAAGAAACTGCTGCGCCTACATTCATTCGGGCAAAGGTTCCCGAACAGCGGGGCGCTGCGACGCCTTGTCAGTGAGCTCTACACCAGCGTATCGAACCAGAAGGAAGCCCCCGACGACTTGGAGGTTCAGGTAGCAATTGCAACAGACATCGCCTTTGTATCTCCAGTGACAATACCCGCTGTCGCTGGAATTCTAAGCCACCTAATATCCCTGGCGCCAGCCGATCAGAAAATCGATTTGTGGAATAAAGTTCGAAACAAGCTAGCGCGCGTGCCATACAATGGCTACCTAGAAATCTGGCTACAGCGAGTAACTCAGCCGAAGGCAGTTAGTATCAAATTTGATAGTAACGAGCCGATCTGTAAGATCGTTAACGGCGCAACAGTCAAGCTCTGGGAGAATGGTTGGATTAAATCTGAGACATTGAAGAACGCCCTAGATGTCTCAAAGATTGTCACTGCGGCCATTGAGGAATCCGACGAGGTGGTGCAGCCTGACGAGGTGCAGCTGTTTAAAGAGAATGCTTGGGCCTACTGAGAGTGTGCAACTGACGCCGAAGGTGTCGCTGCTGCGGCAGGCACTACGCGCCCCCGTAAATTCCGAGCGTTACGGCGAAGAGGCGGCAGCGACACTCCCATTGGCGCCTCATCGCTCGACCCCGAAGTTGTCTACGTGGCCGGCTCACGCCCGTTCCTGACATGTGCGCACCTGACACCCGGCCGCCGGCTTCGACTCCCATCCCCAGCGCCCGCAACCCTGACCGTTCTTGTACGCTATTCGAAGAGATCCCCATATGCCTTACTCCGCTTCCGGCAAGCGCTACGACCGATGATCTACAACCGCTGCGGGCACAGCAGGCTGAAACTGCCGGCCGTCTCATTCGGCTTCTGGCACAACTTCGGCGGCGACGACGTCTTCGAGAACGGCCGCGCGATGGCCCGGCGCGCCTTCTCCGGCGCACCGGCACTTGCGGGCCGAAGGCAAGCGTTCCGTTTCCGGCTCCGAGCGGAACTGGCGGACGGCTATCGGCTTGTGCGGGCGCCAGCGTATCTGTTCTTCACCGATTCAAAGAGCGCCCAATACTCTTTCGACCATGCCTTGGCCGCCTTGGGGTCTGACGGGCACGGACGTTTGCTGAACTGCCTCCGCACCTCAAGCGACGCCAGTGCGCCGATAACCTTCTCGGCGGAGGAGCCGGCAGACGGAAGCGCCTTTTCCAGTTCCTTTTGCACAACACCGGCGTATTGAGACTCATAGAGGCCCGTCGCGAGTTCGGGGTTCGCGGCGTCGCCGGGTGAATGCAAGTACCAGCGCACCAACGTCGCTGCTGCCGCGGGGGTGTTCAGGTAGCGAAGGGAACGGGCCCCTTCCAACCGGGTGGCATCCGATTCCAGCAGCCGGCCGATTCGGCCAAGCTCGGCCGCTTCCCAGCGAGCGTCCGGCGCCAGAATCTCAATGGACTCGGTGTTCGAGCGCAGGTTGCAAACCAACCACGGATGCCTGTTCCGCTCGTTCATCTCCAGTGGCACGATGTGCATCAGCACGACATGCAACACATACCGGCCCGGCCGCCGGAATTGGACGTATTCATTTAGATCAATCTCCCGGCTACGGTCGTCAGACCACCCTTCACCGATAGTGCCGCTCCCAACGAGGATTCGGTTGTCCTGAGTGGATGGATCGATCGCACCTTCCCGAGGCTCCCAAACGACGATTTCCTTGAAGGAGTTTCGTGGCTCGCGCGGGAAGGCCGTGAACGCCGGTAACCCGTTTGTACTCACGGAGAGCGTGGCCTTGATGGTTTCGCCGCGGTGGAAGATCGGCGGCTGTCGCAAACATCGGAATCGAAGAGATGCGTTGGAACAACGGGCTTCGACGGCGGCGGCCGACTGGCCATTCGGACGGGCTGCTGGAGCCTGTCCAAACATGGCGGCGAATGGGAGCCCCGCCAACGCGAGGCACCGGCACAGCCGTGGGGGCAACGCGGACATTGTTGTGGTTGTTTGACGCCAATGGCGCCGCGAATGTTCCGCCGGACCGCCCGCACTTCTTCGCAAGTGCGCTTCCCGGATATTGTGCCCGGCCTCGGCCTCCATCGCCCGCGCCTGCCGCGCCGAAGGTTCCTGTACTCTGATCGAAGGGACCCCTATGCCTTACACTGCTTCCGACAAGCGTTACGATTCGATGGTCTACAACCGCTGCGGGCGCAGCGGCTTGAAGCTGCCGGCCGTCTCACTCGGTTTCTGGCACAACTTCGGCGGCGACGATGTCTTCGAGAACGGCCGCGCGATGGCCCGGCGCGCCTTCGACCTGGGCATCACGCACTTCGATCTGGCCAACAACTACGGCCCGCCCTACGGCTCGGCGGAAGAGACCTTCGGCCGCATCATGAAAAAAGACCTGGCGCCGTACCGCGACGAGATGGTCATCTCCTCCAAAGCCGGCTGGGACATGTGGCCCGGGCCGTACGGCAACTGGGGCTCGCGCAAGTACCTGGTGGCCAGCCTCGACCAGAGCCTGAAGCGCATGGGGCTCGACTACGTCGACATCTTCTACCATCACCGGCCCGACCCCGAAACGCCGCTCGAAGAGACGATGGGCGCGCTCGACTACATCGTGCGCAGCGGGCGGGCGCTGTACGTGGGCATCTCGTCGTACAAGCCGGCGGAGACGCGGCGCGCGGCCGAAATCCTGCGCGCGCTCGGCACGCCGTGCCTGATTCACCAGCCGCGCTATTCGATGTTCAACCGCGAGGTGGAGCAGGGCCTGCTGCGGACGCTCGAAACAGAGGGCATCGGCTGCATCGTTTTCTCGCCGCTCGCGCAGGGCGTGCTGACGGACAAGTACCTGCACGGCATCCCGGAGGGCTCGCGCGCCGCGCGGCGTCATTTCCTGACGCCCGAGCAGATCACGAAGGAGAAGCTCACCAAGGTCCGCGCGCTGAACAAGCTGGCCAAGCAGCGCGGCCAGACGCTCGCGCAGATGGCCGTGATGTGGACGCTTCGGCATTCCGCGGTGACGTCGGCGATCATCGGCGCCAGCCGGCCCGGCCACATCGACGACGCGGTCGCGGGGCTGAAAAACCGGCAGTTCAGCGCCGCGGAACTCAAAAAGATCGACGCGATTCTCGGCGCGTAGGCACTTCCGAAACGCAGCCCAACCTGGGCACGGAGCCGCGCGCGTGAGCAAGCGGTGGGCACCTCGTATTTAATCAATGGCTTGCAGCACACCCGCTTGCTGGCGCTCGCGGCTCCGCCAACGAAGTCTACCGAACGCAGCGGGCTCGGGAGAGCCCGCGCGGACTGTACTTCCGCCCCACTCACTCCGGGGCGGCGCGCCGGGGGCATTACCATAGGGATATGGATCTTCCTTCCGCCGGAGGCTCGGCGCAACCCGCTCAACCGGCCGCGACCGCGAATCTGTCGCAGCCGGTTTTCGATCTGGAAAAGCAGTACCTGTTGCAGAACTACGCGCGCTACCCGCTGGTGTTGACCCGGGGCAAGGGCTGCTGGCTCTACGACATCGACAAGAACCGCTACCTGGACCTGATCGCCGGTATCGGCGTCAACGCCTTAGGCCACGCGCACCCGCGCATCGTGAAAGTGATCCGCGACCAATCGGCCCGCCTGATTCACTCGTCCAATCTGTACTATCACGAGTACCAGGGCGCACTGGCCCGCAAGCTGGTGGAGACTAGCGGCCTCGAGCGCGCCTTCTTCTGCAACTCGGGCACGGAAGCGATCGAGGGCGCCATCAAGATGGTGCGCTCGCACGGCCATCACATCAACCCCGAGAAGTACGAGATCATCTCGGTGGAGAACTCGTTCCATGGCCGCTCCATGGGCTCGCTCTCCATCACCGGACAGGCCAAGTACCAGCACGATTTCCAGCCGCTGCTGCCGGGCGTCAAGTTCGTCCCGGCCGGCGACGAAGCGGCGCTCGCCGCCGCGGTGACCGACCGCACGGCCGGCATCTTCGCCGAGGCCATCCAGGGCGAGGGCGGCGTCATTCCCGAGCCCGCGTCGTGGCTGCGCAAGGCGCGCGAGTTGGCCGACCAGCACAACGCGCTGCTCGTCTTTGACGAGATCCAGTGTGGCGTCGGACGGCCCGGCACGCATTTCGCCTATCAACTCCACACGCCCGCCATCCTGCCGGACGTCGTCGCGCTGGCCAAGCCGATCGCTTGCGGTCTGCCGCTCGGCGCAATCCTCGCCAATGAGAAAGCAGCCGCGGCCATCGCTCCGGGCATGCACGGCACCACGTTCGGCGGCGGCCCGCTGGCCTGCCGCGTGGCGCTCGAGTTCTACGACATCCTGGACGAACTGCTGCCGCAGATGCGCCGCGTCAGCGCCTATTTCTTTGAAGGGCTCCACCGGCTGCAGAAGAAGTTCAGCTTTGTCCGCGACGTGCGCGGCGCGGGCCTGATGATCGGCGTCGAGCTCGACTTCAACTGCGGGCACCTGGTCGCCGAAGGCATGAAGGAAGGGCTGCTGTTCAACGTGACGCACGGTAGCGTCGTGCGCCTGCTGCCGCCCTACATTTTCACGGAGAAGGAAGTCGACCGCTCGCTGCACGGGCTGAGCCGCGTGTTCAAGCGCGCCAAGCCGGTCCAGGCGTAAGCAGCATTGCCAGACTGCGCGCGGGGCGGATGCGACGGAAACGCGCCGCCCCGTGGCAAATTACCTATCCGCGAAACCGTTTGGCGCGGCGCGTAAAGACGCAACGGATTGCGGGTTTTCCGCCGCGAAGCTGGCCGCAAAGTGGGGCGGACGTCCGTTCGAAGTGGGGCGGACGTCCACGTCCGCGCGGGCTCTGGTCCAGACCGGGTACATCCTTTACATAGTTCACCGGGGACATCGTTTACACTTTGCGGCACGCTCTTGAGTAGGAGCGTCTATGGGCTGGAA
>Ga0268360_1000257_pt1 | contig 105571 bp, 106 predicted proteins | sample BioMet11_FD_192465 | JGI IMG/M metagenome (GOLD analysis project Ga0268360, IMG submission 192465) | Sewage microbial communities from Oakland, California, United States - Biofuel 11 (Illumina Assembly) | ecosystem: Engineered > Wastewater > Sewage > Unclassified | place: USA: California... | reverse complement strand
TCCACGGCGAGTCCTGGCGCATGCGACATGCGCTCATGCAACAGGATAAGAAGGCGGCGCAGATGCCGTGACGCCGTGGCTCAGAAAAAGATGACGTTGATGGCTCAGAAAGGCTTGACGGAACACAAGGTAGGACGTGGCGAGCCTGCGCCCCTCCATTGCGACCTCGGCGGCCGTCATCCCGGCGACGGTCTTCGGCTCCTCGGTCTGGTCGGTGGTCGGCTGCTGCTGCGTCTCGGCGTTCTCGGTCATCTCTGCTCCCTAGGACGTGGGACCCCTTTGGCCCCTCGAAGGCCTTGGTGCAAGCCCCTCCCGGGGTTCCGCCGCGTCACGGGCGTGGCGTGCGGCGGGTTCCCGGGAGGAACGCCGGCCGGCGGGAAGAGGTGCTTGCCGGCCGTGCGGCCATGGGCTTCGAGGGGCCAGTAAGGTTCGTCCGAGCGCATGCGACGGCGTGGGGTCGGAAACCCATTCGGGATTATCAGCACCGACTCAAGGGCGATAAGTGAAGAAACAAGGTCTGGGTCATTGGCTCTCCGGGATCTCGACTTGCCCCAAGGCAGGGGTGGATGTTTCCATCCGCCCGCAATGATGGGATGCATCTTGGGAGATCGCTGTCAGTCGCTGTTCCGCTGCGAGACCAAGCAAGCGCATGGCCCTCTTGGGAAATACGACCGTGCGAACAAGTACCTGGTGGAGTTTGTATGGGTCTTTTCCGAGCCCCTGCGAGCAAAATGCCCCTAGTCCAAGCTCGACTTGACAATTCGAATCGTCCGACCGTTCCGGCTCAATTTGGACAGCTGCTTGGACAGGATTTGGGCAGATACCAAAACAGGTCAGAGACCAAGTCTCTGACCTGCGAGTTTATGGTGGGCGTTGCAAGATTTGAACTTGCGACCTCTTCCGTGTCAGCGGGAACCGGGGCCTGACAGGCCCGCCACTCGCGCCATCCCCGCCAATAAGGCCAGCTCATGCGGTCAGACGTGTTACCCTCCGCCATGTCGGACGTGCCGGACGGCAAAGTTTGGTGCACGTGCACCAAGGCTCCTTGGTGCATCAATGGTTGGAGCAGCTATGAAGTACACGAACGCGTTCGTCAGGGGCACCACTCCCCCATTCCGCGGGATCTTCAAGTACAAGGATGACAAGGGCAACTGGAAGCAGGTCACCCGTCATCTCGAGGCGAAGGGCCTCCAGGAGGCCAAGCGCGAGCTCGTGATCGTACGTGTCGGCCTCGAGGAGAGGGCGAAGGCCCTCGAGGAGGAGAAGGGGCTCGAGCTCGCCGGCCTCACCGTAGCCGAGTACATGGACCGCTACTTCGAGTCCCTGAGCGACTCGCAGTCCGTGGAGAAATCGACCCTCACGACGTACCGCTCCATCGTCGACCACATCAAGCGCGACCTCGGGAGGATAAGTCTCTCCGAGCTGAGGGCCGACCAGGTACAGAAGCTCGAGAACAAGCTCCTCAAGAAGGGGCTCGCGCCCGCCTCGGTACGTAAGATCCATGTGCTCCTCAAGTCCGCGCTGGGAAACGCCTACCGCATGGGCCTCATCGAGCGTAACCCCGCCGATGCCGTGCGCCCACCCAAGCTGCCTGCCGCCTCCCCGAACGCCCTCACGTCCACCCAGAGGACGCGCCTCATGCAGTTCCTCGACGAGGGCGCGGGCACGGCCTTCAACCTCGCCATCATCGTGGCCATCTACACGGGGATGCGCGAGGGCGAGATCTGCGGCCTCAGGTGGGGCGACGTCAATCTCGAGGACGGGACGCTGTGGGTCAGGAGGTCCATCGCCCGCGACGGCACCAAGGCCTACGTGAAGGAGCCCAAGACGCATGGGAGCAGGCGGGACGTCCCCATCGCCTCCTTCCTCGCGGACAAGCTCTCCGCCCGCTACCAAGAGATGACGCTTCTGCGGGAGGGCGCCGGCGTGCCGACGGACGAGGACACGATGGCCCAGCTCTACGTGCTCGGCGACATAGACGGGTCGTTCCTGCCGCCGCACGAGGTCTGGAGGCAGTGGAGGGCGCTCGCGCGGTCGATGGGGCTCGTTGGCACGCAGGGCCGCGTGCCCACCTTCCACGACCTCAGGCACACGTTCGCGACCTATGCCATCGCTGAGGGCGTCGACGTGAAGACCGTGAGCTCGATCCTGGGACACTCCAACGCCGCGATGACGCTCAACATCTACGCGAGCGCCGACCCCAAGTCCAAGAGGGCGGCGGCCGAGACCATCGACGCGGTCATGAGCGAGAGGCCGGAGCCGAGGCCCAAGCCCCCGACGCCGCCGAGCCCTGCCGACGGCGGCAAGGTGATCGCCTTCCCAGGCGCTGCCACCAGGAAGAGAAGCTCGCGATGAGCGACCGACCGTTCGCTCCAGCCGATGCCATCGGATGCTCCCAGTGAGACCTCGCGACGTGCTAGTACTCTGCGCGTGCGTAAAAAAGCCCGAAGACCTGCCCTCTGAACCCAGTCTCCAGGAGGAGCGATTTGGCAGCAGCGAAGTGAGCTCCCGTAACGAGAACGTCATCGACAATGAATGCGAGCTCGCAAGCATTCGCCCTGTCAGAATACCTCTCGAGCGATTCCCTTAGCTCCCGTGGAGATCGCGTCCCACCAGAGTGCGACGAAACACCAGGACGCGCAGTCTCGATGTCGCGGCAGAGCTTCAGGCCGGTCCTCCTGCATACCAAATCACAAACATCGAGGTTACGACTGTCATAATCGGGATCGTCCGGTCGCATCGATGGTGGCATGGGGATGATCCCCACCCTCTCTCCCAGGGACGCAAGCGGCTCACCCGTCTTCCTCAGCCTGTTGGATGACATGAAGTCCACGATGGCCCCACCATAGCTTTCAATGGCGGCATGCTTGTGGGGCATTCTGTCGGGCCGTGCACGCAGACCCTTGTCAGTTCCAACCGGGATCTTGTAGTTTATGATCTCCTGATTCGCGCTCGAATGGCCATATCCCGCACGCGGGGTGTACACGAGGTAATAGAAGCAGAAGTCCTCCTCGTCCAGGTTGTTTGGACGGCCAAGCCTATCGATCATTGTCCACTTGTTTGATGCCATGGCCTAGCCGATCGCACGCATCACGTCCGTGACGGAGGTCGCCACGATCGCGCCCTTCTCGACGAACCCAGCAGCCCAGGAGGTGTCCTCGAGCACACCGGGAAGGAAGACCAGCCTCTTGTGCTGGTCGATGCACGCCTTTGCCTGCGTGCGCGTGCCACTGGTCTCTCCCGCCTCCACTATCACCGTGGCCTCGGAGAGAGAGGCCATGGTGATGTTGCGCTCGGGAAAGTAGTACCGCTGCGTCTGGAAGGACTGGTGGTCGTAGCGATAAATGGGGACCTGGCTTATGAGCAGATGCTCCTTGGCCACCGCTTCCTGGAGGTCATGGTTCTGCCTGGGATAGCACCGGTCGATGGGAGTCCCGATGACACCGATCACCCTGCCACCAGAACCCATCGCCTCACGAGCGGCAATGGTGTCCACGCCTGCCGCAAGCCCGATGACCACCGTCCTCTTTGCTTCGACGAGAGCCCGCGATATCCTCTTCGCCGCAAGGGCACCACGGTCGCTCGGATGCCTAGTGCCCACGACGGACACGCACCTCGAGTCCACAAGGGATATGTCACCGCGATAGTAGAAGACCGGGAGCGGACTCTTCTCCGCCCTGAGGCCTGACGGGAACTGGGGTGTGCCGTCCACAAGCACTGAAAAGCCGCCTAGACGCGAATCGACGTAGCTTTTGACCTCGGCGCGCTTTGCGTTGTCTGGGAGAAGCCCTTCGAGCGCTGTCACCGCATCCGTCGGAAGGCCACCGCTCTCGGACAAGTCCTTCGAGATCCTACCCCTGGAGGTGCCATCCACAGCATAGAGATACTCATAGGCAATCAGCTCGTCATACGGCGAGATTACCTCTTCCTCGGTCAGGATGCTGACCATGGGGCACCTCCTCGATCCGCTACCGTTTCGCATGGGACCACAAGGGACAACACGTTTAGTTTAGCCGATGGGCAGGGCAGTCACGAGCGTGCGTCGTGTCATTCACCGCCAATGCATCCTACGCCTGTACCTGAGAAAAAGTCTTCCGACACGGCGTGGGCCCTCTCGCAAGCTCGGTCGCCACCATCCCGCCCCCTCGATTAAGACGCTAGCACGGGGAGCAAGCACCTCTTCCCGCTCCCCGACGGTCCCTCCTCCCCGTCCGTGCCGCGCCACGCCCGCAAGGACGCGCGGACGGGGAGGAGGGGCCTTGCCTGCTCTCTTAATCGAGGGGGCAAAGGGCCCCCACGTCCTAGGGAGCCAGCATGGGCAGCAACGACAACGGCGACGTGACGGCAGCGGACGAGGAGGGGCGGGAGCCGACCCCGGTGGCCGACATGACGCCCGAGGAGGTCGAGGCCGAGGGCCTGAAGCTCGCCCGCCTCTACCTCGCGAGACGCGGCTACGAGGTCGCCGACGGAGAGAACGGGTGCGACGACCTGCCGATCGTGGCGGACGACGACGGCGAGACCGTCCTCGTGGGCGTCCGCACGAGCCGCGACCTCGGGGGCGGGGACGCCATCCCCGCGCTCGCCGTGGACGGGGCCAGGCAGTCCGAGCTCCGCCGCGCCGCCCTCCTCCACCTCGCCGCGCACCCGACGCTCGACCGCATCCGCGTCGACGTCATCGCCATCTCCATCGCAGGCGAGCGCTGCGCCCGCCTGCGCCACCTCGTCGGCGCCTACTCGTGGGAGGAATGAGACCCTGGGGCGAAGGACTGACCGCCCACGGTGGCAGAGGTGCCGTCCACGGAGAACGTGGGCGGCACCGCTTTTGCCCCGCCACGGCCGCAGCCAAGCCCTCCCGCGGCCGCTCCCCTCGCGCGCAGGAACACCTGACGCGCACGAGGGGAGCGATGGTCACCATGCTTCCGAAGCCGCCGGCCTTGCCAATGTCCCCGGCCCCTTGGGATTGGAGGACCCTTGGTCTGGCCGCCTGGGCTTGCCCGGGGAAACGTCCGGGGGCCAAGAACTCTTGCGCACATTATTACCGCGTGACCACGCGAACCTCCAGCGTGCACAACACAGAACCTGTCGCAGACCCGCTGGAAGTCGGTGTCAAGGGAGACGTCGGTCGCGCGAACGTGCCCCATGATGGTAAGGTAGTCGTCGAGCCTCCAGGCAGACGCGGCCGACGACCTCATGGCCGCAGAGCCATCTATGCATGTGAGAGAGGCCATGCCTCGCTCGTCCCTTCCAAGATGCATCCGCGCACGTCGTGTCGCCCGTTATCCTTTTACGACCTCTCTGTCATCCTGCCCGATGAGCCACTGCTCGTAGAGGGCCTGGAGCTTGGCCTTGTCCGGTTTCTTGGGCCTGCCCTCCCGGGTCACGCTCGACTCGACGAGCGCATGATAACCTTCGGAGTCCTCGAAGGCCGAGGTGTCGAAGGCTCCCGACTGAATCCTGTGCCATGCGGCGCGAACAAGCGCCCTCACGTGGTCCACGTCCTCGTCGGAGGCGGTGTAGGTGACGGGCTCCGCCAGCTCGTAGCCCACCTTGCCCCGCTCGTCCACGACGCGGCCCGGCTCCACGTAAAGGTTGGCGACGCCTGCCACGTGATAGCCACCGAACTCGGCCGAGCTCTCGATGAGGAGGCGGTAGAACCGGAGCTGCCTCTGGTAGCTCGCATCCTTGCCGTCCGCATCCGCCTTGGGCCTTCCGGTCTTGTAGTCGTAGGTGACGATGGCCTTGGCGTCCTCGTCGCAGACGACGAGGTCGCACTTGCCCACGAGCGGCACGCCGTCGACCTCGGCCGAGACCCATCTCTCGGGCCACAGGCGGCACGAGCCGTTCGCCGGGATGTGCCCGTCGAGCCATGGGACGAAGCGCTCCGCCACGTCGTCGAAGCGGCGGGCGAGGTCTTCCACCGTGGCGTCCTCGTAGTCGAGGGCGACCACGCGTCCGCGAAAGGCGGCCGCGAGAACCTCGGGGTCCTCCCCTTGGGGGCGCAGGCGTTCCGTGAGGTGGCTCTCGAGGAACTCGTGGACGAGCGTGCCGAACTCCATGTGCTGGCTGGGGGCTTGGGGGAGCTCGAGCACATCCGTCGTCTCGAAGCCGGTGGTGTTGGCGCAGCCCGGGGAATAGGTCACGAACCTGTTGAGACGGGAGGCGGACATCTTCATCTGCGCGACGTCGGGCCGCACGATCTCGAACGCATCAGGGCCCTCGACGCGGTAGCGGTCGCGCCATGTGACGGCGGACTCCTCGGCCACGGCGAGGGCGGCTTGCGTGGGGCTCGCCTCGGCGAGAGGCTCCTCCATGAGAAGGCCGGGGGCATCCGCGAGCTCGGGCACCAGCTCGCCTGCCCCCTTGTAGAGAGCAAGCTCGTCCTTGGCGCGGGTGAGCGCCACGAAGAGCAGGCGGCGCATGTCGTCTTCGTCCTCCTGGTTCGAGAAGAGCATGTTGCGCGTCAGGTAGGGGGTGGTGCCCCCGCGGACGCGCCAGCTCCTGTCGTCGGCGTCGGCGACGTAGACGCGCGAGAACTCGTCGCCCTTGGCACCATGGGCGGTGGTGAGGGTGACGGCACCCGGGCGCGTGAGCGGGACCTCCACCTTGACCTCGACGCCCAGGTGCCTGGCCTCGTCGAGGCGGGAGACGACGTCGGCGAGGTGGAGCCTTCTGGGCGGATCCTCCGTGACGCCCGCCGCGACCGTCTCCCCTTCGGCGAACTCCACGAGCGCGCGAAGTCCGTAGCCCAGCTCCGCGAGGGCGAGCGGGTCCTCGTCGCGGCGGGCTCCGTAGTAGTCGAGGGTGGGCGCGGCCGCCTCGTAGACGACCTCGCGCACGGGGGCCGACGCAGCTCGCACGGTGAGCTTGCACAGACGCGCGGCGAGGGCTTTGACCCTGGGGTGCGTGTCTTCCCCCAAGGCCTCGAGCCAGACTGAGCGGGTCGGGTCGCGCCGGCACTCGCAGGAAAGGCGTCTCGCACGGACGGCGAGCCCCACGCAGTCGATATCGGTGAGGCCGTACTCGGGCGCGCATACGATCTCGGGGAGGTACTGGTCCGCCCTGTCGAGCCTTCCTTGTGCACGCATGGCCACGAAGCGGAGCGTCGCCAGCGGGGTGGCAAGCTCGTCCATGCCCTCGAGGTCCTCCCTCATCGCGTAGGTGAAGGGAACCCCGAACGAGTTGAGGTGAGGGATGAGGGCACGAAGCGTCTTGTGGGCGCGGGCGATGACGACGACGGCCTTGGGGTCGAGCGAGCCGTCGTGCCCCTTGTGCGAGTCGACGTAGCTCGCGATGTCACGGGCGAGCTCATGGTATTCGATGTCCTTGGTGGGATAGCTCCGTACCGGGAAGCCGCAGGGCCCTGTGGCGGCGGGGCGATGGGCGATGAGGCGCTTGCCCGCGTCGGAGCGCGTCTCGATCTGGCGCACCACGTGCTGGCCGAGCCCGACGAGGGCGGGCAGGCTCCGGTAGTTCTCCGTGAGCGTGATTCTCCTGGCGTCGAAGCGGCTCTCGAACTGGCTGATGTAGCAGACGCTCGAGCCCTGGAAGCGCATGATGCCCTGGTCGTCATCGCCCACGACCATGAGGTTGGGAGCCTTCCCTTGCCCCTCGACGACGAGCTCCACGAGGCGCATCTGGGCTCCGTTGGTGTCCTGGAACTCGTCCACCTGCACGTAGCGGTAGCGCCGGGCGAGCTCGGAGCGGAAAACCGGGGAGCCTTCGGCTGCCGCGATGGCGTCGACGATCATGTCGTCGAAGTCATAGAGGTGGCGCGCGTCGAGCCAGGCCCGATAGCGCTCGTAGACGCCGATGGCGGAGCGTCCCCGCTCGCAGGCGGCGCTGTCGTGCATGGCGAGCCTTCGGGTGTCGAAGAAGCGGTCGCGGAGCTTCCCGAAGGAGGTGGTCTTGCCGTCGTCGTCGACGCCTGCCCCGGAAAACGCATCGCGGAGCATGCGGGCGTAGGGGACGCAGACCCCTGGGGTCTTGACGACGGGGCGGGAGAGCTCCGGCGGCAGTGCCGCGAGCACCGCGCCGAGGCCGGAGACGAAACCGTCGATCGCCGCCTGCTTCTTGTCAGGCGTCCCACGAAGCGACGGGAAGGCGAGCTCGCCTGACTCGAGGGCCTCGCTGATATGATCGAGCGTCGCGGCCGTCTGGTCGGTGAGGTCATGGAACTGACCCACCGTGAGACCGGACTGGCGGAACTTCGAGATGAAGCTCCTGACGTTCTCGAGGGTGTCGTCCCCTCCTTGCCCCTCCGGCACAGCGCTCACGTCGCTCACCCGCCGGTGCAATGGGTCATCGGACGGAAGTGCGTCGAGGATGGCTTCGAGCGCCCTTGCGGACTCGAGCTCCGTGACGAGGTGGTCCGTGGTGGGACGGCCGAAGTACTCGGGCCAGCGTTGCCGGAGCTCGGAGGTGAACGCGTGGAACGTGTAGACGCCGATGCCATACGCGTCGCGCCCGACCCTCTGGATGAGACGCGTGCGCATGGTCGCGGCCCCGACGTCGGTGAACGTGAGGCACAGGACGTTCTCCGGTGCGACGTCACGCGCGTCGAGGATGTGGGCGGCCCTTCGCGAGAGAAGTTCGGTCTTGCCCGTGCCGGGGCCGGCCATCACGAGAAGCGGCCCGTCGATGGCCTCGATGGCGTCCCGCTGCGCCTGGTTCGGCTGATATGTATCTGCGTTCTGATGTGCGTCCTCGGACATGGGGCTCCTCCCAAAGGCATAAGCCGCGCCATACGGCTTCGTCTTGTTCTCCTGGATGATAGTCCGCGGCCCCACCAATAGAACGGCAGAAACACCCGTGGATTAGCGTCATGCCATGCCGCCGACATCGTTGGTCTCTTTGACGGCTGCGCCGGAGACCTTTTGTCCCTCTGATTCGTGTCCGCCGTGAAGGATATGCTCGTGGCATTGCCAGACGAGAGGGAGGGCCACCCATGCCAGGACCGCGGGACAGGAACAAGGGATCATGGCACCCGTCCGAGAGGGACTGGGCGCTCGCGCGCGAGCTCGCCTCCGCGCGGGAGGCACGGCGCGGCACGACCGCATGGGTACTCCTCACTCGGATGCCGGCCGACATGGGCAACGCCTCCTACGATGACGGACACAGGGTCATAGACGTCATGAACGACCTCTGGGGCGTCTACGGGGACACGGACGAGCTTGTCAACCATGACATTCGATCCGTCGGGGACATGGCGGCCGTCCTGGAGCTCCTGGCCCCCGCCGCAGACCTGCTCAGGGACACCTCGCCAGCCGACCCCGTGTGCGTCCACTGGAGACACGCGAGGGACGGGCTCCGCCTCGACGTCTTCAGCATGGTCGAGGGGAAAGGGAGGGCCATGGCCCTCGCGAGGAAACGTGACGAGGAGACCGTCCGACACGTCTCGAGCGACGCGCGCGTGATGGTCCCCTATGTGGGCGCGAGGGGCTTCGACTTCCCGGGGGACTCCTGGGGCCACTACCTGGGGGCGCGGCATCATCCTCATCTGAGCGTCGTCGAGTAGAGGGGTTCCGCATGGGTGCCATGTGCCCCACATGACAGGAGGCCGCGAATTCATGTCCGCCAGGCAGAGTACGCTCACGACATGTCAGACGGAAGGAGACGCCTATGCCAAGCCCATGGGACAAGGAGTCATGGCGACCGTCCGAGAGGGACTGGGCGCTCGCGCGCGAGCTCGCCTCCGCGCGGGAGAAGGACCGCGACGCCGTCGCCTCGGCCCTCCTCGCCCTGGTGACGAGCGGCGGGTCAGGAGATGCCTCCTGCGAGGACGGGCATGAGATCAGGGATGCCACGGGCGACCTCTGGGGCGTCTATGGCGACACCGACGAGCTCGTCATCGGGACCCACGACGTCGGATCGGTCGCTGACACGGAGGCCCTCCTGGAACTCCTGGCCCCGGCAGTGCGGACGCTGCGGGACACCTCCCCCGCCGACCCCATATGCATTCGTTGGGAACGTATGGATGACGAGCTCTACTTCGATGTCTACAGCCTGGTCGACGGGAAGCAGAAGGCCCTGGGTCTCGCAAGGGCACGTGGAGAGAAGACCATCCGCCATCTCTCGGACGACGCCGACGTGGAGGTCTCCTACGAGGGGCCAAGCGGGTTCGGCTTCTCGAGCGAGTCCTGGGGCCGCTACATGAGGATCCGGCACCACCTCGTATAGCCACTGGCCAGATGGGCAATGCGACCGTGCCAGTGCTGATCGATTCTTCTGCGCCAATCTGTTGCCTTTGCTTGCCACGTACCGCCCTACACAGGGGACCCTCCGCAATACCCTATCACCGTTTCGAGCAGAAGCTGCATGCTCTCGCACATGTGCGAGAGATCAACGAGAAACATGTCCACCTGAACGCCGTCAGGGCTGGTATGCCGGCCTCTTGTCAATTCGCCCGGCTCGGGCCCACCACGATGCCATGGGTAGAGAAGGATAACGTGCTGAACGTCTTCTCCCTCTTCCCTGTAGCGTTGACCATATGCGTACATCTGATACATGTCTGCAACCGAGACGTCCTGGCAAGAGGAGATGCGCTTCCATTTCGTGTCGAGAACGACCCGTCCGCCACCCGAGAGCTCAACGATAACGTCCGGACGCAGCCGCACCTGATGATCGTCAAAGAGCCACTGAGTCTGGGCCTGTAAGTCTACCTTCTGCACCGTCCTTCCGTAGGCGACCCGTGCGACTCGCCTCAGTTCCTGTCCGACATAAGCCTCAAAGACCCGCTCCATCGGAAAGAGAAGCGCCCACGCAACATGACGCCCCTGAAACGTCGTGAAGCTCTCGTTGTGAAGGAATATACGGCACCATTCGAGCAGGGGATAATAGCATCTCGTTGACCTTCCTTGCATGCATTTCTCAAAGTCAGCGTCGATGTTATGCGATAGGGAGATGCCGTCGAAAGCAGGGAGGAGTCGGGAAGCATGACGAACGTTCTCCATGCTTCGACTGATTTTGCGAAGATGCACAATCGTCGTCTTTACCAACCTGTTTTCTGGCCGGTCTCTCACAAACTCATCATGTATGGTGTGTATTTTCTCGGCATGCACCTGGGAGTCCCGTATTTGTCTCTGGAAATCAATTCTCCCCTTCACGAAACACTCCGCAGAGCGTGACTCCGCATATGCCGAGCAGAGACCTTCCCGCACAAGGCGGGACGCCTCGTCAAGAAACATCGCAACGAACAGATCGAAGAGAGCCATGTGCTGGGAAGAAAGATGCGTAGCCCCAAGTGCCTTGAACGAGACGCTCTCACCCAAAGAGGAGACCATCCTGAGGAACAGGTTGCGAATCTCATCGTCATCCCCATCTATGATATCGACCTTGGGGAGAATCTCGATCTGGCAACCGTCATCCAGCTCGATAGTACCGACGTAGTTCAAAGCACAAATCGCTTCGCCGATGCCAGGCGGCGAGCAAAGCCTCATGAGCTCAAGTGGACTCTCACTCGTAGGATCACAATTCTTAGCGATAAACGCCCTCACCGACTCGAACTCGTCTAAGGTCAGCGGATGGCACCTTGGCCTTTGTACTTCCCCCGGCGTCAGGTACTCGAACTCATGCATAGTGACGGCATTCTGCGCCATGTGGCCCATCAGCCTTCGACAGCCTCTGCCTGGTAGATCATCTTGTAGGGCCCCGCTGTCTCCGGAGTTTCTTTCAGACGGAATATCTCGGCGTCGGACGGCGCACGGTCATCATCCGCCCAGAAAACACCACTGGCATCCTGCACCTCGATGAACTCGCTGGCAGCAGCACCTAGCACGGAGCGAATTTTGCCGTAGTCATCGTAGAAATACTCCTGCAGAAGAGGGATGATGCGATCCTTGAAGATGCGTGCGAGGCGGCTGACGGTCGGATCGTCTCTTAGTGGCAACAGGTACGCATGGCCAATGGTGTGCTCACGGTCATAAAGCACTTCGATGCGCTTGTTCATCGCGCGCATCATCTCTACAAGATCGATGTCCTCGATGTGGATATCCTCCAGCAAGCTGGGGTCAGGCATGACCTCGATGAACGAGAAACGCCGACGGAGCGCCGTGTCCATGAGCGCGATGGAGCGGTCCGCGGTATTCATGGTACCAATGACATAGACGTTTGACGGCACACTAAAACTGCGCTTCGAATACGGAAGCTCCACGCTCATGGCCTCTCTCGCGCCCCCGCGCTTGTCCTCCTCAAGCAATGTGATAAGTTCCCCGAAGATCTTAGAGATGTTCCCGCGGTTAATCTCATCGATGATGAAGACGTATGGTTTGCCCTCGCGGCCGTCGCGCTCCTCCGCTTTCGGAGCAAGGCCAAGTCCTTCGAGAAGCCCCATGTAGTCGATGCGGCTGAGCTCATAGGCAGTCTGTAGAGTGAGGGTCTTGCCACCATTCATGTCAAGCAGCTCTCTCTTTGAGATGTCGTTGAGCCATCGAACCTCGCGACATCTCTTGGCAGCGACCAGATCCTCGCGCCACTCGAACTCCCCGGTGATGACCGCGACGTGGTATCCCCCAGAGCCATAGGACGGCGTCACCACGAGATCTCCGAGCTGCATCTCCTCCTGGAAGATATGGAGGGCCCTCTTGTTGTTGCTGCTAATGTCATCTGCATTCTGGTACTCGTCTGGTCCCCATGTGTCCCATCCGATGCGGATGCAGCCCTCTCTTTTGCACTCACCATAAAGGTTCCTAACATTATCAGCGTTCAGCCCTAGTTTCCAGACGTGTGGGTTTGGGTTGTCTTCATAACGGGGGACCGTACTGGAGACAGAGGCGTCGGCATTCTGTGCCCGCCTGCAAAAACCCTGGAACACCCCGTCCTCAACAGGATAGTCCATGACCTCAAGCTCGTTGTCGTAGCTGGGGCGCATGCCCTCGATGAAGTCCTCGTAGCTATACGACTGGTGGAAGGCACGAAACCGATGCGTTTCTCTTTTCCGACAAGCTCAGCATAGCGATCGGATATCTTTTTATACCCTTCGCTCGATTCCATTTCCTCCAACACGTCGTCTATGCGACGCCCATCGCAGATGCCCACTGCATATGCCTTGGCCTGATATGTCTTACCGGTACCCGGAGGGCCATAAAGAATAATGTTCTTATGGACACAAGATATACTGGACATAGGCGCCTCCGCGTCTTCCTGCTTATCATGCTCTACGCCTGCCGACGAGCCGTCATACAGAGGCACATCGGAGAAATCAAACTGCTCAAGCGCTTCCGCCAGCTCCGGGCGTAGCTTATAGACGAAAGCCTGTCCTCGGCCACTCTTGCGCTGACCGAGGACAAGCGCAGGCCAATACCTGCAGTTCTTCCAGTGCTTTGAGCTCCCTAGATACTTGCCCGAAACTTCGGGCAGTGCCTTGCCGTTCATATGGCGACTGTCCATGAGCCGCTTACCGATGGTGTCCATCTGGTCGGCATAGATTCGCTCGCTTCGACCGTATTTATTGCGAAGCTCCGCCGTCGTGGCCTCTCCACCACAATCGCACAGGCAATTCAGCGTGATGAGTTGGTCCTCACCGAAGACCTCTGGGTTCCTCAGGACCTCAGCCCACCGGCCTGGTGACACTCCCGGGTCATAGAGGTCTCTCGGGGGCCACCAGCCATCATATTCGTATGCCTTCTCTGAGACCTCTGGGAAGGCAACGGGGAACTCACGTGCGACTTCTTCAAGCAGCTGGAGATACTCGCTCGCGCTGGGTGTCCTCACAACATCAATCCCAAACGCATCAAGGTAGCGTCTCGTTGGGAAATCAAGGGGGAGATAGACCCTCGGGCGTGCCCAGAAAAGCCCAGTAGGAAGCCCATTGCCCATCTGCTTCTGGCTCGAAACGGAATCATATGCCTCGACAAAGCGCGCTCTGCTTGCAACGTCCTTGTTATCCGCATACTCAATCGCGGCATCAAAAGCACTCCACAGCCGGTCGACATCTCCGCGATCTACGGCCTCCTGACCACCTTCAAAGAACCAGGAGTGCTGATAGTTATTCGTCGGGACCCCGTCGAGGTCAGCAGGTTGAGGGATGCCCAGGCCAAGCTCCGTCATCCACTTACCAATTTGCACCAATCTCTTGCTTATGTTACTGGGGCTCGTAGCGTCTCTACCACTCCGATTGAACGTCCCCATAGCAGTGAAAGGATCTATGTCACGGTATGAAGTTTCCGACCCGTTATAGGGTAGAGACTCTTTGCCCTCAGAGCCGTGAGGAATAAACACCTTGCGAACAATCGAAAGAACGGAGTCCCTGTCGTCCCGTCGCTTATAAAGGGCATCTGCTATGGCCTCGTAAACCGGAATCCACGTGAACCTCTGATTGACCGCGATTTCTTTCTCAACCATATTGTATGGTCGCACCTTCTCCTAAGCTCTTTTGAAGGCTTCCCTAGTCATGCACGAGACTTTACAGCCGAGTCTCAGATAAATTCACCTATTGACCCCGCCCGAAACGCTGGCAACCTACTCGTGAGTTTTATTATCTTGCTTTACTGTCGCCCGTTTCCAGATTATACATGTCATATGACATGCAACAGCACGCAGGGACGAGTAAACGCCGCCTACCGACAGAGACCTACTACCCGTATATATGCAAGCGCTGACATACTCGAAAGGGGTTCTCAATCGGCAATACCTGCGTGATATGACCCACTAATCCTGGATATGTTCCCGATTCATATTCATTCGATTGGTGCCACTTTATTGTTCCAGTCCACGTTTGCATGTGCTGCCTCCGTGGGCGTCGGAAGGCGGTACTGTACACATCGCGAAAGGTGGCCAGGGTGGCGAGCAGACGCACACGAGAGCGAATGCCGGCCATGGCTACATGGCCATCGAACGGAAACGGTCACGGGGCATTTGACGGTGGAGCGAGCACTACAGGGAGACGGGACCGGATTGGCTCTCCTCGAAGAACGAGTCGATGTCGTCATACACAGTCGCAAGCTCTCCATCGATGGCCCCAAGGACATAGCGATTGCGAAATTCCGGCTTTGTCACCAAGCCCCATCTGAGCTGTTGGTAGGCGTACTTTGCGAACAGGGTCCATTGCGGGTAGTTGATGGCCAGGGGGTTGTCCGTGAAGATAACCTTTCCTGCATTGACAGCCGAAGCAGCAGAATGGCCAATGAACAGCATGGTCCCGAGCTTCGGCATCTTCTCGTGATTCGTGCTGACAGGTATTGCATCGCCGACGGTGGCACCGTCCTTGATTCTTCTAAGCGCATATCCGATTCTCACGACCACCTCGACGATGGCGGCGCCCATGGACATGGAGCAGAAATGGATGAAGTCATACCCCTCGTAGTACATGCCTTGCACGATTTCAGCGACCGTTTGCTCATACTCTCCAATGCTGCCGAACTGGAACAGGTTGAGCAATCCCATGAGCGGGACAGGAAGCCCCATCGACGTTGTCATGTCCGACGCAAGGTGGGCCATCTCCTTGGCAAGCGCCGCGAACACGTCGGATTCCCTTCGATTGGCGTAGTTCTCCACCACTTGGGAGACGATGTGGCCCGCCTTGTCGATGGTCGTCATCCTCCCCGAGAGTATGTCCGCGGTACCGAACAGAAAGCCGAGCAGGGGGTCATGCCCCAGCGAGTACAGACGGTGGTAGTAAGTGCACAAACCGTCAACGTCGATCGTAGTATTCCTATTGTCCTGGGCATCGAAGGGAACCTTGCTCACCTTGGAATTTGCAAGGCGCTCCATCTCTTCCGGCGGAAACTTCTTGTCGAACATGTCCCGTATGTAGTCGGAGAGCGGCCCCGCCTTGAGACCTTCCCTGGTTTTATGCGGCACCCCGACAAGGAGGATGTCGACCGCACCGGCGAGGACGCCGGCAGCTGCCGCTACTGCGATGTCGTATTGGTCCAGGTGATGAATCTGGTCGTATTCCCCGTTGAGTTCGCGGATCACGGCCGCATTGGCGACGAGCTGCTCCTCGGTAAACAGGAACTCGATTTCAACATCGCCGGAAACTGAGGCTGCGGCCTCGGCAGATAGCTTCTCCCAAGATGGCGCCTCAAGGTTTGGGTCGAGCACTAGGGAGACCTGCCCGCTTCCACGTGCGGGCCTCGCATAGCCCAGCTCGTCGAGGAGCTCTTGGCTGCAGGAGATGCGCCTCTCTGCCTCCCGCATGTCCGGCATCGCGATGCTGCCGAGGAGCTCGTCCTGGTATTTCAGGACGCGAGCGATGTCCTTCTCGCTGTCTTGGTTGCTCAAGTCGTGGGCACCTCCCCCAAGTCCTTCCCAAGATCGGCAACTGCCCGCCCGAGCAGCACGTTGAGGCTGTTGAGGTAGTCCAGACGCTCTTTGTCGGCATCAGCCTCATCCTTGAGGGCTCGGATAATCGCCTGGTGCTTGGCAAGCGCTTCCTTGTATAACCTCTCCTTCTCCTGCTTAAGCTGTTTGCTCTTCAGGTGGGAGGTGATGCCTACCCCCGTCGCGGCCAGCACCACGACCGGCGCCGCCAAGACGAACACGCCAGCGACCATCCCGCCGCCGACTATCGCGCCTGCGGCCCCGAGCGCCGACGTGATTCCCGCGGCCGAGAGCCCCACGGTACCGAGGCCGTAGAGCGCTAAGAATGACCCGGTCCCTCCGATGCCGGCGCCAAGCGCACCAACCAACACCTCCGGTATCGGGCTCTCTCTAATCGTCCTTGCCTTGTCATTGAGGGCAGCAGCGGCCTCGTTCACCACATTGACGACTTGCTGCAGCGAGTCCCCGCTTTGGAACACCATCGCTTTCTTCTTTTTGACATACTCGCCCATATAACGCCCTCCTGTCATTTCTAAACTGATGTCGTGCATTGTAGGTCATCACGGATATATTCCTATGCTTAAGGCGACAGAAATGACCTGGGAAGTTTGCCTGACAAACATATTGGCATTTGCGGCCGAGCACTTACCTATAATTTCGAAAGCAAGTCACCCTCGCATTTCACCGGGAAGCACAAGGACGGCACCGGTTCGGGCCCGTCATACAGATATCGAAACTGCTGTGCCGACCCCCCGCCTTTGGATCTCCTCGCCTTGAGGTCGTGTTCGGTCAAATAGTCCGTCAATCTCCAGTTTCGTCAATGTCAATGACCCCAGCACCTTGGGATTGGAGAACCCTCAGTCTAGCCGTCTAAGCTCGTCCGAGGGAATGCTTGGATTCCCAGAGTTGCGCTTGCTCTGGCAATCAGCCTTTTGGAAACAAGCACAACGAACTATTTGGAAATACCGGATATGACAGCGTCGTATTTCTCCCGATCAAGCTCTATCTCGTTGAGATAGTCAGTGACCAAGTCGGCTATCACCTGCTTAAAACTCTCGCAGTCAAATGAATCGACAGTGCTATTGACGTCAATGTGCTTAACGTCGATGGACGCCCTGTTTTTATTGATAAGCTCGACGAATCCTTTGATATCCGGCGCGTCGTTCGTCAGGATTATCGATTCTCCCATGCCGAACGCCACGGTAACGGTTTTATCCACCATATTTCATCAGCCTCCTTCTCACGGCTTCAACGCCACCATCTAAAATCCTCGAGGCTTGCTCGAGCATGTCGGAGTACTCGAGAGCTCCGTTTTCATAATTGAACGATCCATCCATGTTCTGGCTTGCAATCACGACATTCTCCGCATCGGCATTGACGACGATGTTTGCATCATGGGTGACTACGATAACCTGCCTTTTATTCTTCAAAGAAATGAACCAGTTCTTGATTTGCCCGTATATCGTCTGGTTGTCCACGTTATCTTCGGGCTGGTCGATAAGCAATGGCACGTTTGTGTTTCTGTGGACAATGTACTCGAGAAGAATATTCGTCCTCGTTCCTGGTGACTTGACCGCTATATTCTCGTGTTCCAACTCTGGTTTCGACTTGTACCAGACAGACGATGTTTCCCGATAAGACAACTCAAAGGACTTCAGCTTTGTCTCTAATGCTTCAGCGCTCTTACCCGATTTATAACGCTTGTCCCCGAACCTAAACGCATCGATGAACACGGATAGATTATCTTCACAGCATTTGTTTCCTCCGCCTACATCAGCGAGGAGAAATTCATCCAGACATGTAATTAGGTAGTCAAGAGGAGACTGGATGTCCAGCTCCTTCTTGAAACAGAAAGCGTCAACGATTTCCCCATTCGCGAGGGCTTGGTTTTCGTGATGGAGCTGCATTTCCTTCTGCATCTCAAGATATGCCTTTACAAGGTGGGTTCGATATCTCGCGTCACGGGTTTCGCTGGCGAAAGTTTTCCTAAAGGAGTCGATCGCGATTTGGCGATCCTTGCTCACTTTGCTCAATTCCGACTTCTTCGCTTTGAGTTTATCTTCTAGCGACATATGGAGGTAATCACCTTCGAGATACCCAACACGCGCACGGTGCGCTGCCTCTATAACGGCTTTCTCATATGCGACGAACGCGTCGGAAACATCTCTCTCGTTTTGGAGGAACTCAAGAACGTCTTTGGTAAAAGACTTTTCCAGTTTGTCCTGCAACTGTTCGTAGTCTATGGATTCTCGAAGCTTCACAGACGCATGCGTCGGAGCTTTGGGAATCTTCAAAGACAGTTTCTCGTCATGATCGACTCCGAACCTACCCACGAAGTCAACGAGATTGTCCACCGCCTCAGAGGTGAGGCCCTGTATGAGTTCATTGAATCGAACTGAGTTTGAACTCTTTACCGATTCAGTATCGATGTCGTTCACCAAATCAAACGCCGACCCGAAGTAGCCTTCAAGCTGCCTGTTAAACGCATCACCCTTACTTTGGAACAGCAACGAAACATAGCTTTGGTTGAAGTATTCAAATTGGAAGGAGTCGGGGATAACAGTTTGTCCGGAGAGACATTGCACGGTGGGAGTAGAGGCCTTGAGAAACTCAATTCTGTCTGTGTCGTTGAAATGTTTCTCGCATTTTGAATCATCAAGTGCCATCGCAAGACGATCGAGAAGAACGGACTTCCCGCTTCCCCGACCACCGATAATTGTGTTTAGCCTTGGGGAAAGATCTATCTTCTGGTCCCCGATAGTAACCGAACCGAGATACTGCCCCCTCTCGTCCTCATGGATAGCGATAGGAGTTCTTGTGATCCTGGAAACTTCTGAACCAACCATTTGCAGGCCGATAAAGTTCGGAAGTGCGGCAAAATATTGAGGAGGATTGTCGAGGTAGCTCTTCAGCTTTTCGAAATCTTTGGAATCGGAGAACGAGACGATGGATTCCATCTTCCCACAATCCATCATCTCTAGGTACTCGATTGCCCTTGCGATTTGGGATGCGCCGCTGGTCTCCCAAAAGGCAAAGAACTGATCCATGTACTTATGCACGTTGGGGGCAGGCCCTCCATCAACGTGCCACTCCCAATCAATCGCCCGCTTCCTCTGCTTGAAGGCGTGCGGACTGACCACAAACTTAATACCAAGGTCAAGCAGCTCATCGAACAGGGTATTGATGTGGATTGGATTGTCGGAACTGACGGAGTGCCTGCTCATGATATTGTTCACGCCAGAGCACAGATTTGTCAGACGTTCATCATCGTTCATACAGTCAAAGTAGACGACGAGATGCTTTGATTCACCGTCCCCTGTGAGCTTCATATCGATTTCGACACCCGGAATTAACGCAACGGGCACGTTCCTCTTGAAGAACTCGCGATACAGCTCTTCCGAAATGATGTCATGGTCGGTAAATGAGATCATCTCGAGCTTCGGATAATCGGCAATGATCCCAAGGAACCTGTCGACGTATTCCACAACTGAGAGTTTCGCAAGCTCTTTGTCTGGCTTTGTACATTGATTCGAATGAATATGGAGATCCCAAATCGCGCTGCTGACGCAGATACTCGAGGACATTGCCTGTCACCCCTCGTCGCTAATTTGGCAAGCACTGGTATGGCTGCTTACCGCCGAACCTTTTCGATCTCCATCGATATCGAAGAAACGGAGCTGATGCTGCAACCATTGGAGGTTGGCCCACTTGCGAGGAATAACAGCATAGATGGCATTACCCATGAACTTTCTCCCTTACTCCATCGTGCCTATGACATTGAGCAAATCGCCATAGCTCGCGACCTCGTGATAACGGACCTCCGACGTACTGATGTCGTTGAAGAGCTTCTTCGCACAGGCGATCTTCGCGTTCTCTATGCCTTTGAGCTCCAGCGTCTCCATGGTCCCCTTGGTCTCGGCTATGAAGTAGATATGCCTCACGCTGCCCTTCTCGAAGGCTATGGCCCAGTCAGGTGCGTAGTTTCCAACCGGCGTGGGTATCTGAAACGAACGGGGCAGGCGCGCGTAGACGCAGACCTCCGAGGCAGCATCGAGCGCGCAGGCGAAGTCCCTCTCTGTCTGGCTGTCCCACACCACGTAATCCTGAATGTTCTTCCTGGTCGCGATGATGTGGGAGCGGTTCTCGGGCATGCGTTCGGTGAATATCTCGCTGTCATATCTGTCGTCGAGCGTGTGATAGGTGATGTGATCGACCACCATCGTCGCCTTCTGCGCGACGATGGCCTTGCCGACCTTGGCGATGAACTCCTCGGGGTTCTGCCTGAACATGTCGAACTTGAGCGGACTGATCCCCGCAAGGATGGCGGCAGCGCTGCGACGCGTGATGACGGCGGCCTGCGCCACCTCGCCCACAAGGTCGTAAGTGACCCCTTGACCGGTGCCGGTATCGATGTTCTCCTGGTTCGTCTCGGTGATGTCGAAGTGTTCGCCGGTATCGAGAGCGGCACGCGTCGCCTTACTCTGCTGCGTGCCCGTCGTCATGCTCACGCCCAACCTGGTGACCGACAGGTGCTCGTCGATATAGGCGACTGACTTCCGCCTCAGCTCGTTCTCATCGAAGCTCACCGTGTAGGCATGCTTGGAGTTGATACGCCCCCACAGCTCTTTGAACTCGCGTCTGTCGAAGTTTTCGTTAAGCCGGTTGTCCGTGAGCTTGCTCTCATGCCCGTCGGCTATCATGCCCGCAAGCGCATCCGGATCGTAGACGCTCTTGACCAGAACCTCTATGGCTGGCGCCTTTGCCTGGACCTCTGGTGGGAGCTTTGTCAGCGCGTAGGAGAAGCTCCTACCGTCCTTGAACTTGTCGGTCGGCTTGCCATGTAGGTCGATGAAGTCGTTCTTGAGCAGGAAGGCATATACGACGGTCGCGTCATCGCCGCTGAAGGTCATGGGCTCCGCATCAGGCAGCCTCACAGTGCGTCCATCGAACAGCGCGTTCGTGACGGCCGTCGGGCGTTCGCGTAGCTCGGTGCGGATGTCGCGCTGCAGCGCATCGACGAAGTTCGCATAGCTCTCGGAGGCGATCACGGTAAGAACATTCACCTTGTGCACCTCGCCTTCGCCGAGCACGGAGAGATCCTGACGCTCCCCATCCTGGTTCACGCACAGCCGCAGACCGCGCCCTACCTCCTGACGCTTGCCGGTCTCGGAGTCGGAGTGCTTGAGCGTGCATATCTGGAACACGTTGGGATTGTCCCAGCCCTCGCGCAGGGCGGAATGGCTGAAGATGAAACGGCATGGCTCGTCGAACGACAGAAGCCGCTCCTTGTTCTTCAGGATGAGATCGTACGCGCTGATGTCGTCGCTCCCCTCCTGGCCCCGCTTGGTCCTGCTGTCCACCGTATGCCCGTGCTTGTCTATGCTGAAGTAGCCCTTGTGGACCTCGTGTGCATCGAAGCGCCTCAGGTAGTCGAGATAGGAGCTGTCCTGCATGTCGACCATGGTCGGATGGGCCAGGCGCTCGGAGACCGCTGTTGCATACTCCTCCTCGAAGACCTTGCCGTAGCCCACGGTCAGCTCCTCGCCGTCATCGTCATAGGCCCGGTAGCGTGCGACCTCATCGATGAAGAAGAGTGACAGGCACTTCACCCCACGGAAGAAAAGCGCCTCCTCCTTCTGGAGGTGCGAGCAGATGGTCTCGCGGATCTGGATGCGACGCATGTCGTCTTCGGACGAGTCACCATAGACCTCACCCTTGCGGAGCACGAGTCCGTTCAGGAAGCGTACGTGCCCCAGCTCGCCATCCATGTCCGGCACGATGCCATCGGGCGCGATGGTGAAACCGTCGCGGTATGCCTCCATTCGCGTGTCGCCGCTGGCGACGTAGATGTCATCCCCCACGTCGAAGCGTCCGACTGCCTTGCGCACCGTGCCCGATGCGTTCGTCTTCTTGTGCTCGATGATAGCGACGGGCGGCTTCGTACGGCTCACCACGACGTCCTGCAGATAGAGGTACCCGTCGGTTCCGCGCATGTTCTTGAGCTCGAAGCCCTTGACCTCGATGCGCTTCACCAGGCGCTGGTTGTATGCGTCGAGCGCGTCCAGCTCGTAGACCATGTTGTGAACCACGCGGTGGGTGGCGGAGTAGTTCAGGCAGAAGAGCGGATTGAAGCGCTTGATGCCGTTCTGCGTGGCCGCTCCTCCCATCTTCTGCGGCTCGTCCTGAATGACGATCGGTCGGTTGGCTGCCAGCACGTCGATGGGACGGCGACTGCCGAACTCATCACGCTCGGAGTACATGATGCGCGCCTCCTTGCTGGTTCCGCCCTCCTTCATGGATGTATTGAAGGCCTGCATATTGATGATCATCACGTTGATGTCGGTGCTCTGCGAGTATGCGTCCAGCTCGTTCAGTCGACTGCTGTTATAGATGAAGTACTTGATGGGCTTGCCGTACTGCTCGAAGAAGTGCCGCTCTGTGGCCTGGAGGGACTTGTAGACACCCTCGCGGATGGCTACCGACGGCACCACGACTATGAACTTCGTCCAACCATAGAGCCTGTTGAGCTCGTAGGCCGTCTTGGTGTAGACGTAGGTCTTGCCCGTGCCGGTCTCCATCTCCACGTCGAGTTGGCACGCGCCGATGTCCGCGCAGAGCGAGCTGGACTCCATGATCTGGTTGCTGGATTGAACGCTTCGGATGTTTGCCAGGAGCTGTCCGGCGTCAAGCAGCACCGACGCATTTCCATAGCCCTCGGCGGTATCGAAGAGATTGGTGGCACCGCGCCTGCCCAAATCGCGAACATAGGCAAAAGCGCTCTGGTTCGGCTGCCCCTCGAACACGTCGGTTACGGCTTTGGCGGCCTCGGTCTGGAAGGACTGTATCTTGAACTTGAACTCCACTATTCTGCCCTACCTTGTGCCGACGATGGGTCGATGGCCTTCGCGAACTCCTGAAAATCGTTTTCGTAGTTCTCGTCCTGAATCTCCTGGTAGCGCGAAAATTCTTCCAGGGCCTTCTTCTCCGCCCGGTCATGTGATACTTGCCCCTTCGTTTTCAACACATCGCGACGCGAGTACCGCAGGAAGTCATCCAGCGCTTCGCTGCAATCCTGCATGCTGGTGAGGATTCCGTCCTCCGCTCTGCTCTCAAGATCGTCCAGGAATCTGTTTACCAGCCTGTTGAGGCGGGTTATCTCGTCTTCGCCCAGATAATTCTTCGCGATGGAGACGTCGCTCGAGTGTATGCGCTCATCTGAGCTGTCCTTCCAGCTCGTCAACCCCATGTGGGGCTTCGAAGCATCAGCACGCGAGTCGACAATCTCCGCTGCGGTGTGGCCCAGGGCCGCATAGTGCATCTTGTTTTGAACAGATGCGAAGAAGTCGCGCGCCACCGGGCTGTTCTTGTCGTAGTCGAAGCTGCACTCCTGGAAGATGTCGGTCACCTTCAGCCACATGCGGCGCTCGCTTGCGCGGATGTCACGGATACGCGCGAGCAGCTCGTCGAAGTAATCCTTCCCGAACGGCGCGCCGTTCTTCAACATTTCATCGTTTAAGACGAACCCCTTGGTGATGTATTCCCTCAGCGTCTTCGTGGCCCACTGCCTGAACTGCGTCGCCTTCATGGAATTGATCCTGTACCCCACGGCGATGATGGCATCGAGGTTGTAGAAGTTGGTCGGCTTCTTATTAAATTCAGAGATCCTGAATTTAATAAGGGCATCGGCTTCCGACAACTCCCCCTCTTCGAAGATGTTCTTCAGATGCATGCTTATATTCGAAGGCGTCGTGTCGAATAAATCGGCCATCTCCTTTTGCGTCAGCCAGAAGGTCTCGTCAAGATAACGGACTTCCAGTGGCACGTCGTGCCCCGCGTTTTGATAGAGGACTATCTCTGCCTTGATAGGCTCGTCTTTTGAGATTGGTTTACCGTCCACGATGTCACCTCCCTAAATCACCCGTCGGATGGTGTCGGGACTGAAGGTTTTGAATAGCTCCTCGAAGTTCGCCTCAGTCGAATCGTTCGCCATGGACGCGTCACGAAACACGGCGTATACCGGCTTGCGCTTCGCTATCGACTCGATGGTGTCGATGCCGACACCAACATCAAAGCATGCGAGCATCTGACCATCGTTAACATCAAAGACCCGCTTGCCACAGATGTCGAGCTCCTTGATTTTCGCGGACAGAGGAATACGGAACTTCGGCAGCACCTGGAAGAGCAGGTCCTCCGGAGTACGTCCTTCCTTGAGGTTGTCCACGTACATTGCGAGAACGTCTTGAGAAAGTTGGTTCGGACCCTGATAGGTATCGTTGAAGTTAGAGGAATCAATCTTCAAGACGCGAAAGCCAATATCCGGAATGGTTTTCTTTTCCTCAACGCCTTCAAGATCGAGTTGGTCATCAACCTTCGCATTGTCTGATTCGATCTCTGCAGCCAGTTTTTCACCAGCCCGACGAATACGTTCTTTGCCGAGTTCGCAAATGGTACCATACCCAGTCCTAAAAGCCTCACTATGCTCATTGCAGACTTCAGGTAGCTGCACCATTATGAATTTACGACTACCACCATCCTTGGCATTCAACTTCATAGTCGCATGGGCTGTAGTCGCTGACCCAGAAAAAAAATCAAGTACAACCGAGTCCCTGCCTGTTCCAATTTGAAGAACACGCTCCAACAGCCTTACGGGCTTTGGAAAATCAAAGACCTTGGCCCCGAAAAGATCTTCAACTTCCTTTGTTGCTTCTTGAGTGTGTCCAACGTCTTCATATGGCCACCAATTATGTGGTGTCAAGCCATCCCTTACTTCCGATAGAAAACGCTTAAGTGCTGGTACACTATTGTTTCCATCGATTCCCCACCATATTCGATTATCCTGTTGAAACCGCTCTGTAGCAGCTTGTTCGTATTTCCATGCTTTCTCACGGTTACTTATTATTTTCCCTGTATTGGGATTAATGATGTCATAACACAGATTTGGACGCTGGGAAACAGTCGCTTGATTAAGATAATCGACCGCTTTCCAAGGACCTCTGGGGTCATTATCTGGGTTAGAGTAACGGTCAACTGACTCATCAGTACGCGGCAAGAGGTTAGCTGTAAAACAAGGTGATTTTGAACAAACAAGCAAATAATCACACATAGACGCAATGCCAACATAGTTATTACTAACGCTGTACTTTCTCTGCCAAGTAATTAATGACTCAAACCTGTCATGCCCAAACACTTCGTCGCAGAGTGCTTCTAGGTTTTTTAGTTCCCCCTCATCAATGCTGATGAACATCGCTCCGTCATCTGTAAGCAAATCTCTCGCGAGTAACAGCCTCGGATACATCATCGAGCACCAGTCGGAATGGAAGCGACCGTTGCTCTCGGGGTTCGCAACGAGCCTGCCGCCCTCTTCGTCATACTCGTCACTCGCACCTTCGTAGTCCTCACGGCTCTGCGAGAAATCATCATCGTAGATGAAATCATGACCGGTGTTGTAGGGCGGGTCGATATAGATGAGTTTCACCTTACCCGCGTAGGTCTCACGCAACAGCTTCAGGGCATCGAGGTTGTCACCCTCGATGTAGAGATTCTGGGTCGTGTCCCAGTCTTTGCTCTCCTCGATGCAGGGACGAAAGGCCTTGTCGCAGGGAGTGCGAGCTTCGAGTTTCGCAGCCGCCTTGCCGGGCCAGGTGAACTGATAGCGCTCGCGCGGCCCATCGACCACCTCGTCAGCCAGGTCACTACGTAAAGCGTCGAAGTCGATCGCCCGTCTGAGTTCACCATCGTCGCCGATGGCCTCGGTCACCACATCAGGGAACAGCTCCGCTATCTTGTCGATGTTCTCCTGCGTCAGATCTGGTGTGGCGGTGTCGATTCTCTCCATGTGTCTACCTTTCCTCAAACTGGGCGAGCTGTCGCTTCTTGTCCTGCATCTGAGCGAACAGGGTATTGCGCTTGTTGATCTGTTTTTCCTTCATGCATCTCTGCTCCAACACGGCGATCTCGCTCTCGAGTGCCCTTTGCCTTTCATGACGCTCGATCCGCGTGTCGATTTCCGATCCATCTACGGTTCCGAACACGATCTGCGCGCAGAACGAATCCCAGACATCATCGAGCGTGGAGCCCCTCATCACGAGCTTCTCCAAGCCCGACGCGGAGTGCGTCCCCTGACGGTGGATGACGAGCCGCTGTGCCTCGCCCTCCTCGCAGACGAACACCATGCTGTGCCGGTTGGCCTGCTCGATGGCGAGGAGAACCGCATCCGAGACCGGCTCGCCCTTGGACACGATCTCCATGACGAGGATCTCGTGGACGTTCTCACCGTCAAGGACGTTCGCCGTGGTCGCCTTTATGCTGTTGGCGATAACGATACGCTCCACCTGGGACACGAACTGGCCCCTGGTCTTCCTGTTCAGCTTCAGGTTGCCGTAGAACGCCTCCTTGGGAAGGCGACGGTCGACCTCGGTCGTCGATGGAAGACCCAGCATCATCTCACCACCAGAAAGCAGATGAGCTCGAAATCGTCGAGTCCCGCGACTTCGTTTTCCAGAAAGCTCGTCGTGCCCTCTCCGAAGAAGCTCGCCACGTCGTTCTCATCCTTGACCTCGATGATGGAGGCGATGGCGTCTTCGAGGAGCTTGGACGCCGAGGACATGTCGCGTCCGTCCCTCGTGAGCCTGTTGTAGCTCTTGCAGAGGGCCGCGTCCGGTTCGTCCTTGCCGCGGCAGAGGACGCGCATCCAGTCGAGGTTCGCCTTCGGCTGCAGGTGGGTGCAGAGCACCTCGCCGTCGTCTCCCACGTACACGAGATAGAAGGGATGCAGCTGGTTTCTGCCCTTTATCTGCTGGTCGTCGGTCACGTTGCGCAGCACGAACAGTATCCCCGGCTCGTCGCCCCTGACGACGGCATGTATGCCATGCGGCATGTTCTCGATATCGGGGTTCTCGTCGTGGTAGGAGAGCAGGTCCATGCGGAACTCGTTCAGGCCGAGGTCGGTGATGGAAACGCCGCCGGACACATCCTCCAGGTCGATGACCTCCTCCTGCATCTGTCGCAGCTGGCGCTCGCGGTACTCCAGGTCGCCCGTCTCCTCCTCGTTGATGTAGTCGTCATCGCCCGTGGAGGTGAGCACCGCCGCGCGCATGCGCGCCTCGACGCGTTCCTTCAGCCTTATGTACTCATCGAGCTCGACATCGGGCCAGTAGTTGACCAGCTGGATGCGGGCGTTTTTCGACCCGATGCGGTCGATGCGCCCGAAGCGCTGGATGATGCGCACGGGGTTCCAGTGGATGTCGTAGTTGATGAGGTAGTCGCAGTCCTGCAGGTTCTGGCCCTCGCTTATGCAGTCGGTGCCGATGAGGATGTCGATGTCGTGATGCATCTCCGGGTAGACGATATCGCGCTCCTTCGAGAGAGGAGAGAAGCAGGTGAGCAGCATGTTCATGTCACCCGGGATCTTCTTGACGGTGCTCCTCGGCGTGCTCTTGCCGGTGACGATGGCGGTCTCGAGCCCGAGCCTTTCCTTGGCGAACCTCGAGACATGTTCGTAGAGGTAGTCGGCGGTGTCCGCGAAGGCCGTGAACACGAGCACCTTCCTGTTGCCCTCGTTGATGGGGTTCGCGACCTTGCCAGCGATCGTCTCGCAGAGGTCCTTGAGCTTGGCATCGTTCTCCGGCGTGATGTCGGCGATCATGGACACCAGCAGCTCGAGCGTCTCCCTGTCCTTTGCCAGGTCCCGTTGCCAGGAGAGGTAGTCCATGTCAGCTATCTCGACCTTCGTCTTCCCGCCCACCTCGAACAGCGGCAGCCCCTCGTCATCGAAGTCGAGGTCGTCGTACTCGTCATCGAACCCGTCGCTCACCTCACCGCTCTTGGTGGCGATGTAGGCGTCCACGGCCCGCTCCGCCGCCTCGACGGTGGAGAGCACCTTGGAAAGCGTCAGCGAGAAGGAGTGGACCGAGCTCTCGAGGCGCTTGAGGAGGTTCGTCTGCATGAGCTTGCGGATGCCCCATTCGCGACCCTTGATGGAGAGGTTCCTGCCGTTCGACTCCTCGTAGTTCCCCATCCTGCTCGGAAGGATATAGGCGGATGGCATATAGACCACGAGCGAAAGGGAGTCCAGCTCCGCGTATATCTCGTGGTAGTTGATGGCACCCTCGAGGTCCGTGAGCTTCGCTCGTTTGGATATGGGCTTGTTGCGCTGTGGGAACGCACCGAGCGCCTCCATGTCGTAGTGCCGCTGTATGTGCTTGCGGGAGCGGGCGACGGTCACCTCGTCGAGGATCGTGAAGAAGTCGAAGCTCAGCATGTCGGTGAGCGCGTCGGTGGTCCTCTCGTCGGGCGGCAGCTTCGTCCAGGCGTTGTAGGCCTTCTGGGCGTTGCGGAACACGGTGTCGACGTCCGAGGAGAGGTCGAGCTTGCCCGCCCAGTTCGCCTTGTCTCCCTCGTAGGCGAGTGCGAGCTGGTTCTTGAGATCGTTGAAGCGGTTGTTCACCGGAGTGGCGGAGAGCATGAGCACCTTGGTCTTCACGCCCTGACGGACGATGCGGTTCAGAAGGCGCAGGTAGCGGTTCTCCTTGTCGTCGTTCTTGCTGGCGGTATCTGCGCCGTTGCGGAAGTTGTGCGATTCGTCGATGACGACGAGGTCGTAGTTTCCCCAGTTGATGCGCTCGATGGGAAGACCGCAGCAGGTGTCGCCGTGCTCGCGCGAGAGATCGGTATGGTAGAGCACGTCATAGCGCAGACGGTCCTGCGCGATGGGGTTGTTGACGAGGTTGCCGCGAAAGGTCATCCAGTTGTCCGCAAGCTTCTTGGGGCAGAGCACCAGCACGTTGCGGTTCCGGGACTCGTAGTACTTGATGACGGCAAGCGCCGTGAACGTCTTGCCGAGGCCCACGCTGTCGGCAAGGATGCAACCGTTGTAGGTCTCGAGCTTGTTGATGATCGATATCGCGGCATCCTTCTGGAAGTCGTAGAGCTTGCCCCAGATGGCCGACTCCTTGAAGCCGGTGCCCTCGTTGGGGAGCACGTCCTCCGAGATGTCGTCGAGGAACTCGCTGAAGATGTTGAAGAGCGCCGAGTAGTAGACGAGCTCGGGCGGATTCTCGCGGTAGACCGTCGTTATGGATTCGATGACCTGCTCGGTCACGTCCTCCACCGCACTGTCTTCCCATGCCTCGTCGAACATCCGCAGAAGCTCGGTGGAGGCGGGAGCATCCTGCCGCATGATTATCTGGAAACGTGACGAAGACGGCTTCGTACCGAGGCCGCTTGTGGTGAACTCGTCGAAGGGCGCATACACGTAGCTGTCGTCTGCCGACTCCACTTCGAGGAAGCTGTTCATGGACTGGTCGCTACGGAACGACTTGAAACGCGCCTTGCGGCGTATCCAGTCGGCGCATTCACGCGCGATCGTGCGCTGTGTGAGCTCGTTTCGGAGCTTTATCTCGAACTGGGTGCCGTAGAGGCTCCGCTCGCGGTTGAGCCGGGGGATGTAGAACTCGCGCTGTTCCTTGTTACCCTTGCTTCCCAGGAAGGTCGGGGAGGTGTAGATGAAGCGGAACTCGTCGAGGCCGTCCAGCTGCGTCTCGAGTTCCTGATACGCGTAGATGGAGAAGTAGGCGGAGGCGACGGAGAGCCTGTCACCCGTCGAAAGACGTGCAGTCAGATCATCGCGGACGATGCGGGCCTTGTTGTCGAACGACTCGACCGTCATTTCCGCGCGCCCTGGCCCTTCTTGCTGGCGACTATCCTGTCCGTCAGCATGTTGGAGATGAGAGAGCTGATGCTCGTGCAGTTGTCCTCCGCGAGCCGTCTCACCTCATCCTTCATCTCCGGCGTCACGGCGAAGTTTATCCGTTCGGTCTTGTTCCCGTTGAGAATGCGCTTCCGCAATTCCTGTTCGTTCATCCCGCCTCCCGTGCGAACGGCCGATGCTTTGTTATGGACTGCTCTGCTACACAAACTTTGTTAAAGAGTTTAACATGGTTTTCAGACATAATGCTCCTCTAGCCCAAGTTTTAGTTGATTAGCTCAACGCATGCCAAGCTCGTAACCTTAAATTACCCGCTTCGCAAGAGCAGGAGAAGCAATGCGCAGCGGTGTGTCAAGATCGTCAGGGCAGAGAAGCCAGAGAAGCAAGTAGCCTATTCCGTACACACGAGTGTGTGGAATAGGACTCGCTCGCCACCTCCGCCAACACCGCCACGCCCGTGCCGCCCCTCCCCCAGACTGTCGTCTGTCGGAGGGGTCGACCCACGGTCGCGCGGGTCGGCTCGTCGGAAGGCGTTGCGGGGGAGGCCCCGCGCCCCTGGGGTGATCAGATGATCAGCAGCGACACCAGACCGAGGCGCCTCTGGCTCCGCCTCTCGACGGAGGAGGACGACGCCCTCGCCAGCGCCGCGAAGGCCTACGGCATCACCAAGACGGACCTCGTCCGCCTCCTCGTCCGCTACGTCCGGCTCCCCAGCACGCACCTGCTCGCGGGGGCACCGATAGTCTTCGACTACGAGACCTCTCATGAAATCTCTTACAACCTCCATGCCATAGGCACCCTCTACAACCAGTCGGTGCGGGCCCTCAACACGATGGCCAAGGGCGTGCGGGAGTCAGAGGCCGACCCTGCCGACGTGATGGAGGTCCTCGCCGTCGTCCATGCCGACATGTCCTACGTCAAGGGCTCGCTCGACCGCCTGCGTGAGGACGTCTCGGTCCTCTGCGACCGACCCAGCCTCTTCACCTGGTGAGCCGCCATGCCATACGTGAAGGCCATATCGGGTCACTCCGGGCTCGCCGGCGCGAGGCGCTACTTCGAACGCGGTGGCCGTGCGCTTGCCCATGACTACCTCGGGCTCGATGCTCCCGTCATCGGCGAGAACGGGCATGGGCTCCCCGTCTACGGCGACTACGCCTGGGACGAGGCCATGGACACGCGTCGCGCCGCCGAGGGCAACGACGCACCCTGGCGGGGCAGGCACGCGCGCACCTACAAGCACTACGTCGTCTCCCCCGACCCCAGGGACGGCATCACACTCGACGGCCTGAGGAGGCTCGCGACCCGATGGGCGCGAGAGGGCTTCCCCGACTTCCAGGTCGCCATCGTCTACCACGACGACAACGAGGGCCACGTCCCCCACGCCCACGTCATCGTGAACAACACCAACATGAGGACGGGCAGGCGCCTGCAGGACCCCGACCCCGGCACCCTCAACGGACTGCTCCAGGCGATCTCGCGCGAGATGGGCCTCTCCCACTTCGACGGCAGGATAGACGCGGACCACCCCGACACGCGAGGGGCGGGTTCGCGCACGGACTACCAGAGGGTCCACGTCGGGCGTGAGGAGTCCGAGATGGCGGGGAGGGGCGGCTACTCCTGGGTCGCCGACATCCGCGCGAGGGTCGACGTCGCGCGTGGAGTCGCACGGGACCCGGAGGACTTCAGGCGCCTCCTCGCTTCCATGGGAGTCACGACGAGGGAGCGCAGGGATGGCACCGACTGGACGTACTCACTCGCCGACCAGCCCTCGCGGCAGGTGAGCGGCACGAGGCTTGGCACCGACTACCGGAAGGCACACGTCACCCGCGAGCTCACGAGCCCACGAAGGGCGCGGCTGCCCGAATCGTCACAAGAACGCATCGCCAGAATCGTCCGGGATGCCATGGAGGTGCACGACCTGGCCGAGCTCCGCCGCCTCGCCTCAACCGTGGGGACGGCCCAGGAGGTCCGGGCCATGTCCCTCGACGGACTCGACCTGGCCGTGAGGAGGGCCAGGTCGAGGGGCGACGAGAGGGCGGCCGACAGGATCTTGCAGGCCCGCAACCATGCGAGCGAAAGGCGGCTCCTCCCAGAGCACGAGAGCCATGACGACAGCACCGGCGGCATCCACGCCGGCGGCGCGGGCGACATCCCCCGCAGGCAGGACCAGACAGGGCCGACCAGTCGCACACCCGTGAGGGGCCCACGCCGTGACGGGAGGGGTTGGGACAGATGAGAGTGGACGTCTCATACGCGGACGGCAGGCTCGAGTCGTTCGACACGGACCGGTTCACGAGGGCCGAGCCGTTCGCCGCGAAGAGCATGCTCGCGGACCTCGCCCTCGCGTTTTGCGAGGACGGGTCCCTGGTCCTCCGCGCCGACTGCTACGACGTGCGCGACGTGGAAGACGGCGCCATGGCGAGGAGGCGCCGGGGATGGGCGTTCCTGCTCGTATCATGCGAGGAGTCCCCGCGGGTGCTGTCCGTGGCCGTCGACGGCACCGTGAGGTGGTCGCGCGTCGGCCCCGACCTGGCGGACGTCGGACGCCTGAGGGCCCTCGGCGCCATGTGGCACCCCGGCGGCGGCCCGACCGCGCAGCTCGCCGTCTGGCTCCATGACCTCGCCTGCCAAGCGCACCCCGAGCTCGTCGGCACGAGGAACGGCGAGGACGAGGTCTGCGGCATGATCGGCATGACGAGGGCGAGCTACGAATATCTGTCCGACCTCGTCGCTATCATCTGAGCCGTCCTGAGGCCGGAGACGAAGGAGACGATGATGAGGTTCCTGAAGGCCCTGGGAAGGGCGTTGGTGCAGATCGTCCTAATCGCCCTGCGGATCATGCGCTGGGTGTTCCGGATGGTGTTCCGCTTCGCGATGTGACACAAGTTCCCTACGAACGCAATTTCCTTTGCTTTTACATTTTTAGCAAAGGACATATTGCCAGAAACGTTCTTTGAACTGCCGTCGAGAGTATTACGCGAAGAAACGCGAAATCGGATAGTCCTCTATCTGTTTGCGCTCCTGTTTCGTGCAGCGAATGAGACACTTATTGGCCAACTTTTTATCATCTAGCAGCACATATGCTGCGGCCTTGGTGTATAGTTGCTTTCCATCGAGTGCGATGTCGCGCAAAAGGTCTTTCTCCTCGGCTTGTAGATTGCGCTTTCTCTTTATTGTCTGGAGGAGATTGAGGAGATAGATTTTCGAGTCGCCGTCGAACTCATAGAGCTTTCTTGCGAGTGCTACAGCGCATGCGAGTAACGCCTCGGACTGCTTGGCCCCCTCATCGTATGCAGTAAGCATTTCCAACAGCGTTATATTGAGTTGCGTCTGATTGCCAATAGTCACCGGAAACCTCTCAAGCTGAGCTGCGAACCGATCGGGATTGAGATTCGCAATGCATCTGAAGCCCCTCTTACCAATTGTCACCACCGCAGGTACCGGGTCGAAACCAAGATCTTGGTCTGTTGCCCTCTCGTCCTTCCAGCCGAGCACAAAGAACAGCTCTTCTGAGAGGAGGTCCACGAATTCATAGCCTCCTCCCTCGTGTTTGCGGGCCAAGGCATATACTTGGGCACCTTGTATGTTGAAGTGGACGATCGGCGAGTCAATCGTTCGGTCCGTCAAAGGCTTCTTTTCCACTATTAGACGATGCATGAGACCGATGTCATTCAGCTCTCTGCTGGTCATCTTCGAGGGATCCCAGTCGATTCCGATGTTGAGTGCATCGAGTGTGTTCACGAACGGTTCGTAGATTTTAACGATCTCGCCAATGTTTTGCTTGAGCTGCCGATTGTTATCCTCGACATACACCCTAAAGATCACATTACTGTTAATACTCATCTCGCCCGAACGAATGAACTCCTGGACAAAGCGTACCGTGTTGTATCTCCTCCGGAATCCACCCGAGACGGTGAAGTTCAGAGTTGCCTTTTGCTCCTTGCCGAGAAGCATGCTTATGCCCTCAAATTCAAGATATTTGCCATCGATGTGGTCGCCGACATACAGCAGCGTCTCCATCTCGAAGTCTCCCGACGACACTACCGCCTTGGTGCCTATGGCGAATATGGCGACATTCTCAAACTTCCCGAACACGACAAGCTGACCACGTTTGTCCTCCCCGTACACATAGGCATTGCTCAGCCCTGCAATGGTTGTGATGTCCTCTCCAGGAAAAAGTTGGGTCGAGAATGACAGTGACTTGATGTCGGGCGGCAACTCCTGATTTTCATTGAGAAATCCATAGCCGGACACCTTCGCTTTGAGTTGCCTTTCGCGGTTCTCGTTGAATGCCGATATGAGGCGTGTTATCTCATGGGAGTCCTCGGGGAAGAGTTTGAGGGAAACTGACACCTCCTTCTGTCCCGACTTGGTTTTTGCGAGCACCCTGTTGATGTCGTAGGGGAGCAACTGAGCGAAGTAAACGTCCTTACCAAGGAGGCTATTTTTGTCTACAGCGACGCAGAAAAAGAGGATTCCATGAAACACATCGCTATAGCGTCTGAGGGATTCAATCTCCACCTTGTATTTGATGAAGCCCCTTCTGTTGGGGCGGAGTTTCCTTGTGGTTCCCTTTATCTGTACTGTAATCTCGCCTGCAAGATTTTCTTTTGTCAGCTCCGACGAATGGTACAGCTCGAATGTCCCGTCCACGAGGATGTTCTTGTCATCCGTGTCCAGCTTGTCATCGATGACTTCACATGGCTGAATGAGGTCTGAGATGGTTTTGACCGCAGCCTTCTCGATCTTCTTTGAATCTATGTGTCTAGATTCTGCCAACAGTACCCCTTTTGGCTGGCATTTGGTCATAACGGCATTATATCGTCATTTTCAGGGACAATTGAGAGACTCTCGTAGTGGAACCACCAGACCTATCTTGATCTGTCTGCAGGTATGCCACCACTGACCTGCATGTTCTACCGGTCTGCTCCGGCTGTTTTCAACATTTCCACAAGACGTGTCTATAACACATTACATATGTGTGCTATGACACACAGGCGAAGGAGGGGCCAGCACCGACTCTTGCCATGGCGCACAGACGACAATGAAAGAAGGAGCCAATGGACTACAAGAAGCTTGGCAGCACAATCGCCGCTAGGCGCGAGGAGCTCGGCCTGTCACAGGCGGCGCTTGCGCGACAAGTTGGCGTCGACCGGTCCCACGTCTCGCACATCGAGAACGGGACCAAGGTGGCAAGCGCCGAGACGCTCAAGAGGGTGGCGGTTGTCCTCGGCCTGTCGGCGGAGGATGTTCTTGGCACCGACATGACACAACGCGAGCACGACATGCTCGAGGCGGCGACGGCGCTCGAGAGAAAGCTCCGGGAGTATCTGACCCCTGAGCAGCTCGACGACATCTGCGACTCCTATCGTGCCGCGCAAAAGGCAGAAGGGGCCATCCCTCAAGGAGGCGGCGAGCCCATGGTGGCAGGTCCCGATGGATGGGCCGACCTTGCGAAGGAAGACAGGCGGCTGGTGCAGACCATGGTGAACCGCCTCAGGGGCTAAAGCTGTTTTTGTTTCTCTCGCACAAACAGGTCTGTCCTTGGTTCTTACAGCCAGGGGCAGACCTCTGGGAGATGTCATGCGTGAGGACGCCCGAGGGACAGACATTCGTAGTATGAGGAAAGTACTCAGTCACATTGTGCTAATCGCAGCAATCACGAGAGTGCAATCACCGTTCGATCGCTTGCACGAATCGCCCGTCTCCGTTCGACAAGACGTCGGCGGCAGCCCTTGCCGTCCGCACCTTCTCCGAGAGGAAGCTGCGACCGACACCCCGTGCTTTCCCCTGTTCCTCAACCAGCCTCTCATGTTTGTCCGTCACGTAGTCCGAGGCCTTGCTCGCGGACGTCGCGGCCCTCGCCAGTGCGGCCGGGTCATCACGTATCGCCCCGAGCCAGCTCCTGAGATAGGCGGCGTGGTTGTCCAGGTAGGTCTGTCCCATGTCGGCGTCGGCGAACCTCCCCATGTCGAGCCCGGCGTCCGCGGCGGCGAAGACGCTGCCCAGCTCGGCCACGAGCTCTTCCCTGGCGTATCCCTCGGGGGTCCTCTCCACGTCCCTTCCCACCGCACGCGCCGTGGAGTGGCACATCTCGTGCAGGACCGTCCGGGCGAACCCATCCATGACCATGAACTGCTCGCGCCGAGGAAGATGGATCCTGTCCTCGGAGGGGCGGTAGAAGGCTCGGTCGGTCGCCTCCTCCACGACGGGGCATCTCGACGACGCGATGAGCTCGTCGGCGATGCGCTCCACCTCGGGCTCCGCGGGGGCATGGGCGCTCGCGTCGAACGGCTCCATCCCCACGATCTGGGAGCCGTTGAAGACGTGGGAGAGCCTCCCTGCCAGGAACGCGCCCTCGAGGGCCTCCGCGGGCAGCCTGCCGTCGCGCACGAGCCGCTCCGCCCTCTCCAGGGTGACCACGCGGTCCCCTCCGAATGCCTTCGTGGGCACGTACCAGCTCCAGAACTCGATGGCACCCGTCGCGTGCGCGCCCCTCCCGACGTGCCAGCCCGCGTCCCTCACCTGGTTGAACGTGCACCAGCGGGGGTCCTCGAACCCCTCGCGGCGCATGGCGGCGGCCAACGCGAGGCGGTTGATGCCGCGGTAGCACCTGCCCGTGGTCGGGTTCACCGGCGACCAGCATCCCTTCCACTCTGCCGCCCAGGCGAGCCCATCCCTCTCCATGGCCCGCGCCATCTGCGAGACGATCTCCGCACGGCTCCTCGCTATGGCATCGTCCGTCTTCCCTCTGTCCCTCGGCATGTCCGTCCCCTCGCTCGTCTTCCAAATGTGAGAAGGGGGCGGGCAACCATGCCCGCCCCCTCCCTGCCGTCACTCCCTGTCTGGGCCGTCCGCAAGGGCGGCCGCCCTGCAGCATGCATAGGCGAGGAGCCACACGCAGGCTATGAATTGACCTGCGAAGAACCAGGCCAGCGGGACGTATGGATTACTCATCGCCGTCACCATGGGAGACGGTGCCCACCCCATGCCGATGCAGCCACCAGGCGATACCTACGATGAGGACGCCCGCGCCCACGAGCGGTAAGAAGGGAGAGGTAGCCTCGCCGGTCTGCGGGAGGGTGCCCCCAGCGGCCGCGGGGGACGTCGTCGCAGGGGCCTCGGTGACAGACACCGTCTGCCCCTCGTCGGAGATGTCGGCGTGGGTGGCTACGACGTGCCCCCCGTGCGTGACGGTCTCGAAGGCGACCACCTCGTGGCCGGCGAGCGCCGAGGCGTCGAAGGTGAACGTGACCTCGACGGTACCCTCGGTGGCAGTAGGTGTGAACGTGGCGGATGCCTCCACCTTGGTGCCGTCGGCACCGGTGACGGGCTCTCCCGTCTCGCGGTCGACGAGCGTGCCCGTGACCTCGTACTCGAGTCCCGGGACGAGCCCGGAGTACTCGACCGTGTCCATAATGGCAGCTGTCCCTGTGGCTGCAACCTCATGATTGCCGTCTGCGGCGTCAGTGGCCATAGTTCCTATCTGTGGAAAGGTGACAGTCTGGCCCTCGTCAGAGATGTCAGCGTGCGTGGACACGACCACACCATCAAGCGAGAGATCCTCAAACGCCACGACGGAGTGCCCGGCGAGCACGGAGGCATCGAACTCGAAGGTGACGGTAGTACTACCCGACGAGAGGGATGGCGTGAACGTGGTGCTCGCCATGACAACCAAGCCATCCGCGTCGGTCACGGCCTTGCCAGTGGAACGATCCATGAGGGTACCGGTGAGCTCGTACGTGCTGCCGGCGGTGAGGTTCTCGTAGGCGACCGTGTCCGTGAGCGCGACCGTACCGGAGGCGCAGGCCATATGCTCGCCTCCTTCCCCTGTGAGGGTGGTCGCAATCGCCGGCCCCTCGGCATCGGCGACGGTGCCACAGTCGACGCAGGTGCCGTCGCGCGTGACCGTGACGTCGAAGCTCACGAGGTCGAGTCCCTCGTTCACCTCGCAGCGGAGCTCGCTCACGGTGTAGGTGTCATAGGGAAGGGCCCCCTTGGAGTCGTCTGCCTTCGTAGTTATAGATGCGCTCCCCGAGAACCACGTCCCGGCGCCTGCCGAGGTGGCGCCTCCGGACGCGACGGCGTCGTTGGCGTTGGTGTCGGCCGTATGGGGGATCCAGGAGGACGAGGAATCGGCCTCGCCGTTGGCGTCGGTCACGATGACGTGGGACTCGCCGCTGGTCTTGGACGTGACGAGGAAGGGCACGCCCGCGAGGCGCTCCATGCTTCCCTCGCGGACCTTGACGAGGCGGAGGTCCCCGCGCTTGACCTGCTCCGCGACCTTTGGCGCCACGTAGGTCGAGATGACCTCGGACGTTCCGGTCGCGCTCACGTGGATGACGTCGGTCGTGCCGGCCGCGAGGTAGCCCTCGGGCGCCGACGTCTCGCGGACGGTGACGGTCCCCACCGGGACGCAGACCCTGCCGGCTGTGTCGTGGTAGAGAGCGTCACCCGTGGCGGCCGAGAGGTCTGCCGTGCCGTCGGCCCCGGTGGTCACGGTCCAGGTGCGCGTCGCCTTCGCGGGAAGGCTCCCGGCATCGTAGAGGCCGTCGTAGTAGCCGACCTCGAAGGTGGCACCGGCGAGCGTACCCGCGCCCAGGGCGGACGCCTTCCCCGTCTCCGCGTCGAGCTTGGCGAGGACGACGCCCAGGTCGCACACCTGCGGTGCGTCCTCGGCGGCGATCTGAGCCGTCCTGCCTCCCTTCACCTGGAAGGCGACGGCGTCGGTCGACAGGGCGTAGTTGCTCGCGGGCGTGGTCTCGCGGGCCCAGTAGCCTCCCTGGGAGAGCTCGCTCGCCGTCCCGTGTCCCGCGACGTCGGTGGTGATGGTGGCCACGGCCCTGGTGCAGGCCTCGTCTGAGTAGACGGTGTAAGTGGCGCCCGCGAGCGAGTAGCTGCCGTTGGCGTCGGTCACCTCGTGGTTGGCGGACGCCTTCGTGAGCTCCACGCTTCCCTTTGCCTCCGAGGTGAGGAGCATGCGCTGGCTGGAGTCGTTGGCGTACCAGACGGTGCCGCACCCGAGGTTTGCCCCACCGGCGGCCTCGTAGGCCTCGGCCTCCTGGCAGAACCTGATGCCCAGCTGGACGAGGTCGCGCTTGTCCCCAGGGACGACCTGGTCCGTGAGGTCGTAGCTCCTGTGATACCAGATGGCTATCTGCGTCACGGACCGGGCCTCTCCTGCGCTGAGCGCCCGCCCGCATATGGTCGTCTCGTTGGGGTAGCCGTGGGCGGCGAGGTAGCTGAGGACCGTGTCGGTCCCTCCCTCGTTCGTGTAGGTGGCGTCCGGCGAGGGCCCGTGCTTCTCGCCGTCCATGCAGTAGGCCACGCCGGCAGCCGAGTCGTCGTCTGTCCTCTGGTAGCAGCCGAAGATGGTGGCGTCGAACGGCCCCACGTCACCGGTGGGGACGTTGTAGTAGCTCGCCTGCTCTCCCGCAGCGAGGGCAGGCGTCGGGGCAGCAAGGCCCATGGTCTGTCCCACCAGGCACGCGAAGGCAGCCGCGATCACGGCCACGCGCACCGCGGCGCCGCCACGCACCACCCCTCTCGCGCGTCTGCGGACGGCCTCGAGGATCCCTCTTCTCGTCACTGGCATGTCCCCTGCCTCTCCGGAAGCCCGTCGCGCCCCTGTGCCGTCGCCAGCGCGTCGGTGGCCGAGCGTGCCTCATGGGCTCGCTCGGAGAGCGTCCTCGCGCTCGCGTGCTCCCTGGCCCATGCGGCCCTCGCCTCGGCCATGGCATCCTTGATCTTTACCGGGAGGACCTTCACGGTCTCCTGCTCGTTGCGGCCGTTCGTGTCGGGGATGGGGTTGCCGTCGGCGTCGAGGACGTCGCGGTGGAACCACACCTCGTGCCCCGCGACGAGGGGCACGTCGCGCCAGTCCTCGCCCCTGAAGCGCGACGGGTTCACGAAGAGCGGTCTGAACTCCCAGCCACCCATGTCACGCCCGTCGATGAGCGTGCCCGGGGGCAGTCTCACCGCGTTGAACGTCCGTTCCTCGCCCGTGTGGGCGTCCGTGTAACGGATGTTCTCCCTCACGAAGCTCCTGTGGAAGGTCAGGTAGACCTTTTCCCTGCCGTTTGCAGCCATCTCGTGGCTCCCTTCTTTCCGAGGCCCCGGCGGGGCCGTTGTCGGTGGTTGGTCGGTGCCGCTATCCGCCGAGCGCGTCCCTGGCCCAGGCCCCGCTCTTGACGAGCGAGAGGGTGAGCAGGACGCACATGGCGAGGTACTGGAGCGCGTATGACAGGCCTCCCGCGACCGAGTCGATCGGTGTCCCCGTCCCGGTGCTCGCGGCGTTGAGGCCGCCCAGCACCACGGGGAACGAGACGAGCAGGACGACGATGATGAGGCCCGCGAGACACACGGAGGCGAAGTGCCTCACGTAGCCCACGCCCATCTGGCGCGTCTCGTCGAGCGCCATGAGCGAGAGCGGGATGGGGCTCAGGGCCGCCATGAGCGAGAGCTGGATCGCGCGGGCCCACGTGACGACGAGCGCCACCACGTAGGCGATGAGCACCACGAGCCAGCTCACCAGGGCGACGACGATCATCGCGACGAGCGCCGCCACGTCGTCGTCGGTCGTGACGATGGAGACGGCACCGAGGTCCATGGCACCCCCTGCGCCGAACATCGAGGTCGTCCTGGTGATGGCGAGCCTCACGACCTCGTAGATGGCGCCCATGAGGTCGAAGGAGTGCTGCACCAGGAACAGGAAGACCGCGAAGAACACGAGCAGGAACACGACCTCACGCACCCCCGGCATGCTGGCGTTGCCGTCCATGCGCTGGGAGATGTGGATGAGTTGGACCGTGAACACGAGGGAGAGGACCCCGCAGCCTATGGGGAGCACCGCGCGCTCCCACACGCCGTGGGCCATGTCGTGGAGCGTGGTCCCGCCGGCGGTGCCGAGCATCTGGTCGAACGGCCTCGAGAGGACGCCGTCGACGCCGATCGAGCCCAGGACGTCCGCCTGGGCGGAGAAGATCCAGTTGCAGGTGTCGCGCAGCACGCCGCACATCCACCTGTTGATGTCGTCGGCGATCGATGCCCATGCGAACGTGGGCGAGAGGAGCACCGCGAGGAGGGCGAACGTGAGCACCGCACACGCGAGGAACGTCCCGCGTGCGCCTAGGGTCCTGGCCCCCATCGCTAGCCCACGACCCTGAAGGCGCCGGACGCCCACGTGACCGAGAGGATCGTCTCGCCCGGGTCGTCGCACGTGAGGGTGGCCGTGACGTCGCCCGTCTTCGTGTCGAGGTAGACCTCGCCGTCGAAGGTGGCACGCGTCGCCGCGACGGCGTGCACCGAGCACCACCCGGCCACGGCCTCCTCGAGCCCCGCCTCGTCGCCGCCAACCAGGTCGAGGTAGGCCTCGTCTACGCCTGCGACCTCGACCTCTGAGTCGCCCGAGGGGACGGGCACCCAGCTCTGGGACACCTGGAAGGCGTCGGAGGAGACCCGCATGGCATCTCCGACACCGGTCACGGTGACGTCAGCCGTGACGTGGGTGCCGTCCGCGCGCAGCACGTCGAGCTCGGCCTGCGCGGGTCCGTCGGAGACCACCTCGTAGGAGCAGATGTAGGTGCTCGTCCCGTCGGTCTCGACGAGACGGCCGTCCGCGAGGGTCATCCTCATGGCGGCGTCGTCGGGGCCCATCCACTCGCACGATGCCAGACGCGCGAGCGCCGTGGTCGTCTCGGACGTGGCGGGGTCCTCGGTGGTCGCAGCGTCCTCGGTCTGCGTAGGCTCGGACCCACCGGCGCCGGACCCCCGTACGGCCGCGCACCTCGCCACGCTCGCGACGATGAGGATGGTGACGGCGCCCACGGCCGCCACCGCCATGACCCTGTTCCTTCTCTCCATGTCCTTGCCCTTCCTCCTAGAACCTGACCGCGCAGGTGAAGCGGCTGATGCCCTCGGCCACGCGCACGTGGTCCCCGGGCCTTGGTGCGTGGATGTACGAGTTGCCGCCGAGGTAGACGGCGACGTGGCCGGACCTCCAGAGGATGTCGCCGGGACGTGCCTCCGAGAGGGGCACGCAGGTCCCCGCCGCCATCTGGTCCTCGGTGACGCGCGGTATCGGGATGCCGGCCTGCGCGTAGCACCACTGCGTGAGGCCCGAGCAGTCGAAGCCGACGCCCGGCGTGGTGCCGCCCCAGACGTACGGGACGCCCAGCTGCGTCATGGCGGCTGCCACGACGGCGTCGCCGTCGGCCGACGTCGCGGACGCGAGGTCGGGGACGCCCATCGTGTCGAAGCGACGCAATCCGTAGGTGTCCATCACGGACTTGAGGTTGTCGACGTACGCGGACGAGGTCGCGTACCCCGCGTCCTTGAGCCCCTCTGCCATGAGGTCGGAGCTGTGCTCGGAGATGGCCTGGCGGATGATGGGGTTGCCTGCGTAGCGGGCGTTCTGCAGCAGCACGCGCGAGCGGAACCTGATGCAGTCCTCGGGCGAGGCGAAGCAGGTGAACGCGTCGGTGATGCTCACCGTGCCTCCGTCCACCTCCTCGCTCGTCTGCCACGACTCCTTGCCGGTGACCTCCGGGCACGACGCGAAGGCAGACGCCCACTTGATGCCGAAGAGGTTGTTGTCGCGCGTGGCGAGCCCCGAGAGGTGGTCGCCCACGCCGGACTCGAGGATGATCTGGGCGATGGTGCAGCCCGCGGGGTGGCCGTAGTCCTCCTGGCACCGAAGCGCCTCCTCGACCATCGAGTAGGTGACGTAGGGAGGCAGCCCCGCCACCGAGCGCCTCTGCTCCTCGCCCCTCCAGAACCCGAAGAGCGACCCCACGAGCTGCGAGACCACGACGGAGGCGACCACGAAGGCGAGGATCCCGGTCACGACGCCCGCGACGGGGGCCAGCACGGCGGGCGCTCCGACCGCGACGGCACCGGCGGACGTCTTGGCGGAGGCTCCCGCGGCAGCCGTGCCCGCCTGCGCCCGTGCCGCGGCCCTGGCGGACGCCGCCCTGGACGAGGCATGGCCTCCCGCAGGACGGGACTTCGGGCGGGTGCCCCCGCGCACGGGCCCGCTCGCACGCCGACGGCGCAGGACGGAGGTCCGCGACCTGCCGCGGGTGTCCGCCAGGGTGCGGGTCTGGGCCGGGTTCCTGCCGGCCAGGGTCGGGCCGTCCCCTCCCACGACCGCGCGACCATCCCCCGCACCCACCGCGCATGTCGTGGCGGGGGATGCGTCCTTGCCCGTGCCGGCACCGCGGACGAGGTGCCCTTCGGCGGCGTTCCTGCCCCGGTGCTCGCGCACGGCGCGCCCCGCCTTGCGCGCCGTGCGGTCGAGGGCGTCCTCGGAGGCCTCGCGCCTGTCATCGGGCTCCGGGTCGGCCGCGAAGGCGTCGGCCTGCGCCGCGCGTGTCGCACGCATGCGGGCGACGCCGCGCGCCACGGAGCCGGACCGCTCGTCCGCGTCGCGCACGAGTCCCGCGGAGACCGCGTCGGTGCGGCCCTCGTAGGCGACCTTCGAGGGCCTGGGCGGCGTGCGTGCGCCCCCGCCGTCGTCGACCACGCTCACCTGCGGCTCGCCCCCCTCGGTGGCCTGGCGGCGCGCTTCGCTTCGGCCACCTCGTCGGGCTTGGTGTTGAAGAGGTCGTAGAGGGCGCCCCTGGGGAAGTCGTCCTTGATGGGCACGCGGGCGCCCCCTGCCACCAGGAGGCCCTCGCCGGGCTTCACCGACTCGTCGATGTAGCGCGCCTCGGTCTCGGAGAGCCCGAGCAGCTCGACCCATGCCTTGCGGTCGAGCGGGCTCTGCTTGTGGAGCAGCACGAAGTCCGAGTTCAGGACCATGTTCCTGGCCTCCTCGTGCTCGAGCATGTAGACCGAGTTCTGCGTGATGCCGGTGCAGATGAGGTTGAACTTGCGGCCCTCGGCCCAGAACTTCGAGAAGTAGGAGACGATCGACGGGTGCTCGAAGAGCGACTGTACCTCGTCGATGTAGAGCCAGGTGGTCACCCCCCGCTCGAAGTTCGCGTACATGCGGTTGCGGACGGCCTCGAGCGCGGTGAGCATGCCGAAGACGCGCATGTTCTGCGAGAGGTCGCGGAAGTCCACGTTGGTGATGCGCCCCTCGAACCCGACGTTGCTCTGGTGGTTGAAGAACGAGGTGGCGCCCCGCACGTAGCGCTCGTAGCGAAGGGCGATGTCCCGCGCCTCGGCCTCGGGTTGGGCGAGCAGCGTGTCGTAGAGGTCCTGGAGCGTCGGCACGGCCCCGCGCGCGGCGCGCGCGTCGTAGGCGTCCTCGACGCAGCGGCTGATGATGGACTTGTCGGCCTCGGGGAGCCCCTGGCTGCCCTCCGCCATGGTGGCACCCGAGAGGGCCAGGAAGGCGTCGATCTTGAACGCGCGCTGGGCGCACGCGCTCCTCTCCGCCACGTCCGCCACGTCGAACGGGTTGAGGTGCGCGGGGGAGTCGGGACCCAGGCGGATGTCCGTGCCGCCGTTGGGCACCACCACGGGCGAGTATTCGCCCGCCGGGTCGAAGATGATCACCTGGTCGTCCGGGTAGGCCAGGATCGTGTTCTCGATCTCGCGCTTCACCGAGAAGCTCTTGCCGCTCCCGGGCTTGCCGGCGACGTAGCCCATGGGGCTCGCGAGCCTCTTCCTGTTGCAGATGACGAGGTTCGAGCTCTCCTTGTTCTGCCCGTAGTAGCCGCCGCCCGGCTGGTTGACCTCCTGCGTGGCGAAGGGCATCTGGATGGCGACCTGGGCGGTCGTCATCATGCGGCTCACCTCGACGTGGTTGTTGCCGAGCGGGAGCACCGAGTTCAGGCCCTCCCTCTGGCGGTAGTCGAGCGTGTCGAGGTCGATGGAGTTCGAGCGCGCTGCGCGCATGAGCTGCATGACCTGGTCGTCGAGCTCGGCGGCGGTGTCGGCGTAGGTGTGCACGAGCCCCGTGTAGGAGAAGAGGCGCTGGTTCCTGTTCTGCAGGTGGTCGAGGAGGTCCTCGGCCTCTGCCTTGGAGTACTTGAGCTCTGAGGGCAGGATCTCGAAGTCGTAGCCCCTCTTCACGGCCGCCATCTGCTCGTCGATGACCTCCTTGTCCATCCACGCGAGGCGCTGCTTCACGTAGGCGATGGCTCGCGCCTTGTCCATGCCCTGCACGTGGAGCACCACCGCGAGCGGTATGGGCAGGTCGATGAGCTTGGCGAGGCACCGGTCGGAGAGCTCGCTCCCGAGCGAGCGGACGACGAGCGTCTGGCACCACGTCCCGTCGACCCTGAGACGGGTGGCCGAGCCCGCGGGCTTGGTCTCGATCGCCATGGGGCAGACGAGGTCCTTCGTCCTCACGCCCGACGAGGGGCCCACCATGTCCCACGAGAAGTCGAGGGCGTGCCCCGGCCGGAGCAGGTCGTTCACGACGCGCAGGCGCCGCTCGCCGTCGAGCGTCTCCACGTCGCAGCGGATGCGCTGCAGCGCCTGGGTGACGTCGCCGCGCACGCGGGCGAGCCTGGGCACGGCCGACCCCACGTCGGCGGCCCCCACGGAGAAGGTGAGGTACCTGTCGCGGACGAGGTTCGAGACGCCCTCGCGCATCTTGTCGTTCAGGATCCGGTTGTACTCGGAGGCGAACCTGCCGCAGGTCGGGTCGGACTCGTCGAAGAACGTCCTGTTCCCGATCTCGTCGGCCGGTATCGGCGTGTTCACGACCGCGAGCTGGACGGAGCTGTCGGCGCCGAACGAGTCGAAGAGCTGGCACCAGGCGGAGAAGACCGCCTCCTGCGAGTCCTTCCTCGCCGACTGGTAGCTGATGTCGGAGAACGACACCGTCTGCGAGAACAGGCCCTCCTCGACCTCGCAGATGCCGTCCCTGTACATCGCGTCGAACCCTATGGCGTCGTAGACGTCCCTCGCCGCGCGACGGCGGTGCCGTCTCTCAGCGACGGAGGTGCTCAGCTCCCGCTCCTGCTCGCGCACCCTCCTGCTCATGGGCTTGGTCCACTGCCATCGTGTGGGCGCCACGTCCCTCTTCTCGGCCTCCTCGGGCCCCTTCCCCATGGCTCGGCTCATCGAGCTCGGCCCCCTTTCGTCTGGACTTCCTTCGGTACCTGCGGGTCTCCCTGGCCGCGAGCCGCTCGGGCGGAGACGCCATGGAGCAGCTGGACCGGTAGGGCAGCACGCCGTCTGACGTGAGGTGCTCCCAGAGGAGCGGCACGAACCTCTCCGCGCGCATGCCGTGCGGCCGCCAGAACCCCGCGAGCCAAAACGGCATCGACGCCGCCATGACGGGCAGGCTCGCGTCCGCGGGCTCTATCCCGAGGCAGGCCGCGCACAGGGCGGCCGTCGCGACCGAGGTCGCGAGGCCCCCCACCACGCACCCGAGCGTCCTCAGGCTGAGCTTGCCGACGACCTTCTCCGTGTACTCGCCAATGTCCTTGTGGACCGCGACGGAAAGCGACATGGACAGCCCCCTTAGGCCGGGAGCCAGGACGTGTCGAGCATCCCGAAGTAGACCGAGGCGGCGATGATGATCGCGCCGCCCGCGATGGTGGAGATGGCGCTCGCCATCTGGGCGCCGCCCTGCTGCTCGCGGATGGCGAGCCCGAGCGACACCGCACCCCAGACCACGAGGAAGCCCCCGAGGAAGGAGACGCAGCCGGACACGAGGCCGATGATCTGTGAAAGCATGTGGTGACTCCCGTGGTTGCGGCGCGGCGTGTGGCCGCGCCTCGTCTCGCGCCGGACGCGCCCGTCCGCAGGGGGATGCGGCGCTCGGCATCCCCCTGCGCGGGCCCCCTATTTCATGGCGACCACCTCCCGGGCGCGTGGGTGCGCGGCCAGGTCGTACTTCGCGTCGACGATGGGGTCGGCCCCGGCGATGAGGACGATGGCGCGCCTGCGGTCGAGCTTGGCGACCTCTGCGGCCTGGATGAGGTCGCGCTCGGCGACGCTCCTGCTCTGGGTGGAGTTGGGGCTGGCCCCGTGGCTCTCGCTCGTGCCGAGGTGCGAGACGGTCTGCTTGCCCACCTGCTCAGACACGCCCCTGTTCGTCTCGGTGGACTTGCCGCCGAGGAAGAGCGTCGTGTCGCAGCAGTCGACGATGGTCTGGGCGTCGTCCCCGTAGCGGCTCCTCAGCTGCGCGGTCGACTGGAGGATCACCGAGACCCCGATGTTGCGGGACCGCACGACGGCGATGGTCCGCTCGAAGTCCGGCAGGCGCCCGATGTTGGCGAACTCGTCGAGCACGAGGTGCACCGGCGTGGGCAGGCTCCCGCCGTACTCGCGGAGCGCCCGCTCGCACAGGAGGTTCGTCGCCTGCCACACGAGGAGCGCCAGCACGAACGAGTAGGTCCCGTTGGTGTCCGACGAGGTCGCGAAGACGGCCGTGCGGACGGCGGGGTCGCCCATCCGGTCGAGCCCCAGGTCGTCCGACGACAGGACCTCCCGGAGCTCGGCGCTGGCGAGCGCGGTGAGCCGGGCGTTGCAGCTGATGATGATCGACTTCAGGGTCTTGCCGGCGGCCGCCTTGAAGGCGCGGTAGCGCGAGAGGGAGAGGTCCCGCTCCGGCGTGAGGGGCTCGGCCACGCGGACCCAGCGCACGCTCGCGCGCCCTCCCGAGAAGTCCCTGCCGCCCGAGCCCACCGCGGTCCTGTCGACGGTGCAGCGACAGCCCGTCTCGACCTCCCGGAACAGCAGGTCGAGCGGGCTCTCGAACCCCTCGTCGGCCTCGCTCGCCTGGGCGAGCGCGAGCAGCGTCATGAGCCCGGGGAGGTTCGCGTCCTCCCTGAGGCAGTGGTCGACGAGGTAGGAGACGAGTGCCGTGTAGAGCAGGCGCTCGGAGTTCTCCCAGAAGGGGTCGGCCGTGTCGCTCCTCGTGCGCGTCGTGTTGGCGATGAGGCAGTCGACGAGCTCCAGCACGTCCTGCTGCGTCCTCACGTACGCGATGGGGTTGTAGTGGTCCGAGCGGCGGAAGTCGACGGTGTCGATGCGACGCACCCGGTAGCCGAGCGACGAGAGCACGGGCCCCACCTCGCCCGCGAGCGTGCCCTTGGGGTCCGTCACGAGGAGGGAGGCGTTCGCCTGCAGCAGGTTCGGCAGCACGTAGCCCCTCGTCTTGCCCGAGCCCGAGCCACCCACGACGAGCACGTTGCGGTTGCGTTCGTAGCGCGGGTCGTGGTCCGCGCGCGTGAGCGCGAGCGAGACGTGCCTGGTGAGGATGATGTTCGCGAAGGGGTCGTGCGCGTCGGCGAAGCGGGCCGCCTCACGAGTCGTCGCCCACCGGGCCGAGCCGTGCTCCTCGCCCCGGCGATAGTTGCCGACCCGCATGAGCTGACGCGACCACGCGACGAGTACGCCGCAGCACGCGAGGACGCCTGCCATGAGGGGGACCGTCTCGAGGGAGGGCGCGATCCCGTTGGCGGCGACATATGCGGGCATCTGCAGGACGGCGTCCCGGAGATGGGCCATGGCCGGTGCGGGCATGGACGAGACCGTGGCGGCGTACAGGTCACCTGCGAGGAACGCAACACCGGATGCGGCTGCGACGACGGGTGCGGGAAGGGCACGTGCGGTGCTCACTTCGCCCTCGTCTCCTGCATGTGGTGCGCGGGCTCGGGCACGTGCTCGTGCGCCTGGCCCTCGGCCTGGGCCGCACACGCCTCTCGCACGCGCGTCGCCCGCTCGATGAGGGGCTCCTCGTCACGGATGGCCTCACGGTCGTGCGACGAGCGCTCGCGGATCTGCGCTGCGACACGCTCGCCGGCCTTCCTGGCGTCACCGGCAAGGGCGTCGAAGCCCGCCGAGACACCCGGCGCGTCGGCGGTCCGGAACACGAGCCAGGTCCTGCCCTGTCCGTCATCGTTGAAATAGTGGAGAAGACCGTCCGAGGAGAGCCGTGAGTCTATGGCACGCCGGATCGCGGGGAAGTCCTCGAGCTCCTTGAACTCGTGGAGGTCGAGCTTGGCGTACTCGGGCAACCTGGCACCACCAGTGCCGACGGCCTCGGGCGCCATGTCACGTGCGTGCTCGAGGGCGGCTGAGAGCCTGTCGACCGCCTGCTGCATCTGTGCCTGTGCGGAGCCGGCACCGGGATGCTGCCTTGCGTAGAGGCCGATGCGCATGGTCCACTCGTAGAGCTGCTGCCCCGCATCGTCCCCGAAGTCCTCAGCCATGCCGTCACCCTCCCTAGGTGGCGGCGGGCCCTGGCGTCGGCAGGCCGCGGTCGCGGCCACTGTCTTACCGGGTCGGTGTCGGATGCCGGACGCGACCCGCCGAGGACGATTACACAAGAGATGCCTGGCGGTGTGGGCGCCGTTGGCCGGGTTGGCTGAGGCGAGTAATAGTCAGGGCTCTGTTAACTCGCCAATGGCAGTAGTGTCCGACGTAGGAAGCACCGCTTTTCCAGGTTGGCAAGGCACCCGGAGGGTCATATGGAAGACAAGATGAGAGTAATCGTCCGTAACATGAGTACCAAGGAACGGGGAGGAGATGCCGAGCCTGCCGCTCGAGGCGATGGCCGACGAGGCATCCAACAGCTTTAAGGCCGCGGCGTGCCCGAGGTGCGGGTGCGCGCGTGTCGTGCGCAAGGGCCATGCCCCGCCCGGCCGGCGCATCGTAGTACGAGACGGGGTCCTACGGGGCATATGCAGGGACAAGGCGGACATCATGACATGCACGGACGCGAGGGGCAACATGTTCCTGCAGGAGGTATACCTGGGCAAGGCCGGCGTCTCGACATGCAGGGCCGGACCTGTCAGATGTGCGCTCCGAGGGGCGACCGTCTCCACCGACAGACTCTCGGGATACGTCACAAGGTGTTAGCCGAGATGGGTGTTCGCATGCATAGGAGATTCGCATCAAGCGGTAGCCATGCACCCCTTGACAGGGCGGATGCGCTCCATTCGGCCCTCTCGCACTCTCTCGCACCGTTCCGTGGGGGTCTCGACCAGAAGACTCTACGGCTACCTGATGCGGCCCGAGTGGACGCTTGAGGCCCGACGCTCGCGAGGGCGCACAGACCTCCTGCTCGAACAGCCCAGCGTCGAGCCGTACGCAAGGACATGGCGCAGCTACGCCAAGACTCCCTACCCGTTCCATCCAGAGCTCAATCAACAGATGTCATTGGTGGGCTAACAGAGCCTTCGTCTTACAGGAAGAAATCCCGCCATCGGGCTGGGGTTTCTAGGCCAGGCCTTCCGCCCCGTTCGACTTGATGATCCTCTGGTACGCGTAGAACGAGTCCTTGCGGGTGCGCTCATAGGTGCCCGTGCCGTCGTCGTGCTTGTCGACGTAGACGAAGCCGTAGCGCTTGCGCATCTCGCCGGTGCCGGCCGAGACCAGGTCGATCGGGCCCCACCAGGTGTAGCCGACGAGGTCGACGCCGTCGGCGATGGCCTCGCCCATGGCGCGCACGTGCCTCTTGAGGTAGGCGATGCGGTACTGGTCATGGATGGCGCCGTCCGGGGCGACCTCGTCCCTGGCCCCCATGCCGTTCTCCACGACCATGAGTGGGATCCTGTAGCGGTCGTAGATCTCGTTGAGCGCGTAGCGCAGCCCCGCGGGGTCGATCTGCCAGCCCCAGTCGGTCTTCTCGAGGTAGGGGTTCTCCCCGCCGAAGGTCATGTTGCCCTGGGTCCGCCTGAGGTCGGCGTGCGTGCCCACCGTGGTGCTCATGTAGTAGGAGAACGTGTAGAAGTCGACCCTGCCGGCCTCGATGTCGGCAAGGTCGCCGGGTTCGATGTCGATGTCGACGCCGTCCTCCTCGAACATGCGCCGGGCGTAGGAGGGGTAGGCCCCCCGCACCTGCACGTCCGAGCAGAACCAGTTCATGCGACGCATCTCGGCCTGGTTCGCGAGGACGTCGGCCGGGTCGCACGTGGCCGCATAGGACAGGACGAAGCAGTCCATGTTGCCCATCCTGAACCGGGGGTACCTCTCGTGGGCGAGGCGGACCACGCGCCCGGAGGCCACGAACTGGTGGTGGAGCGCCTGGAAGCGCTGCTGGGGCGTGGTGCGGATCTCGCTCATGGGACCCTCGAAGCCCTGGATGAGGCCCGTCTCCATCATGGAGCCCATGTCCGAGGTGCCGCAGTTGATCTCGTTGAACGTGAGCCAGTAGCGGACCTTGTCCTGGTAGCGCTCGAACACGGTCGCGCAGTAGCGCTCGAAGAGGCCGATGAGCTCGCGCGAGGCCCAGCCGTCATACCTCTCGACCAGGTGGTAGGGCATCTCGTAGTGCGAGAGCGTCACCAGGGGCTCGATGCCGTGCTCGCGGCAGCAGTCGAAGACCCTGTCGTAGAAGGCGAGGCCCTGCTCGTTGGGCCGCTCGTCGTCGCCGTTCGGGAAGATGCGGCTCCAGGAGATGGACATGCGGAACATGTTGAAGCCCATCTCGGCGAGCAGGGCTATGTCGGCGGCGTAGCGATGGTAGAAGTCGACGCCGTCATGGTTGGGGTAGAGCACGTCCGGACGGATGCCCACCGTGATTTCCCGGGCCTTCTCGAAGCTACCGCCCGTGAGGTGGTCGTCCACGGAGGCACCACGACCGTCCACGTCCCAGGCGCCCTCGAGCTGGTTGGCCGCCGTAGCACCTCCCCAGTAGAAGCCGTCAGGAAAAAGCTGCCCGTCTGCCATGTCACGCCCTCCAATATCACGGTCGTCCATTGATATGCGCCACCTAGAACTACTTCACCAGAGTGGCAAATTCACGCAGGCCTCGACGAGGACCGCGAACGACCCTTCCTCCACACTGAAGACGGAAAACCGCGTTCGCCATCCCCAAGCACCCCATCGCAGTAGATTGCGGGATATAATCCACGCTGCCATGAAAGAAGTCGGGAGCTTCAGGCTGATTATGTCGAAGTCGACCAACGGCGGGACTCCACCTGCACCACAGACACTGGCTGATATGCCCTCAATATGAGAGCGTCTCTCGCTACTTCGAGTCCCTCGTCAACCTCATGAGGGTCTTCTGGGATTCCCTTGCCTTAATTGTATTCTCCCCATATCTCACCTGAAAGAGCCAGCAGTAAAGGCAGTCAAGAATGAAGTGGGTCGCATCGAACGAAGCGAACGTTTCCCTCTTGACCGAGAACGAGCTGCTCTCCTTGCTATTGATGGTGACAACCTCGTCGCAGAGGCCCGCCAACGAGCTCAACTCGTTGTTGGTTATCGCCGTCGTGTGACACCCCCTCGAGCGAAGGATTCTCGCATAAGAGACGGTCATCTCCGTCTCGCCGGATTGCGAGATGAGGATGTTGCATGAGTTCTTGGCCGCACACAGGGCATATCCCCTCTGGACGAAGGCGTCTTGGTCGACATTCACCTGTTTGCCCATACGCACTAGTTTCGTTTTAAAGTCGAGGGCGGCTGGCACGGACGTGCCCACCGTGAATATATTGACCACGTCTGCGGAGTCGAGGATCGATACCATTCGGGCAATCTGTTGATAGTCAAAGCCAGCTATCACGTTATTAATTGCGTTCGCCGCAAGGTTGCCAAGCTTCCATGCGATTTGTTCGTGAGTATCACCCATGTCGAACGGCATGTTCGCATCAATCGCCACCCTTCTGGACGACTGCTCGCACTCTGCGACGAAGACCACGCGGAACTCCCGGTAGCCCGTGGTGCCCAGCTTCTTGCAGAGGCGCACGATCGTTGCGGGCGAGGACTTGGTCAGCATCGCGAGGCTCTTGATTGACGAATCGCGAACGTCCATCCCGTTTGCGAGAAGATAGTCCGCTATCGCGCACTCCGTCTTGGAGAAGCCTCTCTTCTCCCCCAGCCGCTCGAGGATCATACAACACCCCTCTCCGCGAAAAGGACTGCGTGCCGCAGACATAGCACGCAGTCCCGAGTTGATATAAAGCCAACACCGGATAATGTCGATGATAGCCTAGTTGAACTCCTTCATCTTTCCGCTCTTAAGCAAGAAGGAGGTGAGTCCAAAGGAAACCGCAACGGAGACGACTATTCCAATGCAATAGAAGGGCAGGTTGACCGTCCCAAGCCACCCTCCGAAGGCCAACAGCCCCGAAAAAGCGAAGTTAGTCGCACCAACTTGGCCAATGCCAAGTACGAGGCCAGCAATCGCACCGGAGCAAATCATCGTGCCAATGAGGTACTTGCTTCGCAGCACGATGCCATAGAGTCCGGGCTCGGTAATGCCGCACAGAAAGTTTGTGAACGCGGCGGAGCCGGCAACCTCCTTGTCATGCCCGTTCTTTGCGAAAACCAGCACTGCAAGACAAATTCCAAGGACCGCGTAGTTTCCCATACCGCCAGCGGGGAGACTGTACTCATATCCTTGGGCCGCCATGACGCTTAGTTCAAGTGGGAGCACCGCCCAGTGGAGGCCTAGGAGGATGACCAGGGTGAAGAAGGCGCCGAAAACGAGGTCGAGAAGGATGACCTGCGTTGCGAGAACGTTATAGACGGCAAGGACCCCGTTTGCGATGAAACCACCGATGGGTCCGAATACCATGACGGTGGCCGGGACGAACACGACGAGGCAGACCAGCGGGACCAGGATGAACTGAAATGCCTGGGGAAGGGCCTTTTTAAGCCAACGCTCAAGGTAGCTCATGCACCAGATAGCAAGAAGAATGGGGATGAACGTCCCACTGAGGTTGAATGCCGTAAACCCAATGCCAAGCAGATTGACCGTCTCTCCCGTCACGAGCAAGTTGGAAACGCCAGGGTACATGACAGCCGCGCCAAGTGTAGCCGCAACATAGGGATTGCACTTGAAGTGCTTGCCGGCAGTGAACGCAAGCATGATGGGAAAGAAGTAGACTATACTGTAGAAGATCGCGTAAAAGGTCTGGTAGGTGAGACTCGCACTGTCCACGATGCCGAGATTCGAGAGCAGCCCGATGACGCCGGAGGCGATTCCTCCCGTGGCGAGCAGCGGAATGTAGGGAGAGTAGACGTCAGACATCATGCGAGTAAAGCGGTCAAGCAGGCCTATCTTCTCCCTATCCTGTTTTGAGGTGACCGGGTCCTCAATCACATCGGACCTGGAGATGCCCCGGGCAACAATCTCAGGCATCGAGATCAGCTGGTCGTAGACCGCGCCCACATGACTCCCGATGATAACCTGATATGTGCCAGCACCCACCGCCGTCCCCAAGATTCCGCTTACTTCCTTGAATGCCTCCTGATCGAATTTGTCCTTGTCTTTCAAGGTGAAGCGGAGCCTCGTCGCGCAATGGATGACGTTGACGACGTTATCAACACCGCCGACATGGTCAACGATTGCCTGGCAGAGCTCACTGTAGTCTTTTGACATCATTCCCCCTTCTCTTTTCTGCACGTATTGACGAAGTTGCTAGGATTTAAACAAGTGTCGTCTAGCCTCCTTCCGACTCCGGTCCGCCGGCTCCGAATACGCCTAGACCGACAGCCCGAACGAGCGGCCCTCGAACACCGCGTTCATAATGTTCGACGGCTTGACGCAGTCTCCAATCGAGACCGTGTTGCGGATAACGCCGTAGAGACCCTCGACCTCACCTTGACGTGTGGTCATCCCCGTGGAGACGACCATGTTGTCATAGGGAATCGCGGTCTTCTCGCCTGTCGGGCCGGAGAAGACGACATCCGTATCTGTGACCTCGAGGCACGAGCTTCCCAGGAGCATGCGGATGTTCTCGTGGAGGCAGAACTTCTGCCTTATGGCCTCCCTATAGAGCCCATTTGCGTTGCCGGCCAACATGCTGGACATCTCGATGACGGTGACCTCATGGCCCTCTTCTGCCAACGAGAGGGCCATCTCACAGCCGATTGATCCACCACCAAGGATGACAACGCGCCTCCCCAATGTCTCACGGCTCGCAATGGAGGCAGTTCCCGTCATCACTCGCTTGTTATCGATTCCCGTGATTCGAGGCACCCGCTCTTTGGCACCGATGCAAATACAGACCGCATCAGGTTTGAGGACAGCGATTGTGTCAGCAGTTACGGTCTCGCCAAGCCGAACGTCTATGCCCCGGCGGCTTATCTGCGTCTTGAAACGCTCTAGGAGGCGCACGACCTCTGACTTATGAGGCTCCATGGCGATGAAGCGGAGCATCCCGCCGAGCTCTTGCTCCTTCTCGATAAGGGTGACGGAGTGACCTCTGTCATGTGCCGTGATGGCTGCTTCCATTCCACCAGGTCCCCCTCCAACAATCAAGATCTTCTTGTGCACTTCCGCAGGAGGGACCTTCCTCGGGATGAACGTCTCGTGGTGGAAGCGAGGATTCACCGAGCATCCGACGTTCCAGTGGTCGGATGCGATGTGATAGCAATTTGAGCAGCGGAGGCATGGGACTATGTCTTCCGGGCGGTCTTCCGAGGCCTTCCTTGGCCATTGTGGGTCGGCGATTAGCTCGCGGCCGAGGGAGACGAAGTCGACGTCCCCTCGCGAGATTGCCTCGTCTGCCATCTCAGGAGTGAGTACGGCCCCCACAACGCTTACGGGAATGCCGACGGCCCGCTTCACCTCACGCGCCCATTCCAGATTCGGCATGGGCTCCTCGAGATTGGTTGTAATTGTGTGAACGTTAGCTACCTTGTTGATGTCGATTCCCGACGAGACCTGAATCGTATCGACAAAGGGCTCCGCCATCTTGGCGAATGCAACCACATCCCGAAAGTCAATTCCATCTGGCACCCACTCACTCGCGCTGATGCGCATCTCAACGGGATACCGAGGCCCCACGGCCTGTCTCACCGTTTCAAGGATGCGCAGCGGGAACCGAGCACGGTTCTCGAGACTACCGCCATACTCGTCATAACGATGGTTGTATAGCGGCGAAAGGAACTGCGCTGGAAGCCACCCGTGTCCAAAGTGCAGGAACACCGAGTCGAACCCTGCCTTAAGCGCTCCCTCACACGTCTTAGAATACCAATCGAGCGTCTCTTGCATCATCGGCTCGTCCATACCCCTGACCTCGACGCCATCTTCCCGAATAAAGGAGCAGGGTCCCTTGGCATAGTCGATTACCCTTGCGTGCAGCCCACCGTGGAATATCTCGATAGAGGCCCGCGCACCTCCGCTGTGTATCACCATGACCCGATCATGTGTAGCCTCTCGTTGGTACTTCTCGAACGGCCAAGGCTCGCCGCCACTTGAGAAGCTTGACCGTCCGGGCTCGACAATTGCATGCCCAGCCACAACGAGAGCCGCACCCCCTATTGCCTTCTCCTCGAAGAGGTCACCAGTCGGAGCCGCCATGATACGGTTCTTCAGTATCATTCCGTTGATCGTAATAGGTTCAAAAAGGCTATCGAACATCATCTTTTCCCCTGCCAACTCAAGAGCTACTCCGCCTCAACCACGATGAGGATAAATGAGCTTAGGGGGAGGACGTTTTAGGTCATCGTTTTGATTGGTAAGTTTCTCCTTGATAAGCTATACGGACGTCCATCGTGAAAAAAAGTTGCATGCTGGCTATGGCTGATGGGTACGCCACCAGGAAAAACAAGCGACAGCCTCACATGTAAGAACGCATGGCACGCACGAGAGGAGCCTCTTCGGTGACGAGCGAGTAGCCATCACGGCAACCGACAGGGCCCTCCACCCTGCGCAGTACTTCTCACTTCGCGACAAGTCATACCAACCGAAGCACCCCAAGGCGTTTGCGGGAGGCTGAACGGACGCAGGGCTTTCCGCTACATGTCTCTCGGACGTCCTCAAGAACAAGAGTGAAGAACGAGATGCAGAGAAGAAGCGCCTACCGCACGCATGAAGAAAGTGCATACCGCAGTCGAGGAAAACCCCTTACCGAAATCATCCTCGACAGCCGCGGGCTCTCTGGGCACCATTCAGAAGGAGGCAAAAGCGCGCGTGCGTCGAAGCTCTGCGCTTCGACGCATACACGTTCCACATAGGCGCGCCCTATTTCAATTTCCTGAAACAGCAGGTCGAGCAGTGAGAGATAGTTCTCGACGTTTTCCCAGAACGGGTCCCCGCTATGTTCCCTGTCGCCAGTAGCGTTGGTGATAAGGCACTCCATGAACTCAAGGATATCAGCCTCGCCGCGCATATAGGCGAGCGGGCTATAGCAAAGCGAAGCGCTCATGGCGGGAGTGTTGAACACCTTGATGTCACATCCCGCCTCCTCCTGCACGCGGTCGGTGTTAGGAAAGCTCGTCCCCTTAGGGTCGGTGACAAAGTAGTCGGAATTCAACTGTATGAGGTTGGGCTCCACATACTCGCGCGCCTTCCCGGAGCCTTCCACTACGAGATTGTTGTGATTGCGGTCGTACTTGCGTGAGCGCCCCACAAGACAGAACATCAGACTGTAGTGCTCGGTGAAGAAGGATAGGCTCCGTTCATATGCCCTACACCCCTGTCAATAGATAAAGGCTGTTCGCCCCCTCATCAGAAGCCCTCGAGACCCAATGGCGCCTGTCCTGAGCCATCCTTGCCGCCCTTCCTTGAAAGGTCTAGTGGAAGCCCTGTCCCCGCACGCCTCCTGTCGCCACCTACGAGGGTCACGTCCATGCACGTCTCGGCAAGCCTCGAGACGATGGCCTCGGCGGTCTCGCGCTCGCCCCTCTGGGCAAGGCGGTCCCTGAGGCCTCCCATGGTGTACTGCGAGGTGATGACCACGGGCAGCATCCTCTCGTAGCGCGCGTTCACGAGCGTGAAGAGCGTCGTGAGGGCCCACCTGGTGTTCGACTCCTTGCCGAGGTCGTCGAGCACGAGCATCCCGCACGACAGGTAGCGTTCCATCTCGCGCTTGCTCGAGGATCTGCTGTCATAGGTCTCCTGGATGTTCGTGAGGATGTCCAGTGCCGAGCTGAAGATCGCGTCGCACCCCCTCTGCGCGAGGGCGCAGGCGATCGCCGCCGCGTTGTAGGTCTTGCCGGTCCCCACGGGGCCGTGCACGTAGAGCCCTGTCGACGTCTCCTTCTTCACGAATGAGTCGACGTACGCCCTGCAGTACCCGTTCGTGAGTGTGACGTCGGCGAACCTCGCCGGCACGCCCGCACGCGCGAGGAGACGTGCCCTCTCGTCCCGTTCGGCCCTCTCGTCGGCCTCGGCACGCTCCCTGTCGGCCCGCCTCTCGCCCTCGCAGCCGCAGCCCACGTGCGAGACCCAGTAGACCTTCCCGGCGAACAGCGCCCCGAGCGGGTCCAGCGGCTTGCCGCAGTGCGGGCATGGCACCTTCCCCGGCCCCTCGTCGACGAGTCCCTCCGCATGGGCCTCGGCCGACGTGATGAGGCGTCGCGCGCCCCTCTCCTCTCCATGCACTCTATTCTCCTCTCTATTCTTGGGTGACAATTCGCCAGGGGTGGGGGTGACGATCCGTCACCCCATTCGGTCCTTGTGGGTGACGATCTGTCAGGGGGGTGACAGGATGTCATGACGATCCGTCACCCCCCTGGACGGCCGTGGAGGATCGCGGAAATCGCCTCCCTGTTCACGCGATACTCCCTGGTGACGCATCCTTTGGCATGGCATCTCACGCCCACGTCCTCGATGAGCCCGCCCTCGCAGAGCCTGGCGAACGCACGTACCACCTGACGGACGCTCGTACCGAGGAACTCGGCGCACCGGGCCCTGCTCTCGTAGTAGGTGCCGTCGGTGGTGGTGCAGAAGCTCAGGACGCGGGCGTAGACCAGGAGCTCGATGCCGCTGAGGCCGAGCTCGTGGGTCATGAAGCGGTAGATCGTCACGTACTCGTCCGGCCTGCCGCTAGCGGGCATCCCCGGCCCCCGGCCTCACGCCCCTCTGGTCGCGCCAGAGCAGCGTGTTCCTGCCGAGCCAGGCGAGCAGGTCCTCGCGGTGGATGAAGCCGTTCCTCGTCTGGCCCTCGAGGCATCGGATCGGCATGGGGTCGTCGGCCTGGTTGGCAAGCCTCCTTATCCGCGTGACATGGACGTGCAGGAGCCTCGACACCTCCTCGATGGTGTAGTACTCCTTGATGCTCACGCCCCAGCCGCCAAGCAGGACGTCGCCCTCAATCTGCCTTCCAGTCATGACTGATCATCTCCAATCGGAGGGGTGGATGGCCGGCACGCAGGCATGGGGACCCGCCTCATGGGCCGGTGCGTGTCGTGTGCTCCGGCCTCGTCTATGCCGGCCATGGGTACCAAGACACTACCGTCTCTCCGGGACGGGGACGTCCGGCGTGGACGGCCGTTCCCGGCGGGCAGCCCCTCACAGGCCCCCATGGTCACAGACCTCCTCGAGCCCGGCGTAGCGGATGAGGGCGGCGCGGTTGATGCGCCACTGGTAGCCGACCTTCACGCACCTGATCTTGTTGAGGATGCAGAGCCTCGTGACCGTCCTCACGGAGACGTTGAGGATGTCGGCCGCCTCCCTCACGTCGATGAGCTCGGGCCTTCGCCTGCGGGGCGTGGCGTCTTCGCGGTGCTCGGTCATGTGATCCGTCGTCATCTCTCGTCCCACCTCGTGTCGTCTTCGGTTCGGTGCGAGGGGCAGATTAGGGCAGTCGGGCGGCCGGCGTCGCCGTCGGGAGGGGGCCAGCGTCTCCTAGGGTCTCCTAGGGACACGCACCACCGAATGGCCATTTCTCGCCGCCTTGGCACCGCTGTGACGGGTTGTCTTGCAGAGTCCCAGGGCATCCGGCGGCCCCGGTCCCGGAGGGCCCGAAGGGACGGCCTCGTTGCGGATAAGTTACAGCCGCCTGCCACTCGCCGATTGGCCGTTTTCGGCCAGTTTGGTGCAAGCCGTGGTGCACGCCTTGGTGCACGAAAAAAGCAGGCCAGAGCGACTAGGCATCTGACCTGCTGTATCATGTGGTGGGCGTTGCAAGATTTGAACTTGCGACCTCTTCCGTGTCAGGGAAGTTAGGGTATAGTCGATTATCTGCCGACACTGCATCTACCTGCTAATATGTTGAGCACGAAAGAGGTCATAGGTGCTAGAATCGTCTAAAAACGGAGATGATTTGCTGCCAAATCTGCTGCCAAATCTGCTGCCAAAAAAGGAGGACATATAAAATATGGAACTCGGTGGGGACTATCTCAGAAAGCGTGGCGACAAATGGCAACTGTGCATAAGATATCGAATCGATGACAATGACACGTGGCACATCAAGACGCACACGAGTGCGGCCACCACGAAGCGTGACGCGAAGGCAGACATGCGCCAATGGCGAGACACGCTTGAAGGGCAAATCATCGCCGGTGATACCGCCGCCTACATCGCCGACTACGTGGATCGCTATGTGGACATGCTGGAGTCGGCCCATACCATCCGTCCGAACACGGTGGAGGGCTACCGATATGCGGCACTGCACATTCGCAAGGCTTTCGCCACGACCCCACTGGACCGTCTGACAGCTCAGAAAGTGCAGAAGTGGGAAGCGTCCATGCTCTCCACCGGAAAATCCGTGGAGACCGTCACGAAGACCCACAGACTACTCAAGGCCGCCCTCGCGTATGCCGTGGAGGTGGACGACATCACCAAGAACCCCGTAGCTGCCGTGAAGCCACCGAAGATGCCGGCAAGACACCCGAACGCCCTCGATGCAGCAACGCGCAAGCGTCTCATGGAATCCCTCGACATGATGGGAGACTCCCCCGTCACGATGGCCGCGTGGATCGCCATGTGCGGCGGGCTTCGCGAGGGCGAGATATGTGGCCTCCGATGGGATGACGTGGACATGCGGGACGGCACGATGTGGGTCCGACGCGCGATAGCCCATACCAAAGCCGGAATGTACGTCAAGGAACCCAAGTCAGGACATGCACGAGACGTACCCATCACCGACACGCTCATGCGTCACCTCAAGGCGTGGCATGAGTACAGCACGTCCATCTACGTCATAGGCAAGGGCAAGGACTACCACAACCCGGCCATGCTCGGCAAGGAGTGGCGCACGATCTCGCGGGCACTCAACCTCGTCGGCACCGAAGGCCGGACCTGCACCTTCCATGACCTGCGCCACACCTTCGCCACCGCCGCCATAGCAGCGGGAGTGGACGTCAAGACGGTCTCGAGCATCCTGGGACACGCCAACGCCGCCATGACGCTCAACGTCTACGCGTCGGCCGACCCAGACGCGAAGAGGCGAGCGGCGAGTGTCATCGACGCCGCCATATGATTCATGTCCCACTCATGTGCTATAAGGTCCGTGTCGTTCTCGAAGGGAGGCGTTCATATGAAATGTCCGAAGTGCGGCAGGCGGTGCCATCATGGGCAAGAAGGGCAAATACGAGCTGGTCTGCAACAAGTGCGGCCATCGTTGGTCGGCAAGATGACGAATCGGGCGAAAGTTCGGCATGCGATAAGATATAAAATTTAGTATTTTCAGATGCCGTGAGAATGACAGGCCATACGAAATGAATAGATATGACAAGCTATACATAATCGGCAATGGACTCGATTTGCATTGTGGTATGCCGACCAAATACAGTGATTTCAGGGAGTATATGTTTGATACCCTCGACAAAACATATGGATACGACGGTTTCGGGCAGTTCATAGATAGGTATCCTAATCTTTGCCCCGATTGGCATAATTTCGAAGATGCGTTGGGACAGATTACCTGTCAGCCTATCAGTGATAGTTTTGAGGAATATCACGATATGTATGAAGCTGAAGTCGATCCAATGGATGACCCCGACTATGCAGTAGTAAATGCGTCAGAAAACACAGAAGAGGAGGTCAGCTCCTTCGACGAAGAGTCACTTAGAAAATACCTGCGGGAATGGGTTAGGAGTATTCCATTACCATCAGGTTTGTCCTTCGAGACACTTGGCATCATCGATACAGAAGGCACGCTATATATTAGCTTTAATTATACAAAAACTCTTGAGCAGGCGGGTGTCGATTCATCTCGAATCTGCCATATCCACGGTGCAATTTCAGATGAAAGTAATGATCTTGTCATAGGTCACGCCGCCCCAACTGGCAACATTAAAAAGTCAATCGATGACGCTGACACGAAATACTGTCCTTCCATTGAAGACAGACAACAGGATTTCTTTCCACATGGTGCATTCGACAAGGCAAACCGCATTGTCGATGCAACCGAGAAACAAACGTTTGATCTCATCGCCGCGCACAAGGACTTTTTTGAACTCATCTCGGGTGTCAAGACAATCGAGACTCTTGGCTTTGGCTTTGGCGAGGCAGATATGCCGTACATCGAGAAAATCGCTTCCATTGCTTCAAAATCTGTCTCGTGGGAAATACGCTGTCATGACACAACCGCACGTGACGAGGCACAAAAGATGCTACAGAAGCATTCTCTCGAGTTATCCGCACACATTAGCGAGAGTTACTAGGCGGCAGAAGTAGCAGAACAATATATGGCATAGGCCACCAATCCAAGGAAGTCAGGTTATGTATAACCCCTTTCACGACGAGAGCGGAAACGAAATCGACCTTCACAAGGTCTCGTTTGGCGTGCTCTCCCTCCTAAGCAAGGTCGAGAAAGACTACTTGAACGAATACTGAAGCGTCTGCCGATAAACGGGATTATGTCTTGTCGGTTTGCGGGAAATCCCGTGTATGTTTGTCCGAATCTCCAGCGAACAGGCCTTAGAACGCCTTACAGCAAGCCATCTACCTGGCATTTTGCCATATAGTTTGAGAGTACTTCATTACATAGAAACAGTGTCGATATTCGGTATTATTTTGAAAGAACATGTCTCGTTAAAACAGACGGGTGAATATGGATATCGGACAAATCATCTCCGTACTAACGTTATTTTTTATTGTTGGCGGATACTTGCTCAAGAGAGTTCTGGAAAAAACAATCGACGCCGCAGTGACCTCATCATTTGAAAAGCATCTTGAATACTATCGAGACGATCTTTCGCGAGCGTTCGTTGCACGGAAGTTTATGCTCAGCCGCGAAATGAAGTTTTTTGATCTGGCCGATAGGCAGCTTGCCGAACTGATTCCTCTAATTCAGGATCTAAATCGGACAGTCCAGGATGGGTCCTTTAATGCGTTCGATAAGAAGTGCTATATAAGATATACCGAGCTGATTCTTGCGATGAAAAACATGTGGTTAACATATGAATCATATATAGAAGATAGAAACGTCTGCCAAGGCTATGTTGAGCTTGTGTCTCAAATGCAGGAGGATGCTCCCATGTGGATGGGCTGGGCGGAAGCACTTTCCGGTAAACGAGAGATCACCGCGGAAATGAAAACTGATGCGGGGCGTCTTTGCGATGGCTTGCTAAAGAACATTGCCCATATTCGCTGTGACCAACGTGATTACTTGAAATCAATATCGAGTAAGGGAAAGTAGTATTTTGCCGCTGGTCTGAGAAACTCACATCAGTGATGCAATTCCATTTTCAATAACCGCGATGGTAGGCAGTGAGCATCGTTCGACCAGTGGTGAACGATGCTTTTGCGCGCGACACACGAGAATGTTGCTACGCCACTCTCGCGTCGAACGATTACGGCAACGGCCCCAGCCGGTCCCTTCGGTTCGGTGCTCACAACCCAAGACGTGAACAGAGTCCGGCTACGGTCATAATCTCACGCCCGGCATGGACTTCGAGCATGATCCAGGTTGCAGGCGTCACGGTTGCTATGTAATTGGTCATGAACAGGACGAATTGGATGCACGAGAGGAATTAGCTGAGATACAACAGGGCCTGGTTTCAATTGCTGCTGTTTATGCTGGCAGTGATAGTGATATGATTTCAAACAGATGTGGGTACCAGTGCAGATTGGAGAACATCTGTGGACCAGAACACAGCCACTATGATTGCTGCACTTGCTGCTTGCGGCGCTGCAGTATTTTCCTTTTTTCAGACGAAAATGATGTACAAGGCTTCGAAACATGATGCATATGTGCAGAAGAATTTACAGTCTGCATCACTTGCGTTATTCTATGCAACTCAAATAATTCCTAGATGCTCCTATATGCATATGGCACTTGCACACTCAGATGCGTATGCATCACTTAAGAGTGACCTTTCAAAGAGCTACTATCGAAAGGGTCCGGTTAAGTTCGATTCGGATGAGTTTAAATGCATCACTGGGAAAACTCCTTTTGACTTCACGAAAGCACTTTGGAAGGAATTGGAAACAGATGATAGCAACGTCTTTCATGACACGATGAGAGCGCATATATATCTGCAAATTTCCTATCCATCGATTGGAAGCCAGATTAACCCCACTATTCCCGATCAGGATGAAGAAACTGACAAAGTAGCATGTGATAAAACTAATGTGTTCCTGCTAAAAGAAGAATTTTCCACAATAGCTGTTGAGTTACTTAATGACCTTGAGTATTTCAGCATGTCAATAAACACCGGAGTCGCGGATAGCGATACTTTGTATCCGTCAATACATCAGACTTTCTTTGATATTGCAAGAGAGCTGTATTGGTGCATCTGCAATACAAATAAGACAACGGAAAAGGCAGCGGATAGATATTACACACATGTTATAGATTTATATAACTCATGGCAGGAGGAATGTGATAGCTGCTCAAAAAGACTTGATAACGAGAAAACTACTTCAAATGAAATATATAAAATAAATAGGGATGCTGCTCTGTAATGCAGCATCCCTATTTGCCAACCTATTGCTAAGAAACCATCACTCCTTGGAATCTTCCTCTTTAGCATTAGATTCAGATTCACTCTTCGCAGCTTCACTGTCCGACTTTTCCCAGTCCTCTACGAAAGAACCCCACATATCTTGCACTCCTTTCAGCAGAAGCGACCTTGTGGACCAAATTGATTCGTTTCCGCAAAACCAGGGGCGAATCAATTGACCTCTTAATACTATAGACCAAACACACGATTGTGATAGGCGATCTTCGTCAAGAACTCGGCGCAAATACATACGAACAAACTCGACCCACTTTCCACACCCAACCTAACACAAAAGGGACCTGTTCGAAAGCTCTCCTATTTCTGCCTATCCTCGGTCTCCACGTCACTCAGCGCCCACAGGTCGTAGGTGAGGTCCGCGTCGAGCAGGTAGGCCTCGGGGAGCCAGAAGTTGCCGTGGTCGCCCCATGCCGCGCCCCACGAGTTGCGGAGCAGCCAGAGGAGCGCCCCCGTGTCGGCACGCTTCCAGCCCATGAGCCACACCTCATGGCCGCCGAGGCTTCGCTCCCTCGCCCTGGGCAGCGGCACCAGCCCGGTCCTCGTCACCTCGTCGCTCTCGAACGACTCGTAGACGCCGATGCCGACGCAGGGCGGGCGGTCCGCGAGGATGGCCTGCATGATGGCACCCTCGTCCATAGGCACGCGCTCGTGGGTGATGCCCTGGTTCAGAAGGGCCTCGGCGTATGCCTCGTCGGGGGGCCTGACGCCGAAGGTCTCCTTGCAGTAGGGCACGGTGCTCTCCAGGCATATGCCCCGCGTCTCGGCCGCCGTGACCATCGAACGCCCCGTGCTGCCGACATCCAGCCCTGCGTTCCCGTCAAGCTCAAGCTCGTTGTTGTACTGGAAGTTGCGCGAGAAGGTCTTGAACCCCCCGCCCTCCTCGCGCTGCTGCCTGTAGGCCATGTCGACGCAGAGGGCGTTGGCCGTGCAGCTCCCCTCGGCGTCGGGAACGTTCTGGTCGAACACGAGGACGGGTGCCCGGTTCGCCACGTCGAGGTAGGTGTCGGGGACGGGAAGCTCGGGACCCGCGAGACGGAGGAGCCTGTCCTGCTCGGGGTGCTCGTCCCGATGTGCGCCGTACAGGTATCTCGACATGCGGTCTCCAATCAAGAAAGAGGAGGGACGCCCTCCCGGACGGCCTTCCTCCTGTTTCACTCGCCTTGCTGTAAGGCTCTCTAAGCCCTTGTGATGGATGGTGTGGGGCAGTGGGCCTAGAACCTCTCGCTGTTGAGCGCCCTTTGCAGCGCCTTGGTGGTCTCCGCTCCCCAGGAGCCGTCGAGGACGCACCACTGGCGCACTCCGTTGGCATCTACGTACCAGTAGTAGCCCAAGTCCTTGGTGCATCCCTGCAAGGCGAGGACGGACTTGCTGCCGAAGTCGCCATCGATGAGATACCCTTGGTAGTAGCCCTTGCGCTGGAGGTACTGCTGGAGCGCCTTGGCGGTAAGCGTGCCAAAGCTACCATCCACGACGCATCCCTGGTAGAGACCGTAGAACTGCAGGGTGCGCTGTACGTCCTTGACGGTGATTGGGCCGAAGTCTCCATCCACGAGCAGCTCGCCCGTCTCGCCGTCGAGAAGCCCGACGCTACCATCATCGGCGGGTGCAGGTGCCTGCCCGTCGTAATCCGGCCTGATGGCCATGAGCACGTCGCTGTGGTAGCGCGAACGGTTCCCGACCGAGTTGCTGACGTTGCCCTCAACGGTATCCATCCAACCGTCATGATTGGCGACACAGAAGCCGATGTGGTCTCCGACGCCGTTCTTGTTCCAGTCAAAGATGATTGCGTCGCCTTCGATGGCGTCCACGGGGCTGAGGGCCTGCCCCGCGCCCGCCGCTGCGGCCTGGATGGACGGCACATAGGATGACGGCACTCCCTCGCAGGCCACCCCGAGCTGGTCGAGGCACTTCGAGACGAAGCAGGCGCACCATGGGGTCTGTGCGCCGTTGACGTAGCCGCTGCCGAAGTACCAGTCCCAGAAGGTCTCGCCGTCCTCGCCCAGGTAGGACTCGGCGAGGTCGATGGCCTCGTTGCTGGCCGCAGCTCGCATCGCCACCGGGGTGGCGTGTGCTGCCTTGTACTCGTCGGTTACGTCGGCGGGGCCGTCCCCGTCGCATCTGCCACGAGCGGCCGCGGCCAAGAGTTTTTGCATCTCTTCGGCGGTACCGAGAACCTTGGTCTCGTCGTCCGCCATGGCTACTCCTTCTTGCCCGCGAGACGTGCCATGCGAGCGGTCTGAATCTTGATGGTGCCGTTGCGCAGGGCGTCCGCGAGGGCGGAGAGACCTGCGGCGAGGGCCGACACCGCCAGACCCATGAGTGCCGTCCTGATGGATACGGCATCGTTCGCGCCCGCGAGCGCGGTGCCGATACCGGCGATGATGCAGCCTCCGAACGCCAGCCCGAAGGTCTTACCGGCCGAGATGATGATGTCCTCTAGATGCTTCATTGTCGTTCCTCCTAGTTCCCTATGGCGGTCTTGTCGCAATGAATCTCGATGCGATGAAGCCTGTCCTCGATGGCACCCAGTTCCGTCTTCTGAGCCGACACTTGACCCTCGACGGCCCGGATGCGGCCGTCGTAGTTCTTGACGACACCGAGCTGCGTCGCCTGGGCCGTCTGGTTGCTCTCGACGGTACGGATACGAACGTCGTAGTCATCGAGCCGCTGGTTGATTTTCGCCACCCCGGCCGCCGTGCTCTTGACGGTCGCCTCGATGCTCACGAGCCGTTCCGTGGCGTCATCGTGGCCGCCCACGCTCTGTTGAACGAGTTCGAGGGCGGCAACCAGCAATGCCAGAAGCGCGATAAGCGTCATCCAGTCCAACTCGCGTCCTTCCGGCCATGACAGAACCTACGAATACATGTTGGCAGACACATAAACAAAGAACGTATCGGTCTTACGTGACGAGGGCCTAGGCCGTTCGCAGCCAGAAGTAGGCCACGACGAATGGCTCCTATACCTCGTGTGCTATCCAGTTGGGCTTGGCAAAGTTGCCGAGCGTGTTATGGTCGCCATCGACGGTCAGCGTATAGGAGAAGGTGTAAGAAGTACCGGCCCTTGCCCCAGAAACCACGAGCCGAGCGTTCAGCAACCTCCCGACAGTATCGCCACCGAGCAACGCTCCGGTATAGTAGGCTACCTTGGTGAGTCCGGCCGGGGCGTTGATACTGAGATGCGTCAGGTTTCCAGCCCAACCCCACGTGGAATCAAACGCCAAGCACACGTCAAGGGTGCAATCCCGGGGAGGCACGATGGTGATGGTACTGTTGCCATGCGCTTCATGCCAGCGGTCTGCGGAAGAGATATATGCAGTATCCGCGGCACCAAGAGCCTGTCTGGCCGCGCTCGCCGTCGCTCCTCCGGTTCCTCCTTGCGTGATTGGCAGTGTTCCGCTCGTGATGTCAGCGGCGCTATGTTGGTGGAGGAGCGGGGCGAACGCGCCCTTGAGCTTCGACCAGAGGTACGTGAGGCCCGTGGCGTTGAGGTACTTCGTCCCCGCCACCTGGCCGTTGGCGCACACCGAGTCGATGTCCGCGGTCGGGATGCCGACGGGCGTGGGGGCGGCGGGGCCGAACTCCTCCCATGCGCTGCCGATGTAGGCCCACTCGTTGTACTTGTTGTCCCCCGTACCCGACGTGTCGGGGGTGAGGTAGAGCACGCCCGGCGTTCCCGTGACGGTCGGCTCGCCCGTCGAGGCGTTGTACTGCCCGCTCGAGAGCACCGTGAACTTGAGGTTCTGGGCCGCGTCCATCATCTGGGTGAACTCGGACGCCCTTGAGCTTTCGGCACCCACACGGGCCGTCTCGGCGCTCGCGCGGGAGGTCTCCGCCGAGGCACGGGCCGTCTCGGCGGTCTTCCGCGCCGACTCGGCCGTGACACGAGCGGTCTCGGTGCTCACACGAGAGGACTCCGCGCTCTTGCGGGCCGTCTCCGCCGTGACGCGCGCGCCCTCGGCGCTCGCACGGGAGGTCTCGGACGTCTTTCGCGCCGTCTCGTCGGTCACACGAGAGGCCTCCACCGACGCACGGGAGGTCTCGGCCGTGGCACGTGCCGTCTCCGCGTTCTCGCGGGCCGTTTCGTTGGCGGTCACGCTGGCCTCGAAGTGGTCCTGGTAGCCCTTGAAGAAGGCCGCGTTGAGCTTCGTCCCCGCGGTCCCGTCCCCCGGTTGGCGGGTCATGTCGTAGACCCCGTGCGGGGCGTCCACCGCGGTGAGCTTGATTCGGTTGGGATAGGGGTAGGCCTCGTCTACGTAGGTGGGTGTGTCAGCCATGTCATGCCTTCCAATCGTTGAGGGTGTCGTTCCAGTCGGCGGTGGGTGACGCGAGGGCGTCGGAGCGTGCCGAGTGCTGGGCAGACCGCATGAGAGCCACCTTGGCCTTGCTCACGCCCCCGACGAGCAGCTCGACGCTGAACCCTGCCCGGCCGTCGTAGGCAAGGGGCACGTTGGCCCCGCGCATGGTCATGAGGGTTCCCGAGTCCACGAGGGTCCCGTCCTCGTAGAGCCTGACGACGACGGAGCCGGGAGAGACGCCCGCCGCCACGAGGGCGGTATCGTCGGGTACGAGGTGAATGTCCACCGATGGGCTTCCGTCCCCCGTGCGCCATTCGAACGTACCGGAAAGCGCAATGGAGTCCGGTATCACCTTCACTCCCGTGTCGGCGAGCAGGACCGCCGTGACGGTGGCCGTGGCCCCGCCGTTGAACGTCCGGTCCACCTCGGTTATCAGCACGTTCTTGTAGGTGGTGTCCACCTGCAACTGTACTGTCATGCCGGCCTCAAGACTCGGGTCATCCCTGATGTCGAAAGTATACAGGTTGCCAAAGTCGCGGCAGACGCCTGCCAGTACAGCGCTCACGGAGCTTGTCACGACGAGAAGCGGGTTGTCATAAAGCCGCGCTCCTCCTACGGCGACAGACTGCGAGACATAGTCCTGCATCGTGGGCCGGTAGATAGTCACCGAGGCGGTACCGAGCGAGCTAAGCACGTCGGCGTAGATATCGGCGTCGTAGGTCAAGGAGCGAAGGGTCTGGGTTGAGTGGGGGAATCCGAGCCAACCAACCGAAGGGGAGGCGGTCATCGCCTCACCGCGCTTTACCGCGCAGAGGCCCGCCGCCGTGCATGTGTCCTGCTGGAACACCACAGTGCCCCCGGTTGGCAAGAGCGTCGCGTCCGCTGAGGTATACTGGTTCGACGCCGAGCGCAGCCGGTAGTCGTGAACCTTGGCGTCGGAGAAGACATTGGGCACGAACGCCTTAACCCCGAGCGAGTCACGTAACATACCGTAATTGATGCTATAGTCGGAAGGCTTGGCAGTGCCTGGCGTAGCCACCGAGACGTGAAGTGCGCCGTCTGTCCCGGGGACCAGTGACGAACCGGTGAGCGCGAGATGGTACGTTATGGCGTCAAGGAGCGTCATTGTAGACGGGATGTAGCCAACCCCCGCGTAGAACAGTCTGTCGCCTGTCCCATCCGAGACGATGAGCGGAAAGGGGGCCAGCTTCTCGTTCGTTGAGTCGGGTGCCCATAGCACGACAGCCCATACGTTTGGTCTCGCGGGATATTCGAGCGACCCTGTCTGGGCGTGCGTGGATATACCCGCGATGCCGTGAGACCTATCGGCGACAGGACCCACGAGCACGATGTCCGCAATCCTGCTGACGAGGGTCGATGGATACCACTGAGGCGTCCCACCAAGCAAGTCCAAGGGGTCGCACGTCGTGTCCTGGAGCAATCCGCGCAGGTCTTGCGCGATGATTGTTACATGGCCTCCCACACGGTCGTAGGTGGCGCTCTCCACGAACCAATAGCTCGTGGAAGTTGCTTCGCTGTCAGTGGTCGCAAGTTTCGCCGCGAGACGCAGCGGAGAGCCTAGGCTGAAACTCGACACATATGCGTCTATCTCCGAAGTGCTGCCGAGCGCCGACGGCGGACGGAGCCTTATGGTGGCGGTGGAGGCCACGCTCTTATCGTTTGTGGCCGAGACGATTTCCCTAGTCTGCATATCAAGCAGGGACCCGACCGGTGTCCCTTCCTTCGTAAACGTCCTCACGAGCAGGTCTGATGGCGTCGAGGAACCCGCCCCCGAATCACTGGTGGCCGTGGGAAAGGTGGCGGTCCAGTGCGTCAGCGTCCAAGTCGCAGAAGCCATGAGGGTCTTCTGCTGCTCGTCGTGCCACCGACTGAGAGGAGTCGTGAGAGACGACACAGGAACAAGGCCGGACAGTGCCCAAAGGCCCGTGCGCTCGTCCGCAGGCCAGACCTTGCGCGACGTGCCCCACTTTGTATAGAGGAACGCCACGGGGGTTGACAACAAACCGGGACTGGTGACCGTCACAATGGGCGACGAGGCTAAGGCCGCGAAGGACAATGTGATGTCGACGGTCGCCGAGTCTTTGGTGATGGTGACAGGGAACCCGGGGTCGTTGAAGACCTCGGACAATTGTTCCTTGGACGTCTCTGGCGACTCGTAACACACTTTGAGCAAGCTCGCGCCGCTATCGACGTAGAAGACGAGCGCCCAGTCGCCGAGGTTGACCGAACCCCTCCAAAGGGTCAAGCCAGATTTGTAAAGGGACATTTTCACCACAAAAGGCTTCGAGCTGTCCTCGATTTCGTAGACGTTCACCGTCTCACACCTCCACGAGGTTGCACTGCACGTCGACCCACATGGTCGCCCTGCCCGACGAGTCGGCCATGTAGGGGGTCGCCTTGCGGTCGCCCACGTACATCTCGCGCACGACGCGACGCCCGTAGCGCGGGTCGTAGAACTCCACATACCAGACGTACGAGCCGCCCTGGTCCCGGTCGAAGAGCGCGAGGAGGTTGTGGAATGCATCATCCTCAAGTGCCGCCCACGAACAATCAATCTTGCACTTATCCGACCCTATGGGCTGGCCGATGAAGTCGCCATTCGCGTTGCGGCCACCGTTCACGGTGGTCTGCACCTGGAACGTTCCCGACCCCTTCTTGGGGGTCGGGAGCGAGGTCCAATCGGTCCCGTTCTGGGACAGCCGTATATATCCCTCGTTCTTGGCTTGGAACACCTCTACCACTCCCCTGCCTTCTTCATCGCGTAGTCGATGCGCTTGCCCACGTCCACCCCGTCGAGTTCGGTCGTGAACACGCCGGACTTCTTCTCGATGGCCGAGACCATGGCCCGCTCGATGGTGTCGAACAGACGGTCCTGGTCGAACGTGAACGTCTGCGAGCTGCTCGAACTGACGCTCACGGCGGGCGTGCCCAGGGAGAGCGCGCCGGAGCGGAGGGCGAAGGACGCGCTCTGGTTGGCCGCGGTGATGGCCCCCTTCGCCATGCTGCCCGCGCTCGTGGCCACGTCATCGGCCATGTAGTCGATGCCGTTTATCATGCCCATGTCGAACCACTTGCCCTGCTGGAAGGTGGCCTTGGAGGGCGACCCCTCCTGGGCACCGTCATGGGAGCCTTGCACGGCTCTCTCGCCCACGCGGTGTGCAGCCCAGTAGACCGCGCCGCTCTGGGCGTTGATGCCGTTGACCATGCCCCAGTCAAGGTTCTTGCCCGCGTCGTATGCGCCCCAGTAGTGGTCGCCCATGCCGTTCACGGCGTCCTGGCCCCGGTCGCTGCCGACCCAGAAGAGGCCCATGCTGCCAACGCCATCGCCGAACCCGCCCGCGAGGTTGCGCCCGGCGTCGTACGCGCCCCAGTGCTTGCTACCGAGACCAGCCACGACCTGTTGCGCAACATCGCTGCCGACGTTGGCGAGGGTGTACCTGGTGTCGGAGATGCCGTCGCCGAAGCCGCCACCGAGGTTCCTGCCCGCGTCCTCGGCCGCGCCGTGCCTGGACCCGAGGCCGCCCACGGCGGTGTCGGCCAGGTCGCTGCCCGTGGCGTGGACCTTGCTGCCGTAGGACTCGATGCCGTCGCAGTAGCCGCCCGACATGTTGCGTCCGGCGTCGTTGGCCTGCTTGTATCCAGCCCCTCCGTTGAAGCCCTCGACGGCCTTGCGCATCATCGAGGCCGCCTCGTTCACCGCGCGCTTCCCCACGGTGTCGATGCCGTCGCAGAAACCTCCTCCCAGGTTCTTGCCTGCGGAGAGGGCCTCGTTGTAACCGTTGCCGCCGTTGAGGCTGTCGATGATGGTCTGACGAACGGCGGCCATGCTGCCCATGTTCTCGTTCGCGGCCTCGGTGATGCCGTCGAAGTAGCCACCTGAGAGGTTGCGACCCGCGCTCTTGGCCGCGTCATAGCCCGCGCCGCCGTTCATACCCTGGACCGTGGCGGTCTGGACCGCTTGTCCCTGCTTGTTACCCGCGTCCGTCGTGCTCGCGAGTCCGTCGTTGTACGCGGTGCCGCTGGCCTCGCCCGACGCCCTGAAATCGGGGTCGTGGAGCGTGGTGCTCTTCGCGGCTGCGGTGCTCAAGCCGGCCATGGCCTTGGTGAGGTCGGAGGTGTCCCCGTTGTTGTTCACCCCGTCCACGAAGCTCTGGTAGCCTTCGGTGCCTATCTGCTTGTCGTCGGCGACTATCTGGGCGCGGGCGTCCTCGTTGCCGTCGGCCACGAGGTCCCGGAGGGTCTTGCTGTACTTGGTCGGTCCGCCCTCTTCCAGGGCCTTGATGAAGTTGCTTTGGGCACCCAGCCCGGTCTCCGACATGAGCGTTTGCAGGTTCGCGGACCAGTCGGCGGTCGCCGCCACGTTGCTGTTGAGGCTGTCCACCATCTCGTCGACGGATATCTGGGAGGACTCGTCTATCTTGCCGAAGTCGTTGACGGTGGCGGTGGCGAAGTCGTCGGCCGCCTGGGCGGCGTCATCGAAGGCATCCTCGTCCCCGCCCACCTTGGCGGCGAGGTCGTCGGCGCTCACGCCGTTGGCGTCCATGGCGTCCTTGAGCCAGCCGTGGCTCTTCGCGTAGTCCTCGATGCTGCTAGTGGTCTGCTTGAGCTGGTCCGCCTGCTCCTGGGCCGCCTGCGTGTTCGCGTCGGTGGCATCGGTGGCGTCCTGCGTGTCGGAAGCGGTGTCGCTCGTGGTGATGCCGAGGGCGGAGAGCACGCTGTTGATGCCGCTGAACAGCGGGGCGAGCGGGGTCGAGGTGGCGAGCCAGTTGACGAACCCGCTGACCATGTTGCCGAGCAGGGGCACGAGCGCCCCGAGTATGCTCACCAGCGCCATGCCGGGGATGGCGTCCATGGCTGCGGCCAGGAGGCTCGACGCGGCGGCCCCCGCCGTCTCGGCCACGTTGGCTGCAATCTGGGCGATGGTGTACGCGCCCTTGGTTCCCGTCGCCACGACGGTCTGAGCCGCTGCGGTGCCGAGAAGGCCGGCCTGCTCCTTGAGGCTCGCCTTGGAGGTCCCGGTGGCCGCTGTGGCCGCAATCTCCGCGTCCTTGGCGGCCTGCGTAGCCGTCTTGTACTTCTCCCTGAGGCGCGATGCGAGGGTCAGCCCCTCGCCGTTCGCCTTGGTCGCCCGTGTGTCCGAGGTGATGCTCTCGGTGAAGTCATGCACCTGCGTCTTGGCTGCGGCGAGCTTGGCCTTGAGGGTGCCGAGGTGGGAAGCGAATCCCATCTGGGCCTCCGCCGCCCGTGCCGTGTTGCTGGCGAGGGATGCGAGGCCCGTCCTGAACGTGGCCGTCTCGGAGACGCTGCTCTGCATGGTCTCGCGGCTGCCCGACACGACGCTGTTGAAGGTCCTCGCCATGGCCGATGTGTTGGCGAAAGCCTCGCCGAGCGTTCCCTTGAGCGCGGTGCCGAGACTTCCGGCCTGCGCGGTCGCGGTCGTGGAGGACGCGAGCACCCGGTTGCCCATCAGCTCGAACGCCGTTCCGAGCAGGCTGACGCCCGCGATGACCGCCTGGTTGACGATGTATGCCCCGAGCACGACACCGAGACCCTGGACTATCGGGGTGGCCTGGCCGAGGCTCACGAGCATGGTGGCGAGGCCCATGACTGCTGAGCTGATGCCCTCGACGGTCCCCGCGATGGCATTGAGGATGGGTGTGGCGAGGGCGGCGGCGAACCCGAGCACGAGACTCGTGCCCTGCCCCAGCGCGCCGCCGAGCCTACCGAGCGCGTCGCAGTTGTTCGAGAACCACGTCTGCCATTGCTGCGCCACGTCGATGACGAGGACCATGGCCCCTCTGAGTTCGCTACCTATCCACGCGACGGCGGGTACCACCGCGAGGTTGGTGAACCCCCTGAGGAACGACCCCGCCGCGTCGATTCCCGTGGAGAGCGTCAGGAACAGTTGGGTCACGGTGGCGAGGGCCAGCGTGAAGGTCTCGGGGACGTTGAACGCCACGAGGATGTTCCCCAGGATGGTGGTCGCCTGGATGCCGAATGCCGAGAACGCGGTAAGGCCCGCGAGGACGGCCCCGCCAAACGCACCTGCGATGTCGAGACCCTTGGCCTGAGCCGCTATCCTGTTGCAGACATCGGCGAACATCCCAACGAGAGGCTGCATGATGGTGCCCGCTTTATCGACACCAGACATCATCTCGCTAAGGATGCCGTCCGTCATGTTCTGGGCCGCACCGAGGAAGTCGTAGGTGGGCAGGTCGAGGTCGAGGGCATCGAGGGCACCCGTGTCTATGCCAGCACCACCGACACCGCCCCCGGCTCCGCCACCAGAACCCCCACCACCGGAAGAACCGGAAGATGCCGTCTCATAGGGGTCGTTCACGTGCAGCTCGTCAAGGCTGAGGGTGTAGTCTCGTATCTCCTTTATCTTCTTGGCCGCCGTGGCCGCACTGATGGCGAGTTGGTCGAAGCTCATGGTGAGACTCTTGACCGCAGCCGTCTCGCCGGAACCTCCGGTCGCAGCGACCCCGAGCACAGGTGCGGTCGCCGCCATGAGGGGCGAGACCGCACTCATGAGCGGGGCACCCGCCGTCAGTGCGGGGCCAGCCGCCTTGGCCCCCATAGCGGCGGGAGCGGCCGCCTTGGCCTTGGGACCCGCCAACGAGGTCTTGGTACCCGACTTGTTGGACGAGTAGTTGATGCCCGCTATGACCTTGCCGCCCGTGATGGCGGCGAGTGCCGATGCGAGCTTCTCTATCACGCGCATGACGGCGATGGCGATGGGGACGATGGCCGTGAGGGCGGGGAGGAACGCCTCGCCCACGGCGCGTGCAGTGACCTCGAACTGGGCCTGGAGGATGCGGAGCTGGTTGGCCGGGGACGCGAGCGTGCGGCTCATGTCGCCCTGGACGAACGTGCACTGCGAGAGCATCTCCTTGTAGCGTAGGGTGGCCTTCTGGGCCTGGGTCATGGTATCGACGTTTTGGCTGATGCCCCACCCGAGGGCGTCCTCCTTGAGGCGAGCATCAGAGAGGTCGTAGCCGAGCTGGCGCAGGGGTCTGAGCTGTCCCGCGAGGCCCGCCTGGACCTTGGTGCTCGCGTCCTCGACGCTGATGTTGTAGTAGGAGGATATGTCGTAGGAGAGCTGGGTGAGCTGCTGGGACATCTCCTTGGCGCGGTCGGTGGCGATTCCCATGCCCTGCGCCATGGTGTCGTAGACGCCCTGGTTCCGCATCCAGTCCTGGACGTTGATGCCCATGACGGACGCGACCCTCTCGGCGTAGGTCTGCGCGTTCGACGCGTAGGAGCCGAGGGCCACGTTGAAGATGTTCATGTCCTCGATGTAGCTGTTCACCTGGGTGACGCAGTACGACACGGCCTGCGACGCCTGCTGGAACGACGCCACCACGCCGGCGACGCCCGCGCCGATGCCGACGATCCTGCCGAGCGACTCCGAGAGCGCGTTGCCCTCCGACGCCGCGCCGGACATGCTCCCCACGGAAGCCGACCTGAGCGCCCTCAGTCCCGACCCGACCGACTCCAGCTTGGTGGGGAGCGTGCCGAGCGCCGCCGAGAGCCGCTGGCAGTCGGACGCGAAGCTGGCGAAGTCGAGCGAGTGCAGCCCGGCGGCCGCCTCGGGCAGCTTCCTGAGGGCGTTGACGAGCGAGGTGATGTTGCTCTTCGGTATGGTGGAGAGCGAGCTGAGGGCGACGTTGAGCCTGTCGAACTGCGCGGTGTCGATGTCGACCGAGTTGAGTTCGGGGATGGCTTTGGCGATGCTTCTTATCTGGTTGGCGACGGACGAGGATATCTTGACGCCCGAGAGTCCCGAGACACCGCTGGCGATGGAAGCTATCGCGGCCCCCGCCTCGCCCATGCCCGCCGTGTCGAGGCCCGAGGTCGCGGCAGCTATCTTGGAGAGCTGAGAGCCGATGGACGAGGATACCTTGAGGCCGTTGAGACCGCTCAGGCCTTGGGCGAGTGCGGTGATGTTGTTGGCCGAGGACCCCAACGAGTTGGCGGCTTCGGCTATCGCATGGAGTTGGGTTCCTACCGTGGGCGAGACCTTGGCGTCCTTGAGAGCGTTGATGTCCTTGGCGAACGCACTGAGGTCGGAAGTCCCGCCGCTCAACGCGCTCTTGAGAACACCCACATCGGCCGCGAGAGCGCGAATGCTGCTCTGGGCAGCACTCGCGTCGCTCTCGACTTCGATTCTGAGTTCGTCTATGGTTCCCTCGGACATGAGCTGCCCCTATCGTTCCTCGAACTGATGCGCGAAGTTCATAAGGGCTGCCGCCACCTGGCTATTCGCTACGCGGGCTTCCTCCTGCCGCTTGCTCTCCTTGGATTCCAGCGTTTCCTCCATGCCGAACGGTCTCTCCCGCCATGGTTCCGGACTGGTCTCCTCGGTGTGGAACGTGAGAACGGGGGCGCACCGAAGTATTGCCTCGTAGACATACGCACCGAGTCTCCATTGCTCGGCGTTGAGCCTCTCCTGGCGCAGCCTCTCCCGTTCGCGGTAGGCCGCCGCCAACCATGGGTCTCCCTCCCAGAACTCCTCGGGGGTCATGCCTATGAGGAGATAGGTGGGAAGAACGCTGTCGAAGATTCTCCCGTTGGATACGTCGGCGGGAAGCTCCTCGGCCGGCCCCTCTAGACCAGCCGCCACTTCATGCGGCTCGTCGCTTCCCCGGTAGGGTTTGCAATGAGGGCATTGGCGGGAACGCTGTAGAGCTTGACCAGCTCCATGAGAAGGTCCTGGGGGTCATCGAAGGTGGCCCATGCGTCGAGGCACTGCACGGGGGTCATCTTCGGCTGCTTCCACTTGAAGGCGTTGATGATGAGAATCTCCATCATGGTGTTGGGCTTGGTGTCCAACTCACGGGCGTCGAAGCCCTGGCTCTCCATCGACTTCACGACGGCTCGGTTGAAGCCGAGGGTGTAGGCGGTCTTGCCGTCCACATCCTCGACTTCGATGAAGCTCTTGGTCTCGTCCATCAGTTTCAGTTCTGACATGCTTCCTCCTTGTTGGGTGACGCCGCTGGTCGAATGCCGATTACTCGGTCACGAGGGCGGGTGCGTCTTCCTCGGCGAGGCCCACGGGGTCGAGGACGGCATCGATGGCCGGAGCGGTGCTGGCGGCGATGGAGAGGTCCATCTCAATGGGGTCGTTGACCTTTCCGCTCTTGAGGTAGACGGAAATCTCGCCACGGAACTTGAAGATGCCGTTGTGGCCATCGGGGGTTCCGGTCGGGGTCGCGCCCAGGACGACGGCCCACGACTGGTCGGTGCCCTCCAGGGCGACGACCTTGGCGTAGTCATCCTTGTCGAAGTTGGCGGTGAACGCGAGGGCGCTCATCTTCTGGATGCCCGCGAGGTTCTTCTGAACGTGGTCGCTGAGCGTGGTCACGTCGATGGTCTCGGGGGCACCGCCGAGGTCCGGGAAGGTCTTGATGTCGAGCAGCTTCTCGAACTTCTTGGTTGTGGCGTTGAGGTTCATGAGGAATGTATCGATGCTGGCGATAGCCATAAAAGGCTCCTTTCGTGAGGTCCTTAGTGATAAGTTTGATGTCTGCGGGCATGACCGAGGTATCGGTCTGAATCAGGCCGAGGCCTCCCCGCGCGCGTTGATGCGTGCCCGCCAACGTGCGACCATACGGAACGTCGAACCATCCGCCGCATTGGCGACACGCTGCATCATCTGTCGTGTGAAACCCATCCTCGATAGCGTCGAATCGACGTTCTTGAGGATGGCCTTGCATTCCATGTATCCGGTCGAGCTGTACGCCTGGGCCTCGAACTGGTGCCACGTGAACACCTCGTGGTCACCGCTCACAGCGGTCTTGGTGTCGGGCGTCTGGTCAATCAGGACAATCTGGACGGCGGGCAGGGCCGGCTCTCCCGTGAGGTCATCGGCGGAGCATGTGATGCCGGGGAACGAGGCCTCAAGGCTTCTCACGGCAACGTCGTATATCTCGTACTCGAAGTCGTTCATCGCCTGACCTCCCGTGCGACCGTCTCGGATAGCTGGCTGCGCATGAGCTGGCTCGCCTTGTACATGAATCCGCGCCCGTTCTGTCCTGTGGTCGTTCGCCAATCACCCGCCATGAGGGAGAAGAAGGGCCAGCCGTTCGCCCAGTCCTGGTGTCCCAGCGTTCTCGGACCGACCCCGAGCCTCGCGGCGTCGGGTCCGGCGTTCCCGAGTCCGGTGCCGAACTCCACGAACGCAGCCTCCCGCGAAGCGGCCACCACGGCGGCGCCCCTCGCGGTCGGCACGGCGCGGATGGACGAACGAAGGCCACCGATGCCCACGGGGACCGTCTCTCGCGCATCCTCGGCGCCTGCCTTGGCGACCTCCAAAGCCGCTTGTCTGGTCGCAGCACCCACGTGGAGGGCGTACTCGTTCAGTTGGTCTTGCAGACCCGCGAGGGAATCGGTTGATAGTTTGATAGTAAAGGTAGGCATGTCAGACCCGCCCCTTCACGGCGGTGAGGCCGACCGCGACCGAGTTGAGGCTCGGGGCGACCTTCACCACCTCGTAGGCGTCCTCGGGCGAACCGTTCTTCGGACACTCCCCCAGATACACTCTGTCGCCCTCTGTCACAATCTGTTTGTCGAGGACGAGCGAGAGGTCGTACTGGGCGTCGGTACCGAACGGGCTGCTGGCGGCGTCGCCACCGGAGACGGCCCAGTTCGTCATGAGAAGGACCGGGGCGGCCCAGGTCTGGGCGTGATGGCCCGTCCTGTGCCCCTCGGCGTCAACGGTCTCGACCTGTCCGAGGTCACGGACGAGCCACACGGGTCGCTTGTTGCGCTCCATGCACCGCACGTCAATCAGGGACTCCCGCGAACGGTATGACGCGCCTGAGCATGGACGTGGGGATGCCGTCCGTGGCCCAAACGCGGTCGATGCCGTTCTCCTTGTGGGATGTCTCGCCCTCGGCCCCGCGCTTGCCGATGAGGAACGCCGCTATCTCGCATTGGAGCGAGTCGTAGCGGGTGGGCCACTCGCAGGCCGAGGGGTCGGCCACGAAGGGGAATCGACGGGCGAGGATGGTGTCCTTGGCCCGCGCGAGGGCGGAGGCCACCAACGCATCGGTGACCTCCTCCCCGCAGGAGAGCTTGACCTCGACTATCTTCTCCGCGTCGCTCATGGCCGGGCCTAGACCGCGAACCCGGGGGTGATGAGCTTGGCGATGGGCACGGCCGCGGCATCGGCCACGAGGGACCAGTTTCCCTTGGCCGCGAGCTGGGCGTCCGTAGGGGACACGCAACTGGCCGGGAGCTTGTAGGAGAAGCCGTTGGGATGGATGGTCTCGCGCTCACGGGTGAACAGCATGTCGACGCCGCCGCGAGTCTTGGGGTCACGGAAGAGTTCGACGGGCTGAGTGACCGGGGCGGACGCATGCCTGAGGGACCCGTTGGCAAGGAGGTAGGTGTTGTAGGTGGCGGGGGTCGTGACATTGCCCGTGGAGGGGTCGGTCACGGCTGCGGTACCACCGACGCCATCATCCACGATGACGGTGAGACCGTTCACCTGATAGATGGGCAGGGCACGCTGGATGCCGTTGGCGTCGGTCTGCTTGAGATACTCGACCCGTTCCATGTCCTCGAAGGCCTGGGCGACGTTGGAGTGCATGATGGCGAGGGCGAGCTGGTCCTTGTGCTGACCGTAGATGCTGCAAGCGGCATCGGAGACCGTGGTGGCGGTGAGGGAGGCGGCCGTGACCGTATGGGTGGACATGCCGGAGACGCCCAGAACGGCCTCAAGGATAGAGATGATGGTGTTCTGACGGTAGTGGCTCCAATAGCCCGCGACCTTGCCTGCGATGGCACCCATGGGGTTCACGCCCGTGCCGAAGTCACCAACGAACTGGTCGGCAGACCAACCGTGCATACGGCCGAACACGACGCCGGACTCGCTGGTACCGGAGAGGGTGTCGGTCTTGATGTCGGTCGCGCCGTCGTAGTTCTCGGGTGCGTTCTGGGCGAGAAGGCCGTAGAAGGGTGTGGTGTAGGTGTTGGAGCCACCTGCAATCTGGGAGGCGATTGCGGAGTCCTCGACCATGGCACCGGAGGTCAGAAGAGCCGTGGACACGAGGTCGGGCACGGACTGCCAAGTGCGGTTGAAAATCTCCTCATCGAACGGAAAACCACCGAATGTACCAGGCATTGTGAATCCTTTCGTTTAGGCGAGCTTGGAGAGGATGCTGGGGTCCTGCCTCTTAAGCTCAATCTGTTTGCTGTCAGGGAGTTTGCTGAACTCGGCGAAGGTCTTGGGGAGCGCGTCGGGGTCATCGCCCGCAGGGGGGCGTGGGGTACCCGCGAGAATCTCCTTGCGGACCGTCTCCTCCGTGGTAGCCACCGTGGACTTGAGCAACGCCGCGATGGCCTCGGCCACCGTCTTGCCCTGCGTCTCGTCCGAGAAGTCGAAGGCGTCGAGAAGCGCGTTGGCCGACTCGTCCGCGACCCCGGCCCCTGCGAGGACCTGACCCGCCGAGAGACGTGCCACACGCTTGGCGTAGTCGGCCTGGACGGAGTTGGCCTTGTCGAGCGCGGCCTGCCACTTCTCCTGCTCGGACATGTTCTCGGCCTTGGCCCTCTCGTACTCGGCGTTCGCTGCGGCAAGTTCGCCGTTCGTCGCCTTGAGCCTGTCGAGCTGGCCCTTGAAGCCTCCGATGTCCTTGGAGTGAGCGTTCAGAATCGCGTCGATGGCCTCGTCCGTGGCGGTCTCGCCAAGGATTGCCCTGACATCTTCCCTAGTCATTGCCATTTCCAGTCCCTTCGGTCGGGTTCGCTTTGGTATCGCGGGTCGCGTCCGCTCCCCCTGCGACGGATGCGCCGTCGCCCGCTATGGAATCGCCGTCTCCGGCGTCGTTCCCCTGTGGTGATGCGAACAAGGCCTGGGCCGTCGCGGCCTTGGCCTCGGAGTAGGACTTGGAATCCGCGTAGGCGGTCTCGGGGTCCGAGAAGAGGCCGCAGTACTCGAATGCGAGCCTCGGGTGCAGCCCGGCAACGCCCATGAGCGTCGAGAAGACCTGGGCCTTGCTCTGTATGGCCTCGTAGTTTCTGCGGGTGAACTTGATGTCGACGTTCCGCTGGGACAGCTTGAGGTGCTCCGCCGTGTCACAGATGCCGAGCACGATGCCGAGGAACCGTCGTTCGCTGCGCTTGAAGGTCAGCTCGCTGTCCTTGGCACGGGTCTCGGCGAGGCTCCATCCGTCCCTGAGCATGACGGCGGCCCCGGTGTCGGAGGTCGACGCGCCGCCGCCCTGGTTGCGAGGCATCCCGCATATGTCGAGGGCCGTGCTGTAGAGGTTGTCCACAAGGACCTGCGTTTGGCCCTGGTCGAGGGTCGAGACGAGCATGTCCACGCTCCCGTCGACCCCCTCGGCGGAGTTTATCTTGATGGCACCGAGGGCCAGCATCTCCCGATAGTTCTTGGCGTCGATGTCGACGTTCTTGAACACCATCAACGCCTGTACGAACTGCTCCACCCCGTCGAGCCGGTTGGACTCCATGAGGTTTATCGCGTTGAGCAACGGCAGGACCGCCTCGAAGCAACCCATGCGCTCGGGGTTCGCCGGGTACTCCACGATGGGTATCGCCCCGAGGGAGTGTGGCTGCTCGCTGACTATCTGATGGTTGGTTATCGTGAACATGGTGGTGTCCGTGTAGCAGGAATATATCTCTCGGCTCGTCTGCTCGTCCTTGACGTAGGTGACGCCGAGCACAGGCTCCTTGGCAACGTCGTTGCAGTAGACCACGAACGTGTGGCGGGGGTCGAGGGTGTGAATCTCGAACGGGACATCATCGGGTCGGGTGTTCAGGTCCTTGTCGGGAAGCACGAGCCTGTAGCTCGTGCCGCACACCATCTGCCACTGTACGAGGTCCCGGTCCTCGGCCGCCTTGTCCTCGGCAACCATCATGTCGTTGAGTCTCTGGACCCTGCGGGACATCTCGTCATCGGCCTCGCCGGACGCCTCGGAGTCGGCCCCGGAACGAGCCGTGTACACGACGGGTTCGCCCACGAGGTAGCCGACCTTGAAGGACACTATCTGGTTGGCCCGGTTCTCCACGACCCTGTTGCAAATCTCGGGCCGGACATCCTTGGTCCTGTCCAGAATCGGCTGCCAACCCTTGTAGTAGCGCCACAGCCAGTCCTCGTCCATGGCGTTCGTCTTGTGGATGCCGAGCGCGATGTCGAGCACCTCAAGGATGTTGGTCCTGTTGATGTCGGTGTTGGAGGTGAGCAGACGATGCCGCCCGTCGTACGTGACGGGGACGGGCTGCGCCTCCGCGACGGGTGTGGTCGTGCTGTCGGTCGTGTCCTCTGCCAAGGTTTAGCCCTCCTCCGAACGTCTCGCCCGCACCCTCCCCGAAGGAGGGACGGGGAGGGTCTCCGAGCGATTGGGGGCGGCGTCCCCCACCCGTAGACTTTCGCACTCCATAAGAAGTGAAACGTATCGGTCTTACGCTCAGAAGGGGCGGCGCACGGCCTGCACCTTGGCCTTGCGCTTGCGCGACGCGAACTCGGACAGCATCGACAGGGCGTCCGGCGCGTCATCGTGGCGGTTCTTGCCCTGGAGGGCGTAGCTCGTGAGCTGGGACAGGAACCGCGAGTAGTCGGACCCCGGTTTGACCTCGGACTCGTCGAGGAACAGGCAATGCTCCATAATCCAGGGGGAGGCGGCCAGTATGCGCGTCTCCTTGTTGCTGCTCGTGTACTTGGTGGTGATGGCGGTCTGGCCCTCCCGCGCGACGAGCATGTTCGACACCTCACGGGCCGTCGCGCCGCCCGCCGAGTTGCTCTCGAACCTGGCCTGCTGCACGCCGTTGCGCATGAGGCACTGGACCAGCCTCTCGCGCACCAGCTCGGGGGCCGCATCGTCACACACCACATCGCCTATGTACCAGTCCTGGCCGTACACGTAGGCCACGGGCATCACGCAGAAGTCGATGCCCCGGTCCTTGGTGTCTGCCACGGCCACCACCGCGTCGGGTGGGTCGGAGGGCATGGACAGGAACCGCCTCAACTGGTCGGGCGGGAAGAGCTGTCCCTGACGGACGTACGGCGCACCCTCGTACTTGGCGCACCACGTCGCATCATCGGTCATCCTCTTCATATCAATATAGTAACTTGTCGAGAACCCCAGCCCGTACTGGTACTCGAAGTTGCTCTCACCCGTCGACGGGTCGAGCGCGGGTATCACCAGCTCGCGGTAGCCCGGCTCCCCACGGTGCATGTCGAGCATCCGTCCCTCGGGGTCGGCCACGTCCCAGCGGGTGCCGACCATGAGTATCTTGGTCCCGTCCTTGCGGCGGTCGTAGGCCTGGTTGACGAACGCGCCCCACTTCCGGTCGAGGCGGGCGGGACTCATGGCCTCCTCCAGGTCCTCCACGAGGTCATCGGCATAGAGCCAGCCGTGCTCGCCGACCTCGACCGCGCCCGTGAGCGTGCCCTCGATGGAACGACACGTGAGGGTGGGGAACCGCCGCCTCGCGCGAAGGGCTATCGCCTCGTCCTCCGAGGAGTCCCACACGTAGGGCGACTCGGGGAATATCTCGTGGTAGTTGTACCGCTCCTCGGTCATCATCGACTTCGACTCGCCGTAGAAGCCCTTGGTGAGCTTGTCGGAGTGGCCCGTCATGAGGTTGGCGTCGAGCGGGTGGCGGCCCATGTGCCAGTTGAGGCCCATGATGCAGGTGGTCGACTTGCCGACGCGGGGCGGGCAGGACACTATGAGCATCCGCTCGTTGGGGTCGTCCTCCAGCCGCTGTATCCCCTGGCAGAGCGGCATGAGCTGGCGTCGCCTCGGCAGCCAGAACCGCTGCTCGGGGGGACGGTCGAACTCCATGGCCTGCATGTAAGCGTCGAAGTCGTCGTGGGCGTCGACGATGAGCTGCCCGCGCAGCAGGTCGCCGAGCCGCTGCACGACCCCCGCGTCGCGGGTACCCGTTATGCCCCGTCCCAGGAGCCTGCGCAGCTCGGCCCCCGCCGCACGGTCGGTGCGCCCACGGGCGTCCCTCACCGACCTGAGCCATGAGCATGCGTCCTCCGCGACCGACACATCGCATGTGTCGTGCCCGTAGGCGTCGAGCACGCCCCTGGTCACCCTGTCCTGTTCCAGAACATCCATGCCCCCGAGCGTCACATGGACGCCCGGGGGCACGTGTATCGGTCTTACTTGTTAGGTAGAACCATCCAGGCTATGCGAAGGTGAGCGAGTCGAGCAGGACCTGATAGGTCGCGTGAGTGAACGCCCCATCCTCGGCCGAGCCTATCACGGCCACGGTATATATTCCACCATCCTCGGGCGAGCCGAACGATATGATATCGCCTTTCAGATGATAGCCACCCTTGATGTCGAAAGACCCGCTGTCGTGGAAGGCAGTACGCCCGGCGAACGTGACGGCCCCGCAGGGCGACGCCGGGTCGAGGTTGTCGGTCTCGTCCCACAGCGCGTCCGTGTCCGTCCCCGTGACGCTCTGCTCGTATGATTCCGCCGCGAGTTCGACATCGGCAGTATCCTCGGTGGCGATGAATGCCACTACGGCGATATACGTCTTGCTCCCCGAGCTTTGCATCTGGCACGACTGGTTCCCGCGATCGTTCGCCTTCCTCTTCTGGGTCCAGCCGTCAGGCACCTCGAACGTGACCTTGCCGACGGTAGCGGTCTTGGGGACCGGAGCCGGGGTCGGTTCCTCGCTCGTCTCGGTGCTCGTCGCCGCGTCCTGCGACGTCGATGCCGCCGGACTCGCGCAACCTCCCAGTGCCACTCCCAACGCCAACGCCACTCCCAGCACCGCAGCACCCATCGTCACGAATCGGTCCCGTCCCATGCGCCGCCCCTTTTCGATATGATTCCGAAGTGCTTTCAGAATACTACAAGGAAGCGGGCCGGTCGGGTTCCACTTCCCGTCCCCAGGCCTCGGCGGGCACCGCCTTGTGTCGGTACCACGTGCTCCTGCCTATCCCCATGTCCGCGCACGCCTGCGCCACCGTCTCCTCCCCCCTGCCTATCCTGTCCTCGTGCCACGCCCTCGGGTGTCCATGGGACGTCGCCCTCGGCCTGCCCTCGCGCCAACCCGGGCGCTCCCGCGCCCTGCGCTTGCCCTCGGAGGTCCTCTCGGCGATCATGTCGCGCTCGAACTCGGCCACGGCGAGCATCACGTTGCGCAGCAGCCTCGACGCGGGGTCGCCCGCGAGCGTGCCCACGTTGAGCACCGTCACCCTCACCCCGCGCCCGTCCATCTCGTCAAGCAGCGTGAGGCCGTCCGACAGCGAGCGCGCGAAGCGGTCCATCTTGGTCACCACCAGCTCGTCTCCCGACGTGAGGCGTGCCATGAGGGCGTCGAGCGCGGGCCTGTGCTCCGAATGGCCGGTAAACGCCTCCCGCACGACCTCGGTGCACCCCTGCTCGCGCAAGGTGGCCTCCTGGGTGTCGAGAGACGTGCCGTCCGCCGCCTGCCCACGAGAACTGACACGGGCGTAGCCGTAACGGGTCATCACCACACCCCCCGCTTCCGCCAATCAATCTGCGGGTATCCCGGCGTGTCCCAGTCGGTCGTACCACGACATTTGGTCCAACCGCCGGCGGGAGTCTGGCCGCACGAGGGGCACCAGACGCGGGCCTCGGTGAGAGGGTCATCGACCCCCTCGGACGATGCAGTGAGACGGCCGCCGCACACGAGGCATGGGTGGATTCCCTCGGGATGGGCGTTGAGCCACTGGGCGTAGGTCATACGGGACGGAAGGCCACCGTCAATCAGCGTCAGCGACATCGTTCCCTGCCTCCCCGCAACCAATCGGGTCGACGCGCCTGGCCTCGGGCGGGAGCTTCGTCCCCCGAGGGACCGCCACGAGGTCGTAGCCAAGCACGTCGAGTATCTGCCATAGGGTCTTGGCGGTCATGTTGCCACGACGAAGTGCGACCGCGATGGACGGAGGCTTCACGCCGAGCCGCTCCGCCACATCCTTCTGTGAACTGCCACGTGAGGCTATCAGCTCACGAATGGCGTCCGAAATGTACATACGCATGTCCTCTCTGTGATTACATCGGCGTTTACGTTTGTCTAACACAATAATGCATAGTCATACGTCTAACAAGTCCTTTTTAGATTTTTTTCTCCTCGCGGTACTCAACAGGCGGATTCTACCTAGGATCAATCCCTGCCCGGTACCCTTGCCATAACGTTATTGCTGGTACACGTGTAGTGCGTCTCGTTACACGCCTATGCATCTATTGCGTAGCTCAAAACTGTTGAGTATAGAGACACTCATATTGGTTAGACGTTCGTTTATGTAGATAATGTGAACCACTGGACACAAATTAGACGCTTGCTTAATCTATAGTCATGTTAAACGAACGTCTAACGAACGGAGTCACGATGCATACAGTCCAAGCTTACATAGGCCACAACGTGCACGACGTACCGACTCTCTCAACGCGCGAGGTATGCGACGCGGTAGAGAAGGGACTGAACGCCCGGCCTATCCTCGCGCCGGCCTACACGACCCAGGACGCGCGGGGCATGTGGCAGGGCGTGGCCGAGGACACGACGATCGTGACGCTTGCACTACTTGAGACACGCGACACACTGAACGCGGCCCTCGACCTCGTGCAAGACGTGTGCGACGCGTGCGAGCAAGACGCGGTGCTGGTAGTGGTAGACGGCTCCTCACAGCTCATAGAGGCCACACGCAAGCCCATGAAGAAAGCACTCTAGAGAGAGAAGGACATCATGTACGACTATGAAGCAAGCCGCCCGTACTGTAGCGAACAATTGACCGGACGCGCCGCAACCCGATTCTATCGCGCAACAAGTGCTTACGACCTTGCCACGAGGATCAAGGAAACGCCGCTGGAGTCCGACGTAAGAGCCGCGCGCGACTTGCTTGACCGTGTGACGCGCTACGCGCTTGCAGAAGGCCGTGCGTGCGAGGTCGACAACGACTCTAGCCGATACGACGAAGCACGAAGCAAGCACACGGAAGACCTGCTAGCAAAACGCCGCGCGCGTCTTGTGGCAGAACTCACGGCGTACGGCGCAACGCTGGAAGACTACGGAGTCTATCCGTCAGTGATTGACGCCACGACGCATCAAGACTTGTATGCCATTCATTTCTACGATTGATGCATTGTAGACGACTATGGAAGTTACGTTATTGATAGTTGGCTATCTATTGGGCGGATTGGGCATGTGGTGGAGCCTCAAGGGAGAGAAATAAGATGTTCGATATCAACGCATCAAGTTTCAAGCCGATTAAGTCTGTGGCCGGACTTTGTAGTTGCGAGAACCGTCCGATATACGACACGATCGCGCTTCTCGTGCGCGACGGTTCGGCCATGTGGTGGGGCGGTAGTCCCTACATACAGGCGCGCGCCATTCTCACCGGCAAGCTGAAAGACGAACCGGACACGTTTCACAGGTACGACGCCAACACACTATTGTCAGTACTCAAGCCAAAGTCGCACATGACAATCACGGACGCCGGGGACATCGAGATTCGTACCGGCGCTAGCGTCGTGACTATCCCCGACACGGCCACCACCGGAACAACGGGCCACGACTACCGGACCACTGACAAGGCCCTTGAGTTCTGGGGAACGAGTCGCGAGATTGACGGTGTGCCCGCCTATGACCCGAAGATTCTCGCCAAGGTCATGAAAGCACTCACTAGTGCCGGCGTGACGCGCACGTCGATTGATCTGATACATTCCCCAGCGCACGTGTACGGAGAAGCGTATCGCGTGGGCGCGCGCTTGCAGATTCTCATGATGCCATGCCAAGCGCTTCCACTGACATATGAGGCCATGGGCCGCCTCATGTGCGACATCAAGGGCGACAGCAAGGGCATCACCGACTACGTGACGCGAGAGGATGATACGAAAAATGATAATTTCTGACCCGTGGGGCATAGGCCGGACGCTTGAGGACAAAGAGACGGAAATCAAGGACCTAACCACGTACGACCTCGCACGTAAGTGTGGGCTACCGGACGACGCCGCCCGGTTCGTGGACGAATGGCTACCGGAGTATCGCGCGACTCTGACTTTGTACCTCGCCTATTGGCCCTACTCGTGGCTTACGATCGCAGTCATGGATGATAAAGAGTTGAACGATTGGCTTGCATGCTATCCAATTACGCGCGAAAAGTTCGAGGAAGAGCGCGGATCGATCTACGAGGACGCGAGCTTTATAGGCCATTTGGTGATAGGGAAATGACATGAGAAGCGACTGGTACGAGGGATTTTCGATTGTTGACCCGGACAACGGGGAACAGGTAAGCATGTACAGGGTCTACGAGCGCGACGAACCTATTGGCATCCGACGCCACGGACACACAAAATGGTATCGCACAACGTATTCCAGAAAGTCACTTATCAAGGTGAACAAGACGTGCATATCGACCTGCTCACAATCCGAATTATTTGAGTTTCTTTCCGACCTATGCACACCACGTGGCGCGTTCCGGTTCATCCGCGCGATATGCGAGCACACAAAGCCCACGCGTTGCCCGATCCTACCCGAATACCTTACAAACTACCCCGAACTTGGAGAATAAGATGTCTAAGAACGTAATGTCTCCCGACAAGCTACCCGCCTATTTCAATAGCACCGACGGCTGGTACAAGGACAAGCGCGCCTACGCCTACACGCTCTGTGACCGACTCACCGACGCACAGAAGACGAAACTGCTCGAGAACGAGGACGTACGTCTCATAACCTGCCACCATCGCTACGCGCCGGAACTGGTATATGATGTCGTTGTCGTTCTCCATTAAGATAGCCAAACGGACGAGGGAGAATTCATTATGATTTACATTCTGATATCAATCCTGCTGTTTCCCCTTGCGGTCATTGTAGGTATCCTCAAGTCGCACTAGCAAATAAGAAAGTTAACCACATACCGTAGAAAAAGACCCGCTAGGCAAACGCCCGGCGGGTCTTTTCGTGTGAAAATGGCCCTCGTTGATCCACGGAGGGCCGTTTTCGGGCCGTTCTAAGGCATTCTAAGCCCTCGGGAGTGCCATTATGGACAATCCCACCACATAGGCCCATACGTGGCGTGAAAATGGCCTCAGAACGTCACAAAGTGGCATCCTCATGCCTCACGGATAGCCCACGAGACCACCAGACGCCACGAGGGCCACGAAAAAGCCCCTCGCGACCATGAGGCCACGAGGGGCGAGGGCTACGCTAGCGGGCCTTGCGCGGTCCCGTCTTGAGGGCGGGCACGCCCTTGTTCGTCATGCGCACGGTACCGTCTGGTAGCACGTGCGGCTCGTGGCCCATGAGGGCCTCAAGGTCCGCCAACTGCGAGGGCGTGGCGGCGCGTCCCGCGTCCGGGAGTATGCGCGCCACGGCCGCACGGACGGCCGCGTTGGCGGCGCGCTCCCGGTTGGTCCACGACATCGCCGCCCATTCCTCGGTCGGGACGTCCAGGGGGCGGCCCGTCCTCGCGTCTATCCCGAAGCGTTCCGCGTATTCGCCGGCCGTTCCCACCGTCTTCCGGTGGGATCGCCGCGTATTCGCCGGCTTTCGGGCGGTATTCGCCGGCTTCCGGGCGGTATTCGCCGGGTCTTTTCCGGTATTCGCCGGATATTCGCCGGGCTTTTCCCCACGTTCGCCCGTATTTGCCAGGCCCGGGGCGGTATTCGCCGGCATCGGGGCCTCGTATTCGCCGGCCTCGTATTCGCCGGCCTCCTCGGCGGGGACCTCCACGCGGACGTCCTCGGCAGGGAGGGCCGACGCGTACCTCGCCATGATCTGCGCGGGCGAGCGGGACTCGGACCCCTGTATCTGCACGTTGATGTTCTCGGTCGTGTCCTTGTAGCCGAAGTTGTTCTTGCCTAGGAATATGCCCGTGACCGGGTTGCGGAACTCGTCGTTGGCGAAGGCGTACTCCCAGTAGGTTGACATAAGATTGAGTGCGTTTTTGATGATAAGGCTGGACTCGGGCGTAAGCTGGGCGGCCCATGTGCCCGTGTTGTCCCCGTTGGTCCAGCGCATGAGGCCGTCCCTCGTCGTGTTCAGCGCCATGCAGAACCCGCTCAGCAGCGGCTTGCTCCCGTGCCTCTCGCACAGGTCGAGGTACCAGTCTATCCTCTCCCGCACCGCGTCGGCGTCACCCAGATCGACCCTCCTCAACCCCAACAGCTCTCGGCCCATCTGGATGCACTCGCTGTTCTGCTCCCTGCTCATGGCCCTCGCGTTCGGCGGGTTCCCCTTCAGACTCCTCTCGCCCATGTCGTGTCTCCTCTCTCGTTCGTTGCGTTATGCGTTCACACGAGATGTGGGTGCAGTCTCGTCAAAACTCCCTATCCTCTTTCTATATATATATTTTTCTCTTTGCTAGGCTCAACAGTAGGACTTCGTTGGAAGTTGCACCGGTAGAGTGTTTCTCATGGGTACTCACCAGGCCTTTCGTTCTTCAAAAGTGGGTGCATTGAGGTCACACCCCGGCTGCACCCCAAACACCCTCGGAACGCTTCGAAGTCGCTTCGGCGTCGGTCGATTCGTTTCGCCACGGTCGTCCGGGTGATTTGGGTGCTCGGGTGGTGTATTTTGCGAGCACCCCACTTTATGCACTCTGGCTCTCGTTCAATGCAATATCGGCAAGCATCCGCGTTCCCCGGACGATCTTCTGCCGAACCCTGTGCTCTTCCAGGGTCTCGTAGAAGGCTCCCGCGGTGAACGGTTTCGTGTCCTCCTTGCGACACCAGGAGAGGTACGTCTCGTATATGGCGGTGCGAGGCGTCCTCGCACCCCTCTCGCATCGGGTGCGCTCCGAGAGGAAGCGTCCCACCGGGTCCTGTGCCTGCTTCCACTCGGCGGTCGCGTCGGCGACGCAGGCAGGCTCGGGCAGGCCGTGGCGCTCGTAGGACACCGCGCCCTGGATCATCCACCACAGCACGTAGCGCAGCACGTCGTGGCGCGACAGGCGGCGCTTCAGCCCCGGGTCGGCGTCGGCCTCGTGGTGGTTGTCGCAGCGCATGACCCTCACGCGGTTGGCGGTGAAGAGTGTCGTGTCCGTGACCCTGGGGAGCGTGTTGCAGGAGAGCCACATGGTGAAGCGCGGGACCTTGCGGACGGGACGGCTGTAGAGGGCGCGGACGAGCAGCGTGTCGCCGCCCGTGTAGGCCTTGACCGCCGCCACGTCCACGTGGCTGCCCTTCGTCGGCTCGGAGAGCGTCACGAGGCGCTCGTCCACCACCGAGGCCATCTTCGGCTGCGCCGACTCCGTGTCGTGCGCCCCCTCGCGGCCCACGAGCGTGACGAACGAGGCATCGAGGGGACCTGCGTAGGCACCGAGGGCGTGCTCCACCGTCGTGGTGAGGACGCCCTTGCCGTTGCGCCCCGTGGGGCCGTAGAGGACGAACATCTTCTCCTCGGGGTTGTCGCCGCGCAGGGAGAGGCCCATCGCCACCTGGAGCCAGCCGGCCTTCGCCCCGTCGCCCTGCGTGAGGTCGCGCACGAAGTCGAGCCACGGACCGGGGTCGGCCCAGTCGCTGATGTCGTGGTCATCGCCGCCGGAGTCCGGCCGCACGCCCGTGTCGAGGCGGCACAGGTCCTCGGGCCTGGTCATGCGCCACTCCCCCGTGCGCAGGTCGTAGAGCCTCCCGTGGCAGTTGAGCGAGAGCGGGTCGGCGTCGAACCCCGTCACGGCCATGGTCACGTCGTCCGAGAAGGAGGACATGAGGTTGCGTATCTTGGTGATGGAGCCGTAGGCGTCGAGGCCCTTGGCCCAGTCCTTGAGTTCGGTCGCGTCTGGGCCGCCCTCCAGGGCGTCCGTCGCCATGTGGATGCGCAGGGCCGCGATCAGGGCCTTGGCCCTCTCCGACACCTCGCCTCCGCCCACGTCGGCGACCCACGTGCCGGAGCCGTCGCGGCACCAGACGTACCACATCCTCTCGTCGGGGCACCAGCGGGTCCACGCGCCCCACACCTGGCACATGAGGGTGCCGAGGCCCACGTCGTTCGCGGGGTAGTCGACGGCCCTGGCGGGGAGGCGCAGGGGCCGTATCGCGTCGAGCGCGTCGAGCGCGTAGCCGACCTCGCCCCCTATGGCGGGCGTCCCGTAGACGTCGGTCAGGGCGTCGGGCAGGGCGTGGCCCAGGTCCGGGTCGTAGGTGTCGGTCCTCAGCCACTCGTCGTCGCAGGCCATCAGTCGGTTCCTCCCTGTCCGCTCGCGGCGAGGGCGAACCCGATGTAGTCGGCCGCCTTCATGAGGTCGACGTCGGCCCCCTTGTGTCCCTCTCGCCACATATATTTGATGACGGTCCCCTTGCACCAGCCCCGGAACTCCTCGGGCGTCAGCGCGGCGCGGATCGCGTCCTTGCACTCGATGTCGCCGTGGCAGTATCTGGCCGGACGGTCCCCGGCATAGGTGTCAGCCATCGTTCCTCCCCTTCCCGTGCGTCAGGTAGTATGCGTGGGAGGCGACGGTGCGGGGCGTGGTGCCCCATCGCCTCGCCACGGCTTCCACGAGGTCGAGGAGGGCCTTGTCCCTCGCGTCGTCCCAGCGGAACCTCCCCCAGCCCGTCCTCTCCCTCAGCTCCTGCGAGACCGCGCCCACCGTGCGCTCGCTGCATCCCATGGCCCTCGCCACGGCCGCGGGCGGGTTGCCGTCCAGCAGGAGCCGGGTGATCCTCCCGCGGTCGTACCGCCTAGTCATCGGTCGCCACTCCGACGGCCGGGTCCGGGGTGTGCATGTGCTGCCTCGTCATCTCGTCCACGAAGGCCGCGGCCTCGCCTTGGGAGAACACGATCGAGTACTCGGCGTAGGCCGAGCAGAACCTCACGCACGCCTCCGTCAGCCCCTTGGTCGCGTCCTCCCGCATGTGCCTTATCATGGTGTCCCTCAGCGAGTCGAACCCCATCTCGTCCATGGTTCCTCCCGTCCGGTTCTGACACGTTCCGAACCGATTGTATGTTTGATGTCAGTTGGTTTCACGTTCTATTCATTCAGCACAGCCCGTACCTCTTGACCTGCTCCTTCGCTTTATCAAAGTCGCAATTTGTCTCAACCAGCGCCCGCTTGCATTCGACCATGGGCGCATCCGTCGCGTCGCGGAGGCGTCGCACCATGTCGGCCGTGACGCGCATCAACGCCCCCTTGTTCCATGCGTCGATGGCTGCGATTGCTCCGGGGTTCTCGATGGTCCAGTTCAACGAGTCACTCTTTGTGATCGGGCCGCGCGCCCCGCACCTCGGGCAGCAGACGTAGAACCTCAGCGGTTCCCCGAAGATGCCTCGGACGACCACCTCGTCGTTGCCGCAGAAGCGGCACGCCCCTCGTTCCGTCGCGGGCACGTCACTCGCCTCCCAGCGTCTTCTCGGCCCTGAGCAGCAGGGCGCGGGCCTCGGAAATCGAACGCCTGAGCTGCGTCGGCAGGATTCCACGGCCGCGATCCAGAGTGCCGCTCGTCGGTGCGTAGGACATCCGGCGCGCCTCCGCGACGTCGGCGAGCGAGGACGCCCGAACTGCCACGTCCGTGGTCAGCTCGGACGCGAGACCCAGCAGGTCCCGCGCCTCCCTCGCACGGACGCAGAACGGCCTGTCATCCCTCATGGCTCTCTCCCCTCGTCCCGGCGGCACCGTCCGTGGCCACGGCAATGCGAGGTTCCCCGTACAGCGGCACCCACCTCACTTGCAGGAGCATGTAATGGCCGCAGCGCGGGCACTGCATCCACCAGGTAGCGTCGTGCGGATCGTCTCCCGGAAACCTCATGGCCGGGTCCTGGGTATCCCTCTCCTCCACGTCGAGCCTCGCCCCGCAATGCGGGCAGCGGACGTCGGGGAACAATCTGTCTGTTGCGATCATGATATCAATCCTCTCACCATCTGTTCCAGTCTCCTGGTAGGTCTATCCTCATGACCCGTCTCGTCCGCAGGGTCGTTTGCCGAACGCCCTCGCAAGGACGCATGTCTTGGCGGTTCCGGCGAGCGGGCAGCCGGACAGACGGGCCACGGGACAGTCCTCGGGACCATGAATCTTGCGCCCGCCGATCTTTCGGGCGAGGTAGTCGGCCTCGGCACTGAGGTGTTGTGGACTCGTGAGGGTTCTTCTGCTCATATCAGCCCCTGTCTGTTGAGTTCCGCCATCCTGCGGAACGTGCCCTATGGCGTCGTGGTCGTACTCCCTAGGACGTGACATCGGCGGACACCTCCTTCGGCTCGGCCAGATAGCAAAAGCCGTCTATATCAACGAAAACGTAGAATCCCTCTTCAATGTCGGATGATTCGAGACAAATTCCTCTACATCTCGTGTGCACCTTGTACTTTTGGCAGTCCCGACACCGTATGACGCGCTCTCCCAGCGGCCCGCATATGACAGGCTCCGAGTAGCGCGGGATGCGCTGGCCTACGGCGGGGACGACGTACTCCCGTGGCTCAGTGAGTGCGCTCATGATTGGTCACCTACCCCGTTGTCAACTTCCAAGTCGAAGTGCGGGAGAAACGTCCGTGTGACCTTGATGGTGGCACCGCAATAAGGGCAGTCGCTAGAGTCAATCTCGTTGTCCCTGCCCCGGCCATCCCAGTCGAAGTCGTCTATGAAGACCTTGCGATGGCACGATGGGCATACCGCATTGTGGGTACTCCTGCTGGAATGTCGAAACCCGCTGACGTTCGCACTTCTGATGCTCACGCTCATGCCAGCCCACCTGCCCCGTCACGAAAGCCGGCGATGTATCCTCGCTTCGCGAAGATTCGCTTGTTGGCCTTGATAATTCTCATTGCCACAGGGGACAGATTGACCGAGGTGCCATCTTCGGTGATGGTCTTCGTGGGTCCGATGTCAGCGTCTCTGAGGATGTCCTCGATGGTCTCGGACGGCTCAGGAGCGGCGTGCGTCCAGCGCGATGGTTCGCGGCCACCCACAACGCGAGGTGCGAGCACCCCATTGCCGTTGATGACGATGCCGATGACATTGCCGCTGCAATGGGTCTCAGGCGCGTCGTCCCAATAGATGGTATCTTCGATGGCCGTAGGCACCCCGTCCGCGTCCACCGGCAGAGGGATGGATGCGTCGAGCTTGGCTTTCAGGTCTCGAACCCTATGCTCCAGCTTCAAGATGTCGTCAGTCTGTTTGGACGCAAGTTTTTCCCGCTCACCAATCTTAGCGCGCAATGCAGTATTATCATCTTTCAAACCGTCTATCTCTTTCTGCTTGGCACGAAGCTCGTGGTCGAAACACTCGTCAATGTCATCGGCGATATATGTAAAATCGACCCTGTACTCGTAAATGGTGTCACGACGGTCTGCACTCTTGATCCGCTTCCGCAGCTCCTCGGTGATGCTATCTGTCTCGTTCATCTTCTCCTAGCCTTTCTGAGCCGGTTTGCGGCCCTATGAGTCTGTCTGACGTTCATGCGATTTGCTCCTCCACCCTGAAGGCGAGCAGCCTCTGGCCCCGGTCCCGCCTCTGAGAGGCGGGGCTTGCCAACCACCTGATGGACGCAGCCTTGACGCCCCTTCTCCCGGCAAGCTCGTTCGCCGTGCCGACGTCCACGAAGTCCTCGCCCCTGTAGAGCGCGTATACGGCCGTCCGATCGGTCCTCCGCACGTGGTCCCGAGGCTCTTCGGCCGTCCTCTCGTGCCCGACCATCGCTAGACCTCCTCGGTGAGGGCGTTGTATATGTGCGATGCCAGCTCCAGCACCGTGCCGCGGTCCTCCGCGCTGTCATCCACCAGCACCCGGGTGTCACCGTTCGGCGTGACCATGCCGACGGCCACTATCCGACAGCCCCGGGACGCCTCGACGTCACCCACGTACAGGGTCATTCTTTGCAGGTCAGTGCTCATGATTTCTCCTTTGATTCCTTGGTCTGGGGTGCGCCGCACGCTCGTGTCTCTCCCGCTCGCATCTCGCCATGTCGGCGTAGGACTCCCCGCCGTGGGCCATAACCTGGAAGGCAAGCTCCCCGAGGTGCGTGAGCGTCCAGCGTCCGTCCGTGTCCCTCTCGATGTACGAGGGCATCGTGCAGAGCAATGCCTCGACGCACTCAAGTGGGATGCCAGCACCGAAGCTCCTTTCCAGTCGCTGTCGTGTCGGCCACGTGTCGAAGGGTCTCTCGCCGTTCGCCCACCAGTCCTCACGGAAGGTACGCAGAATCTGCCGCTGGCCCACCGTGAGGTCATGTACGTCGATCCTCCGGGTCTCGATGGCCGCGGCCTCCGTCGGGGTGAGAGGCCGCCCCGCGTTGGTCTTGTAGCTGTTGCCCTCGGAGAACCAGGTGCCGCGCCTATCTGTCATATCGGCTCACCGTCCTCGCTATCCGCTCTATCTCCCTGTCCGGGAGGGGTGGCCTGCACGCCTCGCGGTTGGCGCGGCGAAGCTCGGCCAGCAACCCCTCGTAGGGCCGACCGGCGCTCCTGAGGGACCCGGCGAGGCTCACCATCGTGGTGTGCCTTCCGCCCGACTCGACGGGCGGGTAGGCGGGGCGCAGCCTCCCCGGCGTCCAGACGGGGTGCCACGACGTGCCCCGGTCGTCCGGGACACGTCCGGCCTCGGTCCCCGCCAGCTCGCGGAGCCAGGCCTCGTCCCGGCCCGTCATGACGCCCGAGAGCGGCTCGTGCGCGTTGCACCGCACGCTCCGCCCCGTCACGATGAAGTACCGTTCCGTGTCGTAGGCCTCGACGCCGTTGGCCTTGATGGCACCGTCCCCCAGCCTTCCCCTGAGGTAGAGGTGCAGCCCGTGCCCGCTGCGGCTGACCTCGGCGTAAGTCTTCGGGAAACGTTCGAGCACGAGCCGTGCCCTCTCGGTCACCTCGCCCTCGTCGGTGAGGCAGCCGTCGAGGTCGACCCCGACGATGCCCGAGCGGTCGAACACGAAGCCCGGGTAGTCGTAGGGTCCCTCCTCGACGGCCTGTAGCGCCTCCTCGAACGTGCCCCAGGTGAGCCGCTCGGTGGTCGATGCCGGACGGTGCTCGAATGCCCGCCACGGCCGCTTGGAGTCCTCCTCGTCCCCTCCCCGCCCCGGGGCGTAGGCGCACACCCAGGTGTCCCTCTCAGCGAGGTCGGAAGGGACGGCGTATTCCCGCGTCATGCTGCACCCCCTCCATGAAGTACCGGAAGCCCTCGAACGTGTCGACGCACGCCCACGAGCCGCCCGCCGCCACGATGCGCTTCGACCATATGCGCTGGGCCGCCGACATTCGGCCGCCCGGCACCTTGAGTTCGACGGCCCAGAAGCGGCCGTCCAGGCATCCCACGAGGTCGGGGAAGCCCTTCGCCGTCCATCCGCCGCCGTGCACGTTGAGCACGAGGGCACCCGCGAAGGTGCCCTCGTACCAGTCGATGCACGTGGCCTGTAGGTCACGCTCGTGCATCAGAGGTCGGCCAGCATGGCGTCGAGGTCGTCGTCCTCGTCCTCGGCCGGCTGCGCGGGTTCGGTCTCGGCCTCGGGCTGGGGGGCGCTCGCCGCGGCCCAAGCGGCAGCCACCTCCTCGTCCAAGCCGAGGGCCTCGATGTTCGCGTATCGGGCGTTCTTGTAGACCTTGCCCGGCTCCTTGGTCGACGGGACCGCCTTGATCTCGATGTCCGCCTCGAAGCGACGGCCCACGAGGTCATCAAGTTCGATGTCCTCCGACGCCCAGTTGTCGTCCATCACGCGGTGCACGAACGCCGAGAAGGCCTGGTTCGCGCCGTCGTTGGGCTGCCCGTTGTTCTTGAGCAGGTGGTACGTCTCGGTCTGGTAGTCGCCCTCCTCGGTGCGGCTCTTCACCTCGATCTTCTTGAATGTGTCCTCCCCCGACACCGCGACGATGGTGAACGTGTAGTGCCCCTCGGGGAGCGAGGCGAACTGGCCCTTGGCAAGTGTGACCTTCATTACTGGTTGTCCTCTCGGTTGGAAGTGGTGAGTCGGATGGACTCGCTCGTCTTGCAGAACTCCTGGTAGGTCCTGGGGTCGGCCTTCTTGAAGGCTGTGCCGTCGAACCTCGTGCTCTCTGTGCGGGAGAGCCTCCACACGAGTGTCTCCCCCGCGTACTCGGCCTTGGTATCACCCTCACCCATGCTCTCGGCGAGGGCGGTCTTGATGGCGTCCTTGAGGCCCGCGAGCCGCTCCTCCTTGGGGGCAAGCTCGGCCCCGAGGGCCTCGGCCTCGGCAACGAGTCCGGCTATCCCCGTGTCGGCGGACGGGATGGCCGTGCGGAGGGCGTCGAGGTACTCCTTGTCGGTGCGCTCGTCGTAGTCGGGTGATTTGCCCGCCATGACGTGCTCGAACCACCAATCGCGTACCTGACCCATCCATATCTCGAAGTCCGGATACCTCTCGGCCATGGAGAACTCGACGGTGATGGTGTTGTCGCTTGAAATCGCCACGTCGGCCGGGTGCTCGTAGTCCTCGTCCTTGAGGAACGTGCAGACCATCACCACGTCATCGACGTGGAGGAGCGCGGCGTAGAGCGCGGCCTGCTCGGCGTAGTACTCGGGAACGCCGTCCTCCCAGTCCTCGGCGCGCTTCGTGGTCTTGCACTCGATGACCGTCTGGGGCACCCTGTCCTCGTCCACCACGAGGTAGTCCCACATGCCCCCGAAGATCGCATCGTCGGGGAAGAAGTCCCACCCGGCGTTGCGCGCCGGGTCGGGGCCGCCGTAGACGTCCTCGGGACGCAGGAGCGAGGACCCCAGGCCCATCGTCCCCTGCAACCAGTCGGCCTGGTGAGGCTCGATGGCCCGTCCCGCGACCGTGTAGATGGTGTCCTCGAATGGCGGCTTGTAGGTCCTCGTGACCTCGCACCACGCCTGGAAGGGGCTGCTCCAGCGGTTCAGGCCCCGCACCGCGGCGAACCGTGTGCCCGTGAGCTTGAGGGGTCGCCTCGGCTGCGCGACCTCGAGGTGCCGGTCGACCCATTTTCCCTTTGGCATACTACGCATCCATCCTCTCGGTGACGGCCGCGATAAGCGTCTCGACGGTCTTGGTCGTGCCCGTGGTGAACTTCTCGGTCTTGTCCATGCAGAGCTTGGCGAGCTTGGTGGCCTTCTCGTCGTCGGGCTTGGCCTTGTGGAGCGCGGCCACGTTCCTCTTGAGGCTGTTCAGGAGGAGCTTCGGGGCGGCGTTCCCCTCCGTCTGGGCGTCGGCGCTCGCCTTACGCTCGGTGGGCGTCGCGGGGGCCTTGTGGGACCTCTGGGCCGCGACGGGTGCCGCGACCGCCTTGGCGGGCGTCTCGCCCGTGCCCTGCCCCGCCTTCGGGTTGCCGATGTTGGAATCGATGGCGTCGGCCTCCACGAGGTCGAGGGCGATCATCCAGAAGTAGCGACGGTAGTAGGTGATGCTCGACCCCGCCGCCTGGCAGGGGTTCGTGGCGTTCTTGCCCGCGTTCGAGACGATGACGTCCATCGGGTCGTACGCCCCTTGGAACGCGATCCTCTCGGACGGCTCGTCCGCGTTCACGACCTCGAAGCCGTAGTTCTTCGGGGATTCCTTCGAGTAGGTGTATCCGAGGTTGGTGACGACCAGCACGAGGCCGAGGTCCTGGAACGTCTCCTCGGCCACGGGAACGATGTCCTCGAGCGAGTAGTAGGTGAACTCCAGGAACATGTTCTTGCCCGTCTTCTTGATGCCCTTGTGGAGCACCGTCGTTCGTGCGAGGGCGAGCTTCTGGTACACGTTGAGGTCATGGGGGTTGGTGACGGCCTCGGTCTCGACCTTCTTGGTCGCTGTTCGCTTGCGTGGGGCGGTCTTGGGGGCCGTCTCGTTCTCTGTGGTTTCATTCTTGATTGTCTCGGTCATGTCCTTCTCCTTCGCTGGCAGAAACTCGGCCACCCGTCTTTCGGCGAGTGCCACGTACCATGCCTTGTCGATGTCTTTGATGTCGGGGTTCTTCTCGTTGGCTACGAGACAGTGCTCGGGGAGGCTCGCTATCTTGGCGACTCCGCCCGTCTCGGCCTTGACCTTGTAGAGCGTGCCGAGGCCGTCATACGTGGTGGCGAACACCCGGTTGCACTGTTGTCTGTCAACCTCGTCGTACACGTCCCGTCCCACCAGCTGGTAGACGCGGCTGTACTTGTGCGAGGCCTTGGCCGTGATCTGGTAGTCGGTGGGGTCGTCGTCCGCCGCCACGGTCTCGGAGGGCGGCGTCCCGTCGAGGATGGCGTGATGTATCGCCTCGGCGACCACCCTGGCGTCGTTGGAGACGCCCCAGCCCCCGCCGCTCTTGACGCCACGAGCGAGGGTGCCGCCCTTGGTCTTGTCATGACCGTCGGTGAAGCGGGCGGCGTAGTTGTTCACGTCGCGCTGGGCCACCTTGGACAAATCGTCGCGTTCGAGCACGAGACCCGTCGCGTCCATCCACTCGCGGATGATGTCGTTCGTGGCCTCGGCGTCGGTCTTGGCTACGCGGAACATGATGCCGTCCGTGTTGAGCTGGATCAATTCGAGGCTCGGGGTGTCTCGCACCAGTCGGCAGGCGAGTCCCAGCATCACGACCTGGCCGCTCACGCACACCGAGCGGGCCATGCGAGGGTCGTACAACTTCGAGAACCTCTGGCGCATGACGCCGTATGTCGTGTTGAGCACCAGCTTGAGGGCGTCGCTCAGGGCCTTGTCACCCGTGCGCTTGGCTTCGAGCCTTGCGTGGTAGGTGTCCTCGTAGCGTTTTGGTTCGGGGCAGTGACGGCTCATGAGGCCGTACCCGATGATCAGGGACGGGTACAGGCTTGCCACGTCCCAGTTGGCTATCACGTGCTCCGAGTCTGTCTCCCACATGGACCTCGGCACCGCGCCGTGGATTCCCCCGAACGCAAGGGTCACAGGACAGCCGCCCACGTTCAGGTCGAGACTTGACGAGAACAGCTCGTCGTATGCCACGTTCGGGTCCTTGCCACGTCCGAAGAACGCCGCAGCAGCATCAGGTATCGGGAACGAGTCGAGCAGGGGCCACGTGTAGTCGCGTTCGTCGGCCTCTCGCTCCTCCGTCGTGCCCTCCGCGTCGGCGCGCAGGTACTCGGCGGTGAGCCTCCCGTTGGTCATGCCCAGGGCCTTCCACCCCTCCAGCCCCGCCATCGTGCCCAGCCGCGTCTTGGTCTCCAGGTAGTCCTTGCGCAGCACCGCGAGCCTGGCCGTGGACTCCACGTCATAGGCGCAGTAGCGCAGGACCTCCGCCATCTCGGCGTCCGTGAGGGCGCGGTCGATGTCGAACGGCACCGTGGACTCCCGGATGGGCCAGCCCATCTGCGACTCCACCGACTTGAGGCTCGTGCCCATCATGGTGTCGTCCATGAGGTCGGTGTCGGGGTACCAGTACCTCTGGCCCCCGAACCCGGGCCAGTCCCAGTAGTTGTTCCCGTCCTTGATGATGAAGTCGTTCAGGTCGTGGGCCTCCTCGGGCGACGCCCCGAGGCAGAGGGCCGAGACGATGCCCCGGTCGTAGTGCTTGGAGTTGAACCCTGCTAGTGTATGGTCCTGTTTGATGACTCCCATGAAGTCGAGTAGGTCTTGGTTCTGGCCCGTCTGGAAGCCCCACGTGCGAGGCTCGCCCTCGGGTGGTGCGACCTCCCGGAAGCACACGCACCAGTCGTGCCGAAAGCACTCGCAGTCGTAGGCGACGAGGCCCCCTAGTCCTCCCATAGGACCGCCGCCCCGCAGCACTCGCCGCCGAGTTCCGTGAGGCCCATCGTGGCACCGAAGGCACCGTCGCACATCCCGAGGTCGGAGACTATCGTCCGGGCGGCGTCGGCCCCCACGTGGTCCGCCAGAAGGCGCTCGTCCTCGGTGCCGAACGGCACGCAGTGGTTGCAGTCCCCGCAGCAGCCAGGCTGCCGCTTCATACGTCTCATTTCCATTCTCCCTTCGCGCATTCCTCCATGTGCTGCTCGAAGAAGCTCACCGAGAAGTCCTGGTAGCCCCGCAGGGCCTTGTATATGGACTCCTCTATCGAGCCTGCGCACATGAGGTACAGGTATGAGCAGGCCGATCCCTGGCCTATACGATGGATTCGGTCCCGGGCCTGCTGGTTGAGGTTGCTTGACAACGTCGGTTCGTAGAAGAGGCACGTCGAGGCCGCCGTGAGGTCGATGCCCGCGCCGCCGCTCTGGTACTGGCAGACGATGCCACGAACGTCGGGCATGTGCTGGAACAGCTCCCAGCAGCCCTTGTCGGTGGTCCGTCCGTCGAGGATGATGGGGTTCATGTGCGCCTTGGTCATGGCATCTGCCACGACATCCACGCTGTGGCGGAAGTCGCAGAAGACCACGAGCTTCCCGTCGAAGTCCTTGAGGAACTCTCTGAGCCATGTGGCCTTCGGGTCCTTGAGGCCTGTTACCGTCCCATCCTGCGTGACGAAGCCCGAGCATATCTGCCTGAGTGCGAGCAGCCTCGTGAGACTGTTCTCGCACAGGATGTCATGCTCCACGTCCGCGCTCTCGCGGGCGATGTTCCGGTAGAGCCTCGTCTCACCGTCCGGCACCCTCAGAATCTCGTCCGGGAGCACCTCAGGCAGGTCGAGGCATTCGGCCTTGGTGATGCGGTAGGCGTGCTCCCCCACAATCTTCTGTATGGTGGACACGTCCCGGTATCCGTAGGGCTTGTGCCATTGGTCGAGACGGGCGAAGCGGTTCAACCACTCGTAGTAGCCACCACGTCCCGTATATGGCTCCCATATGTTCGAGAGCGTCAATCCCTCGCGGGAACCGGGCCTCGGGTCGAGGAAGCAAAGTTCGCTCCATAGGTTGGATAGCTGTCCGTTGGAGGTCGGCGTCCCGGTAAGGAGGTATTTCAAGTCAGCGTCGCACGCCATGACACGGGCACGTTTCGACCGTTTCGCCGTGGCCGACTTGATGTAGTGGCCCTCGTCAAGCACGAGCATGTCCCAATGACGCGAGAACCCCGGACGTGCGGACATCTCGTAGCTCGTCACCGTCAGATGGGATCGGAGCGTCTCCTGGTCCCGGGGGTCGAAGTAGTCACTGATCTTCGAGAGCCACCCGGCGCACACTGCGGCGGGGGCCACCACGAGGCATTCGCCTCCCCGGCGCGCCACGTCCAGGGCGCGCATCAGGGTCGGGAGCGTCTTGCCCGTCCCCATCTCGGCGAACAGGGCGAGGCCCTCGTTGGCCCGCATGAGGCCGAGCATCGTCCTCTGGTGCTGGTAGAGGTCAACCTTGGGCGACATCCCCACCTCCCCTCGCCAGACCGAGACGGGAGGCCTTTATCTTGACGGCCGACTCGGTCCGGCCGAGCGCCGCGGCGCACTCGCGCACGCCGTGGTCGTGGTAGTTCTCCCCGAGCCATTCGGTCTCCTCGGGGGTCCAGCCCTGCTCGAGCGTGAAGTGCATCTGCGAGAGCGCCTTGTAGACGGTCCCGGGCGTGCGGCCAAGCTCCCGCGCTATCGCGTAGACCGTCATCCCTCGACGGCGCATCTCGGTGAGCCTCGCGCGTTCCCCCGTGGTCCAGGGGCGCGTCCGGCCCTCGTGGCCCGTGGCGTCCAGCTCGCGCAGGGCCTCCATCGCCCTCTCGCGGTCGGTGCCAAGGTCGATCCGTATGTTGGTGGGTCCCGTGGTCGAGCCGAGCCGTTCCGGCTCCACCGGGACGTCGGCGACCCAGTGGCCGTCCTCCCGCAGCCTGGGGAGTGTGACGCCCGCAGACATCACAGCACCCATGCCAGTACGAACGGCGAGAGGATTCCGGCCCAGATCAGTACGGCTTCCATCCAATCGCGTATACAATGCTTGTTGTCCATTGGCTTCTCCGGTTCTTTGGACACGGCCCTCCGTGGTTGCACCCACGTGAGGGTCATCTGCTTTTCATCTCGGCTCTTTCCGAGGGCCGAAGACGTGCGTCGATCAGCCGCCACAGGTTCCCCCTGCTCGCGGTTCGACGGTATGCGGCTGTCAAGGTGCGATGGTGCTTTTCTGATGTATCGAGGAGCCAGTCGGTGGATTATCCGAACTTCAAACTGCGCTTGATGCTGACGCCTACTAGCTCTTCCATCGAGCAGTTGTAGAGCTGCGCCATAGCCGCAACCACATCAACACGTGGGGCCTTCTCGTGACGCTCGTAGCTGCTGATTGCTGCCTGGGAGATTCCGAGCCTTTCCGCCGCCTCCCTTTGTGTCAGTTCGGCAGACTTACGAAACGCTCGGTAACGTGTCTTGTTTTCCATCTTCGCCTCCTTTCACCATTCTCATAATATCATCTAAATAGTATCACGCAAGTATTTTTTTTCTTTGTAAATATCGGCTACGCGATATTGTTTTTTTGGTACTAGGTATATAGTGTGTAGCTACAGCAAGATATGGGGCAAGGAGGCCGTTATGTCCTATCACTTCAATACTGAGCTGTTTGGTCGCAGGATGCGGGAGGCTCGTCTCAACGCCCATCTCACACAGGACGAGGCGTCTGCGAAGTCTGGCATATCACAGAGCAACATCAGCACCTATGAGCGCGGTGCGCTTCCCATCATCGATACTGCCATGGCTCTTGCCGATCTCTATGGGGTTTCAGTGAGTTGGCTCGCTGGCATGACCGATGATCCCAAAGGGACGCGGTAGGCGGGGCGTTCGAGTATGTGCGTGGGCTGTCCATGTATAGAACACTAGTTCTAATGCCGGACAGAAATGTTTCAGACAGGGGAAGTCTCGGTCAGCGGTATAAGACTCCTCGCGATGCACGCATCTGAGATTTTTGCTGCCAAATCTGCTGCCAAGTTGCTGCCAAACAAAAGAGGTCACGGGAAACATAGCCCGTGACCTCGTCATTTATGGTGGGCGTTGCAAGATTTGAACTTGCGACCTCTTCCGTGTCAGGGAAGCGCTCTCCCCCTGAGCTAAACGCCCGATCATGTGGTGCTGCGTGGGGGTTGCAGCGAAGAAACTATACGCGAACTAT